>JGI20177J14857_1000012_pt1 | contig 46927 bp, 42 predicted proteins | sample NGESurdeep072012_6_FD_14857 | JGI IMG/M metagenome (IMG submission 14857) | reverse complement strand
ATCCCACTGACCCTGAAGTAGCCAGAACCCAAACACCCGAAAACAGTGAAACCCCTGCTCACCAGGGGTTTCACGCGTCACACGACACGTAACTTCGCCCTAGAGTGTGCTCTCGGTGTTCTCTGTGGGCACTCCGAAGGGGTGGGCCGCGACGAAGCTCTTGGTCTCGGAATACATCCGCTGGATGTAGTTCTCGAGCTCGGTGACCTCGACCCGCCACTGGCCACGGCCCCCCACCTTGATGGCAGCAAGCTCGCCGGAACGCACCAGCGCGTAGGCCTGAGTCGAGGAGATGTCAAGAATCTCGGAGACGTCAGACAGTTGGATGAAGCGCTGTGCCACGGTCTGCTCCTCGAGTCGCGTGAAGATACTTGGCCTACCTGTCTACCACAGAGGTTTGACCCATCATGATGCTCTTGTAAGCATCCTGATGTGATCACTTGCGTTAATTGACTTGAGTCTGCGTGCGTTGGACCGGATTCGGCTCAGGTGACCATCATGCGCCATGATGGCTCCCGAAAGGCTTCGCCGATCGGGGTTCGCGTGCGGTTCCCCGGGGAGACCGGTGGCGCACCCGAACCAGCACCCCTGCACGCTGAGGAGGAATAGTCATGGCTGAGCCGATCAACAGGGTGGCAGAGTCGGCAGTGGGCCCGCGACGGCAGTGGCGTATCCGTGGGAGACTCACCCGCTGCGCCGGGATCGATGAGCTGGCTTTCATCCCCGACGACCCGGCCACCCCGGAGGCTGCGCTGTCGACCGGACGTCTGCTGGCCGAGGCGGCCGACTCGGCGGTGCGTCAGTCNGTCCTGGCACTGACCAGCGAGGTCTGCGCAGTGCCTGCGCCACATATCGGCCGTCGGCACCACGGCCCTCGACACCAGAGCGCACGATGCAAGGACTGATCGTCGACTGGGGTGGCGTCCTGACCATGCCCATCACCGCCGCGATACGGCGCTGGCTCAAGGCAACGGGTGTCGACCACAACCACTACGGCGAGGTCGTGCGCCGCTGGGTCGACCCCTTGCCGGGCGAGAGCTCTCCAGTCCACCGCCTGGAGCGCGGAGAGCTCGCGGTCGAGGACTTCGAGCACCTGTTGTCGGCGGCCCTGGCGCATGAGGGCTCCGCGGTCGAGGCGCGAGGCCTGGTTGCCAAGATGTTCGCCGACCTTGCCATCTATGAGGACGCCATGACCTCGCTGGTCACTCGTGCGCGTGTGGCGGGAGTACGCACCGCGCTGTTGTCGAACTCATGGGGCAACGAGTATGACCGCAGCGACTGGCACGAGATGTTCGACACCGTCGTCATCTCAGGGGAGGTGGGCATGCGCAAGCCTGAACGCGGCATCTTCGAGCTCGTCCTCCATCGCATCGGTCTTCCGGCAGACGAATGTGTCTTCATCGACGACATGGCGCACAACATTGTCGCGGCGCAGCAGGCCGGCCTCGTGGGCATCGTCCACCGAACCTTCGACCAGACGGCAGCGGAGCTGGAGCCTCTGTTCCCAGGTGCCGCCTGGATACATCAGAGGCTGCACTGATTCGGTTCGCCCTGGTCTGAGACGATGAGGGGGTGTCCGACCGACTGACCGCCCTCGATGCGTCCTTCCTCTATATGGAGGGGTTGACCACACCCATGCACGTCGGCTCCGTCATGGTCTTCCAGCCACGCAACGGTGGTTTCGACTTCGACCGCCTAGTGTCGTTGATCTCGAACCGCATCTCGTTCGTTCCGCGCTACCGGCAATGTGTCCGCGAGGTCCCTGGGCGGCTTGCCAACCCGGTTTGGGTGGACGACGAGGACTTCGACGTGACCTATCACGTTCGCAGTTCGGCATTGCCACGGCCAGGAAGTGACGACCAGCTGCAGGAGTTCGTCGCGCGCATCCAGTCCAGGTGTCTGGACCGCCGCCGCCCGCTGTGGGAGGTCTATCTGATCGAAGGACTGGCCGGGGGTCGCTTCGCTGTCGTGACCAAGTCCCACCAGGCACTGGTCGACGGCATCAACGCCCTCGACATCGCTCACGTGATCGTTGACGGCAAGGCGGACAGTGAGGATCCGGTCACCAAGACGTGGCATCCTGCCCGCGAGCCCAGCGACGTGGAGCTCGTCGCGTCCGCCTTTGTGGACGCCATTCGTCGCCCCAGCCAGATCGCCGAAAACGTACGTGGTGCCATCACGGACGTCAAAGCCGTGAGCCGGCCGGTGTTCTCGGCAGTTGGCGCGCTCGTCTCGACAGTCGCGAGAACGGCCGTCCGCCCTGCCCCGGCAAGCCCCCTTAACGCCGAGATCGGTGAGGCGCGGCGCTATGTCATCGTCGGTATGGATCTGGAGGACTTTCGCACTGTTCGCAGTCGGCTCGCATGGGGTCACTACGCGGACGAGGTCACCATCAATGACGTTGTCCTCGCAACGATCTCGGGAGCGCTGCGGTCCTGGTTGCTCACCCGTGGTGAGGCCGTCCAAAATGCGACGACCGTCCGCGCGATGGTTCCCATCAGCGTGTATGACACAGATCGGAACGGCACTGATGACACCGGCAGGGTCGGCGACAGGGTGACCGCATGCTTCGTGGATCTGCCGGTGGGGGAGCCGGCTGCGTCGATGCGCCTGCACCAGATCGCCTTCGCCATGCGACAGCAGATCGAGGGCGGCCATGCCGTAGGGGCCGAGTCCCTTGCGGGCCTGGCCGGATTCGCCTCACCGACGTTGCATTCCCTGGGAGCTCGACTGGGCAGCGCGATGTCCCGGCGGCTGTTCAACCTGATCATCACCAATGTGCCCGGTCCGCAACAACCCCTGTACGTCGGCGATGCCCGCATGCTCTCTGCCTACCCTGTGGTTCCGCTGGCTCGTGGGCAAGCCGTGTCGATCGGTCTGACGTCCTACGACGGCGGCGTGTACTTCGGGCTGAACGGTGACCGTGACGCCATGCCCGATCTGGACCTTCTGGGGCAGTGTCTGGTCGACTCCCTGGCCGACCTGGTCGAGATCAGGGACGCGCGCCGATGAGCGGGGCCACCCGGCGGGGCCTGGTGCTCGGTGGTGGCGGAGTCCTGGGCGCGGCGTGGATGGTCGGTGCTCTTCAGGCTCTCCAGGACGAGATTGGCGCTGATGTGCGCGACTTTGACGCGTTCGTCGGCACGTCCGCGGGGTCCATCCTGGCCGCGCTACTGGGCGCTGGCGTGAGCGTGTCCGATCTGGTCAACCATCAGCGTGGGGACCAGTTCGAGTCCGGTCGGCTGGCCGGCTTCCATTTCGACTACGCGGAGGCCACTGGCGGCGACCGGCCGCCCCGCACGCGTCCAGGTCTCGGCTCGCGAGAGCTGTTGGTTCGCAATGCGCGGCAGCTGCACCAGCTGCCACCCACAGCAGTGCTGTCAGCTTTCCTGCCAGAGGGTCGGGGCAACCTCAACGCGGTCGGGGCATTGATCTCCCACGTGGTTCCAGATGGCTGGGTCGCCCGCGACGGTGTGACCGTCGTGGCGCTCGACTATGACACCGGCAAGCGAGTGCCGTTCGGGTGGCCAGGCGTGTGGTCGGCCGCACTGCCCGAGGCGGTGATGGCCTCCTGCGCGATCCCGGGGTGGTACCAGCCGGTAAGGATCGGCGACCACCGCTTCATCGACGGGGGTGCATGGTCCTCCACCAACCTCGACCTACTTGCAGACCAGGGTCTGGACGAGGTGTTCGTCCTCGCCCCGCAGGCCAGCTTCGACTCCGACGAACCCACCCAGTGGGCGACTCGTCTGGAGCGGCAGTGGCGCAGCCGGGTGACCAGAAGGGTCCTGCGAGAGGCGGCCACCGTCCATCGTCATGGCACGGAGGTCACGATTCTCGGCCCCGGGCGGGAAGACCTCGAAGCCATGGGCGGCAACCTCATGGACCTGTCTCGTCGGCCCTTGGTCATCGAGACCTCTTTGCGCACCTCAGCGATCGCCCTGCGTGATCCTGATCCCCTTCCTGCCCGCCACCAGAACGAAGGAAGCCGGCCGACCATGACCCGGATCTACATACCACTTAACGCTTCCGGTCTACGCAGCCTCAGCACCGATGGCGTCGTGGCGGGAATGCCGTTCGCTGCGCACGCCGTGACGCAGGCCATGAGGGACTCCGACCCGAGCGCAGCCGAGGACGAACAGGAGTACGCCGCGCTGAACGACGCCGCCCAGACCTCGGCAGCGATGCTCACGGCTGGCGAGAGCCGTCGCATCGTGGCGGCGGCCGACGTGTCATCAGACTTTGTGGGCTCGGCCGAGCCTGGCGACTCCGACGTCGAGTCTGCGGTGTCGATCTCTTGTTCTGTTGCTCTCAAGCGGATTGCGTCCTTCCATGTGGATGGCGAAGCCGCGCACGACGACGACCTGCTGTGGTACGACGTGACTGAGCTGCCCGTGGTCCTTGCCCTTCTGTGATGCGTGACACGATAGGCGGCGAACTCAACGCCGAGAGACCCTTAGGAGATGTTCGCCGTAATGGATGCTGTGACCCAGGTTCCCGCCCCAGTCAACGAGCCGGTTCTGGACTATGCGCCGGGCAGTCCAGAACGCGCTGAGCTGCAGGTGGCTCTCGCCGAGCTGGGCAGCAAGCCCATGGATCTGCCTCACATCATCGGCGGCAAGCGGGTCATCGGCACCGGCAAAAAGATCGACGTACGCCAGCCTCATGCCCACAAGCTGGTCCTCGGGACGATGCGCAACGTGACCGTGGCCGACGCCGAGGCTGCGGTTGCTGCGGCCATGGCGGCGGCACCCGCCTGGCGCGCCCTGTCATTCGACGACCGGGCGGCTGTCTTCCTCAAGGCGGCTGACCTGCTCGCCGGGCCGTGGCGGGCCAGGATCGTCGCCGCGACGATGTTGGGCCAGTCCAAGAGCTGCTATCAGGCCGAGATCGACGCCGCCTGCGAGCTGATCGACTTCTGGCGTTTCAACGTCTACTTCGCCAGGCAGATCATGGCACAGCAGCCGCCTGCGAACTCCAGGGGTGTTTGGAACCGGGTCGACTACCGCTCGCTCGAGGGCTTCGTCTACGCGATCACGCCGTTCAACTTCACTGCCATCGGCGGCAACCTGCCGACCGCCCCTGCGCTCATGGGCAACACCGTGGTCTGGAAGCCGTCGACGTCCCAGCAGCTTTCAGCCCAGCTGACCATGGACCTGCTCAAAGAGGCCGGGATGCCGCCCGGCGTCATCAACATGGTGACCGGCCACGGTGGCAACGTTTCCAAGGTCACGCTGAGCTCGCCCGATTTGGCCGGGATCCACTTCACCGGTTCGACCCCAACCTTCCAGTCCCTCTGGCAGCAGGTTGGCGCCAACCTTCCGAAGTACCACACCTATCCACGTCTGGTCGGCGAGACGGGTGGCAAGGACTTCATCGTTGCCCACCCCTCTGCCGACCCCGATGTGTTGCGAACCGCGATGATTCGCGGTGCCTTCGAGTATCAGGGTCAGAAGTGCTCCGCGGCCTCGCGCGCATACGTGCCACGCAGTCTCTGGAAGGCCATCAAGGCGGACATCGCTCGGATCACCGATGGCCTCAGCCAGGGCGACGTCACTGACCTGTCCAACTTCATGGGTGCCGTCATCGACGAGCGCGCGTTCGCCAAGCACCGGGACGTGATCGACAAGGCCCACGCCGACAAGGGCGTCAAGGTCGTCGCCGGCGGCACCTATGACGACTCGGTTGGCTACTTCGTGCGCCCGACCATCCTGGAGATCGATGACCCGGCCCATGAGATGTTCAGCACTGAGTACTTCGGCCCCATCCTGGCCGTCCACGTCTACGCTGACCGCGACTACGACAAGATGCTCGACCAGATGGAGTCAGCGGCGCCCTTCGCGCTGACCGGGTCGATCATTGCCCGGGACCGCGCGGCAATCGCCGACGCCATGGATCGGCTGCGATTCGCTGCGGGCAACTTCTACATCAATGACAAGCCCACGGGTGCAGTCGTCGGACAGCAGCCGTTTGGTGGTGGCCGTGGGTCGGGCACCAACGACAAGGCTGGTTCCGCGCAGAACCTCCTGCGCTGGACCAGCGCCCGCTCCATCAAGGAGACCTTCGTGCCGGCGAAGACGCACGAGTACCCACACATGGGCTGAGCACTGCCCTTGACGGGGGTCAGCGCTCGAGCCAGGCTTTGCCGTTCTCTCGCTCGACCCTGATCGCGGACTGGATGGCCGGTGCTGCGGCCTGCTCGATCTTGCTACCGATCAATGGGACCCTTGCCTTGAGATCGCCCTCGATCGTCTCGACGCAGCCCTGGCCACCCGATGCCAGCGCGACGGTTCCGTCCAGTGCGACGGGCGCACCGGCAATCTCGACGGTAAGCCTGCCGTGGCGAACCCCGGCGGCACCGGGCGGGCCCCAGTCCTGGGTCTCCGTAACGGCCAGAGTGTCGCCAACCATGCTCTTGACGAACGAGGGGAAGCTGTCTGAGGGCATGTCACGGGTGGTCAGGATGATGGTCCGGTCGTCCTGCTCCGTAATGGACACGGTGTGGCGGAGGGCTCCGGTCGCTGCGCACTTGTGGTTCTGGAAGTCCTCGTCTGCAAGCATGGCGAAGACTTCGAAGGGGGTCCCGGCATAGTCGATGATGGCGCTGATGTTCATGGTCCCAACCTATGTTGGCCGGGTCACGCGCCGGGGCAGAGGTATGTGCCGAGCCAGCGAACCTCCTGCGGGTGTACCGAGAATCCTTCCCTGAGCCGTGTCATCTCACGCTGCGAGCGACCCTGGGCACGACCGACGTGCGTTGTTGCCAGGTTGACCCTTCGCTGGACCTCTGGAACCTGGGCGCGCCTGCGCTCTGCCTCTTGGGTACTGGCCGGGCCCCATGGCTCGACCTCCCGCGTCCCTTGGGCAGCAGCCCGGCTCCCTGGTCGCGTCGCTTGGCTCGTCGTGCCAGCTCGTGGCCCTCGCGGCCAGGTTCGTGGCATAACGCTGCAGAGCTGCCCTGCGTCGTTCAGATCATCGGCGGTGGCTTGCAGAGCCCGCAAGAGTGGAGACGCTCGCGGTGGCTCCCCTGGCTCCCCTGGCTCCGCTGGCTTCCATCGCGGCCTCGGTGTCCGACCCTTCTGAGGTGGAGATGCCACTGAGCGCATCCACCGGCGACTGCGCATGCTGGCCCAGCCGCGAGTACTCGCGGCGCATTGCCCCGCCGAACGGCGAGCATGAGACACGGGCGCCGTGGATGAGGCCCCCGGCCGCGCTCGCGCCTGGGTCGGGGTCCAGCGCAGGACCCATCGGTCGAGGAGTATCTGGACTTGGCTATGTGGAACGTGGCCGGCGCGCTCGCGGTCGCCAGGAGCTCGCGCGAGATCTCCGTGAGGAAGTCGGTGAGTGCCCCAAGGGCCTCGGCGCCATGGTCGATCACGGTGTCCGCCACTGGCTGGGCGGGGGCATCACTGGTGTCGGCGTTGGCGAGCCAGCAGCTCATGGGAGGCCTCGTGGGAGCTGTGCTCGACCGGGTCGACACGGCGGCGAGGACGTCCATCACCGTTGGGTCCAGGTGTTGCCCGGCGAGCATGCTGACAGCCCATGGCCCGGGGACCGACGGATCGTGAAGTCACGCAAGCCGAGCGTGGCTGAAGGAAGTGTCGATGGGATGACCCCATCGTGCATGACCTCTGCACAGCGATAGGCTCGACGAGTGCACAAAGGCGTGCATTAGGGCATACCTTTGGTAAGGATCTCAGCCATGTCGGCGTTGCTTGAGCAGTCTCGATCGCAGGTCATTTACTCCGCAGCAGAGTTGGCTCTCAAGGTCGGCGGAGAGGCACTCGAGCCTTTCCTGGGCTTCTACTACCGGCACATGGCCACTGAGGACCTCCTGGCGCGTCGCCCCGAGGACCTCTTGGGCGCGGCTCTGTCCCACCGGGACCTTGCGCAGAGCCGTCCGGTGGGCACAGCCAACGTGCGGGTCTTCACCCCGACGGTGGAGGAGGATGGCTGGTCCTGCGCCCACACGGTCATCGAGATCGTCACCGACGACATGCAGTTCCTTGTGGACTCGGTGATTTCTGAGCTCTCACGTCAGGATCGGGCCGTACATCTGGTCGTCCACCCGCAGCTCGTCGTTCGTCGCGATGCGGTTGGTCAGCTGAAGGAGATCCTCGATGTAGATGCGCGCAATGACACCAAAGCGCTAAAAGACGCCGAGTTCGGCGCGGGGATCGAGTCCTGGATGCATGTCGAGATAGACCGCCAGGGCGGCGAGGCCGAGCAGCAGGCGTTGACCAAGGGGCTTCAACGTGTCCTGTCAGACGTGCGTGAGTCGGTCGAGGACTGGCCCAAGATGCAGCTCGACTGCCAGCAGATCGCCGCTGATCTGGAGACGGACCCGCCGAAGTCGGTTGATCCGGGGGAGATCGTCCAGACCCGACGCCTGCTGCTATGGCTGGCCGACGATCACTTCACCTTCCTCGGCTACCGGGAGTACACCCTCGACACCCAGGACGGTGAGGATGTCCTGCGTGCCATCCCCGGCACCGGCCTTGGCCTCCTGCGTTATGACCAGCCCCATTCCGACAGCTTCGGGCGCCTCAGTCCCGAAGGTCGGGTCAAGGCCCGCGAGCCGCATCTGCTGATCCTCACCAAGGCCAACGCGCGCGCGACGGTGCACCGCTCGACCCATCTGGATTACGTGGGCATTAAGGTGTTCAACTCCGACGGAGAGGTCACCGGCGAGAAGCGCTTCCTCGGGCTGTTCACCGCGAGGGCTTACACCGAGTCGGTGCTGCGCGTTCCCATCATCGACACCAAGGTTCACAAGGTTCTGGCGACGAGCGGATTCACCGCCGACAGCCACTCCGGCAAGGACCTGCTGGAGATTCTGGAGACGTATCCGCGGGACGAGCTGTTCCAGACCTCCGCGGACGATCTCTATGACATCGCGACGACGGTGCTGCATCTGCAGGAGCGCCGAAAGAGTCAGCTGTTCCTGCGCGCGGACGAGTACGGCCGGTTCGTGTCGTGTCTGATCTACATTCCCCGTGACCGTTACACCACGGCCGTCCGGCTGAAGATGGAGTCGATCCTGCGCAGCGCCTTCCACGGCTCGAGCGTGGACTATACGACGCGGGTGTCGGAGTCGGTACTTGCTCGCCTGCACTTCGTCGTTCGGGTCGCTCCGGGCGAGGTTATCCCGGTAGTCGACGAGAAGGATCTGCAGCAGCGTCTGATCGAGGCCACCCGAACGTGGGACGAGGACCTCAGCGAGGTCGCCCGCCTCGAAAACGGGGAGGAGGCGGGGGCTCGCCTCATCGGGCTCTACGGCCGGGCGTTCCCGGAGGCCTACAAGGAGGACTTCAGCCCTCGGGTCGGCGTCGTGGACCTGCGCCAGTTCGAGTTACTCGAGAACAAGGACTCGACTCGGCTGAACCTCTACCACGAGCCCGGCAGCCCCTCGGGTGAACGTCGATTCAAGTTGTATCGTCGCGGTCGCCTGTCGCTGACCGCAGTCCTGCCGCTCTTCACCCACTTCGGCGTCGAGGTCATCGACGAGCACCCGTACCAGATCGACCGCTCCGACGGGGTTGTGGTGTATGTCTATGACTTCGGGCTCAAGGGCTCGGGCCCGGAGGCCTGGGTCGGCAGCCGCCGCGAGGGACTGCGGGAGCTGTTCCAGAACGCGTTCTCAGCCGTCTGGGAGAGTCGTGCCGAGAGCGACGGTTTCAACGCCCTGGTCCTGGGTGGCGAGCTGACCTGGCGTCAGGTCGTGATCCTGCGGGCCGTGGCCAAGTACCTGCGCCAGACCGGGTCCACCTTCAGCCAGGCGTACGTCGAAGCCACGCTGGTTGCGAACGTCTCCATTGCGGCACAGCTGGTTCAGCTTTTCGAGACGAGGCTTGACCCTGCCCACCCGGCCGCGCTCGCAGGCACTGAGGGCGCGGAGGACAGCGGACGGGCAGCTGCCGAGGCGCAGATCGTGGACGCGATCACGAGCGCCCTGGAGAATGTCGCCAGCCTGGACCACGACCGGATCATCCGAGGCTTCCTCGGCGTTATCCAGGCCACGGTGCGCACCAACTACTACCAACGCGCAGCGAAGGTGGGGGAGCCTGCGACGGGCGACGAAGTGGGATACAAGTCGTATCTGTCCATCAAGCTTGACCCGCAGAAGGTACCGGACCTGCCGGCGCCGCGCCCGATGTTCGAGATCTGGGTCTACAGCCCTCGCGTCGAGGGCGTGCATCTGCGCTTCGGCAAGGTTGCCCGCGGTGGCGTGCGCTGGAGTGATCGGCGGGAGGACTTTCGTACCGAGGTCCTCGGCCTGGGTAAGGCACAGATGGTGAAGAACGCCGTGATCGTGCCAACCGGTTCCAAGGGCGGGTTCTTCCCCAAGGCGCTGCCCGACCCCAGTGTCGACCGCGATGCCTGGTTGGCAGAGGGCATCGCTTCATACAAGCTGTTCATCTCGGGCCTGTTGGACGTGACCGACAACCGCATCGGAACCGAGGTTGTCGCCCCCGATTCGGTCGTCCGTCATGACGCGGACGACTCCTACCTGGTCGTCGCCGCCGACAAGGGCACCGCGACCTTCTCCGACATCGCCAATGGGGTCGCACAGTCCTACGGGTACTGGCTCGACGACGCGTTCGCTTCGGGAGGTTCGGCCGGCTATGACCATAAGGTCATGGGTATCACGGCTCGCGGGGCCTGGGAGTCGGTCAAGCGGCACTTCCGCGAAATCGGGGTTGACATCCAGACGACTGACTTCACAGCGGTCGGCGTCGGGGACATGTCCGGTGACGTCTTCGGAAACGGCATGTTGCTGTCCGAGCACATCCGGCTGGTCGCGGCGTTCGACCATCGTCACATCTTCCTGGACCCCAATCCGGTTGCGGCCACATCGTTCCTGGAACGCAAGCGGATGTTCGAGCTGCCCCGATCCTCGTGGGCGGACTACGACAAGTCTCAGATCAGCGAGGGTGGTGCCATCATCGCGCGGACGGCCAAGTCCGTCCGGATCAGCGCACAGGTTGCCACGATGCTGGGACTGCCCCCGGGCACGAAGGCGATGACGCCCGCTCAGCTGATGAAATCCATCCTGGCGGCTCCTGTCGATCTGCTCTGGAACGGCGGCATCGGCACCTACGTCAAGGCATCTGTCGAGGTGAACAGTGAGGTTGGGGACCGGGCCAACGATGCCATTCGCATCGACGGAAGTGCCTTGCGCGCCACCGTGGTCGGTGAGGGGGGCAACCTTGGCTGCACACAGCTAGGACGCATCGAAGCCTGTTTGGCGGGTGTGCACATCAACACTGACGCCATCGACAACTCGGCAGGGGTAGACACCTCCGACCACGAAGTCAACATCAAGATCCTGCTGACGGCGATGACACGCGAGGGTGACATGACGCTGAAGCAGCGCAATGCGCTGTTGGCCTCGATGACCGAAGACATCGCGCGTCAGGTCCTGCGCGACAACTACGAGCAGAACGCCCTTCTCGGGAACGCCCGTGCTCAGGAGCACGCGATGCTGCCGGTGCACCGGCGCCTCATCCACTGGCTGGAGGATCGCGGCGACCTTGATCCCGCTCTGGAGTTCCTGCCCAGCGACGCCGAGATCGAGCGTCGCCACGACGCCGGCCTGGGCCTGACCAGCCCAGAGTTCTCGGTGCTCGTGGCCTATGCCAAGCTCGCGCTCAAGAGGGACCTTCTTCAGAGTGCGCTGCCGGACGAACCGTGGTTCCAGGCAACGCTCACCAAGTACTTCCCCAACCCCATCCGCGAGAACTACCAGGACAAGCTTGCCAGCCATCCGCTACGCCGCGAGATCATCACCAATGCAGTGGTCAACTCCATGGTCAATCGCGGCGGGATGACGTTCGCCTTCCGGGCCTCCGAGGAGACGGGGGCCACGGCCGAGCAGGTGACGCGCGCCTTCGTCGTGTGCCGCGAGGTGTTCGACATGGTCGGCTTCATCGCCAGTGTCGAGGCGCTGGACAACGTCGTTTCCACTGAGACCCAGACGGCGCTGTACCTCGAGTTCCGCAGGCTGCTGGACCGGGCCGTGCGCTGGTTCCTGGTGAACCGTCCCTCCACCATCAACGTCGCCTCGGAGGTTGAGCGCTTCAGCAAGGTGGTCGCCGAGCTGAGGCCGCAGATGTCCACGCTGTTGCAGGGTGCCGAACGCAAACGTCTCGAAGTCCGCATCAACCAGCTCGAGAAGCTGGGCGCGCCGAAGGAGATGGCAGTGCGGGCGGCGGGCCTGCTGGACCAGTTCTCGCTGCTGGACATCGTCGAGATCAGCGTCGATACCGAGCGTGAGTCCGCCGAGGTCGCGCCGGTCTACTTCGCCACCTCAGAGCAGTTCGGCATCGACGTGATGCTGACNCGGGTGACCAAGCTGCCCCGCGACGACCGCTGGGACTCACTGGCTCGTGGTGCGCTGCGCTATGACCTATATGCAGTGCTGAAGGCCCTCACCACCTCGGTGCTGGACAGCAGCACCTCCGACCTGGCTCCCAAGGAGCGCACCCTGGCTTGGTCGCAGACCAACGCCGAGTCCCTCGCCCGGGCCAATGCGGCGCTCGCCGGGATACAGCGACTGGATAACCCAGGGATCTCTGCCCTCTCGGTCGCTTTGCGCATCTTGCGTGGAGTCATCCGCAGCGGGTCGGCGAGCGTCTGAGCAGGGGGAACACGAGCCGCGCGAGCTCGCCGGACTACGCTCGGAGCTGTGCCCACTCTGAACGACGTGCTTCGTGAGCAGACCGATCTGGACGCCGCCGATGTCGAGTGGTTGCATCTGCTCCTCGGCGACTGGCAGCTGTTGTCGGACCTGTCGTTCGCGGACCTGGTCATGTGGGTGCCGGCGCCCGCAGGCAGGTGGTATGCGGCGGCCCACGTCCGGCCCACCACCGGGCCGATGGTCTTCTTCGACGACATCGTGGGCCGACTCATCGACCGGGGACGTCGTCCGGTGCTGGACCAGGCTTTCAACGAGTTGAGGATCGTGCGAGGACGCGACCCTGAGTGGCGTGACGACTCGCCCATTCGCGAAGAGGCCATCCCCGTCGTGAGCGAGGGACGCGCTTTGGCGGTGATCACCCGCCATACCAACCTGGCAACGCTACGAACCCCCAGCCGCCTTGAGCTGACGTACCGGGCGAGCGCAGATGCTCTCGCCCGGATGATCGCGTCGGGAGAGTTCCCCACCCTGGGTGCTCCCACGGGCCAACGGCGCGGCGCGCCCCGGGTCGGTGACGGCGTGATCCGCCTCGACGCTGACGGGACCGTGAACTATGCGAGCCCCAATGCTGTCTCGGCCATCCATCGGTTGGGGCATGTGGGCGATGTCACCGGCACCTCCCTGAGCAGGATCGCCACCGAGGTTCTGCGCGACGAGGGACCTGTGGACGAGAGGCTCGCGCTGGTCGTGACCGGGCGGGCACCGTGGCGCACCGAGGTGGAGTCGCGCGGAGCGAGTGTGTCTCTTCGGGCGATCCCGCTGACCGAGGCAGGTCAGCGCACAGGCGCGATCCTGCTCCTGCGGGACGTCAGCGAGCTGCGCCGGCGCGAGCGCGAGCTGCTCACCAGGGACGCGACCATCCGTGAGATCCACCATCGGGTCAAGAACAACCTGCAGACGGTGGCGGCTCTGCTCCGGATGCAGTCACGCAGGCTCCCCGAAGGTCAGGCGCGGGTTGCGCTCGATGAGGCGGTACGCCGCGTGGGCACCATCGCGCTGGTCCACGAGACACTGAGCCAGGGCTTCGACGAGACGGTCGACTTCGATGAGATCGTGGCACGGGGGTTGGCGGACATGGTCGAGGTCGCCACCGGTGATGTGCCGGTGCGGGCCGAGCGAAGCGGGTCCTTCGGCCGGTTGCGGTCTGAGGATGCCACAGCGCTCGCCATGGTGGTCACCGAGCTGGTGCACAACGCGATCAAGCACGGGCTGGCGCGTACCGGGGGAGTCGTCACGGTTAGTGCGGTGCGCAGCCACGATGAGCACGACGAGCTCCTGACCGTGACGGTCACCGATGACGGGTCAGGCCTGCCGGAGGGGTTCGACCCGGCCGCCTCCAGTCTGGGCACTCAAATCGTCACGTCGCTGGTTCAGGACCTGCGCGGACGAATCACCTGGGCCAGCGCGAAGCCGCACGGAACCACTGTCCGGTTCGTCGCGCGGCTTCGGTCGATCAAGTCCGTCGATTCCGTCAAAGACGGGGCTTAGCTCACCCGGCGCGACGGGCCCGGGCATTGCGCCGCTTGAGGGCGCGCCGTTCGTCCTCGGACAGTCCGCCCCAGACTCCGGCGTCCTGGCCGGACTCGATAGCCCACTTCAGGCAGGTCTCAACGACCTCGCATCGACGGCATACGGCTTTGGCTTCTTCTATCTGGAGAAGCGCGGGGCCGGTGTTCCCAATCGGGAAGAACAGCTCGGGGTCCTCGTCCAGGCAGGCAGCGCGGTTGCGCCAGGTCATCAGAATGGACTCCCTTGAATCAGTGGTTTGGGGGGATCAGCATGGTGCGAGTCAGTTCGGCAGCGCATCGGTGTCGGTGACGCTGGGGTTGTTTCAGGTTCGTTGTGGTCATGTGGAGTTCTGACATACCGCCTAAGCATGAGAATCATACTCACTTACGGTCGTCGGCGCGCGTTCGAACTGCGAACAGCGGAACGAGCATGGACTAGAACGATCTGGCAGGGCCCAATGTTCCAATCCTCACAGATCCGACCACGGTCTGACTAGTGATTCCGACGATCTGGGGCGTACATCTTGACAAGTTTGTCACATACGTCAAGAGTCGGTGGGTCTTTTGACCCGTTGGGGGCAGATAGTCTGAGCTGCTGTGAGCCCGTCGGCGTCGATCATCCCCGTGCCAAACCCCCCACACCAAGCTGGGTTGCCGGGCCTCGTCGCTGCAGCGACGATCGGGCTGCAGGCTCTCGGATGCGCGGGTTTGGCAGTGTTCTTCCTCCTTGTGGCGTCCGATCGCGCAAGCTTGAGTGTCACTAGTCATCTGATGTTCAGTCTGTTCACGGTTCTCTTCGCGGTCGGCCTTGGCTTCGTGGCCCGGGGGTTGTGGCGGGGCCTGAGCTGGCCACGAACAGCCGCGGTCGTCTGGTTCGTGATGCTCCTGCCCGTAGGGTGGGCAATGGTCCAGGCTGACAGAGGGCTGGTCGGCGTGCTGATTCTTGGCAGCGCGGTCGTCGGCATCGGGGCAGTCGTACAAGAGGGCAGGATCGCGGCGCAACCCTGAGCCGGGTTTCGTGGTGGCGCAACGAGCACGAGAACCCGCCCTGACCGGTCGTGGGTCACTGTTTCCGGCCCCGCGCGAACAGTTCCCGTAGCGGGCCGCTGGCGACTACCTCTGGATCTAGGGTCGGCTGGCTCATCGGTACTCCAGAAGGGGTTGTTGGAGCGGATCCCGCCACTGTCTCGATCATCGCCGGCGGTCATCCTGATGCGAGGCACGGTTGACATCCCTATCGCGGCCTCGGTCTTGTCAGCCTTCTGCGGCTCGGTACAGATCACCGTCGAGTCACGTGCTCGGTCTGGACTGCGCCAGGGGTCGCGTAGTCTCAATGCTGATGGCTGTTGACTTTGCACTGGAGCTGAAGGACCTGCGCGCGACCATGGAGTCAGTGCGGCAGGTGACCGATCTGGACTCCCTGCGCACCAAGATCACGGAGCTCGAGGAGCAGTCTGGGGCGCCCGACCTGTGGGATGACCCAGAGACCGCCCAGGAGGTGACCAGCCGCCTGTCGCGCGCCAACTCCGAGCTCGAGCGGATCACCGGGATGGACAACCGCATCGACGACCTCGAGCTCATGGTCCAGCTGGGCACCGAAGAGGCCGACGCCGACACCATGACAGAGGCCGAGACCGAGCTGGCCAGCCTGAAGAAGGCCGTTGGCGAGCTCGAGGTCCGGACTCTGCTCAACGGTGAGTGGGACAAGCGCGAGGCCGTGATCACGATCCGGTCGGGCGCCGGCGGGGTGGACGCAGCCGACTTCGCCGAGATGCTCATGCGGATGTACCTGCGGTGGGCGGAGCGGCACGGTTACCCGGTCGCTGTGCTCGACACCTCCTATGCCGAGGAGGCTGGCCTGAAGTCGGCCACCTTCGAGGTAAAGGTCCCCTACGCGTATGGCAACCTCGCCGTTGAGGCTGGCACCCATCGCCTTGTGCGAATCTCTCCCTTTGATAACCAGGGTCGCCGACAGACCTCGTTCGCTGCGGTCGAGGTCATCCCGCTGATCGAGCCGACGGACAGCATCGAGATCCCGGACAACGAGATCAAAGTCGATGTATTCCGCTCCAGCGGCCCCGGTGGCCAGTCGGTCAACACCACGGACTCCGCCGTCCGCATGACGCACCTTCCCACCGGCATCGTCGTCTCGATGCAGAACGAGAAGTCCCAGATCCAGAACCGGGCCGCGGCCCTGCGAGTCCTGAAGTCCCGGCTGTTGCTGCAGCGTCAGGCCGAGGAACACGCACAGAAGAAGGCCATGGCCGGAGACGTCAAGGCGAGCTGGGGCGACCAGATGCGCTCTTACGTGCTGAACCCCTACCAGATGGTCAAGGACCTACGCACCGAGTACGAGGTCGGCAACACCAGCGGAGTGTTCGACGGTGACATCGACGGCTTCATCGAGGCTGGGATCCGTTGGAAACGCAGCGCCGAACGCGACGAGGCGTAGGGCCGCAACGCCGTTGTCGCGCATTGTCCCGGATGTCTGCCGACCCGTCGTAGGCTGGCAGTGCAGCTGCGGCGCAGGTTCTGGGGCCGCAGGCAGTCCCGCTTGGCGGGTGTCCTGTCCCCAAGATGCAGAGGCGCACGGCACGCATGATTCGCTTCGAGAACGTCACCAAGACCTATCAGCGCTCCAGTGAACCGGCGCTGGATGGGATTTCCCTCGAGATCGAACGGGGCGAGTTCGTGTTCGTGGTGGGTCAGTCCGGTTCGGGCAAGTCCACCCTGCTGCGCCTGATCCTGTGCGAGGAGTCAGCCACCTCCGGCAACGTGCTTGTGGCTGGCCGCGAGCTGTCGCAACTGCCCAGACGCAAGGTGCCGGCACTGCGGCGCGAGATCGGCTGCGTCTTCCAGGACTTCCGGCTGCTGCCCAACAAGGACGTCTTCCAGAACGTTGCCTTTGCCCTCCAGGTGCTGGGCAAGTCGCGCCAGAGCATCAAGGCGGTCGTGCCGGAGACCCTTGAGATGGTCGGGCTGGCGGGCAAGGAGAGGCGTCTTCCGCACCAGCTTTCCGGAGGTGAGCAGCAACGCGTGGCGATAGCCCGTGCCTTCGTCAACAAGCCCCCGATTCTGCTGGCGGACGAGCCGACGGGCAACCTCGACCCCACCATCAGTCTGGAGATCGTGCGCCTGCTGGACCGGATCAACCGCACCGGCACAACGATCGTGATGGCCACCCATGACAACGGCATCGTCGATCAGCTGCGCAAGCGGGTTGTCGAGCTCGACGACGGCGCGCTGGTCCGCGACCAGATGAGAGGCGTGTACGGGGGGCAGCTCTAGCCACGACACGTCATGCTGTAGCCGACGAAGGGACAGGAGGAGAGCCATGCGCCTGCAATTCATCCTCAGTGAGATCTGGGTCGCTCTGCGCCGGAACCTGTCGATGTCCATCTCGGTCGCGCTCGTCACGATGGTGTCCGTGCTGTTTCTCGGGCTCGGGGTGCTGGCCCAGCGGCAGGTCGACACGATGAAGGACTACTGGTATGACCGCGTCCAGGTCTCGATCTTTCTGTGCACCGCCAAGTCAGACCTGCCCAACTGCATCACGGGTGCGGTAACCGACTCCCAGCGCACCCAGATTCGCAGCCAGCTTGACGCGATGAAGCCGTTGGTCAAGAACGTCTTCCCAGAGTCACAGCAACAGGCATACGACCGGCTCAAGTCGCAGTCCAAGGACAGCTTGACCTATCGTGAGATCACGCCGGCCCAGATGCCTGAGAGCTTCAGGGTGCAGCTGTCGGACCCGACCAAGTACGACGTCATCACCAGTGCGTTCGTCGGCGCGCCGGGGGTAGGTGACGTCCAGGACCAGCGTCCGATCCTCGACCCGCTGTTCAACGTGCTGAGGGGTCTGTCCTTCGGGGCGCTGGGCCTGGCCGGGTTGATGGTGCTGTGCTCGGCACTGCTTGTCGCCACGACTATCCGTCAGACGGCATTCGGTCGCCGTCGTGAGACGGGCATCATGCGCCTGGTCGGGGCTTCCGCGTTCAACATCCAGCTGCCGTTCATCCTCGAGACCCTGATCGCGACAGTCGTCGGCTCGGCTTTGGCGATCGGCGTCCTGTGGGCGATGGTGCGATATGGCATCGGCTATCTGGGCAAGAAACTGCCGATCAACTTCATCACGACTGCGGACCTGTGGACGGTGACGCCCTGGCTCGTGGGGGCTGCTGCCGGACTGGCCATCCTGACCGCCTGGCTCACGCTGCGTCGCTATCTGCGGGTCTAGTCTAGACAACGTCTAGAGGCTGTGACACCTAGTACATTCAGACACACCTTTGGTTACATGCCGGATGTTCTGCGGTGGCCGATTTGGCTGTGGTAACAATGAAAAGGTGAAGCAATTCCTGACTGCGCCACGACCTTTCCGCCATCACACACGGGCGCGGACGGTGAGCCTTTGCGTGGCTATCGTCGCTGCGCTCAGCGTGGGAGTGGTGCCAGTCAGCTCGGCCGACACCGCAGGTGACAAGAAGAAGCTCGATGCCAACATCGCTCGGCTGAGCACCGCGATCGAGGGCACCTCCAAGGACCAGGCCAAAGCCTTGGTGGAGCTGCAACTCACCCAGGCACAGCTGCCCGGCGCGCGGCAGGCGCTGACTGCCGCCGACGCCGCACAGGTTGTGGCCGACAGCGACAACCAGACCATGGCAACGGCCCTTGCTGTCGCTGAGGCGAACGCGGCCAAGGCCACGGATGCTCTCAAGCAGAATGCCCGTGACAGCCAGGCGGTTCGGGACATGCTGGGCAACCTGGTCCGCAACGACTATCAGCAGGGCGGGGTCACTGGCCTGTCAATCGCGCTTGAGGCCACCAGCCCCGAGGACCTCACCGACCGCATCATCACGATGGACATCGTGATGCAGGTCCGTCGTACGACGTTGCGTGGGTTGGACACCATGCGGGCCCAAGGCCTGGCCGGCCAGTCTCATCTCCTGGCCGTAGGCCGGCGGGTGGCGGCGCTGAAGGTCGAAGCCGAGGCTGCCCTGGCCAGGGCCAGGGCAGCCCGCCAGACCGCGGCGGCCGCCAAGACCAGGCTCGATCTGTTGTACGCCACCCAGACCGAGAATGAGGCAACGTTGGCCGCCAAGAAGGCCACAGAGATAACGAACCTCACCAAGATGCAGGCAGAGTCGGACTCCCTGACGAGAGTGCTGGCGGCTCGAGCCTTGGCGGCCCGCGAGGCTGCTGCTCGTACAGCTGCGGCCGGCGGAGCCTACGGGCCGGCCCCCCAGAGTCCGCAGGGCAATAGCGGCGGATTCCTGAGCTATCCGCTCAGCGCCCCTGTGTCACAGGAGTTCCGGCCGCGCTCTGACCCCTTGGGCTATCACCCCGGTATCGACTTCGCCGCCAACTGTGGCTCGCCGGTCTACGCCGCGGCGGCCGGCGACGTCATCATGGCGACGCCGGAGTCGCTGTCGGGCGGCTACGGCAACCGGCTGATCATTGACCATGGTCTCCAGCGCGGTGTCGACCTGACGACGACCTATAACCACCTGACGAGGTTCGTCGTCACCGCGGGGCACGTGGCCCGGGGACAGATTGTGGCCTACTCCGGCACGACCGGGTTCTCGACCGGCTGTCATCTTCACTTCGAGACCCGTGAGGACGGCACCCCGGTCAACCCGCGCCTCTGGTTATGACAAGCAGGTAACGTTGGGTCCTCAGTCGCACACCATCCTCTGATCATCGCCTGAGAGGCGACGACGGCTGGATCACGCGTGCGGCGCATACATGACTTGACGAAAGGGATGACGACCGTGGCCAAGGAGAAGGGTCTGAAGGTCGTTGCGCGAAACCGCAAGGCCTATCACGACTACCTCATTGAGGACACTTTTGAGGCTGGCATGGTCTTGAGTGGCACCGAGGTCAAGGCGCTGCGCGCCGGCAGAGCGTCGCTGGTTGACGGTTTCGCGACGGTGCGCGATGCAGAGATCTGGCTCGAGGGCGTCCACATCCCTGAGTACACCGAGGCCACCTGGAACAACCACACACCTCGCCGTCGGCGCAAGCTGCTCCTGCACAAGGCGGAGATCGCCAAGCTCATCCAGAAGGACAAGGAGAGCGGTTACACCATCGTGCCGTTGTCGATGTACTTCAAGGATGGTTATGCAAAGGTCGAGATCGCTCTTGCCAAAGGCAAGCGCACCTATGACAAAAGGCAGACGCTGCGCGCACAGCAGGATGAGCGCGAGGCTCAGCGGGCGGTCTCGGCCCGACGGCAGAGGTGACGGAGCCCACGTCAGGCGACGATGATCAGGAGGTCTCCGCCTTCGACCTGCTGTTGTGCGCCGATCGCCAGGCGCTGGACCGTGCCGCCGATCGGGCTGGTGATTGCGGCCTCCATCTTCATGGCCTCGATCGTGGCGACGGTACTTCCGACCTTGACCTCCTGGCCGACCTCGACCGCGAGCGAGACGACACCGGCGAACGGTGCGGCAACCTGGCCGGGCTGTGAGGCGTCGGCTCTTTCGACCTGCCGCACGTCGACCGCGATCGACTCGTCGCGGACCTGCACCGGGCGCAGCTGACCATTGACGGTACACATCACGGTGCGCAGGCCGCGCTCATCAGGGTCGCTGACGGACTGCACGCCCAGGAGAAGACGCTTGCCGGGCTCAAGGATGACCTCGTGCTCGGTGCCCACCTCCAGGCCGTGCAGGAAGTCGCTCGTGCTGAGCACCGACAGGTCGGAGTACGTCTCCCGGGAGCTGGCGTACTCCTTGCTCGGCCCGGGGAACAGCAAGTGGTTCAACGTGTTACGCGGGTCCGCCGCCAAGGCTGCCGTGTCCTCGGTGCTGAGCTCGCTGACCCGCGGGCGGGCCTTGCGGCCCCGAAGCGCCTTGGAACGGAACGGTTCCGGCCACCCACCGGGCGGGTCGCCGAGCTCTCCGTTGAGGAACCCGATGACTGAGTCCGGGATGTCGTGTCTGGTTGGATTCGCCTCGAAGTCAGCCGGATCGGCATTGGCGCCCACCAGAGCCAGCGCCAGGTCACCGACCGCCTTGGAGCTCGGCGTCACCTTCACGATGTTTCCCAGGATCTTGTTGGCTGCGGCGTACATGTCCTCGATCGACTCGAACTTGTCGCCAAGGCCCAGCGTGATTGCCTGCTGGCGCAGGTTGGAGAGCTGACCTCCGGGGATCTCGTGGGTGTAGACCCGGCCGGTGGGGGAGGTGAGCCCGGACTCGAAGGGTGCGTACAACTTACGCACGCCCTCCCAGTATGGCTCGAGGCCACACACCTCCTGAAGGCCCAGACCGGTCTCGCGGTCCGTGCCGTCGGTCGCGGCGATGAGCGCCGACATCGATGGCTGGCTGGTCGTTCCGGACATTGGCGCGCTGGCCACGTCGACCGCGTCGACGCCGGCGTTGATGGCAGACAGCAGGGTCGCGAGCTGGCCGCCTGCGGTGTCGTGGGTGTGGAGGTGCACCGGCAGGTCGAAACGACTCCGGAGTGCAAGCACCAGAGTTGCGGCCGCCGGCGCCCGTAAGAGTCCGGCCATGTCCTTGATCGCAAGGACATGAGCGCCGGCATCGACGATGCGCTCGGCGAGCTTGAGGTAGTAGTCCAGGGTGTAGAGCGTCTCGCCGGGGTCCTGCAGGTTGCCGGTGTAGCAGAGGGCCACCTCTGCTACGGCCGTGCCGGTGGCTTGCACCGCCTGGATCGCCGGGCGCATCTGGTCGACGTCATTAAGAGCGTCGAAGATGCGGAAGATGTCTACCCCTGTGCTCGCCGCCTCCGTGACGAACGCGTCCGTCACGGCGCTCGGGTACGGCGTGTAGCCGACAGTGTTTCGGCCGCGCAGGAGCATCTGCAACGGCAGGTTGGGCATGGCGCCCCGCAGCAGCGCCAGCCGCTCCCAGGGGTCCTCGGACAGGAAGCGCAGCGCGACGTCATATGTGGCACCGCCCCAGGCTTCGACGCTCAGCAGCTGCGGCGTCAGCCGAGCTACGTGGCCCGCGACGTGAATGAGGTCACGGGTGCGAACTCGGGTGGCAAGCAGCGACTGGTGGGCGTCGCGGAACGTCGTGTCCGTGACGCCGACGGTCTTCTGAGCGCGCAGGTCGCGGGCCCACTGTTCGGGACCGACGCGTAGCAACAGATCCCGTGCACCCGGTGTCGGGGGTTTCTCGAGGTCGACCGTTGGCAGTCGGCTGTGAGGAGAGGTCGTCGCTAGTCGTGGCCCGTAGGGCTTGTTGACCGTCACCTCTGCCAGATATGTCAACAGCTTGGTGCCGCGATCGGCGGGGATACGCGAGGTGAGTAGACCGGGATGTTCGTCGATGAACGACGTCGACAGGCGACCTGTGACGAAGTCGGGCTCGTCGAGCAGGGACTGCAGGAATGGGATGTTGGTGGCGACGCCACGAATCCGGAACTCGGCGAGCACTCGACGGGAGCGCCGGATCGCAGTGGCGAAGTCAGTGCCGCGACAGGTCACCTTGACCAGCATCGAGTCAAAATGGGCGCCGATCTCGGCACCGACGAAGACCGTGCCCCCGTCAAGTCGCACCCCGGCGCCGCCCGCCGAGCGGTACACGGTGATCCGTCCGGTATCGGGACGGAAGCCGTTGGTCGGGTCCTCCGTGGTGATCCGGCATTGGATGGCGGCTCCGCGCAGCTGAACCTTGTCCTGGGTCAGTCCGAGCTCGGGCAGTGTCGCGCCGGACGCGATCCGGAGCTGTGCCGTGACGAGGTCGACGTCGGTGACCTCCTCGGTGATGGTGTGCTCGACCTGGATACGAGGGTTCATCTCGATGAAGACGTAGCGGCCATCAGGAGACAGCAGGAACTCGACGGTTCCGGCATTGACATAGCCGATGGCCCGGGCGAACATCACGGCGTGTGCGCACATCTGATCACGCAGGGACGCGTCAAGGTTGGGTGCCGGGGCGATTTCGACGACCTTCTGATGCCGTCGTTGGACGGAGCAGTCTCTCTCGTACAGATGGATGACATTGCCTGCCTTGTCCGCCAGGATCTGCACCTCGATGTGCCGTGGGTCAATCACGGCCTCTTCCAGGAACACGGTCGCGTCGCCAAAGGCGGACTGGGCCTCGCGCATCGCAGCACGTAGCGCCTCCTCGAGGTTTTCGCGGCGTTCGACCCGGCGCATGCCGCGCCCACCGCCCCCGGCCACGGCCTTGACGAAGATCGGGAAGCCGACCGCCTCGGCGGACGCGAGCACGGTGGCGACGTCATCGCTGGGCTCGCTGCCACGCAGCGTCGGCAGTCCGGCGGCCTTGGCTGCTGCGATGGCGCGCGTCTTGTTGCCGGTCAGGTGCAGGACGTCTCCTGGCGGGCCGACGAAGGTAATGCCTGCGGCGTCGCATGCCTCAGCCAAGAGGGGGTTCTCGGACAGGAAGCCGTAGCCCGGGTAGATGGCGTCCGCTCCGGCCTCGATTGCAACCCGGGTGATCTCCGCGGCGTCGAGGTAGTTGCGGACAGGATGTCCGGCTGCGCCGATCTCGTAGGCCTCGTCAGCCTTCAGCACGTGTTCGCTCTTGCGATCTTCGTGGGGAAAGACGGCAACGGTCTGGGCACCCAGCTCGGTCGCCGCTCGGAAGGCGCGGACGGCGATTTCACCGCGGTTGGCTACGAGTACTTTGCGGAACACGGCGCCTCCGGTGGGGGCTGGACGTCTGAGGTCAGGTCANCTTCAGCCTAAGCAGGCGACCATTGCGCGAAACCCGAGTCTTGTCATGCGGACACANGGCACCGGGGGTACGCACACCCGACCACCGCGTATCACGGGTGGTCGGGTGCGCGGCCGGTCGTTNCCGTGCTCGCCGAGATCAGAGGCGGATAAGCATCTTGCCGGTGTTGGCGCCAGCCATCAGATCTCGGAAGCCGTTGACAGCATTGTCGATTCCATCAACGAGGGTCTCGCGCCAGACGATCTTGCCGTCGGTCAGCCATTGCCCGACCTCGGCCTCGAACTGTGGACGAAGATCCGCGTGGTCGGAGACGATGAAGCCCCGCAGGGTCAGACGCTTGCCGATGATGAGCGGCATGTTTCGGGGACCGGGGGCCGGCTCGGTGTTGTTGTAGACCGAGATCATCCCGCAGATCGCGACGCGACCACGTGGGCGTAGCGCCGTGATGGCGGCTTCGAGATGGTCGCCTCCGACATTGTCGAAATAGACATCAATGCCCTCGGGCGCCGCCTCGGCAAGGCCCCTGCGGATCGGTGTGGCCTTGTAGTCGACGGCCGAGTCGAATCCGGCCTCGTTCAGGAGCCAGGAGGTCTTCTCGGGACCTCCGGCGCTGCCGACGACGAAAGATGCACCCTTGAGGCGGGCAAGCTGGCCCACCAGCGAGCCGACAGCTCCGGCTGCGGCAGAGACGAAGACGCGATCGCCTTCGGCGAGCTCACCGATTCGGAGCAGACCGGCGTATGCGGTCAGGCCCGTCATACCGAGAACGCCGAGGTAGGCCTGGGCCGGCGCAAGGCTGGTGTCCAGGACGCGGGTGGACCTGGCCGGAACCAGAGAGACTGTGCGCCAGCCCAGCGCGTGTGCCACCGTGTCGCCAACGGCAATCGGGGCGCCGTTGCTGTCCACGGTGTCCGTTCCCACCTGTTGGACGGTTCCGACCGCGGCGCCGTCCATCGGCTGATCGAGCTGGAACGGTGGGACGTAGGACTTCGCGTCGCTCATCCGGCCACGCATGTAGGGGTCGACCGACAGGAAGGTGTTGCGGACCAGGATCTCTCCGGTGGATGGTGCCGGGAGCTCGACCTCGACGAGGGCGAAGTCCTCGTCGACGGGGACTCCCTCGGGACGACGGGTGAGCTGCCATTCGTTGCTAGTCGTCATCAGGGCCGTCCTTGGGGTCGTCGTGTGGCACGGTCCGTGTCGGAAGGCGCCAGTCGGGTAACGGAGCGCTTGCTTAGTTCATTCCGGAATGAATTCGCAGGCCACCGGGTTGGACGGATAGGCTGAGATAAGACTGACCGTCAGGTCGGTGTTGACAAGTGAACAGTGCGACGTGTGCCACCCCATGGGGGTGATCGGTTTCGACGTTGATCGTCATTCCAGGAGAAGCGGGTCGAGGACGCAGGGTTATCTCGTTAACGATCCTTGCAAACTAATAGGTGCCGATTCCAATCGCACCGACTTCGCCCTCGCCGCCTGAGCGAGCACCGAAGTCCGTCAGCCTAGGTTTGCTTTCGGCCTAGTACCTGGCGTCAGCTAGAAAGCTTGCTGGGCGCCCTTGTCGTGGGGGTTGCCCGGGACTCTTACACGACTGGGCCTGTCAGTGGACGTGTGCGTGCGAGCACTGGGGCCGAGAAAATCCATAGCGCACTGCACCCGGAGAAGTCCTGGTTTACCGTCAGCGGACGCGGGTTCGATTCCCGCCACCTCCACCACCATGGGCACGTCGCGCTTAAGACAGTCATGAACAAGAGGCCCGATCATCAGATCGGGCCTCTTGTCGTTCGTTGCGATGAAGTGTGCACGCTCTGACGGCGCAGTACGAGCTGAACTCAGTGAACGCGAAGCTCCTGTTGCCCGACTCGTAGCCAGCGCGTTTCTGCGGACGATCCGGACGAACAGTCTCGCCGAGGTATACGCCCATCCCCGGCAGGAGACGCGCCCGCTCGAACGTCGCGGGCTCCTGCACCGGCTCGCGCACGGCTTCTTGCTGCACGGTGCCACCGGACCACGATCCCGAGTTGGGGCAACCGACGACAGAGGCGGCCCCAGAATCGCCACAGCCATCTACGGAGACCGCGTGCCGGCTGACGGGGCTCATCGCGGCACGGGTGCAGCGAGAGCGCTGCCATGGGCCGTCGGCTGACCTTCGTGGCAGCGCCGACCCAATGTCGGCCGCTCCAGCTCGTGGATCGGATTGGGAAGGTCCGCTTCGCAACCCGCACCGTCACAGACCGGGACACTGGATGCGATCGCCGCCGCCAAGCTGGGCGCCTGGATCGGTCGGGGAGCCTCCCGCGACCAATACGGGCTGTGGGCGATGAGCAGGCGGGGATTGACCGTTCTGTCCCCCATGCGGGTATCCATCGCGCATGGGCCAGGCAGCAAGCCCGCCGCGTGGGTGTTCGGCCAAGAGCCGGATGAAGACGCGTGAGTGCGCGCTGTTGGTCACCAGACCCATCTGCGCGTCAGCGCACGGGTGGCGGTGACGGCCGTGCGTGAGGCCTAGTCGCGATGCAAGCCCTTCGCCGTCGGCCGTGGAAGAGGCCGCGATGAACCGGATCGGCGCGGCATCCGTTTCCCCGGGTAGTCCACTGGGAGGTCTCTCCCAGGTAGCCCATCAGGGAGGTCACCATGTCCGGTTCCACTTCCATCGTCCGCCTGCTCGGAGCCACCGCCACGCTCATGCTCGCGGCCGCTTGCGGCAACAGCACTGCCAGTCCCGTCAGCAGCGTCAGAACGGTCACCTCTGGCGCAGCGACGAGTGCCGCCACATCCGCGCCCGGTGGTGTCCTGGGCGTGGCCACGACCTCACTGGGCCCCGTTCTGGTCGACAGCAAGGGCCTCACGGTCTACATGCTCACGGCTGACACCTCGGGGCACTCGACCTGCTCGGCACAGTGCCTGACGTTCTGGCCCCTCGTGCCTGCCGCCGGGACTGGGGTGCCCCAAGTCCAGGGCATCAGCGCCGCGCTCGCAACCACGAAGGCGACCAGTGCCGCGTCCATGGTGACAGCTGGTGGCTGGCCCCTCTACACATTCGTCAAGGACAAGGGTCCTGGCGACGTCGCGGGGGAGGGAGTCAAGAAGTTCGGCGGGACCTGGTACGCGGTGTCGCCGTCGGGTCACCCCGTCATGGCGCCTGCCACGTCTGCTCCGGCCGCGACCAGCAGCGGTGGCTCGGGCGGCGGGGGCGGCTACGGCTACTGAGCCACATACGGAGGCTCACGACTGAGCGGCCGCTGAGCCGTAAGCGCCATAGCGAAGGATTGTGGGTCTGAGTACCCACAATCCTTCGCTATGACCAGACCCGTTCGCTACTCGCGACCCGAAGTCGTCTGTCTTCGTTTGGGGTGGACTGCTTGCCACGATTCGCGAGCGGCAGGCTCAGGTCGAGAGCCGCAATATCGTCTGCCCGTCCAAGGTTCGTATCTCCACGGCCCCGATGTCCCGGCGAGCCCGTGAGCTTGCACCCATCACCGTCAGCTCGCGGTTGGGCAGCGCGTTCCAGGTCGCAACCTGTTCGGCGGCGCCGTGGCGGTCGATGACGACCATTGCGTAGGGGACCCCGCTGGCCGGGTAGAGCCCCCGGCTGCGGTAGGAGCAGGTCATGTCAATTCGGGTGCCCCAGGCCATGTCGACCAACCGCGCGCTGGCGGCGACCGGCGAGGGAACGACGGCAGTCAGCGCCAGGTTCGCGGTGCCAGACGGGGTTGAGGCGGACGACGCGACCGGTGGTCGGGAGGGGGAGTCCGGCCGGCTTATCCCGACAGCGCCCACCGTGATCAGGCACGCGGCCGCTGCAGCCGCCGCCCCTACGGCCAGGCGATGTCGCGCGCGCTCGCGCCTTACCGCCCGGGCCAATGACGGTAGCAGCGTCTCGGGTACGGGTTCGGGCTCTGCCGTGAGCTGATCGATCGATACCCTGGACATCAGGCCGGGCAGACCCGCCAGCTCGCTGACAGCGCTGGCACACGCCGCACAGACCTTGAGGTGCTCTTCGAACGCGCGTCGATCGGCCGGCGACAAGGCGCCCAGGACGTACGCCGCGTCAAACAGGGCAAATTCGTCCGTGGTCATGGTCCCACCCCCATCTCCTCCAGTGCCAGGCGTAAGGCCCGTAGTGCATAGTGTGTCCGAGATTTGACCGTTCCCTCAGGGATGTCGAGCCGTCGCGCCGCCTCGGCCACCGAGCGCCCCCTGTAGTAGCACTCCATCAGGACCAGCCGGTGGTCCTCGGATAGCCGGCTCAAGGCGTCAGCAACGACCCAGGACTGCAGAAGCTGGTCTGTCCCGTCCCCGACTGGCGCCCGCTCTGGGGGCTCAGCCGTGGTCACCTCGAGCTGCGCGCGGCGCGTGCGCCACTCGTCTATGACCAGGTTCCGCGCGACCGTGAAGAGCCAAGCCCGGGCCGATCCCTCAGTCTGGTCGAGGATCTTGGGGTTGCGCCAGGCGCGCAGCAGCGTCTCCTGGACGACGTCCTGAGCGCGCGGGCGGTCGCCGTTGGTCAGGCGCACGCAGTAGCCCCACAGAGCTGCCGCGTGCTCGTCGTGCAGCTCTTGCATGAGATCAGCCTGGATGTTGGTCACTAGTCCTCCTGCCGGTAAAACGCAGGTCAGGTGCAGATGGTTCACCCGGCAGTGGTGTCTTCGCAAGGTTGGTCTGGTCGTCGAACCCTGAAGTACGTCCAGCAGGCAACGCGGTGGTCACCCTATTCGAGGATTGGCTGTGAACAGATGCACATGATGATCAGAACCGGCGAGATCTCTGTCACTGTCTGCCAATGACTTACATCAAGTAGCACTTCCTGTGACGATGCGCCGGGGGATGGCGCGCGCTCGCGGAATGACCCGGCTTCGGATTGCGGGTAGGCACGCGGAAGTATGGGGCCATGAACATTGCTCCCTCCGTTTCGAATTCGATCACCGTCCGGCTCGAACTGCCGGCCCGTGCCACCGCTGTGAGTGAGCTCACTACCGCGATCGAGGGCAGCGGTGGGCTCGTGACCGGTCTGGACGTCACGGCTTCCGGGCCGCGACGGCTGCAGGTGGATGTGACCGTAGCGACACGGGGAAGCGAGCACGTCGATGAGATCGTGGCCGAGATGCGCACGGTCGACGGGGTGGAGATCAGCAAGGTCAGTGACCGTACGTTCCTGATGCACCTGGGCGGAATGCTCAAGATCGAGTCCACCGTGCCGATCCGAACCCGTGACGACCTGTCCATGGTCTACACCCCGGGAGTCGCTCGCGTGTGCATGGCGATCGCCGAGAACCCCCAAGATGCCCGCCGGCTGACCATCAAGCGCAACATGGTCGCGGTGGTGACCGACGGGAGCGCGGTGCTGGGTCTGGGAAACATCGGCCCGCTGGCTGCGCTGCCGGTGATGGAGGGCAAGGCGGCCCTGTTCAAGCGGTTCGGGGACATCGACGCGTTCCCGATCTGTCTGGACACCCAGGACGTCGACGAGATCGTGGCTGCGGTCAAGGCCATTGCGCCCGTCTTTGCCGGCATCAACCTGGAGGACATCTCGGCCCCGCGTTGTTTCGAGGTCGAGGCCCGGCTGCGCGCCGAGCTGGACATCCCGGTCTTCCATGACGACCAGCACGGCACCGCGATCGTGGTGCTTGCCGCGTTACGCAATGCCTTGCGGGTGGTCGGCAAGAAGATGGCCGACGTCAAGATCGTCCAGAGCGGCGCCGGGGCCGCCGGCACCGCCATTCTGAAGCTGCTGATCAAGGCCGGTGCCACTGACATCGTGGTCTCGGATATTCACGGGGCAATTCACGCGGCCCGCGAGGACATCGTCCGTGACGGCGCAGAGAACCTGGTCTGGCTTTCCGAACGCACGAACAAGCGAGGGGTGACCGGCACACTCAAGGAGGCGATCGCCGGGGCGGATGTCTTCATCGGGGTTTCAGCGCCCGATCTCCTCACCGGTGATGACATCGCCACGATGAACCACGACTCGATCGTGTTCGCCCTCGCCAATCCCACCCCCGAGGTGAACATCGCAGCAGCCTCCAAGTACGCGGCCGTGGTGGCGTCCGGGCGTAGTGATGCCGCCAACCAGATCAACAACGTCCTGGTCTTTCCCGGCATTTTTCGGGGACTGCTCGATGCCCAGACCAATGTCGTGACAGACGATGTCCTGGTCGCGGCAGCCAACGCATTGGCGAACATCATCGGTCAGGACGAGCTCAACCCCACCTACATCATCCCCAGCGTATTCAACCCGAATGTCGCCAAGGTGGTTGCCGCGGCAGTTCGGGTTGCGGCGATCGAGGCCAAGAAGACTTCGGTCGAGTGATGAGACTGCCCGAGAGCGCGCCCGGNCGGGCTGTCGGGCCCTTTGACCGTATGCCAAACGTTNCGTGGCGAGTGGCCCTCGGGGTTGCCCTGGCCGTGTAGCTGATCGGCCCGTGGGCACTCGGCATACTCGCGATACAGGCACCCGTCGGCGAGCTTATCCAGCGCCGTGGGCTGCCCCATGTCAGTAGTGACATGTCCGATGTAATGCCCGACTTGGGGGCATCGCGCCCGGTGGGTTGGCCTGTCTGGTCTGGAACCGTCGCCAGTCCTGATAAAGTTTGCCCATACCCGATGGCTACGGCGCGCACTAGCGTCACAGACACAGCAGTTGAGAATCATCGGGCCCTGCCGGATAACGACCGTTATCGTCGGCCCGCCGGGCGCAGTCAGACCATCGCGCCTGAGGTTCGTTCTCATTGTTGCCGTTGGACCGGTGATCCCGAGGCGTTCCTACCTCGAGCACCGAAGTGGATATCTCAGTGAATAAGCACATCAACAACTCCGGCGCGCCTAAGAAGGCTCGCTGGTCCACCGCAAAGAAGATCGACGCCAAGACGGGCCCCAAGAAGGCTCACCGCGGACAGACCCAGGTGCCTCGCGAATCTGACGACCGCGCACCTCGTACCTCCGATCGTCGTGACGACCGGGCACCCCGCACGTATGGGAACGATCGTCCGGCCCGGACATATGGCAACGATCGTCCTGCCCGTTCCAATGACAGTCGTGATGACCGCGCTCCTCGGACGTTTGGCAACGATCGTCCTGCCCGTTCCAATGACAGTCGTGATGACCGCGCTCCTCGGACGTTTGGCAACGATCGTCCGGCCCGGACATATTGTGCTCGTGATGACCGCCCGCCGCGCTCTTCTGATCGTCGTGACGACCGGGCACCGCGCACCAATAACGACCGCCCGGCGCGCACGTATGAGAAGCGCGAGCCGGGCGCAGCCCGCTCGGACTTCAAGCGTGACGCGAACTACGGCAAGCGCACGGATCGTCCAGCCCGCACCTATGAGAAGCACATCCCTGTGCCGGTCATCGACACGACGCCCGTGATCATTTCCCAGGACAACGGATTCGCGGCTCTCGGGCTGCCCGCTCCACTCGTCGAGCGCCTGGCGCGCGACGGGATCACGGCTCCGTTCGCGATCCAGACGGCGACCATCCCGGACGCACTGGCTGGGCGCGATGTGCTCGGTCGCGGCCAGACCGGCTCGGGCAAGACGTTCGCCTTCGGTCTGCCGACGCTGACCCGACTCGCTGCAGGTGATCGAGCCCTGGCTCGTCGCCCCCGCGCCCTGATCCTGACCCCGACCCGCGAGCTGGCGATGCAGATCAGTGACGCTCTCGAGCCGTTCGTACACGTCATGGGCCTGCGTCACAAACTGGTTGCGGGCGGTATGCCGTACCCGCCCCAGCTGATGGCTCTCGATCGTGGGGTCGATCTGCTGATCGCCACGCCGGGCCGGCTCAACGACCTTATAGACCGCGGAGCTGTCCAGCTCACCGATATCGCGATCATGATCCTCGACGAGGCCGACCACATGGCCGAGATGGGCTTCCTGCCTGAGATCACCGCCATCCTTGATGGCCTCCCCGAGGGCGGTCAGCGACTGCTCTTCTCCGCCACCCTGGACCGCGGCATCGACGTGGTCGTGAAGCGTTATCTCACGGACGCAGTCACCCACTCCACCGATGACGCGACCGCCAGCGTCACGACGATGGACCACCACATCCTGCTGATCGACCCGATGCACAAGAAGTCCATCACCGCAGAGGTCGCCAACCGCGAAGGCCGCACCCTGGTGTTTGTGCGCACCAAGCTGGGTGCCGACCGCGTGGCCGAGCAGCTGCGTGAGCAGGGAGTCTTCGCCGCCGCGCTGCACGGTGGCCTCAACCAGGGCGCTCGCAACCGGGTACTCAGTGCGTTCAAGGACGGCAGCCTGCCCGTTCTGGTCGCCACGGACGTTGCAGCCCGTGGTATCCACGTGGACGACGTGGGCGTTGTTCTGCAAGCCGACCCGCCGGCCGATCACAAGGATTACCTTCACCGTTCGGGCCGTACGGCTCGCGCGGGCGAGAGAGGCTCTGTCATCACGTTGGCTCTCCCGCACCAGAAGAAGGGCATGGAGCGACTGGCCCGTGACGCCGGGGTGGATGTCGTGGCGACCCGGGCAGTCCCGGGGGACGCGCTGCTGACCTCGACCGGTGCCTATCCGCCCAGTGGCGTGCCGATCCCGGCCAGCCAGTCACGTCGTCTGCTCGAGGCTCCGCAGCGGCCAAACCGTCGACCTTTCGGTGGTGGCGGTCGCGGAGGCCAGGGTGGCGGTCCGCGTCGCAACAACGACGGCGCGCGGGGATATCGTGGCTCGCGCGACTGATTGACCAAGCACTACCCAGAAGGTCCGACCGGCACCAGCGGGTCGGACCTTCTGGTTTCTCATGCCGACATGGGGATAGGGGTCATGAGCCACCCCGGGGAAGCCACGTCGATCCGACCTGAGCGAGAATGGCGACGTGAGCACCGACAACGCCACTGGCAAACTGCTGGTTGCGACGCCGCGGACCGGGGGTACGGTCTTCCGGCGAAGTGTGGTGCTCGTACTGCAGCATGATGAGGCAGGCGCGCAGGGCGTCGTCCTCAACCACCCTTTGCATGCTCCCGTCTCGGCGGTGTTGCCTTCGTGGCAGGACTACGTCACCGATCCGCCGAACGTCTTCCAGGGCGGCCCGGTGGCGCTGGACTCGGCCCTCGGGCTGGTGACAGTGCCCGGAGATCAGCAGGAGCCGGTAGGTGTGCGGCGGCTGTTCGGCGGGCTAGGACTGGTCGACCTCGACGTTCCGCCGCAGGTGGTGATGCCCGGGGTGGCCGGGCTGAGGATCTTCGCCGGGTACGCCGGTTGGTCCGATGGTCAGCTTGAGCAGGAGATCCGCGAGGGGGGCTGGTATGTCGTGGAGTCCGAGGCGCGAGACGCGTTCACGTCGGAGCCGCAGACGCTGTGGGCCACCGTTCTGCGTCGACAACGCGGCAATCTCGCATTTGCCGCGACCCTGCCCGAAGACCCCACGATGAACTGAAGGCGGCGGCGTACCGGCGTTGGCTAGACTTGATGCATGAGCGACTTGTGGATTCCTGTCAACGGACTCGATGACCCGAACGACCCTCTCGCACCTCAGAGGGAGCCCTCTGGTCCCTCGACATCAACTACGGTGATCGAGCGCGAGCAGGTCGAGGAAGAAACTGAGCCCGGGGACCACGAGCGCTTCTCGCACTACGTTCGCAAGAACAAGATCATGGACAGCGCCATGTCGGGAGAGCCGGTGGTGGCGCTCTGCGGCAAGGTCTGGGTGCCGGGACGCGACCCCAAGAAGTTCCCGGTGTGTCCCACCTGCAAGGAGATCTTCGAGGGCCTGCGCGCCCCGCAGGACGGCCAGAAGTAAGCACGAAGGCACCGTTGCGGCGGGCGCTAGCACATCGCGGCGACGGTTGGACGCCATCGCCTCAGGAACATTGCCCGGGCATGTCGTCGGCCGGATCCCGTTACTGTTAGCGGCCTATGAGCACCGCGGCGGCATCCCATCTCTCACCAGCATTCCCGGAACGAGCCGCATGGGGGACAGCGTCCAAGCTGCGCGCCTGGCAGGCGGACGCCCTGACGCAGTACCTACGTTCCACTCCTCGTGACTTCTTGGCCGTGGCGACCCCAGGGGCAGGCAAGACCACCTACGCACTGCGTCTGGCGACCGAGCTCTTCGCCATGGGCCTGATCAGCCGGGTCACCGTGGTCGCCCCCACGGAGCACCTGAAGACCCAGTGGGCCGATGCGGCCTCCCGGGTCGGCATCCGGATTGACCCGAACTTCACCAACGCGGCAGGCCGTCACGGCGCGGAGTTCCACGGGGTGGCCGTGACCTACGCCCAGGTGGCCAGCAAGCCGCTGTTGCACCGTGCGCGCACCAAGGCCGCGCCCACCCTGGTCATCCTCGACGAGATCCACCACGGTGGCGACAACCTGTCGTGGGGCGATGCGATCCGCGAGGCTTTCGAGCCGGCCACCCATCGCCTCGGGCTGACCGGCACACCTTTTCGTTCCGACACCAGCCCCATCCCATTCGTGCGCTATGAGATGGGAAAGGACTCGATCCGCCGGAGCGAGGCCGACTACACCTACGGTTACGCCGAAGCGTTGCGTGACGGGGTTGTCCGCCCCGTGCTATTCCTCGCCTATGGCGGTTCGATGCGTTGGCGCACCAAGGCTGGCGACGAGGTGTCGGCCCGGCTGGGGGAGCCGATGACCAAGGATGCCAGCGCCCAGGCATGGCGCACCGCACTGGACGTCAAGGGCGAGTGGATCCCGTCGGTCCTGGCGGCAGCTGACAAGCGGCTGACACAGGTGCGGCGCGGAGTGCCGGACGCAGGGGGTCTGGTGATCGCGTCGAACCAGACCCAGGCCCGGGCCTACGCCGCGATCCTGCACGGCATCTCGGGCGAGAATCCCATCGTCGTGCTCTCGGACTATGCCGGTTCCTCGGGCAAGATCGAGGAGTTCGCAGAGGGCAAGCAACGCTGGATGGTTGCGGTCCGGATGGTCTCTGAGGGCGTTGACGTTCCGCGGTTGTGTGTCGGCGTCTACGCCACGTCAACGTCCACGCCGCTCTACTTCGCCCAGGCCGTCGGCCGCTTCGTTCGCGCGCGACGTCGTGGCGAGCTGGCGTCGATCTTCCTACCGAGCGTGCCGCTGATCCTCGAGCATGCAGCTCGTCTGGAGGATGAGCGCGACCACGCTCTGGACCGGGTCACCAAGCCGGGCGACGAAGTCTCCCTCTGGTCAGCCGAGGATGGCCTCATGGCTGCAGCCAACCGGACCGGGTCGACGCCAGACCTGGATGAGCTGTCGTTCGAGGCGCTGGAGTCCGATGCCGAGTTCGACCACGTGCTCTTCGACGCCCAGCAGTTCGGTCTCAACGCCGAGGTGGGCAGCGCTGACGAGCAGGAGTTCCTGGGGCTGCCCGGACTGCTCGAGCTCGACCAAGTGGCCACGTTGTTGCGGGCGCGCCAATCGGCGCAGAAAGGGTCTTCTCGCAGGAAGGCTGATCCCGAAATGGCGACTCACCGTGCCATGGCGGCCTCTCGCAAGGAACTCAACTCGCTGGTGTCCGCGTACGCCCGCAAGTCCGGCGCACCGCACGCCGTCGTCCACGCTGACCTACGTCAGAGCTGTGGCGGGCCGGCGCTGGACCAGGCTAGTGCCGCGCAGGTCGCCCAGCGGGTCGAGATGATCCGGCGTTGGTTCGTCGGCCGTCGCTGAGGCTCTGGGTCCCCGGCCCCTGGGCCCTCTACAAACGTGACCTCTGGCCCTACCCTCTGGCTGCCGCTTGGTGCGAAACTGCATCTGAGAACTAGGTGCTGGGAGTGCGCGATGTCTGAGCGACGATCCATCGGACCGGTGGACATCATGTGGCTGAACAGGGACCAGCCCACCAACCTGATGGTCATCGACGGGGTGATGTGGTTCGACGAGATGATCGACCTCGAACGGCTGGGCCCGGTCATCCAGCGCCGGCTTCTCAACCGCTACCCCGTGTTCTCACAGCGGCCGGTGGCGCCTTCCATCCCGTTCGGGATGCCGCACTGGGAGGATGACCCAGATTTCGACCTCAGCCGGCACCTGAGACGGGCCACCTTGCCCGCGCCCGGAGACCAGGTGGCGCTGCAACGCTTCGTCGAGAATCGGATGAGCGTGCCGTTCGACCGCGCCCACCCGATGTGGGAGTTCTTACTTGTCGATGGCTACCTCGGTGGCTGTGCGCTGGTGTCCCGGTTCCACCACTCACTCGCCGATGGCATCGCTCTTTCGCAGGTGCTGCTCTCGTTGACCGACGCCTCACCCACGGTCGACCTCGAGGAGCTCGAGGCGCATGAGTCATCCTCGCAGCACGCAGGCGGCTTCATGGGCGCGGCACGGGCGCTGCGGGACACGGGAGTGGACACAGTCCGCGGCGGCCTGCACGCGATCTCCCTGCTCCCCGAGCTGGCCAACCCGTCCCGGGCCGCGGACATGCTGGAGCTCGGCTGGCGAACAGGAAAGGTCGTGAACACGCTGTTGTTGGGCCACAACCCCCCGAACCTGTTCTCGGGGGGGAAGCCGGGCGTCGACAAGCGTGCGGTCTGGTCCGGGCCGCGAACGATCAGGGAGGTCAAGGCCGTGAGTCGGCTCACCGGGGCCACCGTCAATGACGTGATCGTTGCGGCGGTCTCGGGAGCCGTCAACACCTATCTGCGCGACCGCGGCGCCGATCCGGTCGATCTCATCACCATGATCCCGGTCAATGTGCGCCCCCCCGACCAGCCACTGCCACGCGAGCTGGGCAACATGTTCGCCCTGGTCTATCTGAAGATGCCGACCGGGGTGAGGGCACCGCTAGAGCGGGTTTCTGAGACCAAGAGACGGATGGACTGGATCAAGGTCTCCCCCGAGGCGATCATCACGTTCGGTCTCAACAGGGTGATCGGGAGCATCGAGCCGCATGTGGCGAACTCCATCGTCGGCTTCTTCTCGGACAAGGCCATCGGGGTGACGACCAATGTCATCGGCCCCCAGAAGCAGCGCTACATCGCCGGCGTGCCGATCGCCGGCGCCGTCGGCTGGGTGCCCGGCTCTGGCCAGCACACCCTGGGAGTCTGCATCTTCAGCTTGGCCGGAGTCGTGCGCGTTGGCTTCAAGGTCGACGCCGCCATGGTGCCGGACGTCGAGAAGCTAGTACACGCCTTCGACGAGGACCTGGACCAGCTCTTACGTATCGCGGCTAACGGCGCCTGACGGGTGGAAAGGAGGAGACCATGCCGACTGACCATGCAGCTTTGACGGTTGTCGTGGCCGCACCGATGAAGCGGGTGCTGACCACCATCCGGGATGTGGAGAGCCAACCGAAATGGGTCAAGGAGATCCTCGAGGCCGAGGTCCTGCAGGAGTACCCCGACGGCACGCCCGCCCTGGCGCACTTCTCGGCCACCTCACCGGTCGGCAAGGACACGTACACGCTGACTTACCAGCACGCCTCCGATGCCATGAGCTGGAGCCTGGTCAAGGGTCGGCTGCAGACTGGTCAGGACGCCACATACACACTCCGGAGCCTCGGCCGCAGCAAGACCGAGGTGACGTTTGACCTGACGATCCACCACAACCTGCCCTTGCCCGGTTTCCTGCGAGGGCGCGTTATCAAGGGCCTCGTCCACAGCACGGTCGATGGTCTCAAAGCGTATGTCGAGGCCTGACCTTCCGGCTGGTTCGGGTGGCGTGGCTTGTTGTCAACTCGTGGCAAGGTTGACCCCATGACGCAGCCAGCCGGATGGTACGACGACCCTCAGGACGCTAGTCAGCTCCGCTACTGGGATGGGGTCGTCTGGTCCGAGCACGTCTCGCCGAAGATCTCGCCGACCGTGGGGCAGTCCACCATTGGTTTGCCGTACGGCGTCATCCCGGCTTCAGCACGTCCGCAGTCCTCCGGCTCACAGGGGGCCCAAGGCGCCCCCACTGTCCAAGACGGCTACGGCTCACCCCAACGGGGCCAGGGAGAACCTGGCGGGCGATCGCCATACGGGCAAAGCCCGGGGCAGCAAGACCTGGGCTGGCAGTCGCACCCTGCGACCACCCCGGACGGTGTTGTGCTATCCGGTTGGTGGAAGCGCGTCCTCGCTCGGATCCTGGACGGCATCATCATCGGGATCGTAGCTCTACCGTTGACGTTTGCCCCGATGAAGCAGGCGGCCAACATCTTCGGCGACTACATCCAGCAAGTGATGACCGCCACACAGGCCGGTAGTACGACGATGCCCGTGCAGCCCACAGCCCAGCTCACCGGCCCGATAATGCAGGCAAGCTTGATCACGCTGGCCCTTTACCTGGTCTATGAGATCACGTTTCTCACCCGGACCGGTGCGACGATCGGCAGGATGGTCGTCGGCATCAGCGTCCGGTTGCGGGACAAGGCCGGCCCGCCGCCGCTGGTCGCCGTCCTGAAGAGGACGTTGGTCAAGGAGGGCGGCAACCTCTTCGGGTCAGTACCGGTTCTTGGCACCTTGGCGTCGTTGTTCGGGATGCTCGACAGCTTGTGGCCTTTGTGGGACGACGAGAAGCAGGCCATCCACGACAAGGTGGCAGCCACCAATGTCGTCGTCGGACCCCAGCCTAAGCGCGACACCTAGGCACTCAGGCCAGTGAGAGGAAGAGCTTCTCCATGGTCTTGATGTCCACAGACTCCTGACCGCCGGACTCCGTCAGGCACTGCTTGAGACCGCTGCTGATGATCGCGAAACCAGCCCGGTCCAAGGCATGGTTCACCGCCGCGAGCTGGGTGACGACGTCCTTGCAGTCGCGTCCCTCCTCGATCATGCGCAGGACGCCGCCGATCTGACCTTGGGCGCGACGAAGCCGGTTGATCACGGCGCCCATCTCTTCGGGGTTCAGCTCAACCATGATTGCTCCTTGGGATTTGAGTGGGTCCTTGCGCGAGGTGCTTGTCCATCTCGCGGCCTCAGCTTTCTGCGAGTGCGGGCGTCAGTGTGTCCAGAGCCGCGGCGAGCCGGCGCCCGGCCTCATCAGCGACCACGGACAATGCCTCATTCTGGGTCAGGGTCACCATCACCTTCGGGTCGAGGGCCTCGACGGCAGTCGTCTCATCGTCCAGGTATCGGACGACGACGTTGCACGGCAGCAGGAGCCCGACCGAGGGTTCCGCCTGAAGTGCGGCGTACGCCAGCGGTGGTCGGCAGGCCCCGAGGATCACCTGTGCGGGAACGTCGACGTCCAGCTTGGCTTTCATCGTGGCCTGGATGTCGATCTCGGTCAGGACGCCGAAGCCCTGGTCGGTCAGCGACGCGCGCGTGGCGTCGAGGGTGTCGGCGAAGGAACGGCGGACTGTCGTGGTCAGTGCGTAGGACACGCTGGTTCTCGTTTCTGTTGGGGCCTCAGGACGTGGCGCTGGCGGCCGGTGGCTCGCCGGCGTGGGACTCGGCGGTCTGGGCCCGCAGGTCATCCATGTTCAGTTCGCGAATGCCGGCGATGACCTGCTCAAGGGAGGCAGCAGGCAGTGCGCCTGGCTGGCTGAAGACAAGGATTCCCTCTCGAAAGGCCATCAGCGTGGGGATGGACGTGATGCGTGCTGCGCCCGCCAATGACTGTTCGGCCTCAGTGTCGACCTTGCCGAAGACAATATCGGGATGAGTGGCGCTGGCCTTCTCGAAGATCGGGCCGAACGTGCGGCACGGTCCGCACCAGGATGCCCAGAAGTCCACCAGCACGATGTCATTGTCGAGCACGGTTTGCTCGAAGGCCGCTGCGGTCAGCGTTTGGGTGGCCATGAGGCTCCTTTTCGATGTCTGGATAATACCTCGTGGGGTATCAACGCGTTATCGATGACCGACATTCCTGCCAGGTCCACCGATCTCAGCGTCCAGTGTGGGCGCAACACAGCCCGTCGCCCTTCTCAACTGGATGGCGGGCTGCCCGTTGACGAGATGAAGCTGGCTGGACGAACTCACTAGATGAAGAGGAGCTGGGCGCCCTCGGTCTTCTCGATGAAGTCGCTGGCGCTGATGATGTCCTCGACCTCGTCGTACAGGTCTTCCATAGTGAGCTTGTTCATGTCCGCAGACATGCGGCAGGCCCAGAGATGGCCGCCGGAGGCCACGATCTGTTCGAGGAACTCGGGGACCTCGGGCACATCAAGGTCCGCAATGGACTTCTTCAGCTTTGAGGTTGCCATGCCAGTCATTCCCGGGAGCCCGCCCAGGCCCTGAGGCATGTGGGTGGCGGTGTTGCCGAGCATGGTGAACTTCAGGTCTCCCATGGTCTTCTTGTTGATCATGTCGAAGCCCCAGAAGGTGAAGAACAGGTGGACCTCGGCGCCTTCGCCGAGGGCTGCGTTGGCCAGGATCAGCCCGGGGTACGCCATATCGAGGCTTCCCTTGGAGCAGATGATTGCTAGTTTGCGGCCGGGGCCGACCTCGGAGTCGAAGCTGGGGACGATCGCCGGGGTGGCGTCTGTGCTGGTCATGTCAGTGTGTTCCTTTGTGTTCGGGGGTGGGCTTAGACGCAGCCGACCGGCTTGGGCAGGCCGGCGACGTAGGCCATCTTCTTCGCAGGCTTCTGCGGGAACAGGCCAAACAGCGTCTTGATCGGGATGCCGCCGACGGTGGACACCCGGCGCAGGGTCGGGGTCTCGCCCACTTCCTCGAAGTCTTTGCGCAGGAATCGGATCACGTTCCAGTGCTCGTCGGTCAGCGTGATGCCGATCTGGGTGGCCAGAGTGCTCGCGAGTCCTTCGTCCCACTCGGTCGGGTCGGTGAGGAAGCCCTCTTCGCTGACGTGGATCTCATGGCCGTTGAGAGTGGTCACGGGCATGGCGCTGTCTCCTCCTACTTTGTGGTGGTGTTGTTGGTCTTGCCGACCATGGACATGTGGGTCGAGATCGGCATCGGGCGGCCGCGCAGCAGGATGTTCCAGTAGATCCAGCGGAAGGCGACCTTGCCGAGGTGGTTCGCTCGGGTCTCCTTGAGCAGGTCCATCGGGCCGACTACCGGCAGAGGGAACTTGCCCTTGAGCGGCTCTGTGTCGTAGTTGAAATCGATCAGCAGGCCCTTGCGGTTGCCGGTCTCGATGAAGCAGTTGGCGTGGCCGTCGAAGGAACCGGTCATTGGTTTGCCGGAGATGAGCTCCAGAAAGTTGTCTGTGAAGACCTCCACCGAGAAGTGCGCGACCGACCCTGCTTTGGATGTCGGGATATCGGAGGCGTCGCCCAAGGCGAAGATGTTCGGGTAGGTCTTGGACTGCTGGGTGTGCTTGTCGACCGGGACATAGTTGAGGTCGTCACCCAGACCGGAGCGGGCGACGAAGTCGGCGCCCATATTGAGCGGGATCGTGACCAGCAGGTCGAAGGGCACTTCGCGCTCGTCGTAGGAGACCAAAGCCTTGTTCTCGACGTCGATCCGCTCGACAAGGAAGTCAGTTTCCACTGCGATCTTGCGTTCGTCGAGCATCGAACCGAGGGCATCGGACGCGATCGGCTTGGTGAACGCGCCGGGCAGTGGCGTCACGTAGACCATCTCGACGCGGTCTCGCAGACCGCGTTCGCGCAGCCACGCGTCCGCCAGGAAGGTGAACTCCAGTGGGGCGACTGGGCACTTGATCGGCATGTCGGTGATGTGCACGACGAGCCGGCCATGGTCGAACGTCTGCAGTGCCTTGGCCAGCGCCTTGGCTCCCTCAAAGGTGTAGAACTCGAAGATGCTGCGCTGCCACTCTTCGCCGAGCATGCCCGGGGTCTGGTCAGGTCGGGGCGTGGTGCCTGAGGCGATGACCAGGTAGTCGTAACCCAGGTGTCGTCCGTCGGTCAGCGTCACGGTGTTCGTCGGCGCGTCGACGCGGTCGACGTCGCCGATCACGTATTCGACCCCATCGGGCAGCGTGGCGTGGCGCGAGCGGGTGATCTGTTCGGGGGCGAGGATGTTGAACGGCAAGAACAGGTACCCCGGCTGGTAAGGGTGGACGTCGTCCTGGTCCACCACCGTGATGTTCCATTCGCCCGCGCTCAGGCGGCGCCTCAGTCTGTTGACGATCATCGTTCCTGCTGTTCCGGCACCCAGCACGAGCAACTTCTTCACGGACTGCTCCTCAGCTCTTTCGTAGTGGTGTTACTTAGGCATCCACCACGCTAGGAAGCATTCTCACCTTGGTACAGTGCCATAGGTCCCGTTTACCCCGGCAGGTATGTCACACCAGCTGATCGAGCTCCGGTCGCAGTCACGGCCCGCCAGTTGTCATGGGGCCGCCGATGTTCTGCCAGGCGCCGATTCCGCCGGCGAGGTCGTAGACGTGTGTGAAGCCGGCGGCAGTCATCTGTTCTAGCACGGCGCCCGACCGGTTCCCGCTGCGGCAGTACACGGCAATGGTCGCGTTCTTGTCGAGTGCGCCGATCCGTGGTGTGAAGTCTGGGCCTCGATGTCGATGTTCTGGGCTGCAGGTAGGTGCCCGCTGGCGTACTCGGCCGGTGTGCGCACGTCGAGCACGATCGTGCCGGGTGCTTTCATGGCGGTGGAGAAGCCGCTGGCGGTCATGTGCTGTCCGGTCGCGGGGCATGTCGTGCTGCCGGCCGACTTGCTGGAAGAGCAGGCACTGACTCCGGCGGTGGTCGCCACAGCCACTATGGCCAGTGCGGCGGCAGCGATCCAGCGGACCATGATCGGGTGGGGTTGCGTTCGCATGCTGCCTGCTCCTTGTGTGGACCAAGGGGTATCAGAGGCTGGGGTGGACAGCCTTGAGAGTGAGCCATCCGCCGGAGAGGTTGCGGGCGTCGATCCCTTCACTGAGCAGCACACGGGTGGCGAGGTAGGCGCGGACACCGCGGGCGCACAGCACGCTCACCTTGCGCCCGCCGGCAGCCGCGGCGACCTCATCCAGCCTCTGCCGCAGTTCGAGGTGGGGGATGTTGAGGGCACCGTCGAGGTGGCCCTCGGCATACTCCGATCCCGACCGCACGTCCAGGATGAGAGTCGTTGCCATGGCCGTGTCCAGGTCCTGGGCCTGCCACTGGGGCATGGTGGCGTCCAGGACGTTCTGGGCGACAAACCCCAGCATGTTTACCGGGTCCTTGGCGGAGCCGTACGGAGGGGCGTAGGCGAGCTCCAGCTCGGCGAGGTCGTCGGCCGACATGCGGGCCCGGATGGCCGTGGCGAGTATATCGATGCGCTTGTCCACGCCCGCCCGGCCGACCCCCTGGGCTCCCAGGAGGGTGCCATCGGGGGCGAAGCTCGCGACGAGGTGCACATCTTCGGATCCCGGGAAGTAGCCCGCGTGGTGGCCCGGGTGAATGTGCACCACCTCGTGGGCCAGGCCCGCCCGACGCAATGTCGCCTGGTTCGCGCCAGTGGTGGCGGCGGTGAGGCCGAAGACCCGCACGATCGCGGTGCCCAGGACCGGCGCCTGGGGGGTTGTCCGGCGCCCGCAGATCGAGTCGGCTGCCCTGCGCCCCTGCCGGTTGGCGGGGCCGGCAAGCGGCACTGGGATCCGGGCCCCAGTGATGGCCTGGGTAACCTCCACGGCATCCCCGACCGCCCAGATGTGAGGGTCGCAGGTGTGCTGGTCGCCGTCGACTCTGATCGCGCCGGTCGGACCCAGCTCGAGGCCGGCCTGCAGCGCCAGCGCGCTTGCAGGGCGCACGCCGACATTGACGATGACAAGGTCGGCGGCGAGGGTGGCGCTGTCGGACAAGGTGACGATCACACCGCCGGTTGAGCTGTCCTCGCCTGACTCGCGGATCGCGCCGGCCGCCGTGATGGCTTGCGCCGACACGCCCAGACGCAGGTCTACCCCGTGTGCGGCCAGCTCGTCGGCCAGCAGCGGTGCGAGCTCGGCGTCCAGCGGTGGCAGGACGTGGTCGGCCAGCTCCACGAGGTGGACTTGTAGGCCGCGGGTGGTGAGGGCTTCGACCGCCTCGAGGCCGATGAATCCGGCGCCGATGACGACAGCACGGGGGGGTTGCTCCCTTGGTCGATGGTGGGCAAGTAGATCGTCGATGCGCTCCCGCAGCGCGTCGACGTCGGGGACGGTGCGCAGGGTGTGCACGGCTGGGTGGTCCAGGCCCTCGATGGGCGGACGCACGGCGGTCGCACCGGGGGACAGCAGCAGTGCGTCGTACGCCAGGGCGTAGGTGTCCTCGCCAGCCTGGATGGTGACTTTCTGGGCGTGCCGGTCGATGCCGGTGACCCGGTGGCCGGTGCGCACGTCCAGGTTCAGGGACGCGCCCAGCGACTCGGCGGTGTGCAGCAGGAGCTCATCTCGGCCGGCGATCTCGCCCGAGAGGTGGTAAGGCAGTCCGCAGTTGGCGAAGGAGACGTAGGCACCCTGCTCGAGGACGACAATCTCGGCGTGCTCGTCCAGGCGCCGGGCCCGCGCCGCGGCACTCATCCCACCGGCGACGCCTCCGACGATGACGATCCTCATGGCCTCCTGGGTGGGGGAGGGCTCGGGGTTTGTGGTCATCAGCGGATCTCACCACCGGCGCGCTGCCAGGCCGCCATCCCGCCGGACAGGCTTGCCGCATCCCACCCGAGCCCGCGCAGGTGTTTGGCAGCGGTACGCGAGCGCATCCCGCTGGCGCACATCACGACGACAGGGCGTCCCCGGCGCAGCCGCCGCGGGGCCTTGTCGATATCACCGAGGGCGACGTGGACGGCACCAGGTGCATGCCCNNACTTCCATTCGCTGTTCTCCCTGACATCCAGCAGGGTCGCGCCACTGCGGACCAGCTCCATGGCGCGCTCGGCCTTGATCTTTGATCCGAGACTGCCGTCAGCCGGCTGCCCGCCGAACAACCTTCGCAGACGCTCCAGCACCGAGGGGGCGCGATTGGCTGCGGGACTGGGAGTGGGTGGGTTGGTCACAGTGGGCTCCATACGTCTAAGCATACTCCAGGGGGTATATATGTCGCACTGTGGATGATGTCGTTCCACCGCCAGCTCACCTTGTTTCGTATACCCCATCAGGTATTGTTTGAGTCTGCTAGCAGACTCACTCGAGGAGTGCCGATGTGTAGTCACGCCCGCTGTGCCCGCTGCGGAAAGAGCACCGGGATGGGCTGCGGCATGCACGTCAACGCCGTCTTCGCGAACCTCCAGCCGGCACAGCGGTGCGGCTGCGCCGATCAGAGGACGGGAGGGGCAGCAGGTCCCGACCCGAGGCGGGGGTGGTGATGCCTTCCACTTCCAGAGACGTCCTGGTCGAGCCTCTCCGCGCCCGCGAACGTTCTGTTCTTGCGGACCTTGGCGCCATTGTTGACGGCCGGTCGCTGTGCTCCAGGTCGCGCCAGGGCGCCGCGGTGCCCTGGCGAAGTATCACGAGGGAGCAGCGGCCGCACTTGCCGAGGCTCACCGGGCCGTGGATGCGGTTGTGGACGGCCCAGACGGCGCGCACTCAGCACATGCAGCGTTCCTTGACGTTCGCGCTCGCTGGCGCAAGCAGTCCTGCACCATCGGGCGAACGGGCCAAAGCTGTACCGGGTACCTTGCTGGGGGACTGGACGCACTAGAACAGATGATCGGCGATGGAGGACTTGATGCGTTCGATGCCCAGGACTGATCCGGGAGCGGACTCAGAGGCGGATCCGGCAGCGTCGGTCGTGGCCAGCCCAGGTGCCCCCGGACGCGGTGAAGGCACGGGCTCAGCTTCCGTCGGGCTTGCTCCGATTCCTGTCGACCCGATGGTCCACCGAAGATTCGCCGACGCGCAGGCTGCTTGGCCCTTGCGAAGGCTCGGGGCTGTCGCTGTTCTGGCCCCCGTGCTGTTCGTGCTGTCGGTCGTTGCCTCTGGGGGCTGGGCCCTGGTCACTTCACCTGGTTGGACGGTCATCGTCCTCATGATTGCTGTTGCCTGCGCAACGACAGTGGCGAGGTACCTCCCGCGGCCCGGAACCGGGCTCAAACTCGACTTCGGTTGCACGCCCTGCGCCGCGGTCGCGGCCGTGAGTGTGCTGGCTTCACTGGGAGTGCTGAGCTCGGCGCCCCACGAAGTCCCCACCGCGATCCTGGCGTTGGGCATCGCGGGTTTCGGACTGCGGCAGCGGCTGACCAACCCGATCACGTGCGCGGCATAGCGCGCCGCTGTTCCGTTATGACGTACCTCACATTCTGATGCTTTCTCTGTGGTGTTACCTGTCTGGAAGAGCCTCACCTCAGGCATGTATCGTCGACGTACAGGTTCAGCACATGGGTTTCCCAGCGGCGCGGGCAAGCATGGGATGAAACGAACGAACCCGATTTCGAGGAGAAACCATGCACAAGCGCACTTCCGTCCTCATTCTCTCCGGCATTCTCGTAAGCGGCGCCGTCGGCGCCGTGGCCATTACCCCGGCCTCGGCCACCACCTCCACCAATCCGGTCACCAGCCGGCTTGCCAACATAAAGAGTGCGCTGAGCGGCCTGGTGAGCGACGGCACCCTGACCCAGTCGCAGGCAGACAAAGTGGCTAGCACGCTCGACAAGAAGATGCCCAAGCGCGGCGTGGGCGGTCCCGGTGCGCGCTTCGGCGGGATGGGCATGACACAGACCAGGGACGCCGCAGCGAAGGCTCTCGGGTTGACCCCCGGCAAGCTGGAGATCGCACTGAGGAGCGGCAAGAGCCTGGCTGAGGTCGCCAAGGACCAGAAGGTCAGTGTCGAATCGCTCGTCAAGGCCATGGTCACCGCCACCAAGGGCGAGCTCGCCGCCGCCGTGAAGAACGGCACCATGACACAGGCCCGGGCCGACAGGATGGAAATCTCGCTCACCCAGCGGATCACCGACCGCGTCAACCGCGTCCGACCCGACCGCGGCATGGGTCACGGTCCCCGTGGCGCCGACAGGTCCTCGTCCGCAGGTGGTAGCTCAGGCGGCATGGGCACGCCTATGAGTGCCCCCTCAACCATGAGCTGACGCACGGGAGTAGCCCCGGCTCCTCTGCACAATGAGCGCCAACACCCTCAGGTGTGGGCGCTTGTTGTGCATCCGCTCCGCGGGCAGAGGACCGCCCTGATAGTCGAGCAGTCACACGAACTCATGAAGGCCAAGGGGATCGAGCCCCAAAGGCTGAAGACGGCAGCGCTCTGTTGTTGATTCTTGAGTTGACCCACGTCACAATCCTCCTATCTGCACTTGTCTCCATTGCAGATAGTTGTCCCGCAGCACCATCGAAATCACGAGCACCAAA
>JGI20177J14857_1000011_pt1 | contig 47251 bp, 28 predicted proteins | sample NGESurdeep072012_6_FD_14857 | JGI IMG/M metagenome (IMG submission 14857) | reverse complement strand
TCCATCTCGAATCGACCGTTCGCGTAGCCGGCGTTGCTGTCGCGCCAGCTGATCGACCGCCAATGCGTCGAATCGAGACGCGGCGATGCGATGAGATTCTGAACGATGGGATCGCGCGCGTAGGGAGCGGCAAGCGTCGCCACGAGTCCGAGCTCTCTCAGGAGGAGCCCGATCCGCGGCCCTCTCCCGTCCGACGACTCCATCAGGAATGCTTTCTTTCGCGCCGCCGTCACCGCGGGATTCCCGAGGTAGCGCGCCACGACCACCGGCAGCTGGAATTCGTCGTCGCGCATGTGGTAGTTCTCGCGCACCTTCTGCAAATCCGCGAGCGATGCGCGCGCGTGGGCGAGCGCCGTGTCGGCCGCCAATCGGTTTCCGCGCCGGATCAAACGGAAATACTCCGTCATGTGCGCGTTGTATTCCGCGGAATTCTCACGGATCGCCTGCCCGCCCAGCGCCTCCTCGTGACTGACATCGCCTTCCGGGCCGAGCTTTCTCAGCGCGCTCGCGATCACGAACTCGGGCATTGCATCGGTCCAGACCGGCTGCATCATCAGCGAGGTCATCATCATGTCGCGGCCGAAGTACGTCGCGTAGTTGGGGAGCCCGGCCATCAGCTTCTCTTTGGAGCTGAGGAGCTCGGTCCCACGCACGTCGCGCTCGAGCTGGCGATACCGGGAGACCGTCGCGGCGGCGTCCGCATTTGTGGCGGCGTTGCCGCGCGCGCGATCGGCGGCGACGCGCGCGTCGTTCAGGAAGCGAAGAAACGCGGTGTTGAATATCTGATCCCGCCCGAGCGGAGTAAGCGCCGGCGCATCAGTCGTCACGCGGACGGTGAATCGAATTGGACGATTGGTGTTGGCGCGGATCGAGATTATCGGCACCCTCACCACCATCGAGGCATCGCGCGGATCGGGGCTCAGATCTAGCTGAAGATTCGTTTTTCCGTCGAGCGTCGTCTGAGACGCGGTGACGCCGCGCCGGTCGCGCACGCCGGTAGTGATGAGATCGGGCTCGAGCCTCGCCCTCAGATCCGACGTCAACCCGGCGTTGAGAAATCCCAACTGGCGCTGCCGCTCGGCCGGATCGAGACGGTCCAGATTTGCGATCAGCTCCTCCTGCTCCCGCAATCTGAACGTAGGCCAGTCGAACAGCTCGAGATGACGCCCCGAATAACCGAGATCGCGCTCGACGCGCATGGAGCCGAGCAAGACCCACCCGATCAGGATCTGGGGTGCCTTCGCGACGAGCTGGTACTCGATCGTGCGGCGATTACCTGCCTGCGACACGATGGCGTCTGCCGATCCCCACTCGAGCCGGATCGGCTTGCCCGCTCCATCCCGGACGGTGAACCCGACGCTCTCGTTCACCGCGTCCGGCAGGAGATTCACGACGCGCCCGCTCCGCGCATCGAGATAGACCTGCACGACGTTCCCCTTCGTGTCGCGGAAGAAGCGCGTCTGGTACCCCTGGTACGCGGCGGGATCGTCGAGCCCCTGCTCCGGGAAGGCGAGCACCGGTTGTACGGTGCGAGTCTGCGCGACGACGGGTGCCGCGCTCAACGCGAGAGCACCAAGAAGCACGGGCGTCCAGGCAGTCAACGCGTACATCTTCCTCATCAATCTCTTCTCCGCTCGAACGGGCGCGAGGAATCGCGACCGGGATAATGTGGCACTCTAGAGTCGTTGCGTCATTAGCACTCGGGCTTGTTGTTTGGGCGGGCTGTGTCCGGCTTTGGCTTGCCACCACAAAACCGAAGCAGGGGACTGATGGCTTGGCAGCTGGTTAGCCAGGAGCTTTTCCGGTGGCGTTCCGAGAGCCTGCAGAATGAAGTTCTCGACCTCGAAATTGACCGTTGCGACGCGCACAAGACCCTATTTCGGGATACTATTTTGCCTGTATGAAAGCTCCCAGCGATCAGCGTAGTTGGCTAACAGCTCCCTGCTTCGGTTTTATGGATGTCAGTGTCCAACCCGTTCCCTGACCTGTAGGTGACCTCGCTCGACCTCGCTCTCCTCGGAAACGGCAGCATCGGCGCGTTAATCGACGCCCAGGGCGCTGTCGTGTGGTGCTGCTTCCCACGCTTCGATGGCGACCCGGTATTTTGCTCGCTGCTCGCGGGCGACTCGCCGCGCGACAAAATCGGCGCCTTCACCATCGAGATGGAGGGGGCGGTCAGAACCGAGCAGCAGTATCTCCCCGACACGCCGATACTCGTCACGCGCTTGTACGACGCGAAGGGCGGCGTCGTCGAGATCACCGATTTCTGCCCACGCTTCGAGAAGGACGGGGCATTGTTTTGTCCCAAGCTGCTGGTGCGCCAGGTGAGGCCGATCGGGGGAAGGCCGAACATCCGCGTTCGCGTCGAACCAGCCGCCGACTACGGTTGCACGAAACGCCAGCACGCGCTTGGGGCCGGTCACATCAGCTACGCTGGCGATCAAGCGCTCCGGCTCACCACCAACGCTCCGACAGAGGCGATCGCCGACCGGACGCTGTTCCATGTCACCGAGACCATCACTTTGATGTTCGGGCTCGACGACCCCGTCGCGGGGGTGGGCGACGTGACCAGCAAGGGCACCACAATGCTCGAACGAACCACCGCGTATTGGCGCAATTGGACTCGCTCCCTCCAAGCTCCGCCCGAATGGCGCGACGCGGTGATCCGCGCGGCGATCACGCTGGAGCTGAATGTGTACGAGGCTACAGGCGCCATCATCGCGTCGATGACGACCTCGATCCCGGAAGCTCCCAACACCGGCCGCACCTGGGATTACCGCTACTGCTGGCCCCGCGACGCCTACTTCACCGCCGACGCGCTCTCCCGCCTCGGCGAGATGCGAACGATCGAGCGCTACCTCGCCTTCCTCCTCGGCGTCGCGGCAACGACTGACGACGCGCATCTCGTTCCGATCTACACGATCGACGGCGGACCAATCCCGGACGAGCACGTCGCCAAGTGTCTGCCCGGCTATCGAGGCATGGGACCTGTACACGTCGGCAACAAGGCGAGCGAGCAGGCTCAGCACGATCTCTACGGCGAAGCCGTGCTCACGGCCGCACCGCTTTTTCTGAATTCGCGCACGAGCCAGGCGGGTGACGAGGCGCTGCTGGCGAGGCTCGAGCCATTCGGCGAGCACGCCGCTCGACTATTTGAAGTTCCCGACGCCGGACTGTGGGAACTGCGCGGCGCCGAGCGCGTGCACACCTTCTCGAGCATCATGTGCTGGGCGGCATGCGACAGGCTCGCGAAGTACGCCGATCGCCTGAAGCTTGCCGATCGCGCCGAGTATTGGCGGTCGCGCGCGACGAGCGTCCACGAGGTGATCTCACGGCGCTCGTGGAACGCGAAGCTCAACGCATTTACCGCGACCATGGATGGGGACTCCCTCGACGCGAGCCTGTTGCTGATGCCGCGACTGGGATTTCTCGAGGCAAACGATCCGCGCTTTGCTGGAACTGTCGCCGCGATCGAGAGTCAGCTCAAGCACGGAGATTTCGTCTATCGCTACGTCGAGCGCGACGACTTCGGTTATCCGGAGAACGCGTTTCTCGTTTGCACGTTCTGGTACATCGAGGCGCTCGCGGCAATGGGAGGCGCGCGGCGCGAAGAGGCGCGCCTCTTGTTCGAGAAAGTGCTCACCGCGCGCAACCGGCACGGGCTGCTGGCGGAGGATCTCGATCCCCGCACTCTCGAGCAGTGGGGAAACTTTCCCCAGACCTACTGCATGGCAGGCATCATCGACTGCGCCCTCGGACTGAACTGAAAAGCAACGGAAGAATACCGGCCCGGGGCCACCAGCTTTAAAGCTGATGGTCCCGGACCGGTATTCTTCCTTTTGTCTAGCGCGGCTGGATCTGTCTTGCGCTCAAACGGTCCTTATCTGAACACGATCCAAAGCGCACCAATTATGGCGGCAAGCAACACCGACAGTCCGATTTCCAGGCTCCGCTCTCGTGGACTCACCACCACCGCGGCCGACGGCGCCACGGTCTGGAGTGTGAGGTCCGCGACGCGCTCCGTAGCCGGAGGGGGAGTCATCATACTCACGACGATCAGGATTCCGCTGCACAGAAGGAAGAGCAGCGCAGCGAAGTGGAGAAAGTTGATCCCCGCAAGCCAGGACCACAGCGTTCCGCTCGGCAATTTCGCCTTCCCAAGCTCCAGCAATAGACGCGCAAAACCGATCACGAAACCCGACCATAATGCGGCGAGAGCGCCCTGCCCATTCAGCCGCGGACTCAGGAGTCCGAGGAGGAAAACCGCCGCGATCGGCGGAGCGATATACGCCTGCACGCTCTGCAGGTAGATGTAGAGGTGCGGCGAGACGTACTTCATGAATGGAATCCAGGCGAGCCCCAGGAACACGAGAATCACCGTGGTCACCCGCCCGACGAACACCAGGCGCGCTTCGCTCGCGTTCGGCCTCCACTTACGGTAAACGTCCCAGGTAAGCAGGGTCGAGCACGAGTTGAATGCAGAAGCGAGCGAGCTCATTAGTGCGGCGAGCATCCCGGCGAGCACGAGGCCCTTGAACCCGATCGGGAGAAGGCGGGTGACGAGTATCGGATAGGCAGCGTCGGCTGCGCTGCCTCGAACGTCCTGGTACAACGCGGCGGCGATGATCCCGGGCAGCACGAAAATGAAAACCGGGAGGATCTTCAGGTAACCGGCGAAGATCGTTCCGCGACGGGCTTCCTGTATGTTGCGGGCCGCCAGCACGCGCTGGACGATGTGCTGGTCGGTACACCAATACCAGATGCCGAGGATCGGTGCTCCGAAGACGATTCCCGTCCATGGGAAGTCTTTGTTGCTCGTCGGTTTCCACATCGAGAAAAAGTCGGGCGGCACCTTGGCCTGGAGGCCGGACCACCCGCCCACCGCATGAAGACCGATGAACATCAGTGTCACCGAGCCGACGATCAGCACCACGGCCTGCATTACTTCGGTATAGATCACCGCGCGCAGTCCACCGAAAATCACGTACAGCCCGGTGATGACGATGAGGATTGCCGCGCTGGTCCAGAAATCAAAGCCCGTCACCGCCCGCATCACGACGCCGCCGGCGTACAGCGTCACGCTGATCTTCGTGAGCACGTAACCGACGATGGACACCCAGGTGAAGTATGAGCGCGCGGCGGGGTTGTATCGGCGCTCGAGGAACTCCGGCATGGTGTACACGCCGCTTCGCAGGTAGAAGGGCACGAACAGCCAGCCCAGGAGCAACAGGATGAAGCTGGCTAGCCACTCGAAGTGGCCGACGGCCAGGCCGCTCGCCGCTCCGGTGCCGGCAAGCCCCACCAGATGCTCGCTCCCGATGTTGGAAGCAAAGAGGCTGGCTCCGACCGCGAGCCAACCCACATCCCGCCCCGCCAGAAAGTAGTCCGAGCTCACGTTCTTCTCGCGGCGCGCCGCCCAGTAGGCGATCCCCGTCAACACGAGGAAGTACGCGACGATCACGAGGATGTCGATGATGCTGAGGTTGCTCATGGCGTTTCTTCGGTGAGAGAGAAGTGGACGGCCGAGCTCTTTTGCGCTACGCTCCGCGACCTCTAGAGCGGAGTCCGCGAAGAATTTGAAGCATTTCGTCGTTCGGCGCTACAGATGCAGCCCCATCGGTTGCCTTGACACGGCGCGGGACGACTCCCCACATTGGCCACGACGGCAGCGGAGAGATGAATGAGCAGTGAGATCAACCGGTGAAGCGCCGGGCATTTCTCGCGGGAGCGGGTGCCGGCGCCGCGGGACTCATCGGGCTCAGGCCCGCACGCGTTGAAGCCACAGATCTGATCGCCGCCGACGCTCGGCGCATGGATCTCGCCGAGGCCGAAGCTCGGCGCACAATCAAGCGCGACGCGCTACATCCGGCGGCGGCGTTCAAGCTCTCGGTCACGCGCTGGCCCTTCCATAAGTTCACCCTCGACGAGCTGTCGCAGATGGCGCGCGAGCTGGGACTCGATTCGGTGGAGCTCCTCGAGCCGGATGAGTGGGCTGTCCCAAAGCGGTACGGACTCACGTGCGCGATGGGATACGCGACGGTGCCGAATCCGGAGGCTCGTCTGACGCAGGGGTTCAACCGCCTAGAGAACCACGCTTGGCTCATCCCCGCCTATCAACGGGCGATTCCGCTCGCAGCCGCGGCGGGAGTGCCGAACGTGATCTGCTTTTCCGGAAGCCGTGCCGGACAGAGCGACGATGAGGGTCGCGCAGTCTGCGCGCGCGGACTCGCTCCCCTTGTCCCAATTGCAGAGCGGCACGGCGTGACACTGTGCATGGAGCTGCTCAACTCGAAGGTCGATCACCCGGATTATCAATGCGATCACACCGCGTGGGGCGTGGCGCTCGCCAAGCAGATCAATTCGGAGCGCTTCAAGCTGCTCTACGACATCTACCACATGCAGATCATGGAAGGCGATGTGATCCGCACGATCCGCGACAACCACCGGTATATTGGGCATTACCACACCGGCGGAGTGCCGGGCCGACACGAAATCGATTCCTCCCAGGAGCTGAACTATCCGGCAATCATGCGAGCGATCGGCGAATCGGGATTCACGGGGTACGTCGCGCAGGAATTCGTACCCACACGCGATCCGCGCGCTTCACTCGCTGAAGCTGTCCGGCTCTGCCGTGTGTGACGCATGACGGCACACCGCGCGCCCGAAAACCCGATCATCACCCCCGCGATGGTCCTGCCTTCGAGGCCGGACTTCGAAGTGCTGGGTGTGTTCAATCCCGCTGTCGCTCGACACGATGGACAGGTCGTGCTGCTGCTGCGCGTGGCGGAGGCTCCGCGGAAGATGTCGAGCGCGCTAGCGGCCGCTCCCATCTTCAATGCGGACACCGGTCGCATCGAGATTAAGCGGTGGCAAATCACCGAGAAAGGACCGGATGTGAGCGATCCACGGCTCGTGGTCGACAAGGGGCGCACCTGGCTCACGTCGATGTCACACCTGCGAGTCGCCCGCTCGACCGACGGCATCCACTTCGACGTGGAGGGGTTGCCAGCGCTCTCTGCTGCGACCGTGTACGAGTCGTTCGGAATCGAAGACCCGCGCATCACCCAGCTGGACGGCACGTACTGGATCACTTACACGGCCGTGTCGCATTACGGGATCGGGACGGGTCTCGCATCGACCACGGATTTCAGGACGTTCGAGCGGCACGGCATCATCTTCCCACCTCCCAACCGCAACGTCACGATCTTCCCCGAGAAAATCGGCGGGCTGTACGCGGCGCTACACAGACCCATGCCGGAAGGTCTGGGACAGCATTCGATCTGGACCGCAACATCTTCGGATCTGAAATCGTGGGGGAACCACCGCCTCGTCGCGACCCCGAGGGAAGGCAGCTGGGATGACTCGAAGGTGGGAGGCGGGGCGGCGCCGTTTCGCGTGCACTACGGCAAGGAAGATGGCTGGCTGGCGATCTATCACGGGGTGACTGGCTCGCCGCCCACCTATTCGCTCGGCGCCCTGCTGCTCAACCGGCACGATCCATCTCGGGTGAGAGCGCGTTCGCGCGAGCCGATCCTCAAGCCCGAAGCACCGTACGAGCGCGAGGGGTTCTTCGGCAGTGTCGTGTTCACCTGCGGCGCGCTGGCCCACGGCGATCTCGTGCGCGTTTACTATGGCGCAGCCGACGGCGTTACCGCTGTCGCAGACCTGTCATTAGCGGAGATTCTGTCGGGAATGGTGGAGCCGTGACCTTCGAGCTCGGCGTCAATTACTGGCCGCGCCGAAGCGCCATGTACATGTGGCGCGAGCTCGACATCGGCGAGGTGCGCGACGAGATGGCGCAGATCGCCGGTCTTGGCTTCGACGTCGTCAGAGTGTTCACGCTGGCTCAGGACTTCCTCCCCCAGCCACTTACTGTGGCAGCCGACATGGTTGCAAGCCTCGTGGAGGTCGCCCGCGCGGCGAAGGACGCCGGGTTGAAAGTCGTGCCCACGCTCGTCGTCATAAACATGAGTGGTAAATTCTGGTGGCCCGCCTGGATGCTTGATGCGCAGGGCCTGCCCGCCGACCTGTTTTCGGATCCAACGATCCTGCGCTCACAGTCGCTGCTGGTCGAGACGTGCGCACGCGCTCTGTCGGGCGACCACGCGATACGCGCGTTCGATCTGGCAAACGAGATCGACGATGCCCAGCGGCCTCGTACGAGAGATGCAGGCTGGCTCTGGGCGTCGCTATTGGCGAACACAGTAAGACGCGTCGCTCCCGGTACGCCGATTCAGATAGGCGCGCACCTACCGTCGCTGACGACGGAGAACTACATGCGCGTGGATGATATCGGCGAGGTCGCCGACGAGGACTTGATGCACGCGTACCCGCTCTACTGCGACGTCGCGCGCTCGTTTCTCGATCCGGATCTGGTGCCGTTCTCCTGCGCGCTGACGGCCGGGCTCGCGGGACGTGGCCGTCGTCCGCTCATGCAGGAGTTCGGACTGTGCACCGCTCCGCCGGGAGCTCCCGGACAGACGATCACCGACGATTTCCTGGGACGGCCGCTTCGTCAATATCTGGCGTCTGAGGAAGAGGCGGCGGCGTACTACGACGCGGTCCTGCAAGGATTGGTAAGCACCGGCGCGGCTGGCGCGTACGCCTGGTGCTACGGCGACTACGACTCCCGGCTCTTCGATCGGGCACCATTGGCGACAGCAGTACGGGAACGCACCTTCGGACTGGTGCGCTCGGACGGGAGCGAGAAGCCCGCGGCCATGGTGTTCCGGAATTTCAGGAAGCGTCGCGACGACGGCATGCTCGTGCAGTCAGCGGTGCCGCGAGTGCTCGATGTCAGCGCCGATGAGTACTACCGCGCGCCAGCTAAGCACTTCGAGCGCCTCTATTCGAATTGGGTAGCACAGAGGCCTTCATGATCGCGCCCCTCGAGCGTCTTGCAACCAACCCGCTCATTCGCCCCTCCGATATTTCGTTCGTTCGCGCCAGCGGAACGTTCAATCCTGGAGTGACAGTCGACCGCGCGCGCGACAAAGTCGTGCTGCTCGTTCGGGTATTCGAGGAAGCTTCGCGGCGGTCGTGTCTCGGCCTGGCGCTGTCGGCCGACGGAAAGCGAATCGACGAGATATGGGATCGCCCCGTGATTGCGCGCGATGCGCCTTACGAGCATTGGGGCGTCGAGGATGCCCGCATCACGTATCTCGAAAGCGAAAAGCGCTACGCCATCACCTATACCGGGTACTCGCGCGACGGTCCGCAGGTGTGCTTGATCACCACCGACGATCTGCTGTCTCCGACCAGCTACCGTCGTCACGGTCCCCGCATCGCCGGCGAAAACAAGAACTGCGTGATCCTTCCGGAGAAGATAGACGGCCAGTACGTGATCCTTCACCGGCCGATGCCGAGGATAGTATGCATCAGGGTGTCATCACTCGAAGAAGAATGGCCAGCGGATGGTGCAACGCTGGTTGGGCCTCGCCCAAATACCTGGCGGAGCTCCCGAGTCGGCGCCGGCGCGCCGCCCGTGCGAACGGACATCGGCTGGCTGTTGCCATTTCACGGCGCGACCTCCATCGAAGAGGGGAACGTCTACTCGATGGGATGGTGCGTGCTCGACCTGAAGAATCCGGAAACAGTTCTCTACGTGTCCGATGCGCCCGCACTCACACCTGAAGCGCCGTACGAGATCGAGCGCAACGCGATTCCGCAGGTGGACATGGCGAACTTCAGGACGGGTGTGCGCGTTGTGTTCCCGCAAGGTTTGGTGGAGAGAGGCGAAGATTTCCTGGTTTACTATGGAGCCGCTGACGTATCAGTAGCGGGGGCGCGGGTCAACAAGCGCGAACTGATCTCCTCTCTGGGAGAAGCCATCAGATTGAAGCAGGGCGGTATTCCGTTGTGATCGCGCGCCCGGTAATTCTTTCTCTGATCTTGCTCAGCGCGGCTTGCGGTCGCGGCGCAGAGAACTACGTCGTGCCGGCGGGCGAGACACCCCTGACCGTACGATTGGATCACCTCCAGCACCTTGGCCTCGACGCCGTTGTGCGGGGACTGCCGGTACGCGTTGTCTCCCTCTATGCAGAAGCGCCCGACTATCGTCCGACAGGCTCTCCCGCGCGCGACGGATTCGAGGGAATCGCCTGCCTCGACGATGCCGCGCGCGCCGCGGTTGTCTATCTCCGGGAATACGAAGCAACGGGGGATGTCCGTGCCCGCGACGAGGCCGTTCGACTTCTCAGCTTCGTCACCGCGATGGAACAGGGTGACGGAGAGTTCGTCAACTTCATCGACTCTGCCGGGAGGCTTAACCGCAACGCGCCGAGCAGCCGAAAGAGCATGTCGTACTGGGCCGCGCGGAGCATCTGGGCCTTGGGCGAAGCGGTTCGAGTACTTGGCCCCCAGGACTCGACCTTGGTGAAGAGCATGCGCCCGGTGCTCGATCGCGCCGTCTCGCGAATGGCGCGTGAGATAGATGCGGGACGCCTCATTGGTGGATCGACTACTGCCACGGCGGAAGCGTTGCTCGGTCTGCTCGCGGTTGAGCGGGCCGAGCGATCGAAGGATCTCGTCCCGTTGGCAACGCGCACCGCCCAGTTGCTTGCCGCGCATTCGGCAGGCGGCATGGCGACCGCCCCATGGGGCGCGCACATCGATTTCCCGGATGCCGCCTGGCACGCGTGGGGATCCCGATCTCCAGAGGCGCTCGCGATGGCTGGCAACTCCCTGGGTCATCCCGAATTTGCTGCTTCGGCCAGAAAGGAAGCGGACGGACTGTGGGGAAGATTCCTTCTCGCGGGAGGTATCCCTTCAGCGGTCGCACCCGACGGGACGGCGACATGGTACCCGCAGATCGCGTACGGCATCGGCCCGCTCGTCGAGGGATACCTGGCGTTGGCGGAAACGACAGGCGAGCGCCGTTATTCCGTGTTTGCGGGGCTCGCAGCAAGCTGGTTCCTCGGCGCCAACCCCGCGGGCGTCAGCATGTACGACGAGCAGACTGGTCGGACCTTCGATGGGATCAACGGTCCGACCGCAGGTCAGGTCAATCGAAATTCCGGTGCGGAGTCGACAATCGAGGCGCTGCTGGCGCTTCAGCGCGTCACGAGCAACCCGGATGCCGCGGAGTACCTGCATTACCGCCCGGTCGGTGCTCAATCCGCGTCGCTTGCCAGCGTTCCCGATCGGCGGGAATACACCGGCCCCGCGGGACAGCGTCTTTTTCTTCGTCGAGGGCCTTCGGGCGTGGAGATTACCCAGGACGATGAGGCCGTCGGGGAAGAAGTGGGCGCCGGAGCTGGCAAGCCCAGCGCACCAATCGTACTGACCTACTGGCCCGCTGCAAATCCCCCTGAGACACGACTAGCCATGCGGCTCACGGCGCAGTGGAACGCGGAGAACCCCGGCGTTCAGGTACGTGTGCAGCCATTGCCGGCCGGTCGTTCTTCCGAAGAAGTTCTACTCGCCGCGATCGTCGCCAAGGCAACTCCGGATGTCAGCTCGAACGTCTCGTCGGCACTGCTGGCGCGGCTGGTTCGGGCCAAAGGCGTCGTGCGCCTGGACAATCGCGTCGCGACGTCGGCGCGACTCAAGGAGCGCACGAACCCGGCGATGCTCGCGTCGCTCCGGCTGCCGGACAGCGGGATCTACGCGTTCCCGTGGAAGACGAATCCCGAGATGTTGATGTACAACGTCGATCTGTTCAAGGCGGCGGGGATCGGCCCGCCGCATACACAGAGCGAGTTGGTGCAGGCGTGGCACAAGCTCGCCCGCGACACCAACGGCGACGGCCGCCTCGATCACTGGGCGATGTGGGCGACGCTCAAGACGACCTGGTACGAGCGCTTCTACGATTTCTACCCACTGTATCTCGCCAGCTCGGGTGGTAGAACGCTGATAAAGAACGGGCAAATTGACTTCGACAACGACGCGGCGGTCGCGGCACTCGACGTGTTGCGCCGCGGGTTCGCCGACGGCGTGCTCCCCAGATCGAATTTCGAGCTTGGACACGATCCATTCACCGATGGAACCGTCGCGATGAAGATCATCGGCCCGTGGTTCGTGAAGGAGCTGGACGAGCTCAAGATCCGCAATTTGCACTACGCCGTCACGCCCGTTCCCGGGGCCGATGGTACGGATCCGGCCAATCAATACGCCTTCGCCGATTTGCGGAGCATCGCGATCTTCTCCACGACCCACCATCCCGACGCCGCGGCGCGCTTCGTCGCGTACCTCACGTCACCCGCCGCCGACCGCATGCTGATCGAGGAGGCGAGCCAGCTGCCTTACCGGCGCGGTCTCGCATCCGATCCGCGATTTACGGCTCCGCTGGCGCGGTGGCCCACGCTGTCGACGTACGCCGAGTATGTCGAGCGATCGCGCGACCTGGACCTCGATCCTGACGTGGTGGAGATTTTCGATCTACTCTCGGAAGCCTATGAGGAGTCCGCGATCTACCAGACTACTCCGGTGAAGGATGCATTGAAGAAGGCCGCCCGCGAAGCGAGGAACATCGTGAATGCGCGCTGAGCAGAAATCGGGCTCGCTGATGGCAGGACCGTACGCAGCGTTCCTGCTCGTATTTGCGGTGTACCCGATCGCGTTCGCTCTCGTCCTCGTCTTCCTGCAGTGGGATCTCGTCACGGTGCCGACGTTCGCGGGTGCCAACAATATCCGGCTCCTCCTCCACGATGGGCGATTCTGGCGCGCCGTCGCCAACACATTCGTGTTTCTCAGCATTCATGTGCCGCTTCAGATCGTCACGGCGCTCGCGCTCGCCCTCGCCCTCAATCGCCAGCTCGCAGGTCGCTCGTTCTGGCGCGCTGCATTCTTTCTGCCGGTCGTCATCTCGGGCGCCGTCGTCGCGATTCTCTGGAGCCACCTCTACGCCACTGACGTCGGACTGATCAACCGCCTGCTGGTGAAAATCGGGCTGTCGCCCGTGCCCTGGCTCACCGATCCACGAACTGCCATGCCCGCGATCGCGGTGATGGTCACCTGGAAGAACGTCGGCTTCTACGTCATCATTTATCTGGCTGGACTACAGTACATCCCGCGGAGCTGCCAGGAAGCGATCGAAATCGAGGGCGCGTCCGCGTGGCAGCGCTTCCGCTACCTGACACTGCCTTCGCTCCTGCCCCAGACCATTCTCGTAGTCACGCTCTCGACCATCAACGGCTTCCAGCTCTTCATCGAGCCGTACGTGATGACGGGAGGCGGTCCGCTCCGCCGCACTTACTCCGTCGTGCTCTATCTGTACAACAACGCTTTCGCGTACCAGAAGATGGGTTATGCCGCGACGATCGGTGTCGCACTGGCGCTCATCATCGGCATCGTCGTGTTCGCTCAGCGTCGCTTGATTGGCAGGGCTGAAGCGCTATGAAGCAGCTCAGACGGATCGCGCTTTACGCGGGTCTCACAATCGCCGCGATCACTTTCATCTATCCATTCCTCTGGATGGCGTCCGCCACTTTTAAGCCGGCAGCAGAAGCAGGCTCGCTGGCGCTCATCCCGCACGACATCACGCTCGACAACTACCGCACCATGTGGGCGCGTGCTCCGTTCGGTCGCGCACTCGTGAACAGCACTTTCGTGGCAACCACGATCACGCTGGCGGTGTTGGTGTTCGGCTCGATGACGGCGTACGCGATGGCGCGACTCAACTTTCGCGGCCGGCCCGCGCTCAACGCCGCGACGATCGCGGTGCTGATGGTTCCCGGCCAGCTGACGCTGATTCCGCTGTACACGCTGATCGTGCAGTTAGGCTGGATCGACACCTATGCGGCGCTCATCGTGCCGTATCTCTTCAATGCGACGGCGATTCTGATGCTGCGACAGTTCTTCCTCCAGATTCCGCAGTCGCTCATCGACTCGGCGCGCATGGACGGAATGAGCGAGCCGCGCATTCTCTTCACGATCTTCTGGCCGCTCTCCAAGCCGGTGCTGTCGATCGTCGCGATATTCACGTTCATGGGCGCGTGGAACGAGGTGCTCTGGCCGCTGCTCGTGGTGAGAGAGCAGAACCTGATGACGCTTCCGCAGCTGCTGACGGTATTTGCGCTCGGTGGAGGAGCGGGAACAGTGGGCGTGTCGCTGGCTTCGGCGATGGTGCTGGTGGTCCCCGTCGTGATCGCGTACATGTTCCTCCAGCGGAACTTCATAGAGAGCATGGCCGGGTCGGGGATCAAGGGATAATGCCGTCAGTCACCTTCGAGCACGTGCGCAAGAGATTCGGCGACTCTACGGTCGTCGAGGACTTCGATCTCGTAGTTGCCGATGGTGAGTTGCTGGTGCTGGTGGGAGGGTCGGGCTCGGGCAAGTCAACCATTCTCCGCATGGTTGCCGGTCTCGAGGAGGTGACGTCAGGCACGATTCGCATCGATCAGCGCGATGTGACCGCACTCCCGCCACGTGAGCGCGACGTAGCGATGGTGTTCCAGGATTACGGGCTCTATCCCCACATGACCGTGCGCGAGAATCTTTCGCTGGGACTCCGTCTCAGGAAGATCCCGCGACAGGAGATCGACCGGCGTGTCACGTGGGCCGCGGGCATGCTGGGCCTCGCATCGCTGCTCGATCGCAAGCCGAAGCAGTTATCCGGAGGACAGCGCCAGCGCGTGGCGATGGGCCGCGCAATGGTGCGCGAGCCCAAGGTGTTTCTGTTCGACGAGCCGTTGTCCAACCTCGACGCCGGCCTTCGCGCTCAGATGCGCATCGAGATCGGCGGCCTCCAGCGACGGCTGAAGACCACGACCATCTACGTCACGCACGACCAGGTGGAAGCGATGACTCTCGGCGACCGCATCGTCGTGCTCGCTGACGGACGCATCCAGCAGATTGGCCGGCCGATAGACCTGTACCGTGCTCCCGTCAACCGCTTCGTAGCGGGCTTCATCGGCACCCCGCCGATGAACTTCGTGGAGGGCACCCTTCGGGAGAACAATGGCCAGGCGGTCTTCATCACTGAGGGCCTGAGCATCGGAGTGCCCCGGGAGAAAACACTAACGGCAAATCCCACGCAGTCCCTGACGCTGGGGATACGTCCCGAGGACCTCCGCGTCGAGTCTTCCGCGGCTCAATCAGTGGACGACGGATCATCGGCCGGAGTGCTTAGAGGGCGCGTCGTACTGGTCGAACGACTCGGCGGCACCAGCCACGTTCATTTCGACGTGGCTGGTGGCGGCAGCCGCATGATGGCATCGGTCTCGAACGATCGCCTGCCCATCGTTGGCGAGACGATCGTGGTTCGCGTGCCGCCCGAGCGTGTACACCTGTTCGGCGCGGACGGAAGAGCCATCGGACGAACAGCGGAGATCGTCTGACAACTTTCCCACCTGCGCTCGGCCCTCTGCGGGCTAAAGCTCTCGTCGCGATTGCGCTCGCGCTCACCGCTTGCGCCAGGATCTCTCAGAGGACACCGCAGGTTATTCCCGTCACATCCGCTCGGACAGGCCGGAGCGTCTCGGGCGATAGCGCTCCGGTCAAGGGGCAAGGTGCAGATCTACTGACGATTGAAAGCGTGAAGGAAGTTGGTCAAATAGAAGTCGGCAGCCCTTATGTAGGTATCGAGATTCACAAGAGCTTTCCGTTGTTGAATCGGATAAGCTTTTACTACCCGGTAGCAAACAGTATCGATATCAGTGACGATTACTGGAAGCGTGAGAATTTCAGAATCATGTCCATCGGACTAAGGGTGGGTGGTTCCCCAAAACGCTTTCTCGAGCATCAGGTTTATAAAGTCTCTCAGACACCATACTCTGTTTCCTTCGATGGAAACGATTCTGGCAGTCACGTCAGGATCACTTATGAGTTTTGCAGGAACGAGCCAGCTATGGTGGTTACCTACGAGATAACCAATACATCCGCGACCACGAAAGACTATGAAGTGTATACCCGACTGGAAACGACACTTCGAACAAGCCACACTTACAAACTTATTGATAGCGCATACACCGACTTTCAGACCAGCGGATCAATAATCAGGACGAACTATCCTTTTGTGGAAACCGGGAATGCGCAAATATTTGTCATGAACTCAGGGCTGCAGCCGTCGAGTTTTACAACGAGGCAGCCAAAGAATACTGGATTCTCAAGCCTCGACGATTGGTGGTTGAACACCGACAGCCCTCTTCCGGCAACACTAATTCCGCGAGAGAAACCAGACAAACCCCTCGCTGCGTTCACTTACAAGAAACAGTTACCTCCTGATTCATCAATCACGATTATCCAGATTGTTGGATCAGCATTGATTTCAGAAGCGGCGGCGAAGACGGCTTTCCTGCTCACGCACTACCAGCGTGAAGTCAAAGCGTACAAGGATTACATCATCAAGGAGGCTTTGGCCCGGCCTGACATCGTTACCGGCGATAACGATCTGGATTTGACTTCGCGGTGGTCAAGGGCAGTCCTGGCAACGAACGCCCATTACCTGCATGGCCGAATAGTTCCTATGCCTGCCCAGGCGGAATACAATTTCTACTTTACTCACGATGCATTGCTCACCGATTTGGCGGCGGTGAATTTCGATCTGGCAAGAGTCAGGAACGACTTGGAATATATAGTCAGTTTAGCCGACACAGATCGAACCATACCCCACGCCTACTATTGGCAGGATACAAAGTACACGACTGAATATGCGGGACCAGAGAACTGGAATCACTTCTGGTTCACGCTTGTGGCTGCACGTTATCTGCGCCACTCAGGGGATCGTGAGTTTCTGGCGCGCCTTTATCCCTATATCGAGAAGAGCATTCAGACTGCGCTGAAGAATAAAGGCGCAGACGATCTGATGTGGTCCTCGCGGCCGGACTGGTGGGACATTGGTCGTAATGTGGGACCACGGGCGTACATGACGATTCTGGCCATTCGTGCATTGAGGGAGTTCGACTTTATATCGAGCTCATTGAACCGTGATGGGTCGCAATTGGAGGCCTATGAGAATCTCGCGACTCGAATGAATAAGCAGCTGGTCGACAGGCTCTGGGATGACCAGCTGAACTACCTGATAAGCTATTACGAGGATGGAAAAGAGGATCGCCACATATATATGGGATCTCTGTTGGCCTCACATTTTGGCTTGCTCGATGATGCCAGGAATCGAAAGCTGCTAACGACTGCCAAGGCAAAGCTATTGGATGAACGACTGGGCCTGTACACGCTGTATCCAATGGACCTGCATCTGCTTATCGATTACATGAGATTTTCCGGTAATGAAGCCGGAGCACCTTACCACTATGCCAATGGTGGGATCTGGCCCCACGGAAATGCCTGGTACGCTCTCGCGTTGATCAACAATGGATTGAACAAAGATGCTTTTGAATTCATGAAGAGGACTATGACCTTAAACGGAATAATGAATAGTCCTAATGGCCAGCCTGCTTTGTATGAGTACAGAATAAGTGACAAAAGCGATCCGGCCGTTTATGGAAAGATTGACAAACCTCAATTCCTGTGGGCGGGCGGCTGGTACCTCTACACTCTGTATAATCTGTTCGGCCTGAGGGAAAATGAATGGAATATCTCGTTCAGCCCTTTTATTCCCAAAGGTGTGGATTCCGTACAGTTGACCGTGACCCTCAAGGGCGTCCCTGTAAGTGTCGATATCAGGGGAGAGGGGAGCACGCTATCCTCCATCTCATTCGATGGAAGGGACATCCCATCAGCTGTTGTGCCGGAGGATATCAAAGACTTGAGAAAGATCGGCGTAACATTAGGGGATGCCGGAACGCCGTATCTAAGTTCGGCTAATGCTTTAGTAATTTCTCCAGTCTATGACAGAGAAACGAAGAAACTTGAATTTGATCTCGAGTCTTTTGCAGGCCATTTAATCGAGGTGGGAGTTGTATCCCCGACGGCAAAGCAAAGTATTGCGATAAATGGTCGTTATATCAGCAGTGGGATTACGGAATCAAGAACCAACGGGAGCTATAAGATTCATCTGCGGCACGTTTCCAGATCGCAGAGAAATCATTATTCAGTAACAGTGAAATAGAGTTCTCCCCGCTTCTTTGACGATTCCCATTATTGGCCGGTCATCCTCACCAGCAGCGGCCTGGCGCTGCTGCGCCGCTCCCTCAGTAAAAAAGGATTAACCCAAAAGTTTGCCTGCAAACGTTGAGTCAACCCGATTTTCATTTGAACGTGAATCAATAACCGGGATTCTGCGTTATGCTCCCACCTGATTTATCAATTTCACCTTGTGGAATTGGATAAAGATAGTTGTAGTCCTGGAAATTTTTCCCAAGTGCAGTCAAAACCTGCTTAGCTATACCCCACCTTTTTAAGTCATTGAATCGTTGCGATTCGAAACCCAGTTCGACTCTTCTTTCATGCATTAACCAACTTTTTATCTGGTTTTTCTCAGTGGAGGCAATGTCTCTGTCAGGCAGGGTACCAACCGGGGGCAAAGTACCGTTAACCGCCACACTCGTCCGGGCCCGGCTCCTGATCGTATTGATTATGGCAATTGCCTGGGGGTACATCCCGGTTTCATTATATGCCTCGGCTTTCCAGAGTAATACATCTGCCAGTCGAATATAGATTTTGTTGCTTGGCGCATCGTCATTTCCTTTATACAATCTCACAGTCGCCGTATCTGTTGCGCCCAACAACTTGTAAACAGCTTTGTCGGCCACGTTTACCGTGTAGAGTAACCTTGGGTCATCAGCTTCAAATTCACTGAGAAAATTATCGGTAGGAGCAATGAACCCCCAATCCAACGGGGCGCAAAGTCCATTGCCCTTTCGTGGATTTTGACCCGACTGGTGGTCGTAGGCAAAGATGACTTCATTCTCGGTTGTTTCCTTGGTTACATCGAAACTGTCGAAATAATTGGGGTTCAAACTGTAAAAGTTCAGGCCCTCCAATTCAGTTACAGTACTAATGACTTCTGGCCATTTTTGGTTGTAAAGTGCCACTTTGGCCTGCATAGCCAAGACAGCTCCTTTAGACGCTCTCGACCATTCCGCAGGATCAGAATATTTGCTGTTCGGCAATAATGTCTTAGCCTGGGCCAGGTCTGAGCTGATCTGCGCATAGACGTTGGTTTTTGTTTCTCTCTTGGCCGCACTGTAGGCATCGCTAAAGCTTTTAAGTGGTTTTACCAACAACGGTACATCTCCGAAGTTGTTCACCAGATCGAAATAGTAAAAAGCCCTCAAAAAATAGACCTCGCCCAACAGCCGGTTTTTCAAGGCCGGATCGATGGCAATTTTTGTCGTAATTGCGTCATCGGTCAAATAGCTGATGGCCAGATTGGCGCGCGATATCCCTTCGTAGTCGTAGCTCCATTGACCATTAAAAGCCTGGTTGGAGGCGGTGAAATTAAAGCTTTGCACCTGATCCATCCACGCCTGGTCGCCATCAGGGTTCCATTTCTTTTGCACATCATCCGAAGCGATGTCGTCTACAATGAAATCGTTTCGGAACACTGTGCCCAAATCCCATCTCCAGTCGCCGAGGAGATTGAGGGTACTGGAAAGCATCTGATAAGACGATGTCACCGACACCTCGACCGAATTCAGTGTCGGGTCTGTGCTTACCTGTTCCGGGGTAAGCAAACCGATAGGATCTTTGTGTAAATCGGTGCAGCTGAAAGCTGAGATGATCAGGATCGATGCAGCTGCCTTATGCCTTGTTTTCATGACTGCTCCTGTCGATTTATGATTTCTGAATAAATCGATTAAAATTTCGCAGTGATTCCGACTAGGAATGCTTTCTCTTGCGGATAAGTTCCCCTGTCCAGGATATCGGTAGATTCCGGATCCAATCCCGTATAGTTGGTCTTTGTAAAAAGGTTCTGGCCGGATACATACAGGCGTCGGGTAGGTCCGAAAGTGTATCCGAGCTCCAGGTTTTTCAGGCGGAAATAAGAAGCATCCTCCACAAAAATGCTCGATATCTTGCTGCTACCATTGTCGTTGAAGGTGGTTCGGGGAATGGTGTTACTGGTGCCTTCTCCGTGCCAGGCCCCTAGTACTGCGACAGTGTGGTTAAAGGGACGGCTGTCATAATCCGTTATCTGCTTGGCATCGTTGTATTTGTCCACCCCCCCTACTCCCTGAAAAAACATGGAAAAATCAAAACGATGATAGTCCGCGGATAGGTTCAAACCATAGTTAAGTTTTGGAATCGAATTTCCGATGAACGTCCGGTCCTTATCGTTGATTATTCCATCGCCATTCAAATCCTTGAATCTGATGTCGCCCGGCTGGTCCGGAGGATTTACAGTGCCGAATAAATGCGCGTTGATTTCACTTTGATTTTGATAAATGCCTTCCATCACGTAACCATAAAATGAGTTAAGCGGATGTCCTACTTCGGTTCTGGTTACAGGCCCTGCTATACTCGGTAAATTGGGGTGCAGTTTTTCTACCATGTTCCTGACCGTGCCCAGATTTCCCCTTATACCGTAATTGAACGCCCCACCACTATTTTTGAAATCCAGAGAAAGCTCATATCCCTTGTTACTCACTTCACCCGCGTTGACGATGGTTGGAGAAACATTTCCCGCTATGGAAGGCAAAGAAATGGGTAACAGAATGTCAGACGTCTTCCTCACGAAGTAGTCCATGGAGAGATAGAGCTTGTTGCTCAGCATCCCCACATCCAGCCCAATGTCATTTTGTAAAGTGGTCTCCCATTTCAGATCGGGATTGCCGTAGCGTGAAATGAGAAATTGGCTTCCCGATCTTTGGAGCAAAGTCAGGAAAGCGTAGTTATCGATCTCCTGGTTGCCCAATTTTCCCGTGCTGGCTCTCAGTTTCAGGTCAGATATCCAACCAACATTCTGCATGAAACTCTCATTGGATATTTTCCAGCCTACGGAAACCGATGGGAAATAGCCCCATTGATTATTTGGTGCAAACCTGGAAGAAGCATCTGCTCTGAAATTGGCTGTAATCATGTACCGTGTATCGAACATGTAGGTTGCCGAGCTGAATAGTGAGAAAAGGCCCCATTCAGATGCAGAACCTCCGGTGTTTTGATCCGTTGTTCCACCGTAGTCGAGATATTGAAAGTTCTCCTTTACATAATCGAACCTTTGTCTCGATCCACCAATCGAAGAAGAATAGTTGGTGATATACTCGCTGCCTACGAGCGCACTTATGTCATGCGTTTGATTATTCTTGGCATAATTCAGGGTGTTGTTCCATGTGACAGTAGTTTCCTGCCCTCTGTCTTCGTTCAACCCGGTCGGACGATTTTGACGCCCGGTTCCTTGGTCAAGCGGGCCCGCTCCTCCGTTATCATCGCCGAAATTAAGGTTGAAGGCTTTGTTGTGGCTCAAGTTTAGATCGACCCCAAGATTACTCTTGAATCTTAGAGCGTCCAAAAGAGCGTATTGTGCGTAAATATTGCCGAAAGTCTTGAGGTTGCTTCTCTTGTCATTGGTGAAAAAGGCCAGGGCAACGGGGTTGGAGCCAAACTCATACCGGTTATTGTTGTTGTCCCATGGTGTTGTAAAAAAGGGCAAATCGGTAAACGGATCGCTCGCGGAATAAGTCGGATCAGTTGGATTTTTAAAAACAGGTATGACGGGAGGCCTAATCAAGGCATGACGGATAATTCCGGGTGCATCTCCGCTTGAGGAAAGCTTGTCCTGGTTGGCATAGGAAAGTCCGAGATTGGTTCCAACGTTGAACCGATCAGTCAAAGCTGCATTGATGTTCGTCCTGAAATTGAAGCGCTGATACCCGTCATTCGAGTAAATCACAATACCATCCTGCTTATTAATTCCACCCGACAGCAGGTATTGGATCCTGTCACTACCTCCACTCGCGGTCAGCTGCAGGTTTTGGGATTTTCCCGACGTGAATAACTGATCCAACCAATTGGTATTAGCCAAAACCTCCCCGTTAACCATCCCGCTTAATTTGGCCGCCGTATACGGGTTTTGGAGCAGCGGGTCATATCCGGAATTGTTCCAGGCTTCCTCCATTTTGTTCATGTACTGAGTGCCGTTCAACATGGTCGGAAGATTGGTCGCCCTTTGAATGCCACTATAGTAGTTGATGTCAAAACTGGATTTCCCTCTTTCTCCACTCTTCGTAGTAATCACAATCACGCCGGCAGAAGCCCTGGAGCCATAGATAGAGGCAGCAGAAGCATCCTTGAGCACGGTCATGGATTGCACATCTGCAGGATTCAAAAAGGATATATCGCGACTAGGGACTCCGTCTACTATGAAGAGCGGACTGTTGTTGCCTATCGTTCCTTCACCACGGATACGAATACTGATCTCGTCGCCCGGCGCACCGGTGCTTTGTGTAACCGTCAAACCGGAAACTTGCCCTTGTAAAGCCTGCGCCACATCGGGGACTCTTCGAACCGCCAGGTCACCCATATCGACAGCGGTGACGGAACCGGTTATGCTCGATTTCTTTTGAGTGGTGTATCCGACGACCACCACTTGATCGAGAACCGCCGCCCGCTTCTCGAGCGCGAACGCCACCGAGACCGTCGATCCGTCCGCCACGTTGACGATTAGCGGTACCGACCCGTAGCCGATCCGGCGCGCACGAATCGTGTGCGTTCCCGCGGGGACGCCGGTGATGGTGAACGTACCGTCATCACGAGTGATCGTACCGAGTCGGGTCCCTTCGACCACGACATTGACGCCGGCGATCGGCTGTCGGGTCGCGCTGTCGATCACCTGTCCGGTGATGGTGCCCGTGGGTTGCTGCGCGCTGAGAGGACTAAGGGATGCTGCGGCGCACAAGACGGCACCGGCAAGCAGGATAGGGAGGCGACGGAGCACTACCATAAGCGATGCTCTCCACAAGATCGGGACTTTGATGCAGTCCCTCTCTCATCGCAGACGCAAAGGGAGGGAATTGTTCGGTGACCCACTATCCGCCCCGAAACGTGGAAAGTCAAGCCTTCGGTGGACGGGCGCATCCACATCCAGCAGATTGGCCGGCCGATCGAGCGCTACCTCACTCCAGTCGCCGGAAGTTGGAAATCGTCCGGCTTAGTAAACTTCACCGTTACAAAGCTGAGACACGATATAAGTCACCAATTCGCCACAGGAATCGTCTATTGGTTGACACGCTTCCCGTGCATCAATTAGGTTGCATGTCAGAGCGTGATCAAGCGCTCACTCAAATCCACGATCGCAAAATGATCCTCATCGCCCACCGCTTCACGAATAAGATGCTCGGCGCCGCAATTAATTGCGGCGACGGGACGCGTGGCGCGCGACGGCGACGGGGTTAACACACCTGCTACTTGCCAAGATTCGCCCCCGCGTCCTGGATCGATGCGGGGGCGTTTTCGTTTTTTGAATCATCGGTGAGCGCGAATCTGACGACCGTCAGAAACGCTCCGCCCTGAATGGAGGATAGATGAGGAAGTATTACCTGCTGGTGAGCGACTTCGACCAGACCCTGAGCTTCAACGATTCCGGGCTCGTCCTGGCCGAGATGCTCGGCATTCCTGGTTTTCAGGAGAAAGTCGCCAACCTTGCGCGCCTCAACCTCGTGCAGTCGGGCGCGGAGCTCACGTATCTGCTGCGGCACGATCCGGATTTTCGCCGCGTGCGGCAGGACGACCTCGTCGAGGTTGGCCGTCAGATCCGGCTCAAGCGCAACATCGCGCTGCTCGCCGAGTTTCTGAAGGATGGAATCGAGGGCTTCAGGTTCGACTTCTACGTCGTATCGGCCGCTCCGTGGCTCGTCGTCCACTCGGCGCTTCAGGGACTCGTGCCTCCCGATCACATCATCGGCGCGCACTTCGATTTCAGCGCTGAAACCGGCGAAGTGGAATCGATCATTCAGGTTCCCGCGGGTTACGGAAAGGTCGCCGCGGTCGACTCGCTGCGACTCCGTCTCGGCGTTCCAAGCGATCGCGTCGTGTACGTCGGCGACGGAAGCTCCGACATTCACGTGATGCTTCACGTCAATCGCGGCGATGGACTCACGATCGCGGCCTCGGAAGCGAGGCACATCGCGCAGATCGCCCGGCGCACGGTAATCAGCGACGATGCGCTCAGCGTCCTGATTCCGATCCTCGAGGAGATCTGCGGTTACGATCCGGCCCAGATCCGACTGGTGTTCGAGGAGCAGGGACTGTTGATTCAGGAATGGGACCGGGTCCGGACCGACTGGCTCACGATTCGCGATGGATCGGGGATGACGGTCGAGCCCGCGGCGTAAGCGCGAAATGCACCTGCTAACTGCAACTGAACACGCTGTCCGCTACCCGCTGCAAACGTCGGGACGCCACTGGTGGCGTGACGGCACAGGCAGTTGATTGTGCCCTGATCAGCGTTAGTAACGTCCCGACGTCCTTAGGCTGGTGGCTGGCAGCGATCAGCTGGCAGCGGGCAGCGTGTTCAGTTGCAGTTGCAGTTGCAGTCGCAGTTATCCATCACCAACTCCACGATGATCCACTACCTAGGTTATTTCGCCGGCGTTCTGACTGTCGCCTCGTTTCTCCCCCAGGTCATCAGAACGTGGAGGACCCGCCACACGCGCGATCTCTCGCTCGGAATGTTCGCCCTGCTCGTGACCGCAAGCACGCTGTGGATCATTTACGGGATCGTCATCGGAAACTGGCCAGTGATCCTCACCAACCTCGGCATGGTGGCGTTGAACGGCGCGATTGGAGTGGCCAAGTTTCGATTTGGATGATGCGAAGGCAGGTTCTTCTCAGCTGGAGTGGCGGCAAGGACAGCGCGCTTTCGCTACAGGAGCAGCGATTTCAACGAAGCGACGATCTCCAACACACCGCACACGATCTCGCGCTCCTCGGCGGTCCAGGTCCATTCGTTATTGGCGCAGGTCTGTATACGGCCGGCCGCCTTACACGAATGCCAAGCCTGGCACGTGGTGCGCTTCACATGACCGCGGCGTTTCTCCTTGCGGCCAGCGTTACTGGTCTGGGGAAGGGGATCTCCGGCCGAGCGCTGCCGTCCGTGAATGACAGCAACCCGGAGAACTTTCAGTTCGGCCGCGGCTTTCATGATAGGAATGGACCGTTCGTTTCGTTCCCGTCGGGGCACGCCACTGCGAGCTTCGCCATGGCTGCGGCGCTCACGAGCGAAGTCGACCTACGGCGACCGGGAATGGGTCGCATCGTCCGCGTCGGCAGTCGGCTGCGGAAGCGGCAGTATGATTTGCTGGATGACGCCCAGGCCGCGCTCGACGCGCGACTCAGACACTAAGTTGTCGCCTTACGCGCCCCCCTCCCCACGACTATATAATCGTCCCATGTCGCACTTTATTTCGTGGCGCCGCGGAGCGCTGGTCTCAGCCCTCCCTCTGCTCGCCGCGTGCAGCAGATCTTCCAGTACCGAGCGCTCGGCGGCCGGTGCGGCCCCGGCGTGGCTGGTCGAGCGGGGCCGCCAGGAAGCCGAGATGGCCGCGCGGTCGAGCGTGCTTCACGACTTCAAGTTCACGGATCAGAGGCAGGCCAGCGGCATCACGTTCGAGAACCGGGTCGTGGACGACGCGGGCAAAGACTACAAGCTGGCTCACTACGACCACGGAAACGGAGTGTGCGCCGCGGACATCGATGGCGATGGTCTGCCCGATCTCTATTTCGTCACCCAACTCGGCACCAGCGAGCTCTGGAAGAACCTGGGCAACGGCCGGTTCGTCAATATCACCGGCCAGGCGGGGCTCGCCATGCCGGACGCGATCGCGGTCGCGTGCTCCTTCGCCGACATCGACAACGATGGCCTTCCCGACCTCTTCGTCACGACGGTGCGCCACGGGAATCGGCTCTTTAAAAACCTCGGCGGTGGGAAGTTTCGCGACATCACCAAAGAGGCAGGAGTGGGATACGTCGGCCACTCCTCCGGCGCGGTGTTCTTCGACTACGACGGCGACGGCTTGCTCGATCTCTTCGTGACCAATGTGGGTGTGTACACCAGCAACGAGCGGGGGCCGGGCGGCTACTTCGTAGGTCTGCCCGACGCTTTCATGGGCCACCTCCACCCCGAGCGCGCCGAAGCAAGCATTCTCTATCACAATCTGGGCGGCGGCCGGTTCAAGGACGGTACGCGCGAGGTCGGGCTCGTGGACAAGAGCTGGAGCGGCGACGCGACGGCGCTCGACATCAACCGCGATGGGTTTCCCGACCTCTACATCCTCGACATGCAGGGAGGGGATCACCTCTGGCTCAATGAAGGCGGTAAACATTTTCGCGACGCGACAGCGAAATATTTTCCGAGGACTCCGTGGGGCTCGATGGGGGTAAAGGTCTTCGACTTCGATGGGGATGGTCGGCTCGACATCTTCGTCACGAGCATGCACCCGGACATGTGGGTCAACATCCCCGCCGGTGACTGGGCGGCCGAGGGGCGCAAGGCGGATTCATCGACGGTGGCTCCCGGGATGATTCCCGGAGGGAAGTCTGGCTTCTTCTTCGGAAACGAGCTGTTCGTGAACCAGGGCGGCGGTCGATTCAGGGAGGTGTCGGATTCCGTCGGCGTCGAAACGTATTGGCCCTGGGGGCCCAGCGTGGACGACTTCAACGCAGATGGATGGGACGACATTTTCATCGCCGCGGGCATGAACTTCCCTTACCGATACGGGATCAACTCCCTGCTTCTCAACGACGGAGGTCGCCGTTTTTTGCCGAGCGAATTCGTAGTGGGCGTGGAGCCGCGAACGAACGGCGCAACGGAGCAGGTGTGGTTCACCCTCGATTGCAAGGGAGGGGACGCGTTCAATCCTTTCTGTCGCGCCTGTTCCAAGCCCGGGGCGATCGACATAAGGTGCCACGTCGATTCCGCAGGCAAGCTGACGATGATGGGCTCGCTGGGATCGCGCTCCGCGGTCGCACTCGACCTGGACGGTGACGGTGATCTCGACATCGTGACCAACGAGTTTAACGGGCGTCCGCAGGTGCTCGTCAGCGACCTTGCGCAGCGACACCGCATCCACTTTCTCAAGGTCCACCTTCGCGGAACGCGCTCGAATCGGGAGGGGCTCGGCGCGGAGGTTACCGTCGTGTTGCCCGACGGGCGTCGGATTCTGAAGCTCCTCGACGCTAGGTCAGGGTACCTCTCTCAGAGCGACCTGCCACTTTATTTCGGCCTCGCGGATGCTGACCACGCTGGATCGATCGACGTCTGCTGGCCGTCGGGTCGACAGCAGACGGTGGCCGGACCGATCAAGTCAGGGACCATCGAGATCGTCGAGAAGTAGGAATTGCAAGTGAAGACACCGCGCAGGCGGCGAAAAAGCATTGCCCGGCTAACTTTCAACCCAATGACTGCTCGACTCGGCCTCGGGCTTGCCGCACTCGGGCGGCCGGGATACGTGACGTTGAATCATGCAAGCGATCTGGGCGGACATTACGACCCGCAGATCATGGAGTTGCACGCGCACGACGTGCTGAGTGCGGCGTTCGAGGCGGGAATGCGCTACATCGATGCGGCGCGGTCATACGGCCGGGCGGAAGATTTTGTGGCGTCATGGCTGCGCAAGCGGGCGATCGAGCCCGGTGAGATTTCGGTAGCGTCGAAGTGGGGATACACCTACACAGCCGGCTGGTCGCCGAGCGCGACGCAGCACGAGGTCAAGGACGTCGACACAACGCAGCTGGACGGCGCATTTGCTCATCGGGTGTTCGATGATTCACTTCTCGCTGACCTTCCAATTGGGGTCGGCCCATGCGGGGAACGAGGAGAGTTCCACACGTTCGTCTCCGACAGTCCCGGTTACGACGGACCGGTCGAGAATATGGTGGGTGAGACCGTGCTGCGGGATGAGCGCTTCGCCTACGGCGACTTGATTCCCACGACTCGCCCGCAGCCACCAGCCGGCCCGCCGTAAGCGGTGGATCGGAGGTGGCCGGCCACGAGTGAGAGCGGCGCTTTACATGGCCACTCTGGCTGCCACTCGCTTCAATCCTCAGGTGAAGAACTGGTACAGGCGTCTCCTCTGCGCCGGCAAGCCGAAGAAAGTCGCGCTCGTCGCCTGCATGAGAAAACTGCTAGTCGTACTGAACGCAATGATCAGAAGCAAGGCTCGGTGGCATGAAGCTCAAATCACTTCCACCGCTTGACTCCAAACGCAACTGCTCAGTTGTAGTCTCACCCGAAGTAGGAGCGCGTCGAACCCAGTAGATTTACGAGATGCCCCGCATCGTCTCGTTCCTTCCCGCCGCCACTGAGATCACCTACGCGCTCGGCGCGGGCGCGGACCTTGTCGGGCGCTCGTACGAGTGCGACTACCCGCCTCAGGTGCGCTTGCTTCCGGTCGTGAGCAAACCAGCGCTGCCGCTCGAGGGACTGTCGCAGAGGGAGATTGACCGCGCTGTCGCCGCGCACCTCGCCACCGGTGAAAGCCTCTATCTGGTCGATGAAGTGCTCCTCGACGAGCTGAGGCCCGACCTCGTCTTCGCCCAGGACCTGTGTCAGGTGTGCGCACCGTCGGGAAATGAACTGAGCAGGGCGCTGCGCGACATGTCGCAGCCGCCCCAGGTGCTATCGCTCACGCCTCGCAATCTGGCGGAGATCGCGGAGAACATTCTCGCGATCGGCGACGCCACGGGCAGAAACGAAGCGGCGCGGAAGCTTGTCGAAGAGAGTCACGACCGAATCCAGAGAGTCATAGCAGCCGTCGGGGAGTCGCCTCCCCGTTGTGTCACGTTCCTCGAGTGGACCGAGCCGCTCTTCTGCGGCGGTCACTGGGTTCCGGAAATGGTCGCGGCAGCAGGTGGAGAAGACCCCCTCGGTCAACCCGGCGCCGATTCGCAGCGAATCACCTGGGACGATGTAGCCGCGTCGGAGCCGGAGATGCTGATCGTGGCGCCGTGCGGATACGGCTTGAAGGAGGCTATCGCGGTGGCGAATCGTTTGCCGCGAATTACCGACGCCGAGGTTTACGCCGTGGATGCCAACGCGTACTTCGCGCGTCCTGGCCCCCGTGTCGCGGAGGGCGTGGAGCTGCTCGCGCACCTCTTTCATCCCGATCGATTCGAGTGGCCGCACCAACACCAGCCGTGGACGCGCATCGGCTGAGAAGAACGGCAACTGAACAAGACGTCACCTACGGGGAGAGGCAGGCCAGGCGCATCGCTTTTTCCGAAAGGGTTTCACTGAAGGGCGCGTCATAATCATCGAGTCCCCGTTGCCTGTGGCTTCAAAGCTAGCGGGCGAAGGATCTCGAGCTTATCGTCGTTCCGCGCGATGACAATCAGCCTCTGGCCGTGAGGCCCTCTCAGTTCCTTCATGTGCCTGACCTGACCCTCGATGAAGAGGTTTGCGGCCGCGAGATCGACCGACTCGAAATGGCCCATGCCGTTTCCTCGAAGCAAGAGCCCGTAACTCGCATCATAGCGGCCCTGCACCGGCGTGACACCGTAGAAGTTTCCTCCAACCAGGAGATCGGTGAGTCCATCCCCATCGAAATCATCGGCGATCACAGCGTAAATCGGAGCAAATTGCGCCTCGACCGGCAGGGGCGTCAGGTTGAATGTCCCGTTTCCGTTGTTGATGGCTACGGCGCTGGCGAAATTCTTCGCCTCCAGCACCTTCGCCGACTTGAGCTCCGACGCCGGAAGGATGTCTTCGATGCGACTCGCTCCGAAATCCGCGTAAGATGTGTACTTGCTCCTCAGCTGCGGGAATAATCGCGCGAACTCGTCGCGTCCGGCCAGCGGATAGCTCACTCCATTCTTGTAAAAGGTGAGAATCTGCGCGAGCGTTCCGTCGTGGAAGAAATCGTTTACGTACAAGCGCGCGGGCTCCTTCGCCGATGCCCTGATGTACGAGTTCAGCCCGAGATTGCCGAGTACGAGATCCTTCCGGCCGTCGCCATTGACATCGACGGCAGTAACTGTGTTCCACCAGCCATTCGTCTCCGACAATCCCGCGACGGCGGTTCGATCCACGAAATGGCCGTTCTCCTGGTGAAAGACCCTAACGGGCATCCATTCTCCGACCACTACCAGATCGAGTTTCCCGTCGTTGTCGTAGTCGATCCACGCCGCCGATGACACCATGCCCACCTCGGACAGGCCAGGGGCCTTTTCGAGAGTGACGTCGGTGAAGTGCCCCGTCCCATCGTTTTGCAGCAGGTGACTGTGCGGCGCGACACCGTACTTTCGACCCTCCACTCTGCTCCCCAAGAACAGATCCGGATAACCGTCACCATTGAAGTCACCGACGACGACGCACGAGGCGTTCTCGAAGATTGGCGGCAGCGCTATCGTGTCGCGGTGAAAGTTGCCCTTGCCGTCGTTGATGTAGAGGCGGGGCCTTAGCGGCTCGTCATTGCCCGAGAACTCGTTACCGCCGCTCACGACGAGGAGATCCTGATAGCCGTCGCCATTCGCATCGAAAAACACGGCGTCGACGTCTTCAGCGAGACTGTCCGCGCGCAACGCGGGCTGGTCGCTGGGGCGGAACGTCCCATTCGGCTGCTGGATGAACAGTTGCCCGGGCTGCCACTTCGCCCCCCCGACATAAATGTCATCCAGGCCATCGCCATTTACGTCGCCGACAGCGAGAGCCGGACCCTCGGTAGAGAGGAGGTGCGGCATCAACGGCTCGCGGTTCCAATCAAAGAAGGTGTTCTCTTCGTGCTTGAAGTCGATCCCGGTTCGCGTCGTCACATCTGCAAACAACGGATGGGACGGAGGTCCGGTGTGGTAATCGTATTTTCCTGCGGCGTCGTTCTGATTCAGCGTCAGGATGCGGTCTGCCGCNACGTCCGTTAGTACCTGAAAGCGACGGTCGGGCCAGACAACGATCAGAGAATCGATTCGCGTTGAATTCCCAAGGCCGAAGTGGAGACGAGGATCTACGGACGATTCGAACCCCCGGGTGGGCATCTCCTCCAGGAATTGCGTCGTGCCGTGATTCTTGAGCGTCACCTTGGCGCCAATTCCACCGGTATTTTTGCCGCTGCCCTTCAGCGTAACCTCGAGATAGTGGTTCTTGTTGATCTCGCGTGCGTGGTTTCTATAGATGCTCGCCGGCGCGTTGATGTTGTTCACGACCAGGTCGAGCGCGCCCGAGTTATTGAGGTCGACGTACGCCGCGCCATTGGAGAAGCCCGGCTGCCCGAGTCCCCATGCGTCGGCCATGTTCGTGAACGTTAGATTGCCGTTGTTGTGAAACGCATAGTTGGCGATCGGGACCTGAGGCATCTTCTTGAGGAGAGAGAGGTTCTCCTGCGTTATTCCCCGCGCCAGTGACGCCTGCACCGCCTCGTTGCCGACGTAGTTGAGGTAACCCATGTCGTTCGGCCGCCGATAAATGCCGTTCGTGATGAACAGATCCTTGAAGCCATCGTTGTCCAGGTCGGCGAACAGCGGGGCCCAGCTCCAGTCAGTCGCAAACACTCCGGCGAGATAGCCAATCTCGCTGAAGCGCCCGTCACCGCGATTGAGCTGTAGCGTGTTGCGCGCGTACTGCGGATAGTAGCCCGCCTTCACCCTCATGTTGAAGAGGTTGAAGCCCTCGGCGCCGGCCGAGGTATTCAAGATCTTCTGCTGTTCAGGAAGCATGTCGACGACCATGAGGTCGGGCCGCCCGTCATTATTGAAGTCGGCCGCGTCGGCGCCCATCGAGAAACGGCTGGTGTGACCGAGCATCTTCGCGATCGACTCCGTAAACGTTCCGTTGCAGTTGTTGATGTAGACGTAATCGTTTTCCTGAAAATCGTTGCCGACGAAGATGTCCGGACACCCATCGAGATTCAGGTCGCTGACGACGACGCCGAGACCATAGGCCTCAAGCCCGCCGTAGATCCCGGCCTGCTCACTCACATCAGTGAAGTGGCCGCCATCGTTCCGATACAGACGGTCGCCTGTGCTCGGGATTCGCACGTTCCGCTGCGGCCTCAGGCTAATGCCGCGCTGGGTGTCAGTCGCGTGATTGAGCAGGAACATGTCCAGATCCCCGTCGCCGTCGTAGTCGAAAAAGACCGCTTGCGTCGAATAGCCCGAGAACGAGAGCCCGTACTCCGCCGTTCTGTCGGTGAATGTGCCGTCACCGTTGTTGATGTAGAGCACGTTGTGCCCGTGCTGGCCCAGATAGTTTACCGCCGACACGTAGATGTCGAGCAACCCGTCCCCATTTACGTCCGCCATCGTAACCCCTGTTTTCCAACCGGGCGGTCCAGCTACACCCGCTTTATCGGTGACGTCCTCGAACTTGTAGTTGGCCTTGTTGATGTAGAGCCGGTTGGGGCCGAGGTTTGACGAGAAGTAGAGATCAGGCAGGCCATCGCCATTGACGTCACCGACGGCGACGCCGCCACCGTTGTAGTAGTAGAGGAAGTTCAGGATGTTGAAGTCAGGCTTCTCCGGCAGGTTGTTGGCGAATGTGACACCGGTAGTGCTCGGCGACAACAGCTCGAAAAGCGGCTCGGGGGTCTTCGTCCGGCTGCAGGCAGAGAGCGCAGCGACGCTCGCGCCCAGAAGCAGCGCAGCCGCCCGCCCGATGATGCTATCCGCCGTAGATGAGTGCAGAATGCGGAATCGCGTCAAAGAAGGGGCACGGCTAATGCAGCCTCGTCGTACTACTTCTTCTGGCCTCGTTCCCAGGAGTCTTTATGCCGTTATCCTCGCCACGTCCGTTGCTCTCTTGCGGTCTTCTCGTTGCGCTCATGTCCGCATGCGCTTCCGCCAATTCAGCGAGTACTGGGAGAACTCCGCCTGACCGGCCCCTCCCGCCTCCGAACCAGGGGACAATCGTAACAGCTGACGACCTCGACCACGGCACCACCGTCGATCCCATCGAACGGACTCTCGCCGGGCGCGTGGCAGGTGTGGTCGTGATCAACACGGCGGACGGCGGAATCGCCATCCACATACGAGGGCAGACCACGATCAACGGCGAAACCGAGCCCCTGTACGTGATCGACGGCCTGCCGGTCCTGGCAGGTCCGGGGGGAAGTCTGACCGGGATCAATCCGAAGGACATCGCCTCGATCGAAGTGCTCAAGGATGCATCAGCCACGGCGTTCTACGGAATGCGGGGATCGAACGGCGTAATCGTGATAAAAACAAAGCACGCGCCGGATCAGTGACCTGAAAGATTGGCCAGCGCGTGTGTCGTGCGGAAGATGAGAGGACGATCATTGTTCCGCGTCACCACGTATCTGTCACCGTTCGGCGTGCGTACACGCTCGATGTCGCGCGCCTGTCCAGGAACGAAGAAGCCACTATCCAAGGCGCGCACTGGCGTGAAATGCCCCTTTCCGTCTCCGCGCAAATAGAGCCCATAACTGGCGTCCATCTTTCCGATCTCGGGCTTGACGCCGTCGAAATTTCCGGCGAGCAGCAAATCGACCTTTCCATCTCCGTCGAAATCCTTGGCCAGGACGCCGTAGACCGGCGCGACCTGAGCCTCGAGCGGCAGCGGGATCATCGTGAAGGTTCCGTCGCCATTATTCCTGACCAGGGTTGTTGCAAACGTGTACGCTTTTTTTACGACGGCGTCTTCGAGATCCTTTTGGGGGATCACATCCGATACGGTCTGCGTTGCGTAGTCCTTGTAGTTCAGGTAGCGGTCCTTGAGGTATGTCAGTGACCGTATGAGGTCGTCGCGCAACTCCAGCGGGTACTCAACGCCACTGTGATAGTACGAGACGATCTGCTGTACGAATCCTGTGTGCGCAAAATCCTTGACGTACATGGACACCGGCTCTTTCGGCGTCGCCTTCAGGCGCGTGTTGAGACCAAGGTTCCCCACTATGAAATCCACCCGGCCGTTACCCGTGAAATCCCCGGCGATGATGCGGTTCCACCAGCCGTTGCTGTTCTCGAGGCCGGGGACCTTCATCTTCTCGAGCCGTCCGTTGCCCATGTTCTTGAAGATGGTAATCGGCATCCACTCGCCGACGATGACCAGGTCCAGCTTGCCATCCCCATCTACATCCCTCCAGATCGCGTCGGTAACCATGCCGACGTGCGAGAGTCCCGGAGCCAGTTTGTCGGTGACATCGGTGAAGTGGCCCTTGCCGTCGTTCTTGAGCAGAACGCTCTGCGGATCGACTCCGTAGCTCCAGGGAACCGAGCGGCCGCCGACGAAGAGGTCGATGGTACCATTGCCGTCGTAATCCGCGGCGGCCGCCCGCGATCCGCTCAGGTACAACGGCGGCAGAGCGCCCACCGCTTTCCTGAAGTTGCCTTTGCCGTCGTTCAAATAGAGCCGGTCCTCTAACGCCGGCGCCATCTGCGAGAACTCTGTTCCGCCGGTGACGACGTAGAGATCCGGGAAACCGTCCCCATTCGCGTCGAAGAACACGGCGCTTATATCCTCGGAGATCTTGTCTTGCTCGAAAAGCTTCTCGTTCGTGCTGATGAACGACCCGTCCTTCTGCTGAATGAAAAGCTTGCTCGGCTGATCCTTTGCTCCAGCGATGAAAATGTCGTCCAGCCCGTCGCCATTGACGTCGGCGACGGCCATGTACGGTCCCTCGGTCGAGAGCATCTTCGGCATTAATCGCTCACGATCGAAATCGACGAAGTCGTTCTCGTGGTGCACGAAGTCGAGCGCGGTCTGCGCGGTAACGTCGCTGAAGAGCCGGGTGACCGGCTTGGGTAACTCCGGCTTGGCGGCGGTGGACTCTGATTGCTTGATCGTGAGACGCTGATTCGCCGCCACATTCTTCAGCACGCTCTGGCGTCCGTCGGGCCAACCGACCGTCACGGTTTTTACCGTATCGGCGCGACCAATTCCAAACGTCAGGACGTAGTCCATGCTCGACTGGAAGCCGCGCGTGGGGCTCAGCTCCTGATATTGCATCCGCTTCCCGTCCTGCAGCGTCACGTTCGCGCCAACGGCGAAACGATTGTGACCCTCGCCATCGAGCTTGACCTGCAGATAGTTGTTCTTGGTGAGCGTGCGCGCGTTGTTGCGGTAGACGAACGCAGTGTCGTTCTCGTTGTTCACGATCAGATCGAGCGCGCCGTCTCCGTCCAGGTCCGCGTACGCCGCGCCATTGGCGAAGCTCGGAGTGTTGAAGCCCCAGTTTGCGCTCTCGTTGGTGAAGGTCAGATCGCCATTGTTCCGGAACGCGTAGTGCTGGAGCTTGGTCGATGTCATGGCGTCGGTGAGCTTCTTGAAATCTACCCGACCGCCCTTTGTCATCGACTTCATGGTCTGGTCGTTCGCGAGGAACGCGACATAATCCTGAGACGTCACGTCCTTGGCGATGCCATTGGTGACGAAGATATCCTTGTTGCCATCGAGATCGAAATCGGCAATCAGCGCGCTCCAGCTCCAGTCCGTGCGCGCAATCCCCGCCATCTGGCCGATGTCGCTGAACGTACCATTGCCATTATTGAGCTGGAGCATGTTGCGCATGAACTGGTAGTGGAAGCCATTCTTCACCTTCGCCTGGTAGACATCCCAGCCCTCGAACGCTGACGTCGTTCGGAGCCTGTACTCGTCATCCGGAAGCATGTCGGTGGTATAGATGTCCGGCCACCCGTCATTGTTGATGTCCGCGATGTCGAGACCCATCGAGAAGTAGCTGCTGTATGGCATCTCCTTCGGCAGCTGCTCGGTGAACGTCCCATCGTGGTTGTTGATATAGAGGTAGTCGCGCTCGAAGAAATCGTTCGATACGTAGATGTCGGGCCACCCATCGCGATTCACATCGCTCACGACCACACCAAGTCCGAACGCGATCTCGCTCCCGTAGATGCCGGCCTTCTCACTCACATCGGTGAAGTGGCCATTCCCATCGTTGTGATAGAGCTTGTGGCCACCGAGCTTGTCGCGGACGTTCCGGATGTTGCGCAGGCCGAAGCTGCCGACGGGGCGAAACGAATTGTTGACGAGATACATGTCCAGCCATCCGTCGTGGTCGTAATCGAGAAACGCGGCCTGGGTGGAGTAGCCTTCGTCGGCGAGTCCGTACTCCTGCGCCATCTCCTTGAAGGTCGGCACACCGTTCTTGTCGAGGCCCTGATTTATGTAGAGCTCGTTCGCTCTCCGCTCACCGGCGATGTTTCCGGCGTAGCAGACGTAGATATCGAGCAGCCCATCTCCGTTCACGTCGGCGAATGTGACGCCGGTCGCCCAATAGCCCTTTCCTCCTACGCCGGCCTCTTCGGTTATGTCTCGAAAGTGGAAGTGACCCTCATTCAAGTAGAGGTGGTTGCCATGGAGGTTCGAGGTGAGCATGACCTCGGGCAGACCGTCTCCAGTGAGGTCACCCGTCGCCACACCGCCGCCGTTATAGAAATTGCGGTAAGTGAAGACGTTCAGCTCGCGTGTGTCCTCGACGCGATTCTCGAACGTGATTCCGGTGTAGCTGGGAGGCAGCAACGTGAAGAGATGACCGTCGACCGGTGGTGGTGGGGCCTTGGCGGTTGAAGCTGTCTCCCTCGAATCGTGGGGTGCTGAGCAGCCGGCCGCGAAACACAGCGCGGAAACCAGATAGCGAAGCCTTAGCCTCAAGGCCTTGTTCATGACATTGACCACAATCACCACGAAGGTATCTAGCGACGCGTGCGTGGCCCGGGAAGACCGCGAACGGAGAAGACAAAAGGGGTTTAGTTGCACCATGGCCTGCCCCCAACGTGGGAGCAGGCCATGGTGAGAATTCGGAACTACGAAATCAGTATCCCGGGTTCTGCTTGAGCAGCGGGTTGGTCTCGAGCTGCGTCTGCGGGATCGGCATCAGGATCTTATATGGTGGAACCGCACCGGGTTTGTAGCCATATAGCGGTGCGCCGCAGCAAAACCACGGCTGAGTGTACTTGTTCATGCGAATCAAATCCGTTCTGCGCTTTCCCTCGGCGATGAGCTCGAAGAGGCGTTCGCTGAGAATCGAGTCCCGCAAAGCCGCCTGGGGCAGCGTCGTCGCAAAGGGCTTGGGTGTCGTCGGGAATGCCCGCGCGCGCGTCGTAGAATTGATTAGCGCCGCCGCAGCAGCAGTTTGTCCGAGCTCGTTCATTGCCTCGGCCTTGATCAGATAAATCTCGCCAAGCCGGAAGTTCGCGTAGTTGTTGCCGGCGTCTGCCCCAACGTGGTTAGGATCGTAGGGCCATTTCGTAATCCGGACTCCGGCCCCTTCGGTTACACTCGTTATGTCCCCAATGGCCGGAGTAAAGACGAGCGGATTTCCCGCAAGATCTTTCGCCGGCAGGCCGGTTTGCAGGTTGATTTGCGGTCCCTCCAGGAAGACCTGCCGGCGAATGTCGGACGCATCGAACGAGAAATAGGTCTCCGCGAGCGTCGCGAAACCGTTCCAGGGTGACGGCGTATACTGATTGTAGTGCAGCATCGTCATCAGGATGTTGTTACCGAGACCGGCTATATCCGCGTACTGCACGGCCATGATGATCTCAGGCGAGAAAGCATTGTCCGCGGCGAAGTTCTTCCGCCATCCACAGCCGGGGGTGGGAGTACAACCCGTCGACGCATCCGTGGAAAGCTGGTAATTCGCCGACGAGTTGAAGATACGATTGGAAGCATCGATTGCGTCCTGCCAGTGAGCCGTCCCCTTCGTCAATCCGGTCGCAGTGACGGTGCCTGTGTAGACCTCGGCGTTCAGATACATGCTGGCAAGGATGGCATCGGCCGCGCCTTGCGTCATCCGGCCATTCATGGCCGCCGGCCACGTTACGGGCAGGTCTGGCCGCGCCGCGTTCAACTCTGACACAATGAAGTTGAAGACGGAGTCGCGCGTGTTCTGTGCGCGAGCCTTGATCTCGACGTCGGTGACGATTGGCACGCCGCCGAACATGTCCATCAACATGTAATAGAAGTACGCTCGGAGAGTTCGGAGCTCCGCGACGACCGTCGCCTTGCTCGCAAACGTCACGTTGGTCAGCGCGTTGAGCACGACGTTGGCACGCGCGATACCGGTGAAGAGATCGTTCCACGCTGGATTGATGAGGCCACCCGTGCCGGTGGTGGTCGGTGTAAAGGTCTGACGGTGAATGTCCAGCCATTGGCCGTTGTCATACCAATTCTGGCCGCGAACCGGCACGACCATCTCGTCCGTGCTGATCTCGCTGGATTCGTACCAGTTGCTGGTAGCTCCACTCGTTTTCAGCTGCGCGTAGACAGAGGCGAGACCACCGACCGCCTGGGTTTCGTTCTGGTAGAAATTTTCCGGAGTAATCGAGCTGGCCGGGACTTCCGTCAGATCGGTGCAAGCCGGTGCCAAAGCCAGGAGGGTAATGACAGCTGCCGCTCCGAACGATTTCGTCATGATTGGTTTTCTAGAAAGATACACGTAGACCTCCCGTGATCGTACGAGGACGCGGATAATGCAGGTAGTCGACGCCACGCGATGCCAGACCGGCGGCTGTGAACACTTCCGGATCGTAGCCCGTGTAGCCAGTGAAAAGGAGCAGGTTATCGCCCGAGAGATAGACACGGGAATTCCTCGCCGTTCCCGTAAATCTGGGCAGGTCGAACGTGTACCCGATGGTGACATTCTGCAAGCGAGTGAACGACCCGTCTTCGATCCAGCGGGATGAGTAAATGGCGGGCTCATTTATGCCGGTCGAATCGGTCAGGGCTGAGAGCAGGAAATTCTTGTCCGTCAGTGCGTTGCCCTTCGTCGAATAGACGAGGGCGGTGTTGTTGAAGACCTTTTGGCCCGCCGAACGATTGATGAGGAAGCTGAGATCGAATTTGCCCACGGTGCCCGAACCGTGGAATCCGAACGTGTACGTGGGATTGGCGTTCCCGAGGACAACGTAATCGTCGCCTACGGGTCCGGTGGTGGTCCCGGTGAGCACCCGACTCGTCACTTGACCAGCAGCGTTACGAGTGACCACGTAGTGATTGAACAGCTGCTGTCCGGCCGCGTTGATGCCAACGAATTGAGGTCCAAAGAATGTCCCGAGCGGCTGGCCGGGAATGATTATCTCGGAGTTCGTGCCGGATTGACCTTGTCCGCTGATTGTACCCGTCGACAGGGAGTTGTACGGGCCCAGATTGACGACATTGTTATTGTTGTGCGCGAACACGATTCCAGCCGTCCAGTTGTTGTTCGGACGATTGAGAACCTGTCCATCCAGCGAGAACTCGACTCCCTTGTTCCGCACCGATCCTACGTTCTCGAGGCGTGTGCTGGCAACCGCCGGCTGCGGCACGTTTACGGTGAGGAGCAGGTCTTTCGTGTTCTTCACGTAGTACTCGAGGCTGCCCGTGAACCGGTTGTTGAATAAGCCATAGTCGAGCGCGAGGTTGTTCTCCGACGTTGCCTCCCACTTGAGGTTCGGATTCGGATTCGAGATCGGCGAAAAACCTGTAACGGGGGTTCCTCCGAACACATAGCTCGGAGACCCGGACAGCAGAATCAGCGACGCATAGGGAGGCGCGCCCGGATTCCCCACCTTGCCGTATCCGGCGCGGAGACGCAGCTCCGAGAAGGGTCCCGTCCGCATGAACGATTCCTGACTGATGCGCCAGGATCCGGAGATTGCCGGGAACACCGCCCATTTATTTCCTATTCCGAATGTCGACGATCCGTCCTTTCTGAGCACGCCCGTCAGGAAGTACTTGTCATTGAGACTGGCGTTGGCCCTGCCGAAGAACGATACGAGACGGCTCTCCGAGCTGCCGGAGAAGGGCGGAATGCGCACGGAGCCGCTGCTCAGATTGTTGAAGCCTAGCGCATCGGTCAGAAAGCCCTGGGCTCCAGCCCCGAACTCGTTGAAGATGTATTCGTTGTACTCGTAACCACCGACGAGCTCGAAGTCACGGCGACTGACAAACTGCGGGTGGAAGGTGAGAAGAGTCTGCAGGGTCTTGCTAGTATTGTCGCGGTTCGTCCGTTGCGCGAATCCATTTGTCCCCGCGCCGACCGGACTGGCACTGGGTAAATAGTCGTTGCGGTCGCCCAGTACGCGGTCCACGCCAACGTTTACCCGCGCAGTAAGACTCGAGAAGATATCGTAGTCTGCCGAGAGGTTGCCAATGGTCCGGTCGGAGGTGCCCTTGGACTGGACCTGGTTCGCCAGCGCCACCGGATTGTCGACGGCTGGCGAGGGTCCGGTCTCGTAGAAGACGGGCTTTCCCGACGCGTCGGTTGTCGTAACCGGGTGCGTCGGGTTGAAGTACACCATGTTAATGAACACGCCGCCCTGGAATCCGCCGGTGTTCTCGTACGGCAGGTAATCGTTGATGACGTGAGAACCGGTCAGGTTGAGACCGACGCGGAGGCGTCCGTCGAGTGCCTGGTGCGTTCCGTTCAGCCGCGCCTGATAGCGTCGCATCCCGTTGTTGATTACGATGCCCTCTTGATCCAGGTAGTTCACCGAGGCACGGTATTGCGTGGCGGACGATCCGCCCGAGAAGGAGAGGTTCTGGTTGAGCGTCGGAGCGCTGCGGGTGAGAGCGTGCTCCCAATCGGTGTTCGCGGTCCCTTCGCCCGTGAGACGGGACGCCGGCATGGCACCAGCGGTGACCTCCTTCTGGATGAACGCGCGGTACTGGTCGCCGTTAAGAAGGCCCAGATAGTTTCTGGGCGATGACGTTCCTGCCTGGACCTCGTACTCCATGCTCGGGCCGCCGACGCCCTTCTTCGTCTCGATCAGAATCACGCCATTGGCTGCGCGGCTTCCGTAGATCGCCGTTGCGGCGGCGTCTTTCAGAATGGAGATCGACTGAATGTCTGAGGGGTTGATGAGATTCATCGGGTTGCGCGGCAACGCCGGCGAGCCGCACTGGACGCAGACACCCGCATTTTCGGGTTCGACGTTATTGATCGGAATTCCGTCGATCACGTAGAGCGGCTCGTTGCTGGCACTGATCGAAGTGCCGCCACGAACGAGAATCTGCGCGCCGGCGCCAGGGTCACCGCTGTTCTGGACGATCTGCACGCCAGCCGCCCGTCCCTCTATCATGTTGGTGACGTTGGGCTGGATCCCGACGTTGGCCTGCGTGGCGTCAATCGTCGAGACAGATCCGGTAATCGCGAGCCGGCGTTGCGTGCCATAGCCGGTCGTCACGACTTCCTCGAGGACCGCTACTCGCCGCTCGAGCGCGAACGAGACTGAGGCGGTTCCACCAGCGGGAACGGTGACGGTTGCTATCGGAGAACTGAATCCGATTCGGCGTGCGCGTACGGAGTGAATCCCAGCGGGAACGCCGACGATGACGAAGCTGCCGTCGGCCCCGGTGATGGCGCCGCGCCGGGTGCCTTCGACCACGACGCTCACGTCGGAAAGGGGTTGTTGCGTCAGACTATCGACGACGCGTCCAGCGATGTTGCCTGTGGGATTTTGCGCTCCGAGTCGGACGGTACAGAGCAGTCCAAATACGAGCGCGAGAGAGAGGCGACGGACAACGGCCATACGGAAGTCCTCCACAGGGTGGTGAGTGGAACACCTCTCATTGCCAAGGAGAGGGATGTGCGCAGGTGATCGAGCCATCCCGTACCGGCCCGATCATTTGCCCAACATTCTGATTGCGTCGCCATTAATGCGGGTCCCGCCTCGAAATGTCAAGAACAATGTCGCGTCAGGTATCGTCAGCCGGGCGCCAGGTGGGGCTTGGCGAGCCGACTCCAGATCGTCGGCCGGGCTGGGCGGAAAGCAAAAGAACGAGTTTCGTGAGCGGGCAAGGTTGGTAGCTCACAACTCGTTCCGTTGCTGTTCCAGAATTGTCAGCCTGGGACCCCGCAACCGATCATTGCGCCGCCCACGCGGCAATCATAGAATGTGCCCCTAGGAGGAAACCAATAACATGAAGCCGATGTACCTCGACGCTGTCGAGAACCACGAGGCAGTTGAGCCGCACGCGACGATGTTCACTCAGATGCGCGCTGCCGGGGTTCCGATCCCCCAGATCCTGCATCTGTTCGCGTTCAAGCCCGAGCGAACCCAGTACTTGGCGGTCTTCACTCAGGGAGTGATGCGCGGCCCGTCGCCGCTGCCGCCCTGGCAGCGCGAGCTCATCGCCGCGTTCACCTCGAAGCTCAATCAGTGCCTCTTCTGAATTGGCTCCCACGCCGCGGTCGCGGCGGAGCTGCACGGGGATCGCGCTCTGGTCCAGAGTGTTCTGAATGATCTCGACAACGCGCCGGTCTCAGACAAGGACCGGACGCTTTACGCCTTCATCAAGAAAATGGTTCGTGACTCCACTTCCATTGGGCAGGAAGACGTGGATGTTGCGCGCAAGGCTGGTTGGTCCGATGAGGCGCTCTACGACGCGATAACCGTCTGCTCGCTCTTTCAGTTCTACAACAACTGGATCGATGCGACCGGCGTCGCGGACATGCCGGCGCTTGGCTACGAGATGTCCGGACACAGACTGGCGACTCAGGGCTACGCATCTGAGCCCCCGTCGAAACGTCGCGCGGAATCGATTCGATCGACGGGACCAAAGAAGTCGACGAAGTCAAAGGCTGCGAAGAAATCGAAGCGATCGAAGCGATCGAAGAAAGCTTAGACGGTACGGCGAAGGGGATACCCCTCACCGACCACACACAGAGATGCCAGTCGCTGCGGCAAGATTCAAACGCGCGTGGATGGGCGAAAACTAGTTCCCCTTCAGCCCGCGCTCCTCCAGCAGCGCATCGACATTAGGATCGCGCCCGCGGAAGTTCCTGTACAACGTCGCGGCGTCCTCAGTCCCTCCCCTCGACAAGACCATGTCACGAAAGCGTCCGCCATTTGCCCGGGTCAGTCCGCCGTGCTCCTTGAACCACGCGTACGCGTCGTCATCGAGCACCTCGCTCCAGGTGTACGCGTAGTATCCGGCCGAGTAGCCGCCGTCCCAGATGTGCGAGAAGTAGGTGCTGCGATAGCGCGGCGGAACTTCGGGGACCGCCACGTTGAACCGCTTGAGAGATGCGGCCTCGAATGAATCGACATCGCTCGGCGCGGCGCCCGGCGGTACCGTGTGCCACGCGAAATCCAGCAGCGAAGCGCCCAGGAGCTCGGTCATCGCAAAGCCCTGATTGAAGGTGCTCGACTGCTTGATCTTGTCCACGAGTGCCTGCGGCATCGTCGCGCCAGTCTGATTGTGCTTCGCGTAGTTGGCGAACACCGTCGGCTCGAGCGCCCAATGCTCGTTGAACTGCGACGGGAACTCCACGAAATCCCGAGGCACGTTCGTCCCCGAGAGGGTCGGGTATTGAACGCGCGAGAACATGCCGTGCAACCCATGGCCGAACTCGTGGAACATCGTCGTCACGTCGTCAAACGTGAGCAGCGCCGGCTGGCCCGAGGCGGGCTTGGTGAAGTTCGCGACGTTGAACACCACCGGCTTCCACCCGGTGAGTCGCGACTGATCGACGAACTGGTCCATCCACGCGCCGCCGCTCTTGTTGTCACGCTTGAAGTAGTCGGCGTAGAAGAGAGCGAGCGGTGACCCATCCGCGTCGAACACCTCGAACACCCGCACATCGGGGTGATAGACTGGGATGTCGTGTCTCTCCTTGAAGGTGAGACCATAAAGTTTGTTCGCGGCGTAGAAAACGCCGTTCTGCAGCACGTTGTTCAGCTCGAAGTACGGTTTGATCTGCGATTCATCCAGATCGTACTTCGCCTTCCTCACTTGCTCTGAGTAGTACTGCCAGTCCCACGGCTGCAGCTTGAACCCTCCACCCTGTGCGTCGATCAGCTTCTGCATATCGGCGGCTTCCGCGCGTGCCTTCGCCGTCGCCGGAGGAACGAGATCGGTCAGCAGCTTGATCGCGTTCTCCGGAGTCTTGGCACCCTGAGTCGCCAGGGCGTACGCCGCCCAGGTCGGATAGCCGAGCAGCTGTGCCCGCTCCGCGCGGAGCTCGGACATGCGGCGAATGATGCCCTTCGTGTCGTTGCTGTCGCCGCGCGACGTGCGGAGCGTCGATTGCTCGAACAGCTTCTGACGAACAGCGCGGTTCTTGAGCTCCGCCTGGGCCGGCTGCTGCGTAGTGTTGCGAAGCGGAAGCACCCACTTGCCGGCGAGTCCGCGCCCCTTCGCCGCTTCGGCCGCGGTGTTGATCTCGGCGTCGGTGAGTCCGTCAAGTTGCGAAACGTTGTCGACGACCAACGCTCCTACTTTGGTTCCCGCGAGGAGCTTGTTGGTAAAATCGGTGGAGAGCTTCGACAGCTCCTGGTTGATGGAGCGCATGCGAACTTTGTCCGCCTCGGAGAGCTGCGCGCCGGCTCGCACGAAGTCGCGGTTGTATCGCTCGATCAAAGCCCTCTGCTCGCTCGAGAGACTGCCCGACTCCCGCTGGTCGTATACGCTCTTCACTCTGCGATACAGCTGATCGTTGAGGTATATCGCATCGTTGTGCGCCGCGAGCTTGGGCGCCTCGACGTCTTGCACTTTCTGCAGCGTGTCGTTGGTGTTGGCCCCGACGACGGCGAAGAATGTCTTCGACACGCGCGTGAGCAGCGCACCCGATTTCTCCATCGCCACTATGGTGTTGTCGAACGTCGGCGCCTGGGTCTGCTTCGAGATCGCATCGATCTCAGCCAGCTGCTGCCGCATTCCCTCTTCGAGAGCGGGCTGGTAGTGCTCGTTGCGGATCAGGTCGAATCGAGGCGCATGATACGGCAGTGTGCTCTCGAGGAAGAACGGATTGCTCCCCACGGTTGCGGGCGCGGAAGAGATTCGCGATCTAATAGCCGCCGGCACGCACGCGCTCTCCAGGCCCACGACAGATAGCAGAGCCCAGAGGGCAAGACGATGTCTAATGAGGTGTTTCATTGAAGTACCAGGGAGGAAGATGTCACTCGTCACGAAAGGAGACTTTGTAGTTTCGAAAGTTGTCGTCGCGGTGCGGCGGATTCCAGAGGGGCGCCGTTGCGCTGCCACCACTGCCGCATTCCGGAGGACCACCGCTCCACCCCATTCTATGGTAAACTATGTACCAGATTTTCTTCCTCAATACCTGCGCGTTCGTGCTGGCCGCTCTCGCGATTCCCCTGGGCCTCGGTGGAAGACGACCGGCCTTTTCAGTTGAAATCAGATGCCGTCGCGATTTAGATCCTCGATCTCGAGAGAGTACCCGCCTGTCTCAGGGCGATTGCCCGAGGAGCTCGCCGTAGTGACCTCACGCCCCGCACCTAGCACCTCGCACTTCCTACCTGGCTCTTCTCGCAGTTGGGTTTCCGGTGTGCACCTCCTACCTAGCTCTTCTCGCAGTTGGTTTTTAACAATCGCGAGGTCGCCTTAGTGCTGCTTATCCTGACGATCCTCGCATTCCTGCTGACGCTTGCCGCCGCAGGGTTTGTGTACCTGACGGTGATCGTGAACGCGGAAGCCAACCGCGACGACGCGATCGTTTCCGTGCCGCCGATCGAGAAGGATGCTGACGCGTTCATGCGCGCGCTCGCGGGCGCAGTCGCCCAGCACGTTCTGGGTGGCAACGAGATGACTCTCCTGCAGAATGGGGTCGAGATATTTCCAGCACTGTTCGATGCAATGGCAGCTGCCCGCGAAAGCATCCACTTCTCCACCTTCATCTACGAGCCCGGTCGCGTGCCAAAGAGGTTTGCTGATGCCCTCTCCGCGGCGGCGCGGCGCGGGATCGAGGTCCGCGTTGTACTCGATAGCAGGGGCAGCAAGACAATTCCACCTGCACTCATCACCCAAATGCGCGAGGCCGGATGTCAGGTTCGCTGGTTCCGGGCGATCCAGTGGTTCAACTGGGCGAAGTACAACCACCGGAGTCATCGGAAGCTCCTCATCGTCGACGGCAAGCTGGCGTTCACCGGTGGAGTGGGCATCGCTGACGAATGGGACGGCAACGGAGATTCTCCCGCGCACTGGCGCGATACGCACGTCAGAATCGCGGGACCGGCGGTCGCCGTGGTTCAGGCTGCGTTCGTCGATACCTGGAACGAAGCGACGGGAGAGCTTCCTATTGGAGAGAAGGTCTTCCCAATCCTGGCTCGAGCTGGGGGTGTTGGGATCTGCGCCATTCAGAGCAACCCGACGAACGCGACGAGCGACGCTCGGCGGTCCATGGCGGCGTTGATCGCCGGGTCGAGCCGGCGGTTGTGGATTAGCAACGCCTACTTCATTCCGACGCCTCCATTCACCAAGGCGCTTGCCGACGCGAAAGCGCGCGGCGTGGACGTGAAGATCCTCGTGCCGGGCCAGTATCACGATCAACCGGCCGTGCGCCGCGCCGGCCGCCGCACGTGGCCCGCGCTTCTCCGCGGGCATGTCGAGCTGTACGAGTTTCAGCCGACGATGATCCACACCAAGACCGTCGTGGTCGATGGCGCCGTGACTTCCATTGGCTCCATCAATTTCGATCCCCGCTCCTTCGCGCTCAACGCCGAGTTCGGAGTGGTCGCACTCGACCGGGGGATCGCGGTACAGATGGAAGAGGCGTTCGTCAGGGACGTCGGACGCGCGAGGCGCGTGACCACGGAGGATCTGGAGCGGCTTTCACTCTGGCAGAACATCCTCGATACGGTTTGTTATTGGATCCGCGCGCAGCTCTAACGGCAACTGAAACTGCGAGAAGAACTAAGGTATGAGGTGCGAGGTAGTAGGTAGGAGGTGCAAGTTTTTTCCTCATGACTCGCCCCTATCACCTTTCACCTCTCACCTTGTTCTTCTCGCAGTCGGTTTTCCGTATCCTAGCTACTAATGTGACCCCATCGGCTCTACGACCATCACCATGAACGACCCAGGGACCATCGGCGGTCGCCGCCGAGGATTCGTGGCGGTCGATTCCGCGGGCGCCGGTCCGAACTTGGCCGAGACGACGTAGATCCGGTGCGTTGCCGGGTCGAGGCCCATGTTCCGTCCGCCTTCCGCGGTCTGCACGCTTTGGACGACGTGATAGCTGTCGGGCGAATCCTGGTGGATCACGGTGAGCGTTCCGTCCGCGCTCGACGCGTACGCATCGCGAAGAACGGGATCGTAGCCCGCGCCGTCGACGCCTCGCCCGATCGGGACCGTCGCCACCACTGTTCCGTTCCTGTAATCTGAGATCGCCATCACGCCGCTCCGGCAGCCGCTGAACAANCNCTGGTGCCGCGTGTCGATCGCCATCGAGACCGGATTCTTGCACGGCGCCGTCGACCACCGGCGCGTGACCTTCAGGCTTTTGGTGTCGATCTCCACGATCTGGCTGCTGTCGACGAGATTCACGTAGATCTTTCCGTTCCGCGCCGACTGCCCGTACTCGGGCTTCCCGCCGAGCGGAATGTTGGTGACGAGCGTCCCTTTGAGCGGATCGACGACAGTCGACGAGTTGGCGTCGCCGTTGAACGAGAAGACGCGCTTCGATGCGGGATCGTAGATGATCGCGTCCGCGTCATCCGCCGCGGGAATCCGAGCGAGCGTCTTGTAGGTCTTGAGATCGAACATGACGATGGAGCTGTCGTTCCCCGACGTCGCGAACCCGTGGCCCGAGCCCGGCGCCGGCGCGGTGCCGTGCGCTCCCTTGATCCCGGTGAC
>JGI20177J14857_1000008_pt1 | contig 57283 bp, 49 predicted proteins | sample NGESurdeep072012_6_FD_14857 | JGI IMG/M metagenome (IMG submission 14857) | reverse complement strand
TGATGAACTCCTTTGCTTGACCTGCCCGGTTGATCGGGCATAAGTCCACCCTTGCGCCCGGATGCTGCGGTCGTGGTGAGAAACCATGAAGAAACGATGTAGAAGCCGGGCGCCGTCATCCCGCCTAGCGGCAAGATGGTGAGGGGGAGTCGACCGCCGGGCTGCTAGTGGTGATGATGGTCCCCGTTGGGCCCAGGGCGCTCGGCGGCTCCGTCATCGGCCGGTGCCCCGCCCATCATCGCGAGCATCTGGCGCCCACCGGTGCGGAAGAACCGCAAAGTCAGCAGTGCGGCAAGGATCAGGAACACGATGTTGAGCCAGGTGGTGTAGTTCCAGGTGATGCCCGCCTCGGGCATCCGGGCGCTGGCGCGGTCGGGGGTCAGGCCGGTGAGGCCGAAGATCAGTTCCACGGCGTAGCCGGCGGCAACCATGGCGATGTAGAACACGCCGGTGATCACCGCGGTCATCTTCAGGCCGTAGTACTTGCGGTAGATGTTGAGGATCGGCAGGATCAGCAGGTCGGCGAAGATGAACGAGATCACCCCGCCGAAGCTGATGCCTCCGCTCCACAGCACCACAGCCAGGGGCACGTTGCCGATCGAGCACACGAAGCTGAGCATGGCGACGATCGGGCCGATCAGCGGACCCCAGATCGCGGAGAGAACCGGATGTCCGTCCAGGAACAACCCCTGCCAGAACGCGTCGGGCACCCACGCGCCGATCGCCCCGGCGATCAGCAGCCCCGCGACAAGGTCTTTCCAGATAGCGCCCCACTCCATCACGAACACGTGCGCCACCGAAGTGAACCCGTCGGCGGAGGTCAGCCGGTGCCAGAAGCTGCCCTGGGTCTGGATGGACATATCCATCGCGGCCGTGGCCTTCCATCGACCCGGCAACGCCCTTCTTGGCCTGCTCGGCCGCTTCACGCAAGAGCCGCTCGCGCAGGACGACCCGAAACATCAGGGCGACGAGCACGATGATGATCGGGCCGCCGATGAACTCGGCGAGGGTGAACTGCCAGCCCAGCAGCAGAAACATGATCACCCCGAGCTCGATGACCAGGTTGGTCGAGGCGATCTCGAACGCCATGGCCGCGGTGAAGTTCGCGCCCTTGCGAAACAAGGACCGCGCCAGCGCCACGGCAGCATACGAGCACGACGAGGACGCCATCCCAAACCCGGTGGAAGCGACGATGGCGCGGGGCCGATCATCGCCCATCAGCCGAATCACGGTGGCGCGTCGTACTACCGCCTGGACGACTGTCGAGAGGAAGAACCCCAGGATCAGGGCCCACAGGATCTCCCAGGTCATTGACCCGGCCAGTGACAGTGCGTGTCCGATGGCGCCCATGCCTGCTCGCTCCCATTCGTTCGCCCGCCGATTCCTGCTCTGAACTATACCCCTATGGGGTATCTAGGAAGCTATGACGGCACCTTCCCGGCGAACGGCTTCGGTCGCCCTGTCGGTGTTGCGCTTGGCTTTCGATCGGGTCGGCCTGGCGGCGCTGTCGGTCCGTACGACCGTGATTGCCAGTCAGGAGCAGGCGCAGGAGCGTGGGTTTGTTGGTTCGCCAACCATCCTCATCAACGGCGTCGACCCGGGGTACCAACCCTGGCCAGGGCGTGCCTCTGGACGGTGCGGTGCCCGACCCCGAGGAATGGCCGGCCGGTGAGATGCGCGAGGCTGCGGCCAGGGCGCTGTCGTACATGGGCTTGGCTGCAGGGACGCCGATGCGGGAAGTCGCGATCGACACGGTGTTCATCGGTTCCTGCACGAACAGCCGGATCGAGGATCTGCGTGCGCGGCGCAGGTGCTGCGGGTCCGCCGGGTGTCCCCAGACGTTCGCACGCTCGTGGTCCCCGGGTCAATGGCGGTGAAGCGGCAGGCTGAAGCCGAGGGCTGGACGTGATCTTCACGGGGGCCGGTGCGCAGTGGCGTAATGCAGGGTGTTCCATGTGTCTGGGGATGAACCCCGATGTGATGCGTGCAGGGCAGCGCAGTGCGTCCACGTCGAACCGGAACTTCGAGGGCAGGCAGGGCGCAGGTGCCCGGACACATCTGGTGTCGTCGTCGGTTGCTGCCGCCACCGCGGTGGCTGGCCATCTGGCGGCCCCGACCGATCTATTCGTGAGCACACCCCCGTGACAGCGACACCACGCGCGATACAACAAAGGAGCACCATGGTTCGAGCTGCAGTCCTGACGGAGGTCGGTGGCGCGCTGCGCGTCACCGACCTTGAGCTGCCTGATCCCGGTCCGAGTCAGGTGCGGGTACGGATAGCCGCCACGGGGGTCTGTCACAGCGACCTCTCGCTGGCGCGGGGAACGTTGGCCCAGCCGGTGCCGGCCGTCCTGGGGCACGAAGTGGCCGGCACGATCACCGCGATCGGCGCCAGTGTCGACACGGTGTCCGTCGGGGACCGCGTTGTGCTCTGCTGGGCTCCACCGTGCGGCGAGTGCTGGTTCTGCACCGCAGACGAACCATGGCTGTGCGAACACGCCGCGGACGCCGCATCCGAGCCGTACGCCAAGGCACTCGGTGTCGATGTCTACCCCGGCCTGTCGACCGGCGGTTTCGCCGAGGAGACGGTGGTCTCGGCGCGTGCGGTCATCGCCGTACCGGACGCCGTTCCGTTGGAGCATGCGGCTCTTGTGGGCTGCGCGGTGATGACCGGCGTCGGCGCAGTTCTGAAATCCGCGCGGGTACAGCCTGGACAGTCGGTGCTGGTGGTCGGGCTGGGCGGTGTGGGCCTGTCGGTGGTGCAGGGTGCCCGGCTTGCCGAGGCCGGGCAGATCATCGTGGTGGATCGGTCGGCAGAGAAGTTCGCGCTGGCCGAGTCGATGGGTGCCACCGACGTGCTGGAGGCTGGCGGCGACCTGGCTCGGCAGGTCCGCAGGCTCACCGGCAACCGCGGCGCCGATCATGCCTTCGACTGTGTGGGATCCGCCGAGACCATCCGCACCGCTTGGTCGTCGACCCGGCGCGGTGGCCATACGACGGTGGTGGGTATCGGCGGCAAGGACCAGCAGGTCAGCTTCAGCGCGCTGGAGCTGTTCTACTTCGCACGTACGCTGTCCGGCTGCGTGTACGGATCGACCAATCCCCTGGTCGACATACCGTTGTTGTTGGATCACGCCGCGAACGGGCGGCTGGACCTGGGCGCGCTGATCACGGACCGCATCGGGTTGGACGGGATCGACGACGCGTTCGCGCGAATGGAGCGGGGCCAGGGCGTTCGCTCTTTGGTGGTGCCATAGCCGGGCGGCCTTGAGCGCACCCAACAGGAGAAGCAGAAACCATTGAGAGGACTGACTGATCGTGATCCAGCGGAAGAGTTTCTACATCGGTGGCGAGTGGATTGCGGCATCCGACCGCGAGCCGTTGACAGTGGTCGATCCGTCGACCGAACAGGCTCTGGCCACCGTCCCCGCCGGCACGGAGGTCGACGTCAACCGCGCGGTGGCTGCGGCGCGCGGCGCGTTCGAGTCGTGGTCCGGCACCCCGGTCGAGGAGCGAGCGCGGCTGCTTCGGGCAGCGGCGGATGCTTTGGAGGCGCGGACCGAAGAGGTCGCTGGCCTCATCACACAGGAGATGGGTTCACCGCTGGCGTTCTCTATCGCCGTGCAGGTCGGCAATCCGGTGCGGGTGCTGCGGTCGTTCGCCGATCTGCTGGGCGAGTACTCCTTCGAGGAGAAGATCGGCAACTCCTTGGTACTGAAGGAAGCGATTGGCGTGGTCGGTGCGATCACGCCGTGGAACTACCCGTTGCATCAGGTGGTGGCCAAGGTCGCTGCAGCGCTGGCGGCTGGCGCGGTGGTGGTGCTCAAACCAAGCGAGATAGCGCCGCTGTCCGCGTTCGTGTTGGCGGAGATCTTCGATTCCGTCGGTCTGCCCGCCGGGGTATTCAATCTGGTGACGGGTCTTGGACCCGTGGTCGGGCAAGCGCTGGCCGCGCATCCTGATGTGGACATGATCAGTTTCACCGGCTCGACCGCGGCCGGCAAACTGGTTTCGGCTGTCGCGTCCCAGACCGTCAAGCGGGTTGGGTTGGAGCTGGGCGGCAAGAGCGCGGCCGTAGTCCTGGAGGACGCCGATCTTGGTCGGGCGGCCAAGATCGGCCTCGCGAACTGTTTCATCAATGCTGGCCAGACCTGCACGGCCTGGACGCGGATGCTGGTGCCGGCCGCCCGCCACGATGAGATGGTCGAGTTCTTGCGTGACGCGGCGGCCAAGTACACGGTGGGGGCGCCGACGGATGAGTCGACCCGGATCGGCCCTTTGGCCAATGCCGACCAGTTCAAGCGCGTTCGTGACTACATCGACATGGCGATCAGGGACGGAGCCACGGTGGTGGTCGGTGGTACCGGGCGGCCAGTCGGCGCCGAGCACGGGTACTACGTCGCACCGACCGTGTTGACCGACGTCCGCCCCGGTTCGCGAATCGAGCAGGAAGAGGTCTTTGGTCCGGTGCTGGTCGTGATCGCGTACCGCGACGAGGACGAGGCCGTGCTCATCGCGAACGACACGCCCTATGGATTGTCTGGAGCGGTATTCTCCGCGGACCAGGATCGGGCAGTGGCGTTCAGCCGTCGGCTGCGAACCGGGATGGTCGACATCAACGGCGGCCGTTTCAACGCTCTGGCACCGTTCGGTGGCTACAAGCAGAGTGGCAATGGCCGCGAGCTGGGAGCCTACGGCTTGGAGGAGTTTCTCGAGATCAAGTCCGTGCAACTGTGAGCTCACCGCCGGGTGCACGAGCTCTGTGGGTTGAACGTGTCGCGCCCGGTGGCCACATTGACACCCTCCCGATCACCCCGCCACCATCTGGAAGGAGCTGCAATGATCGACTTGACGTGGCACGGACGGGTTGCTGTGATCACGCTGAACCGCCCCGAGAAGCGCAACGCGTTGAACATCGAGCTGTGCAACGCGCTCCGCGACGCGGTTCGCTCGGCCGTCGCTGGGGGAACCCGGGCGATAGTGCTCACCGGCAACGGGACCAGCTTCTGTTCTGGGGCCGACCTCGGAGGTGTCTACACCGCGGACTTCCGTGACGCTCTCTATGACATGCTGCGCACCGTCACCGACGCCCCGGTGCCCGTCGTGGCCGCGGTCAACGGACCAGCCATCGGAGCCGGCACCCAGCTCGCTCTGGCCGCCGACCTGCGGGTGGCCGCGCCCACCGCGGTCTTCGGGATACCGACCGCGAAGATCGGGTTGGCGGTCGACCCGTGGACGATCCGGCGGTTCGCGCTACTCGCTGGCCCCGGCACGGCCCGGGCAGTGCTCTTGGCCTGCGACCAGCTCGATGCCGAGCAGGCTCGCTCCTGCGGTTTCGTCGCCCGTGTCGGCACGGTCGATGATGCCATCGCCTGGGCTGAGGACCTGGCTGAGCTCGCGCCGTTGACGGTCGGCTACTCCAAACAAGTCCTCAACAGCCTCTTCGAGCCTGAGCTCGACCCGGTCGCGAGCAAGGAGCTCTTCGAGGCTTTCGAGGGCTGCTGGGCCAGCGAGGACTTGGTCGAGGGCGCCCGGGCGCGGGCCGAGAAGCGGCCCCCACGGTTCGAGGGGAGATGAGCCGATGACGTGCGCCCCGTTCGATGTCCGCGCCGCCAGCGTCGACGGTTTGGTCAAGACTCTGGTCGGCGCCGACGGTGACGGCAAGATCCTCGCGGGTGGGCGGAAGTTGCCCACCACTTGCCAGTGGCCGGGGTCACCGAAATCCATGGACGCCATGGCGCTGGCTGGAGATCGACGATGGACCGCCCATGTCGCCATGGACCTGACGATCACGCCAACCGTCCAGTTGAAGCGAGCAGGTCTACGCCGCCAGAAGCAGACCACGGAGATCCATGACCGACAACAGTGGCCCGGCCCAGCCGCCCCCGTCGCGGCGGATCAGCTGTCTTCGGCCACGGTCTGGGCCCGGGCCTGCAACGCGAGTTCACGAATCCTGGCGAGATCCTCTGCGGTGAAGACGCCGTTGACGCCTGACATCGTGGCCAGTTTCATTCCGTGCTTGAGACCCAGCTTGTAGATCTCCTTGACCTTCTCCCACTCGATGTTGCGGCCGACAGTGAAGGTCTCATAGCGCCCTTCGAGGGCCAGCACGACGGTCTCGGCCATGCAGGCGTAGGCCACGCCGGTCGGCAAGCCGATGTTCTTCATTTTCACCTCGCCGGGCAGCTGGATCTCACCGGACTCGACTACGAGCACATCGGGACGCTTGGCCACATCTTCTGCCGATAGATCCAGCGGGCGCGCCACATCCGTGATCACGCAGCCTGGTTTGACCGCCATGATGTCCAGGACTCGCTTCCCGGCACCCGAGGTCGCGGTCACGATGAGATCCATGTCCCCGAGGTGCTCGTTGGGGGTGGCCGCGACGTGGATCTCAGCCCGGGGGTTTCCTCGTTCGATGTCGTGCTTGAGACTCAGCAGCTTTGCCGACTCGGGCGACACCAGCCACAGCTCATCGCTGGAGAGCGCCAGCAGCCTGGCGCAGACAGACCCGATGGCCCCACTTGCGCCCACCACCATGACCTTTCCCCTGATACGTCCCTGGTCGTCGAGCTCGGTGAGCCCGAGCTGCATCAGCGCCTCGTGCGCCGCCCACAGGGCACCGGAGGCGCTGTAGCTATTGCCAGTCGTGATCGGCAAGGGAGCCTGCTTGGCTACTGTCACGCCCGCGTCACCGACGACCTTGGTGAACGCACCGAGCCCCATGACCTGTGCGCCGAGTTTCCGGGCGGTCTCGGCCGCCGCGAGCAGTCGTGCGTAGGTGAACTCGGGGCTGTGGGCCATCAGCTCTTTGGGGGTTCCGCCCACCGAGATGAGCCAGCCCTCGGCCTCAGCACCAGTGGGCGACCTGATGCCGGTGACGTGGCAGTACGTGAACGGCGGCGCGTACGCCAGCGCCTTCTCCATCACGTCGATCACCACCGGGGGCGCGACCTTGGCGATCGTCCCGAGTGGCTCGACGCTTTGGAAGAACTTCTGCGACAGGGGGTGGATGACGAAGGCGAACCGGCTCTTCCGCCTGGGACCGTTCGGGTAGAGCACGCGGGGCTCAAGGCCCGCCGAGACGATCATGTCAAGCAGATCGTCGTTGGTCAGGCGCCCCGAGCTGGATACGGTGGCCAGCATCATGGCCTCGAGCACAGCCGCTACGACGGTGACGTGGAACGGCTGAGGCGTGGCGTCGAGCACCATGTCAACGCCACGGCTGGCCAGGTCGGCGAGCCGGTCATCCGAGATGGCGGAGGTGACGACGGTCTTGCCAGCCAGATCCTGCAGCCCGAAGCCGGTCAACTCGTCGTAGGTGGCGACAACGACGTCACAGTTGCGGGCTGCGTTGCGCGCCATTGCGTTGCTGATTCGGTGGCCCGGTGCATTCAGACGCGACTTCACCTGACCCGGCAGTCTCCGGATCGGCCACAGCCCCACGTTCGCCGCCAGCCCGAGGATCGGGTTGGCGGCGAGTTTGGCCGGCAGATCCAGGCGCAGAAGGGGGTCGGCGAACTCCAGGTTCTGGGTGAACTCGCGAAGGATCCGGGTGGTCCGGTCGTGGTTCACGCCGCCGAGGACCACGGTCCGGGCGTTGTTGAAGAACCCCGGCATCTCGGTCTGTACGTGCCGGATTGCCCACTCCTGAAGTACATCGAGCAGCGCATGTCCGTCGGTTACCGGCACGGCCGTTGTGGCGCCCCGGACCCGCTCGATTACCTCCAACTCCCCGTCGTACAGCCCGGCAGCCCGCGCCTCCCGGATGCCGGTGACCGCGATCGCGGCGGCCTCCTCGGCCCACTTCCGAACCAGCGTCTCCGCGGCAGCGACGTCACCGTTGGTCCCCATCCGCACGATCCGGAAGTCATGCTGGGAGAAGGTCACGATCTCGTCGTAGTCCCGCTCTGATCCCGTCAGGCTGACATGGACGATGAGTGTTGGATTGGCCCCTGACATCTTTACTCCCTGGGTTCGTGCTGGACTCCGGGCGCTGCGTGCTCAGACCATCGCCGAGGAGTCGATTTCCGGATGATCGATCATGAAGTCCAGCAATCTGCCGGCGTAGCTCTCGAACGGCGGGCACTCCAGCCCGGTCCCGGCCAGCTCAGCGAGGGTGTTGGCGGTGGAGTACGTGGTCGGGGAGGCGAAGTAATTCAGCGCTTCGGCCGGCAGGCCGAGCAGGCGCTCCAGGCCCGGCACCGAGCCGACCACGGCCCGGGTGATACCCAGCGGCAGAGGCGCCCAGATCACTCGCTTGCCCAGGTGGCCGGCGAAGGAGTCGACCAGCTGTCGGACCGTCGGCGGATTCGGGTCCGTGAGGGCGAAGGTGCGCCCGACTGACCGGTCGAGCACGGACAACTGGTCCATCGCCTCGATGACGAAGTCCCGAGGGACCACGGAAACCTTGACTCGGTCAATGCCGCCAACAGCTGGGACCACAGCCACGCAGAGTTGCCTGCGCAGGAACGCAGCCAAGAAGTAGGGGCCATCGAACTTCTGGGTCTCGCCGGTGCGGGAGTCGCCGACGACGATCCCAGGTCGGTAGACCGTTGCCGGCAAGCCGTCCACCATCGCCGCGCGGACGAGCCTCTCGGCTTCGAACTTCGTGGACTCGTAGTGGTTGAGGAAGGTCTGCCCCTCATCGAGAGCATCCTCGGTGAACTCGCCCTGGTACCTCCCGCTGACGTAGCAGGTGCTGACGTACTGCAATCTGCTGAACTGAGGCCGCGACCGGCAGAACTCTAGGATCCGCGCCGTCCCATCGACGTTGACCCGGCGGGCTACGCCACGGGCGACGGTCAGGTCGTAGATCGCCGCCAGGTGCCAGACCTCGTTCACCTCCTGGAGGACATCGTGAACGGCCGGATCGATCCCCAGGTCTGGCACGGTGATGTCGCCCTGCATCAGCTCAACGCGGTGGAGCGTGTGTTGATGCGCCGCCTCGATCTCGCGGACTCGACGCCGCGCCATAGCCATGTGCTGGGGCTGGACCAGACAGATGGCCCGGACTCCCTCGCGACGTGTCAGCAAGCGGGGGAGCAGGGCAGAGGCGAGAAATCCAGGGAAACCGGTCATCAGCAGTGCAGTCACGCGAATCGCCCTCTCGAGTTCTTCGGCCGAAGCCTGACACTCGAGATTACGACTCCACGACGCCGGCCGCGACTGGCATGGACTTGTGCCGCAGGCGGTGACCTGCGGAGCGACCGGCATTGGCTTATAGGAGGGTGGCAACGTCCCCAACTGGGGTGAGCGCACCAAGCCTGAGCGCACTTCGCCTCGACCTGCCGTCAGAGAGGTTGTGCTCCTCACATTGCGATTCAAGCCAGAGGAACGCGTCGCCCTAGAAGAGGTGATCCGGCGAGCATGGGGAAAGACCGCCAAGATCACCCAGCACCGCAGGAGTCGGTACGCACTGCGAGTCGCCGTCAAACACGGTATCCCCGCCACCACCAGCCATAGCTAGCCCCCATGCGTGCCCCCACTTCACGTCCGACGTGGATGCTGTTGGTCGGGTGCCTAGAGTGGCCGAACACTGCCGTCGCCAGTAGCTTCGTACAGATCGAAGTTCCGTTCGGCGACTAGTTCCACGATGTCGTCGAGGGTCTTGTGCAGGTCGACCGGTGTATCTGGGTCGTGCACCTCGTAGCAGGTGACTCGGGGCTGGAAAGCGTTGGAGTCGACCAGGAGGAGAAAGAGGCGTTCGAACTGTTCCTCCCGGCCGGCTGGGTCGGGGCGCCGGGTGAAGAGCCGCAGCCGGGGAAAGGCGTTCGCGAAGGTGGAGTTGCGTCGCGCTGTGCCGTCTTCGGCGGCCAGGTGGTCCAGGAACAGGAAGCCGGCGATCACCGCGTATGGAAAGCGGCGGTGGAGGGTGACAGCCTCCACGAGGAGGTCGCCACGACGGTTGGTGAGATTCTTCTGGTACTGCCCGGTCTTGCCGTCCCGGAACATGATGGTCTTTACGCTGCAGGCGAGGATGAGGCCCGACTCCTCGGTCGCCCAGGTGACGTCGACCTTCTTGGCGCCGATGCCCCCAGCGAGTCGTCGTTCGGCCCCGGACAGGCCGAGCTCGCCTGGGGTGGCCGGCCGGGCTTCCTTCATTCCGCGATGGCGGAGTTCTTGCGCGATGGCCATGGCGAGCGTGTTGGACAGTTTGCCGACCCACGGGTTCTTGATGCCTTGTGGGGCATCGTCTGCCGGCTTCGGTCCGGCGGCCTTGATCGCAGCGATCAGGAGATCGTCAATTCGAGCCACGAGCGTTCCTTACTGTACGGCGCGCGGTCAGTTCGGCGTGTGCATCCCTAAGCGCGCGGACGTCGGTATGGGACATGCCAAGCTCACCGATTAGTAGAACGTTGTCGACCAGTCGAGCGGCATGAGTGAGTTGGCCAGCACGCAGGTGAGTGGCCATTTGGGGACGGATGTCAGACAACGCCTTGCGTGCCGCCTTCACAAGATCGGGGGAGGGGACTGGGAGACGATCGGCCTCACGGGGTTCGATTTTGAGCATGCCGCCGCCATAGGCCCGACCAACCGTCTCGGCGCCGAGGAGGGTGAGCGAGTTGAGTGACGCAAGCGGGAGCATGTCCAGACCCAGACCCTTGTACTTCGGACGTAGGTAGACGCCATGGACGCTGTTGAGGTGATGGACCTTGGCTCGGTTGGTGCACAACCTGGGGGTGTCGGCGTTCATGTACGTCAAGAGCAGATCCGCAGGCTGGATCAGGGGCACCCTCCACCACGGCGTACGGACTCGGCACTTGTAGGCGCTCTGCACGTCGGCCGTTTCGCCGGCAGCGATGTACGCCGCTGCGGCCGTCGACGGCTCGCCGGCCGGACGGAAGAGGTAGGTGGCTGAGCCTGTCTTGCCTAACTCGTCGCGGGCTGATTCCGTGAAGGTCATGCCCCGCAGGTGCCGAGAACCTGGCGGCGACAGGCGGATCAGATCGGCCGGACGCAGTCGCAACTCCGTTGCGCGTGAGGGTGAAAGCGCGAAGTACCTGTTGTTCCCCGTGACCATGCCCAGGGTCGTGTCGCCCCAGGCTTCCAGCACGCTGTAGTCCTGACTTGAGGTGAGGTCGGTGTATGTCGTCAGCGCCTCGGTGGACATCAGTGAGGGTGTCCATTTGTCGGAAGTGCTTGTCGGCTTCCAGGTGCGGGCGACCGCTGCCTCAGACAACGCGGCTGTGTTGAGGGCCTCGAAGAGCTCAAAGTGGTCAGTTCCGTGTTTGCCGGAAGGGTCATACCCGTCAGCCAGGAGCAGCACCACCTCTTCGAGCACATCAGGGCCGAAGATTCGCTCGGTGAACATGACCAGGCGGACCGTGCCGAACCTCTCCATGAGGAACCGCCGCACCAGTGCGGCGTAGTTAACTGTGAGCAGTTCGGCCGGCACCACGAGTCCGATTCGACCGCCCGGCTTGAGGAACAGACTGGCGTGGACGGTGAACGCCGCCCACGACGACGCGAGGCCGCTCAATGGGACGCCAGCTCGCAGGGCAGCCGCTCTGGAGCGCGATCGCGCAGCACCGTTGAAGTCCTGGTATCGGATATAGGGAGGGTTCCCGATCACGGCGTCGTACCGGGACTCGGGGGTAACGGTGAAGAAGTCGGCAGTGACGATGTCTGCCTGGGCCCCGGCTTGGGTGATCAGGTTACGGGCGGCTGCCGCCGAAGCTTCATGCATTTCGACGCCATGCAACGTGGGTCGATCGGGAACATCTGGTGAGGCCCCGGACAGTGCGGTCAGCCTCGCAACGGCGGCGAGCAGGAAGGCTGCCTCACCACACGACGGCTCCAGGATGCTGTCGCCGGGGGACCGAACCGCCCAATTTGTCACGTACGCAGCCAGCGGTTCGGGCGTGAAAAACGCCCCACGTGCCTTCCGTCGCGCCGAAGTGTCGACGGCTGCGGGTGGAGTCACGTGCACATTCTGGACCACCCTTGACCGCACATGGGGGACGGGGCCGCGTGTCTCATCGCCCGTCGTCAAGAAACTTGTCCGCCACCACGTCGTCGACGTGTTCGTCGTGGCTCAGAACCGACCGTTCGCGGACACATCCGAAGGACGGGATCGTCAGACCCCTTAGCCACCGATCCACCGATGCGGCGGACGTGGCCGAAGGTGAACGCCCGCAGGAACGAACCCGAACGCCGAGGGCGCATACGCACAATCAAAGACCCTGCCCATCCCGCCGTGACGCAGCCGTGGCGGTCGGCCATGCCTTCGACCCGCTCACCGGACGGCTCCTGGCCACTTTGCGCGGAACCGATGGCGCGCCGATCACGGTTGACGGCCTGTGGGGACTGCTGCCCCGCAGCGGGTCCTCGGCCGCCACCACGGACGTGTGGCTCAGCGCCGGACCCGGCGGCGAGTCCCACGGTCTGCTCGGAGTACTCCGTCTCGGCTGACCCCGCCGCTGTTGTAGGTGCTTGGGTGGGCAGCTCGTTCTTCGAGCTGTCCACCCACTTGCGTGCCGCATGTGGTGCCGCTTCCGCATGACGGGACAGGCACTCCCGATGACCACGGCGGCGACACTCATGGCGTGGATGACCATTCCTCGATCCAGGCTGTTCTTGCCGGCGAATACGTCGTCTCGCCCAATATGGGGATCGTCTCCCGGGCGCAGGACGGGCAGACCTGGTCCAGCACGGTAGGGGAGGTCGCGTGCGAAAGCATGGACAGCCCTTTGCCTGGTGACACGCCCACATTGGCCCGCCAGTATGACTGGACTCACAAGTCAGTTCATCATGTTTGTGATGTGTCATGCGCGCTCGTCCTGTCGTTGTGGTAACGGTGTTTGCCGCCATCATCGCCTCATTGGGGGCGGCGTCGCCGTCGCCGTTTCGGCCGTCGCACGATGTCAAGGAGCCGGTCGCGGTCGGTACCGGTGGCGCGTGGCATCGGCGGAGTTCAACGCCAGTAAGGCCGGGATCAAGACCCTGAGGGCAGGTGGCAACGCCATCGATGCTGCGGTTGCCGTGGCAAGCACACTCGGTGTCACCGAGCCTTTCGTCGCGGGTCCGGGAGGCGGTGGCTTCATGGCCATCTACCTCGCCAAGACGCATCAGGTGGTGACGATCGACGGACGTGAGATGTGCGCTGCTGCCTGCACGCCACAACTGTTCATCGACCCCGCGACCGGTAGGCCGCTGGCCTTCGAGGACGCCCGTCATTCGGGGCTGTCGGTGGGAGTGCCAGGCATGGTCGCGACCTGGGACAAGGCCGTGCGGAACTACGGCACCCGCAGCTTTGCCGCCGACCTAGGCCCAGCCATTGGCGTTGCGCAGCGCGGCTTCACCATCACCCCTGACCTCGTCCAACACGAGCAGGCGGCGCTGCAAGACCTGCAGGCTTTCACCAGCAGCCGAAGACTCTTCCTGACCTCAGATGGCCAGCCGCTGCCCGTCGGCTTCACGCTGAGGAACCCTGACCTGGCGCGCACCTACCAGCTACTTGCCCAACATGGTGCGGGCTACCCATACGGCGGCTCCCTGGGTGTGCAAATTGCCGATACGGTGCAGCATCCGCCGGTGTGGTCGGGAACACCGCTCACCATCCGCCCGGGCTTGATGACCGCCTCCGACGTCGCCAATTACAGGGCCAAGCTTCGTGCTCCGACCCACGTCCCCTACCGCGGACTGGACGTGTACCGCATGGTGCCTCCGTCCAGCGGCGGTCTGACCACCGGTGAGGCGCTGAACATCCTTCAGGGCTGGGATCTGTCATCAGAGCCCCGCGCGCAGGCATTGCTTCAGTACCTGGAATCCAGCCGACTGGCCTTCGCCGACCGCAACGCCTACATCGGCGACTCCGACTTCGTGCCAGTCCCGCAACATGGCCTGCTGGACCCGGCTTTTGCGGCTACCCGCCGCTGCCTGGTGGGCAACACCGCGCTCACCTCACCCGCGGCACCCGGCACTCCACACCCGCCTTACGCCAACTGCGCCACGAGCAACGTCTCGCCGAACCCGGTGCACGAGGGCACCCAGACCAATCACCTCGTCGTCGCCGACAAGTGGGGCAACGTCGTCAGCTACACCAACACCATCGAGCAGATCGCCGGTAGCGGGATGACTGTGCCGGGCCGAGGCTTCCTGCTCAACAACGAGATGACCGACTTCGACTTCGCGGCCGCCGCGCCCGGCACATATGACCCGAACCTACCGGCATCGGGCAAGCGTCCACGCTCCAGCATGAACCCCACAATCGTGCTGAAGAACGGTGTCCCCGACTTCACCATCGGATCGCCGGGCGGCTCGACCATCATCACCACCGTGCTGCAGATCCTGCTCAACCACATCGACTTCGGCATGACGCTGCCGCAGGCCATCGCCGCGCCACGCGCCAGGATGCGCAATGCCGCGGGGACGGACGCCGAAGCAGACTTCTACAGCAGCGCCCTCGCGCAGCAGCTGACATCTCAATACGGCGAACACTTCAAACTGCAAACCGGAGCCGTGCTTCCCCTGAACTCCTGGATCGGCAACGCGACCGGCATCCAATTCCTACCCGGCGGCCGATTCCAGGCCGCCGCGGAGCCAGTCCGACTCGGGGGCGGCAGCGCGCTGGTCGTCAACGCCAAATAGTCGGGCGCCAGCCACAGGATACTGCGACTGTAGACGTGCAGCGGCAGAGTCCACGGGCATTCTGGGCGACCCACCTGGTCCCGACAGCCGAACCGTTTGTCTGGGCGCCGAACCCGCGATCCGGGCGCCGAAAACACCAATGAGCGCTGTCCGCGGCTATGTGCAGGCGATGCCACTTGCTGTCGGCGGGTGGGTTTCCGGTTCGGGTTACATTGTCGGGTCGGCATAGACCGGATGAGAGTGGTGCGCCATGGCGGCAGGATCGACGGAAGTGGATGCCGATGTGCGCGTGCGTGCGATCGACCATGTTCGCGCGCACCGGTGGGCGGACCTGTTGGCGCTGCAGCCGCGGTTGGAGCGCGATTCCGAATACTGGGTGACGGTGTGGGGACCCGCGTGTGCTGTGGCGGCATACCACGAAGATCGACCCGATGCTCGGGAGCTTCTTGTCGCGGTGATCGATGCGGGTTTCCACGACTTCAGCGCGTACACGCAGATTTTCGCCGACACCTTCGCCACGGAAGCTGACTGGCCGGTAATGCAGGCCAGGATGGAGGCCAACAAGCCTGTTCCGCCGATCGAGTTGACCGATTGGCGCACTGCGGTCCCGGTCCTGCCCGTGCTCCTGGATCGCCTTGATCCGGGCGCCGAGGCCGCGTTGGCGCGGCGGGTTCCCACTACCCAGGCGAAGGCCCAGGAAACCGCGCTGGAGATGTTGACGTGGGTGAGCAGCCGATGGCGACACAGCGGCGCCAACCATGTTGAGGACCGCGATGCTCATGAGGTCCTGAACCGGGCGGAGGCCGGTGAGCGTTTCGCCTGCCGGGAGTACACCATCGTGTTGACCCAGGTACTGAACGCGGTCGGCATTCCGGCCCGATCTCTGGCTCTGTTGCGTGACGGCTACCACACCGGGATGGGTACCGGCCATGCGGTGACCGAGGCGTGGTTGGACGATCTGGGTCGCTGGGTGATACTCGATGGCCAGAATGGCGCTACTGGGCGGGATTCCTCAGGAGCCCTTCTTGGAGTCATCACACTCCATGAGCGACAGCTCGCCGGCGACAGACCCGACTTCGTCGGGGTCAGCCCCAACTTTGACTCCGACTCGGCGCAGGAATGGTTCGGTCATATCCAGAACTGCTCCAGTGGGGGGACCGTCTGGCGGGCTGACAGTTTCGTCCCCTTGATGGAGGGCCACACCGTGGTGGAGGCTCGGCCGCTGATACACGACCCGGTCCTGCCGCATCCCGATTTGGCTGAGATATCGACTTCCGTCGTCGACCACGACGGCGGTCGCGCCTTGCTCTTCGCCACCCAGCACCCTTTTGCTCGGTGGACAAGGGCAAGCTCACCGATGACCAGCGGGCGTCGGCGTTCGAGCGTCTCACGTTCTCGACCGACCTGGCGACCGCCGTGGTCGACGCCGACCTCGTCATCGAAGCCGTCCTCCAGAAGCTCGACGTGAAGCGGGGGCTGTTCGCCGACCTCGACCGGCTCTGCCCGCCGCACACGATCCTGGCCAGCAACTGCTCGAGCCTGATGCCCTCGCAACTGGCCGATGCTACCGGGCGCCCCGACCAGTTCGTGAACCTGCACTTCTTCAACCCGGCGCTGATCATGCGCTGCGTGGAGGTCGTGCGCGGGCCCGCGACGGGCGAGCAGACACAGGCCGCGGCGGTGGCGTTCGTTCACTGCATCGGCAAAGAGCCGGTGGTTCTCAAGAAGGAGATCCCAGGGTTTGTCGCCAACCGCATCCTCTACGCGGTACGCGACGAGGCGATCTCACTGCTCGAGGGCGGCGTGGCCGATGTCGCCGACATCGACCGGGCCTGCCGAACCGCCCTCGGCTACCCGATGGGGCCGTTCGAGCTCATGGACCTCACCGGCCTCGACATCGGCTACCACGTGAAGAAGGCCCGTTTCGACCTCACCGGCGACCCGCGCGACCAACCCCAGCGCAGCCTCGCCGAGCGGGTCGAGTCCGGCCGCCTCGGCCGCAAGACCGGTCACGGCTGGTACCGCTACGACGAGCACGGCACCAGGGACGAGCATGACAGCACGGCGGAACACGACAAGACGGCGGAGGGGATCTGATGGACCTGTCCCTGAACGAGGAGCAGCAGGCGTTCCGGGCGCTGGCCCGCGAATTCCTCGACAACGAGGTCGTGCCCCATCGCGCGGCCTGGGACCGTGCCGAGCAGGTGGACACGGCGATTATCCCGAAGCTGGCCGAGCTGGGTTTCTTCGGCTTGACGATCCCCGAGGAGTACGGCGGCGTCGGCGGCGACTACATCACGTACTGCCTCGGCATGGAAGAGCTCGGCCGGGCCGACTCTTCGGTGCGCGGCATCGTCTCAGTGTCGATGGGCCTGGTTGGCAAGTCGATCCTCGGCTACGGCACGGAGGAGCAGAAGCAGGACTGGCTGCGCAAGATCGCCACGGGTGAGTCGCTGGGCTGCTTCGGGCTCACCGAGCCCGACACCGGCTCGGATGCCGGGAACCTGAACACCCGGGCCCGGCGAGACGGTGACGACTACGTCATCGACGGCCAGAAGATTTTCATCACGAACGGCACCTGGGCCGATGTCTGTCTTGTCTTCGCCCGCACCGGCGGGCCGGGCCCCAAGGGCGTCTCGGCGTTCCTGGTGCCGACGAGCACGCCGGGGTTCGAACGCCGCGAGATCCACGGCAAGCTCGGCCTGCGCGGTCAGGCCACGTCCGAGATCTTCCTGACCCGGGTGCGCATCCCCGCCTCGGCTAGGCTCGGCGAGGAGGGGCAGGGCTTCACCATCGCCATGCACTCGCTCGACAAGGGCCGGGTGTCGGTGGGCGCGGGGTGCGTCGGCATCATCCAGGGCTGCCTCGAGGCAACCGTTGCCTACTCGAAGGAGCGCAAGCAGTTCGGTCGGCAGCTAGCGTCCTTCCAGATGATCCAGGACATGATCGCCGAGATGTCGGTCGACGTGGATGCAGCCCGATTGCTCGTGTGGCGCGCCGCCGACCTCATCGAGCGCGGTGAGCCGTTCGGCGTCGAGGCCTCCAAGGCCAAGTACTTCGCGTCCGAGGCCGCGGTCCGGGCGGCGAACCTCGCCATTCAGGCCTTCGGTGGGTACGGCTACGTCGACGAGTACCCGGTCCAGAAGTACATGCGTGACGCCCGCGTCATGACGCTCTACGAAGGCACTTCCCAAATCCAGAAGCTACTCATCGCGCGCGCCGAGACCGGCATCAGCGCCTTCCTCTGAAAGGACCATTCACGATGGCGACCAAGACCGCACAGGCCCCGCTCGAGCTCTACGGCATCGACGCGCTCATCGACGAGGACGACCGCGCCATGCGCGACACCGTCCGCGCGGTGATGGACGACACGGTGCGCCCCCACATCGCGGCGTGGTACGAGTCGGGCACCGTGCCCGCTCGCGAGCTGGCCAAGAAGCTCGGCAGCCTCGGCCTGCTCGGCATGCACCTGCAGGGGTACGGCTGCGCCGGCACCAGCGCCACTGCCTACGGCCTGGCCTGCGTCGAGCTCGAGGCCGCCGACTCCGGCATCCGCTCGCTCGTGTCGGTGCAGGGATCGCTCGCGATGTTCGCGATCTGGAAGCACGGCTCGGAGGAGCAGAAGCAGGAGTGGCTGCCCCGGATGGCGACCGGTGACGCGATCGGCTGCTTCGGCCTGACCGAGCCCGACTTCGGGTCGGACCCGGCCGGCATGCGCACGCGGGCCCGCCGGGACGGCTCCGACTGGGTGCTCGACGGCACGAAGATGTGGATCACCAACGGGTCGATCGCCGACGTGGCGGTCGTCTGGGCGCAGACCGACGACGGCATCCGCGGGTTCGTCGTGCCGACCGACACGCCGGGGTTCTCGGCGCCGAAGATCACCAGCAAGATGTCACTGCGCGCGTCGGTGACCTCCGAGCTCGTGCTGTCGGGTGTACGTCTGCCCGAGTCGGCGGTGCTGCCGAATGTGCGCGGGCTGGCGGGGCCGCTGTCGTGTCTGAACGAGGCGCGCTTCGGCATCCTCTTTGGGGCGCTCGGCGCGGCGCGCGACTGCCTCGAGACGACGATCGCCTACACGCAGGAGCGTCAGATCTTCGACAAGCCGCTGGCCGCCTATCAGGCGACCCAGCTCAAGCTGGCGGACATGACCGTGGCACTGGGCAACGGCATGCTGCTCGCGATGCACCTGGGCAGGCTCAAGGACGCGCACAAGCTGCGGCCGGAGCAGGTCAGCCTGGGCAAGCTCAACAACGTGCGCGAGTCGATCGCCATCGCGCGTCAGTGCCGGACCCTGCTGGGCGCCAACGGCATCACGCTTGAGTACCCGGTCATGCGACACGCAAACAACCTTGAGTCGGTGCTCACGTACGAGGGCACGTCTGAGGTGCACCAGATGATCATCGGCCAGGCTGTCACCGGCCACAGCGCCTTTCGCGGGTGAGTGCAATGGCGGGCACCACACAGGTCAGCCGGGCGCTGCGCATCGTCGCGGACGCCGGGCTCGGTCACGGGGAGCTCACCGAGGTTCCCGTCACCGGGATCGGCTCCGGCGAGCTGCTGTTGCGCGCCTCGCACTCCAGCGTCAACTACAAGGACGCGCTGGCTGCGACGGGTCAGGGCAAGGTGGTACGCCGCTTCCCGCTCATCGGTGGCATCGACGTGGTGGGTGAGGTCGTCGATTCGGCCGACCCCGACTACCGGCCGGGCGACCAGGTCCTGGTGACCGGGTTCGGGCTCAGTGAGGACCACGACGGCGGCTACGCGCAGTGGGTGCGGGTGCCGTCGACGTGGGTGGTGCGTTTGCCCGAGGGCCTGACCCCGTGGGAGTCGATGGCCCTGGGTACCGGGGGTCTGACCGCGGCGCTGGCCATCCACCGTCTCCAGTCCAATGGCCTGCGCCCCGGCCAGGGCCCGGTGGCCGTGACCGGGGCGACCGGCGGCGTCGCCGGCCTGGCGATCGGCATGCTCGCTCGCCTGGCTGATCCGTACGATGCAGCGCGGGGGCAGCATCGCGGCCTTCGGGTACTGGGCAGTTCGTGGCCGCTGACCGGTTGCTGCTGATCCCCGATCTTCTCGGCTACTGGCTCACGGGTCAGGTCGGCGCCGAGGCGACGAACGCCTCAACCACCCAGCTGTATGACGTCCGCGCCCGGACGTGGGCCACGGACCTTGCCGAGCGGGTCGGCATACCAAACCGCATCCTGCCTCCGCTGCGAGAGGCAGGGGACATCGTCGGCAATCTGCTCCCCGACGTTGCAGCCGACCTCGGCCTGCGATCGACGATCCCGGTGGTTGCGGTCGGTTCCCACGACACCGCTTCATCTGTGGTGGCCATCCCTGCGGCTCCGGGTGGACGCTTCGCCTACATCTCGTCGGGCACCTGGTCCCTGGTCGGCGTCGAGCTGGATGCACCGGTCCTTACCCGCGTGGCGCAGCAGGCCAACTTCACCAACGAGGGTGGTGTCGACGGGCGAATCCGCTTTCTGCGCAACGTCATGGGGCTGTGGATCCTGCAGGAATGCCTGCGTGAGTGGGCCACTGACGGCGGCGCCCCAGACTTGGCTGAGCTATTGCGACAGGCCTCGCACGCACCTGCCTTCATCTCGCTGGTCGACCTGGACGCACCGGGGTTCCTGGCTCCCGGAGCCATGTCCGAGCGGGTGGTCCTGGCGTGCCGAGCCAGCGGCCAGGCAAACCCCGCCGGACGTGTGGAGATGGTGAGGGCCATCATGGAGAGCCTCGCCCTGGCATATCGTCGGACCGTCAGGGCGGCTCAGGAGCTCTCAGGGATGGAGGTTGATGTGGTCCACATCGTCGGGGGTGGCTCACGCAACGAGCTCCTCTGCCAGCTCACCGCGGACGCCTGCGGACTGCCGGTGCTTGCCGGCCCCGTCGAGGCGTCGGCGCTGGGGAACGTCCTGGTGCAGGCCCGAACCCTTGGAGCGCCATTGCCCGACCTGGAGGCGATGCGCGCCCTGGTGGCCGGTACACACCAGGTGCGCCGTTACGAGCCTGCGGGCCGGGGCGCCGACAGGCAGTCAGCCGAGACACGCATATTCGGGGGGCAGCGATGAGGGTTGCACTCATGATCACGTGCCTGAACGATGCGATGTTCCCCGAGACCGGTCAGGCGGTTGTTCGGCTGTTGAAGCGGCTGGGGGTCGACGTGGAGTTCCCTGTCGCCCAGACCTGTTGCGCCCAGCCGATGGTCAACACCGGCTACCTCGATGAAGCGGTGCCGATCGTCGCCAACTTCGTCGATGCCTTCGCGGGGTACGACGCGATCGTGACCCCATCCGGCTCGTGCGCCGGATCCGCCCGTAACCAACATGCCCTGGTGGCCCGTCGATCCGGTGATCCGGCTCTGGCAGCGGCCGTTGCGGCGACAGCCCCGAAGGTCCACGAGCTCAGCGAGTTCCTTGTCGACGTCCTGGGTGTCGAGGACGTGGGCGCCTACTTCCCGCACAAGGTCACCTATCACCCGACCTGCCATTCGCTTCGAATGCTCGGCGTCGGCGACCGCCCGCTCCGGCTCCTGCAGAATGTCCGCGGGTTGCACCTGATCGATCTGCCCGGCGCCGAGGAGTGCTGCGGCTTCGGCGGCACCTTCGCCGTGAAGAACCCAGACACCTCGGTCGCGATGGGCGGCGACAAGGCGCGAAACGTCCGCAACACGGGGGCGGAGGTGCTGGTCGCCGGCGACAACTCCTGTCTCATGCACATCGGTGGCGTCCTGTCGCGCCAGCGCGCGGGAGTCAGGGTCATGCACCTGGCCGAGATTCTCGCCAGTACGGAGGACGTCCAATGAGTGCCACTTTCGTCGGCATGCCGCCCTTCCCCGAGGCGGCCCGCGCCGCGCTGGGCGACACGCAGCTGCGCCAGAACCTGGCGCACGCGACGCGCACGATCCGCGACAAGCGCGCGGCGGTCGTGGCCGAGGTCGACGACTGGGAAGAGCTCCGCTTGGCCGGGGCCCAGATCAAGGACCGAACCCTGGGCCGCCTCGACCACTACCTCCTGCAGCTCGAGGAGTCTCTGCAGTCCCGGGGTGTGTCCGTGCACTGGGCTGGCGACGCGGAGCAGGCCTGCGCGATCGTGGCGAAGATTGCCAAGGACCACGGCGTCGACGAGGTGGTCAAGGTCAAGTCGATGACCACTCAGGAGATAGGGCTCAACGAGGCGCTGGAGGCTGTGGGCATCGCCGCGTGGGAGACAGACCTCGCCGAGCTCATCGTCCAGCTGGGCGATGATCTGCCCAGCCACATTCTGGTGCCGGCAATCCATCGCAACCGTGCCGAGATCCGCCAGATATTCCTGCGTTCGATGGCGGCTGTCGGCCGGCCCGCGCCTGGCGACCTGACTGACGAGCCGGCGGCCTTGGCGGCTGCTGCCCGCGCCCACCTGCGGGAGAAGTTCCTGCGGGCAAAGGTCGCCGTATCCGGGGCCAACTTCGCGGTCGCCGACTCCGGCACCCTGGTCATCGTCGAGAGCGAGGGCAACGGGCGGATGTGCCTGACCCTGCCGGAGGTGCTGGTCAGTGTCGTCGGCATCGAGAAGCTCGTGCCCACCTGGTCCGATCTCGACGTGTTCCTGCGTCTGCTTCCGCGCTCCAGCACGGGCGAGCGGATGAACCCCTACACCTCCACCTGGTCGGGCGTCACCCCTGGTGACGGCCCGCAGGAGATGCACGTCGTGCTCCTGGACAACGGGCGAACCAATGTCCTGGCCAACGATGTAGGTCGTCAGGCGCTGCGCTGCATCCGATGCTCGGCCTGCCTCAATGTGTGCCCGGTCTACGAACGGGTCGGCGGCCACGCCTACGGCTCGGTCTACCCCGGGCCGATCGGCGCCATCATCACTCCGATGCTGCGCGGCGTCGGCAAGGACGCGGCCACCGATGCACTGCCATATGCCTCGAGCCTGTGCGGTGCCTGCGTCGACGTCTGCCCGGTACGCATCGACATCCCCGAGATTCTGGTCCAGCTGCGAGCCGAGGTCGTCGATGCCCACCGCGGGCAGGTCCCCAAGGGGAAGGACCTGGCCATGAAGGGGGCCGCCTGGGCGTTTGCCAAGTCCGGCCGGCTGGCGCTCGCGGAGCGCGCAGCGGGTCTGTCAGGACTGCTGACCGGGGTGGTGGGTCGCCGCAGACTGCCCGGTGGACGTCCGGCGATCGGCCGCCTGCCTTGGCCGGCCTCGCTGTGGACGGACGCACGGGACCTGCCATCCCCGCCGCGCCAGTCGTTTCGTGTCTGGTGGAAGGCGACCGACGGCGGGCGCGTTCCGCAGACCCCGCCGACCCGCGAGAACCCGCAGACCTCGCCAACCCGGAAGACGCAGTCGTGAGCGCGCGCGAGGAGATCCTGCGACGGGTTCGGCACGCACTTCGGGACGTGTCGCCCGCCGACGAGCGGGAACCGGCCACGCCTGAACATACGGTGCGCGAGCACCCCGGCGACGTCGTCGCCCACTTCGTTGAACGGGTTGCGGACTACCAGGCCGTCGTGACGCGGTGCACGGCCGCACAGGTGCCTTCGACGGTGGCGGCGGCCTTGTCCGGGGCAGCCGACGTTCTTGTACCAGAAGGCTTTCCGCCGGAGCTGCTGCCCGCAGATCGCCAATGGATTGCGGACGAAGATCTGTCGGCTGCGACCCTCGACGACCTCGACGCTGTGGTGACCACCGCTTCGGTAGGCGTCGCCGAAACCGGCACCATCGTGCTCGACCACGGTCCCGGACAGGGCCGCAGAGCAGTCACCCTCGTGCCAGATCGACACGTCTGTGTCATCCGCGCCGACCAAGTCGTGGCCGACGTCACGCAAGCGGTGGCACTGCTCAACCCCGGGCGCCCACAGACCTGGATCAGTGGCCCCAGCGCGACCAGCGACATCGAGCTCGAACGAGTGGAGGGCGTCCACGGCCCACGACAGCTGCACGTGATCGTTGTCGAACCGGACCAGCCATGACAGCTCTTGGCGCTCCTCTTGAGTGGACATAGGTTCGCTGGAGCAACCGTGATCCCTCCAGACAGGCCTGGGGGATTTCGTCGGACGCATCTTGAACGCAGTACTCGATCTGGGGTTGTTTGTTCTGACGCTCACATGGGTCACGTCAACGGGTGTCGAGGTTGTGCTGGTGGCGGGAGGTCAGCAGGTCCAACGTAGGTGCGGGAAGGGAAGTGCTTCGCAAGGTCGCTCTGAGAGCCACGCGGCCACGTGCGGAGTCTGCTACCGATACTCCTCGCGCAGTTTGTACTTGAGGACTTTGCCACCGACCGTCTCGGGGAGCGCATCGACAAAGATGACCGCCTTGGGGGTTTCGAATCCGGCCAGTCGCCCCCGGCAGAAGGCGATGATGTCGCTCTCGGAGGGGGAGCTCCCATCGTGCGGCACGACGATCGCAGTGACGGCCTCGCCCCACCTGTCGTCTTGAACACCGATGACTGCGGCCTTGGCTACGTCGGGGTGTTGCACCATGACGGACTCGACCCGGATCGTGGAGACGTTCTCGCCCCCAGACTTCACGATGTCTTTGAACCGGTCGACCATGATCCGCAGCCCATTCTCGTCGTAGACGCAGCTGTCGCCGGAGTGGAACCAGCCGTCCCGGAATGCTTCCGTGGTGGCGGCCTCGTCAAGGTAGTAGCCAGCGGTGATCGCGGGGGAGCGGTAGACGGCCTCGCCGGGCACCCAGGCGTGACCCTCCAGGCTCTCCCCGGCGGCGTCGATGACGACCGAGGCGAGCATCGGGTTGGGGACTCCCACGTTGTTCTGCTGAGGTGCCGTGCTCTGGTAGGTGTCCGACCACTTGTCGGGCCAGAACCTGTGGCACGAGATGCTCTCCGTTTGTCCGAAAATCGCGACGNCGACGAGATCCTGGCCGCAGATCTCTTTGAGCGTGCTCAGGGTTGCCGGCGCCAGGGCAGCCCAGCCGTAGACGACAACCTTCAGCGAGGTCACGCCGTGCTCGCCCGCCCGGCCGCGCAGCTCGGCGGCCAGCGCCGTGACCATGGCAGGTGACCCGCTCCACAAGGCGGTGATCTGCTCGCCGCGGATGGCGTCGGCGATCGCGTCGGGCGTCGGCCGTCGGCCGATGAGCAGAACTCCTCCGGCGAGGAAGGCGGGGAACGTGAAGACCTGGTCGCCGGAGTGGTAGATGATCGGCAGGAAGGTAGCAAGCCTCAGGTCGCACTCGATGTGAACACCGCGAGTCAGCGTCAACGCGAAACTGTAGGCCGCGAACATGGTGCTCGAGTGCGAGATCATCACGCCCTTGGGAAGCGCCGTGGTGCCGGACGTGAAGAGGATCTCCCAGATGTCGTCGCCATGGATCTCGACGTCGGGCTCCGTCTTGGGCTGGTCCCGCACGAAGTCGGCGAAGGAGAGGCTGTCCTTGACCGGTCCCCCGCCAATGGTGATCGTAACGTCGACTGAGACGCCCGCAGCGCGCAGCGGTTGTCCGACCCGCGGCCACAGCTCCGCGTCAACGACCGTGAAACGCGGTCTGACCCGCTCGATGAGGTGGCCGATCACATCTGCCGCCAGGGAAGGGTTGATGGGGACGACGACGAGCCCGGCTTTGGCTGCGCCGATCTTGAAAAGGTATGCGTCCACGGAGTTCTCACACACGAGCAGGACGCGATCGCCCTTCTCGAGCCCACGCGACAGGAGTCCTTGGGCAACCTGATTCGCGAGCTGGTCGGCCTGCCGGTAGGTCAGTCGCGACAGGTCCTGGTGCCCGTAGGCGCCCGTCCAGCCGATAAGGACCTCCTTGTCCGGGTAGCTCCAGGTCAGGCGCTCGAAGACGTCGCCGACGCTCACTCTCTCCCATCGATTGACGGCACGACGATGGGTGAGATTGGTGACATCAATGCTCATCGTTACCCTGCTCATGGTTGAGGATGAAGCGAATATCGGTTAACTAGACGCTAGCGGTCCGGCGCGCGGTTGGGTAGGGGTTCGCAATTCGGGCGGATTGGTGCTGGAGTCTTCGGACTTGATCACTGATTGACATGAGTAGTTACTCGCGATTAACGTTCATACTTCCAATGAGGAGGTTCTGGTGCCGGTCCTGAGATCCCAGCTGGACCTGTCGAGCCAGGCTTGTGTGCGCAACCGCGAGGACCAGCTGGCTGCGGTGGCCGCACTCGATGAGCAGCTCGAGCTGGTGCGCGCTGGGGGCGGCTCGAAATACGCGAAGCGTCACCACGACCGGGGGCGGTTGTTGGTCAGGGAACGCCTTGAGCTCCTGCTCGATCAGGACTCGCCGTTCCTCGAGCTCTCCGCCCTGGCGGCCTGGGGCACGGAGTTCACTGTCGGTGCGAGCATTCTCACCGGGGTGGGAGTCGTCTCCGGCGTCGAGTGCGTCATCATCGGACACGACCCAACCGTTCGCGGGGGTGCCATGAACCCCTATACGCTGCGCAAGATCTTGCGGGCTCTGGAGATAGCGCGGACCAACCGCCTCCCGGTGATCAACCTCGTGGAGTCTGGTGGTGCCGATCTGCCCACCCAGTCCGAACTGTTCGTGCCGGCGGGCAGGATCTTCCACGACCTGACCGAGCTCTCGGCCATGGGTATACCGACCATCGCGCTCGTGTTCGGCAACTCGACCGCGGGCGGGGCCTATGTTCCGGGTATGTGCGACTACGCCGTGCTTGTCGCCGGCCACGCGAAGGTGTTCCTCGGCGGCCCCCCGCTCGTCAAGATGGCCACGGGGGAAGTTGCCGACGGCGAAGCCCTCGGGGGCGCAGACATGCACTCGCGGGTCTCAGGGCTCTCGGATCACTTCGCGGTCGATGAACTCGACTGCATCCGGATCGGGCGGCAGATCGTCTCCGAGCTCAACTGGGGCAAGCTGGGACCCGGGCCCACGGCTCCTGCGAACCCGCCGCTCTACGACCCCCAGGAGCTGCTTTCCGTGGCCTCGGGGGACTTCCGAGTCCCAGTCGACCCCCACGAGGTGCTGGCCAGAGTGGTGGACGGGTCGCGCTTCGGAGAGTACAAGTCGTTGTACGGCACGAGCCTTGTCACCGGTTGGGCCTCGATACACGGCTTCCCGGTAGGGATCCTGGCGAACGCCCGGGGGGTGCTCTTCAGCGAGGAGGCCAAGAAGGCCTGCGAGTTCATCCTCCTGGCAAACCAGTCGAGCACCCCGTTGATCTTCCTGCACAACACCACGGGTTACATGGTTGGGACGACGTATGAGCAGGGCGGGATCATCAAGGATGGGGCGAAGATGATCAACGCCGTCACCAACAGCACCGTCCCCCACATCACCATCAACATCGGGGCCTCGTTCGGAGCCGGCAACTACGGCATGTCGGGTAGGGCTTATGACCCGCGATTCATGTTCGCCTGGGCTAACGCCAAGCTCGCGGTGATGGGCGCCCAACAGCTGGCTGGGGTGCTCTCCATCGTCGCGCGACAGTCGGCCGAGGCCGGCGGCCGCCAGTTCGACGAGGCGGCCGATGGAGCGCAACGGCTCGCGATCGAGGAACAGATCGAGCGCGAGGCACATGCCTTCTTCGTCACGGCGCGACTCTACGATGACGGCGTCATCGACCCACGCGACACGCGAACCGTGCTCGGCCTCTCGCTATCGGCCGCACACTCCCAAGTCGTGCAGGGACGCCGTGGTTTCGGCGTCTTCCGGATGTGAGGAACCTACCGTGACGACCATTCGCAAGCTCCTCATCGCCAACCGCGGCGAGATCGCCTCTCGCATCATGCGGACCGCGCGCTCGCTTGACATCACCACGGTCGCCGTCTTCTCCGAAGCTGACGCATCGGCACCCTTCGTTCGCGACGCCGATGAAGCCGTTGCCCTTGCCGGCAATAGCGCAGCCGAGACCTATCTGCGTGGTGACCTGATCATCGAGGCCGCATTGCGGACCGGGGTCGATTCCATCCACCCCGGCTATGGGTTCCTCTCCGAGAACNCCGGGTTCGCCGCGGCCTGCGGCGACGCGGGCCTGATCTTCGTTGGGCCACCGCCGGCGGCGATTGCGGCCATGGGCTCCAAGATCGCAGCCAAGGTACTCATGGCGGCGGCCGGCGTGCCCGTTCTCCCAGGTATCACCATCGACGACGGCTCGCCGGTGCCGTCCGATCTGCCGGACCGCGCCAACTCAGAGGTGGGCTACCCGGTCCTGGTCAAGGCGGCGTTCGGCGGTGGCGGGCGGGGCATGCGGATCGTCCGAGACTCCTCACAACTGCTTGACGCGGTTTCGGCCGCGGGTCGTGAAGCAGCGTCGGCTTTCGGCAACGGCACGGTCTTCCTCGAGCACTACCTCGAGTCGCCGCGCCACATCGAGGTCCAGATCTTCGCCGACAGCCACGGCAACGCGGTCCACCTCTTCGAGCGCGAGTGCTCGATCCAACGCCGCTACCAGAAGATCATCGAGGAGGCGCCCTCGCCCGCCGTCGACGACGCACTCCGCGCTCAACTTGGCTCGGCGGCCGTCGCTGCCGCCAGAACAATCGGCTATGTGGGTGCGGGAACCGTCGAGTTCGTCATGGGCGCTGATGGGCGGTTCTTCTTTCTTGAGGTCAACACCCGGCTCCAGGTCGAGCATCCAGTTACCGAACTCGTAACAGGCCTGGACCTCGTACGCCTGCAGCTGCTCGTCGCTGAGGGCCAGCCGCTGCCGTCGCACGTGCTTGACGCACGCCTGTCTGGTCACGCGATCGAGGCGCGACTGTACGCCGAGGACGTCGCCGCGGGCTTCCTGCCAGCCACCGGCACGGTCCACCGCTTCCGCGTCCCCGAGCTGCCAGGCATACGGGTCGACTCAGGGGTGAGCGACAACTGCGAGGTGAGCGTCCACTACGACCCCATGCTCGCCAAGGTCATCGCCCACGGCCCCACCCGCGACGACGCGCGACGGACGCTCGCGCGGGCGCTGTCCGAGACCCAGCTGCATGGAGTGGTGACCAACCGAGAACTTCTCGTGGCGATCTTGCGTGAGGGCGAGTTCGCAGCCGGCCAGATCGACACCGGGTACCTCACCCGCCACGACCCCGCGGCTCTGACGGCCTCGACCCGGCACCCGGACGCCGCACCGGTGCATGCCTTGGCCGTGGCTCTCGCAGACCAGGCGGCCCGCAGGGACGCCGCGCCCGTGCTGCAGACCCTTCCCTCCGGCTGGCGCAACGTGCCGAACAGCCACCAGTGGACCGAGCTCGACCATCATGGCGAGGTGCTTCGCGTCACCTACCGCGTCACGCGGGACGCGGTGGACGCAGCCGTCAACGACGATCCGCTGCGGGACGTGCGGCTACACGAGGCCACGCCCGAGCGAGTCGACCTCGCTGTGGCCGGCATACGCCACGTCGTGCAGGTCCACCGCGCTGGCGAGGTCCGCTACGTCGACAGTGCCCTCGGCCACACGACCCTCGGGGTCATCGCGCGCTTCCCGGAGCCGGGGTCGACGAAGGCTCCCGGGTCGCTCCTCGCGCCCATGCCCGGCACCGTCGTCAGGGTTGCGGTCGCACTTGGCGCGACCGTCACCGCGGGTGCTCCGGTCATTGTCCTTGAGGCCATGAAGATGGAGCACACCGTGCCCGCACCGCACGATGGCACGGTCGAGGAGGTCAACGTCGAGGTCGGCCAGACCGTCGACGTCGGAATGGTTCTCGCGATGGTCAAGGAGGTCGACGTCGAGGTCGGCCAGACCGCCGATGTCGGGCTGGTCCTCGCGATGGTCAAGGAGGAGCGGTGACGGCGACGACCTACGAGCTGCGCGGCCCAGTCGCCTGGTTGACGATCAACCGTCCCGAGGCACGCAACGCCCTCAACAGCGAGGTGCGTGAAGGACTGTTCGCCGGCGTACGACGGTTCAACGACGACGACGCCGCCAAAGTGTTGATCCTCACCGGAGCCGGCGACCGCGCGTTCTGCGCAGGCGGAGATCTGAAGGAGATGGCCGACACCGAGTTGAGGGTCCCCCCGCCGGACTTCCTGCCGCAGTTCGGCCGCAACATTGAGGTCCCAAAGCCCACCATTGCCGCGGTCAACGGCATCGCGTATGCCGGTGGCTTCCTCCTTGCCCAGAACTGCGACCTGTGCATCGCCTCCGAGAATGCCACGTTTGCGATCTCGGAGGTCAAGGTGGGGCGAGGGGCGCCCTGGGCTGCTCCCTTGCCGTGGCTGATCCCCCCGCGCGTCGCGATGCAGATTCTGCTCACTGGCGACCCCATGGACGCAGCCCGCGCTCACGCGCTCGGGCTGGTCAACGAAGTTGTGCCCGCGGCGGACCTGCACGAGGNGACCCAGAGACTCGCCGAGCGCATCGCCGCGAACGCACCGCTTTCGGTTCTCGCCGCAAAACAGACCGTGCGGCTCGTCGCAGAGAATTCCCTGACCCGTGCATACGAGGAGGCCGAACGGATCTGGGAGCCCGTCTACCTCAGCCAGGACGCACAGGAAGGCCCGGCCGCCTTCCGTGACCGACGGCGACCGACGTGGAGGGGGCGCTGATGGCTGCATCGCTGCCGGACCTGCTGAGGGATCTGTGGGCCGAGACTGACGTCGTTCTCGAGATGGTCTCCGGGCTCGACTCGGCTGGGTGGGATCGCGCGACTCCGGCGCAGGGCTGGGCGATCCGGGACCAGATAAGCCATCTGGCATATTTCGACGAGTGCGCCACGATGTCAGTGCGGCACCCGGCCCGGTTCAGGGTCGAGGCCGACAAACTGGTCGCGCTCGGCGACGACTTCCCTGACCAAGTTGCCGAGCGCTACCGCAAGATGCCGCCGGCCGAGCTCCTCGCGTGGTTCTGCAGCGTCCGGACCGACCTGGTGCACACCTTCTCTGACCTGAACCCTCGCGTCCGGCTTCCCTGGTACGGCCCCGACATGAGCGCCGCCAGCTCAATCACCGCCCGGATCATGGAGACCTGGGCGCACGGCCAGGATATCGCCGACGCTCTCGGCGTCACGCGCTCACCCACCGCGCGGCTGCGCCACGTTGCCCACCTCGGTGTCAGCACCTTCGCCTTCGCTCACACCCTGCGCGGAGTTGCTGCTCCCGAGACTGCGGTGCGAGTCGAGCTCATGGCAGACGACGGCGCCCTGTGGACTTGGGGACCACAGGAGGCCGAGGATGTCGTCAGGGGCCCTGCTTTGGACTTCTGTCTCGTGGTCACCCAACGCCGCCATGTCCACGACACAGCGCTCCAGGTCTCGGGGGCCGTGGCGCAGGAATGGATCCGGCTCGCCCAGGCCTTCGCGGGCGTGCCGGGCCCGGGCCGTGAGCCCGGACAGTTCCCTCGCACCGAGGCCTCATCGTGAGCCGGCGTGCCGTACGCATCGCCAACTGCTCCGGCTTCTACGGTGACCGCCTCGGCGCCGCGCGTGAGATGGTCGAGGGTGGACCAATCGACGTCCTCACCGGGGACTACCTCGCCGAACTGACGATGCTCATCCTCTGGAAAGCCCGGCAGAAGGACCCGGGCGCCGGGTACGCCCGGACCTTTCTCACCCAGATGGAAGCGGTGCTCGGCACCTGTATGGACCGCGGCATACGAGTGGTGTCCAACGCCGGCGGGCTCAACCCCGCCGGGCTCGCCCAGGACCTGGGCCAGCTTGCCGCCCAGCTGGGACTGGCCCCCAAGATCGCGCACATCGAGGGGGACGACCTCATGCCCCGCATCGATGAGCTAGTCGCCGCCGGGAACCCGCTTGCGAACCTCGACACTGGCCAAACCCTCACAGACGCCGGGGTCACGCCAGTGACCGCAAACGCCTACCTCGGCGGATGGCCGATCGCGGACGCGCTGCGTGCCGGAGCAGACATCGTCGTGTGCCCGCGGGTGACCGATGCGGCCCTCGTAGTCGGGCCGGCCGCATGGTGGCACGACTGGCATCGCGACGACTACGACTTGCTCGCCGGTGCGGTCGCTGCCGGCCACGTCATCGAGTGTGGACCGCAGGCCAGTGGGGGCAACTACTCCTGGCTGGAGGAGATCACCGATCGGCGATACCCCGGGTTCCCCATCGCCGAGGTCGAGGCCGACGGCAGCAGCATCATCACCAAACACCACGACACCGGGGGACTGGTCTCGGTGGGTACGGTCACGGCACAGCTGCTCTACGAGATCGCCGAGCCCGCCTACGCCAACCCGGACGTCACCGCACACTTCGACACCATCCATCTCGTCCAGCAGGCGCCAAACCGGGTCCGGATCACCGGAACCCGGGGAACGTCGCCGCCGGAGGGACTCAAGGTGGCGATCAACTACCTCGGCGGCTACCGCAACTCGATGACGCTGGTGCTCACCGGCCTCGACATCGAGGCCAAGGCGGTGTGGGCCGAGAGCGAGCTCTTCGAGATCCTCGGCGGCAAGGACCGCTTCGCCGAGGTCGACGTCCGACTCACGCGCTTTGACCGGCAGGACGCGCCGGCCAATGAGCTGGCGACGGCTCACCTGCGTGTCAGCGTCAAGGACCCGGACCCACAGAAGGTGGGCCGTGCGTTCTCCAACGCCACGATGGAGCTTGCCCTGGGAGGGTATGCCGGCTTCCACACCACGACTCCTCCCTCGGCGGAGAGATCGTATGGCGTCTACTGGCCGACGCTCGTCCCGACGGCCGAGGTACGGCAGTGCGTGGTGCTGGCGAACGGGACATCGCGCGAGGTGCCTCATGCGCCGAGGACGGACGTACCGTCGCCCGCCGGCACGTCACCGGAGCCACCGGCTGTGACCAATGGTGAGACCACACGGATCCCGCTCGGCCGGATCTGCGCGGCCAGGTCGGGTGACAAGGGTGGCAACGCCAACGTCGGGCTCTGGACCCGGCGCCCGGACGAACACTCATGGTTGCGTCACTACCTCACGGTCGAACGCCTCCGGGGACTGCTCCCCGAGGCGGCGAACCTTGAGATCCGGCGGTACGAACTGCCCAACCTGTTTGCCGTCAATTTCGTCATCATCGGCCTCCTCGGCGAGGGCGTCGCCTCCTCCACCCGGCCCGATCCACAGGCCAAGGGCCTGGGGGAGTATCTCCGGTCGCGGCACGTGGATGTGCCGATCCGGCTGCTTGACACTAACTTCACCATCTCGAGCACCTGAGTAAGGAGTGGCCATGGACTTCGACCTACCCGAGGAGCACATTGCTCTGCGCAAGACGGTCGGTGCGATAGCCGACCGGTTCGGACCCGACTACTACACGTCCAGAGCTGAGGCCCGCCAGCCAACGCCTGAGCTTTGGGCCGAGCTGGGCGCTCACGGGTGCATCGGCATCAACCTGCCCGAGGACGTCGGCGGCGGTGGTGCGGGGCTAACGGAACTGGCCATCGTCTGCGAAGAGTCCGCGGCACACGGGACACCGCTGCTTCTGCTGCTCGTCTCAAGTGCCATCTCCGGAGAGGTGATCGCCACCTACGGCTCACCCGAGCAACGCGCTCGGTGGCTACCTCGCCTCGCCAGCGGCGAAGGCAAGATGGTCTTTGCCATCACCGAACCGGACGCCGGGTCGAACACCCACAACCTCTCCACCACGGCAAGCCGCGACGAGGACGGTTACGTCCTTCGGGGCCAGAAGTACTTCATCTCGGGTGTGGACGAGGCGGATGCCATCCTCGTCGTCGCCAGGACCGGGACCGATGCCTCCACCGGGCGCGCGCAGTTGTCGCTCTTCATCGTCGACACCGACGCGCCTGGGCTCGTCGTTCAACCTCTCTCTGTCTCAATCCCACTTCCAGAGAAGCAGTTCACCCTCTTCCTTGATGACGTCCGAGTCGGTGCCGATCGCCTCATCGGCACCGAAGGTCAGGGCTTCAAACAGGTGTTCCAGGGCCTCAATCCAGAGCGCATCACCGGGGCCGCGCTGTGCGTGGGTCTTGGACGGTACGCGCTTCAGAAGGCCGCCGCATACGCCTCGACCCGTGAGGTCTGGGGCCAGCCCATCGGCGCCCACCAAGGGGTCTCCCATGCCCTGGCGAAAGCGAAGATCGAGGTCGAGCTCGCCGCTCTCATGACGTCCAAGGCGGCCTGGTTGCACGACCACGACCTGCCGGCGGGGGAGGCCTCCAACATGGCGAAGTACGCCGCCGCCGAGGCCGCGCTTGCTGCCCTGGATGCGGCCATCCAGTGCCACGGCGGCAACGGCGTCACGACGGAGTACGGCCTGATGCCGTACTGGGGTCTAGCCCGCCTCCTTCGTATAGCGCCCGTGAATCGCGAGATGGTCCTCAACTTCGTTGCCCAGCACTCACTGGGACTACCCCGCTCGTACTAGGAGGACTCAATGCCCATCACCGAGGTCGAGAACAACCTCATCCACCGGGTGAACGTCGGCGACAGCCTCACCCGGGCTGCCGCCCGGTACCCGAGGTCACTGGCGCTCGCCGACCATGCCCGGCGGCTCACCTACCCTGAGCTGAACACCTGGGTCAACCAGGTAGCGGGTGGCCTCGCCTCCCTGGGATATCAGCGCGGGGATGCCCTCGCTCTGGCAAGTGGCAACAGCCTTGAGTTCCTCGTGACCTACTACGCGTGCGCCAAACTGGGAGTCGTCTGCGTGCCGATCAACCTCGGCTGGCGCTCACCGGAGATCGCCTATGTGCTTCGTCATTCAGAAGCCCGCGGCATAGTCGTGGAGGCACAGCTGCGAGCCGTCATGCTGCCTGCCATAGCCGAGGTTCAGGAAGTCGTCGACGTGATCGTGGCTCCGGGGCTCGGCAGTGGGCAGCAGGCCCCAGCCACGGACCCGAACGAGCTCACCTTCGCCGAGCTGTCGGCACGAGGGACCGACGAGGAACCGGCGTGCCTCGTGGAGGACCGCGATGCCCTCAGCTATCTCTACACCAGCGGCACCACCGCGTTTCCCAAGGGCGTCGTGGGCAGCCACACCGCCGTGTACCTCGAGTCGTTGACGATGGCCCTTGAGGCCCAGTTCCGCTCAGACGACCGCTTCGTTGCCGTGATGCCGATGTTCCACACCGCACAGCTCAACTGCCACTGCACCTCGGCGGTGATGGTGGGGGCTGCCATCTTCATCGAGCGCGGCTTCGACGCCACACGCCTGCTCGAACTGATCGAGTCCGAGCAGATCACCCAGGTTTTCGCCCTGCCAATGATGTACCGCGCGATGCTGGAGCACCCCGACATCGCGACGCGCGATCTCTCGAGCCTGCGCCGGGCGCTCTACGCCATGGCACCGATGCCGGAAGCACAGTTGCGCCGGTGCATCGAGGTCTTCGGGTGTGGCTTCTACCTGCTCTTCGGCCAGACCGAGATGAGCCCGACGGCGACGATCTTCCAGCCCGAACAGCAGCTCACCCACAACGGGTCCGTCGGCACTCCTGTCGTCAACGTCCAGGTCGCGATCATGGGAGCGGACGGCGGACTCCTGCCACCTGGGGACGAGGGCGAGATCGTCTACCGCGGTCCCCACACCCTGACGGAGTACCTCAAGAACCCCGAGGCGACGGATGCGGCATTCGAGCGGGGATGGTTCCACTCCGGCGACGTCGGGAGGTTCGATGACGACGGGGTGCTCTGGTTCACCGACCGATACAAGGACGTCATCAAGACCGGCGGTGAGAACGTCGCATCCATCGAGGTGGAGAAGGCCGTGTACGCCGCTGATCCCAACATCGCGGAGGCTGTCGTCGTCGGGCTACCGCACGATCGATGGAGCGAGGCCATCACCGCAGTCGTCGTGCTCGCAGAGGGGGCCGCCATCGACGAAGAGCGAATCATCGCGGCGGTGAAGGCCATCATCGATCCCTACAAGGCCCCCAAAGCGGTCCTCGTCGTCGACGAGCTCCCCAAGACGTCCACTGGGAAGATACAGAAGAACGAAGTCCGCAAGCGGTTCAAGGACCACTACGTCCGTTTTGAAGATGCATCCTCGTGAGGGTCAGTGACCATGGCTGACGTTGCCGTCACGAGAACACGTGACCCAGAACGCAGGGAGAAGATCCTCAGCGCGGCCACGACACTCATCGCCCGCAACGGATTCCACTCCGTTTCCATGACCGACATCGGAGGAGAAGCGGGCATCACCGGGGCCGGGATCTACCGCCACTTCGACAGCAAGGTCGCCATTCTCGTCTCTCTCTTCGAGAGAGTCATCGACGACCTCTTGACCGATGAACACGATATCGTCGCGGAATCGACCGACCTGTGCCGCAGCCTTCGCCTCCTGATCGACGGCCAAGTTGAGTTCGTCGTCGGGAACCGAGCGATCGCGCAGGTCTACCACAACGAAATCCAGAACCTTCCTGACGAGGACCACCGTCGACTGCGGCGCAAACAGCGCCTATACATTGAGGAGTGGGTTCACCTCCTGCGCGAACTGCGGCCCGGCCTCGACGACGCCACCGCACGCACGATTATCCATGCGGCCATCAGTGCCATCCAGTCATCTCTGTTTCACAACGTCGGCCTGACCGAGGACCGGCTGCGGGAGACGCTGGCGAATGCCGCGGCGGCGGTCCTGGAACTGCCGTGAACCCAAGCCAAGAAGAGCAATGACAGCGAGGCCCACCGCGCGACCGGCCTGAGCCGCCCCTTTGCCCGGAATCGAACGTCGTTCCCAACAGTAGGAGAAAACGTGCCGAAGGCTGACCAACCTCAGGACTGGACCGAGCCCGGCGCACACGAGGTGACGCCGGGGGTGTTCCGCATCCCGCTGCCGCTGCCGAACGACGCGTTGCGGGCGGTCAACGTTTACGCGGTCCGTGATGGTGACCAACTCGTGATGATCGATGGAGGGTGGGCGCTGGAGGAGAGTGAGGCGAAACTGGCTTCGTCGCTGGAGGGTATTGGCCACGGGCTGGGGGACATCTCGCAGTTCCTCGTGACCCACGTTCACCGTGATCACTACACCCAGGCAGTTGCCGTCCGGCGCCGTTTTGGTACGCGGGTGAGTCTTGGCGAAGGCGAGCGGGCGTCCCTGGAGGCGTTGAAACCGAAGAACGCACCATTCGAAATGCCACAGCTGGCGTTGCTGAGAGCAGCGGGCGCCGACGAGCTGGTCCGGGCGCTGCGCGGGGCCCCTCATGAGGGCAGGGACTCTGCGAACTGGACGGGTCCTGACCAATGGTTGCCCGATGGTGCCCGAATAAGCTTGGACAAACGCGACCTGGATGCGATTCGTACGCCTGGTCACACACAGGGCCATCTCGTCTTCCACGACGCGAGCGCGCATCTGCTGTTCTCCGGTGACCACGTTCTTCCGCACATCACCCCTTCCATCGGGTTCGAGGCGGCCATCGTCCCGTCACCATTGTCCGACTACCTGATCTCTCTGCAGCTGGTCCGGAACTTGCCGGACGCCATCATGCTCCCTGCTCACGGGCCCCCAGGGTCGAGCATCCATACGCGGGTGGACGAGCTACTGGACCATCACGAGGACAGGCTCGATTCAAGCCTCGCCGCGATAGGGGCCGGCGCCAGCACCGCATACGAGGTCGCGGCCCGGCTGGGATGGACACGAAGGCAGCGACGGCTGGCCGACCTTGACGACTTCAACAAGATGCTGGCCATCCTCGAGGCGGCTGCGCACTTGGAAGTCCTCGCTGAGCGCGGTCGGGCGACACGGGCCGAGGCCGACGGCCGGGTTCACTACACCCTCCCGGGGGTGGCTCCTCCCAGAATCGGCCTGGCTGTGCCAGCCAGTGATGAGGGTTGCCTTGCCGCGATGCCCTCGTCGTCCCCGACGCTCATCTCTGGTTTGGTGCCGCCGTCTCGGCCGAGCCTGCGCGCGTCGCGGCACATCTGATGGTGAGCAGATAGCAGCCAACAAGGCCGGAGCCGTGGCAGGGGCGAAGCCGGAGGTCCAGTACCTGGCGTTGAAGAATTGGTGGTGCCACACGATCTTCGTTCCACCCGGATACTTCCCCAAAGGGTCCCAGATGGGGAGGGGGCTGTGCGCAGGGTCGTCGACGGTCTCGGCCAGCGGCGACGGGGTCGGGGATCTTCCTGCGCCGGATCCTGACGGGAAGGGAGAGGTCGAGGCGGAGGTCAAGTTGGCCGCGAGCACGTTGGCGAAACGCTCGGTCCCCTGGTCGATCCCGCTGCAGGAGGTCTGCACGACCGGCGGGGCCGTGGGCAATGGGGGCCGCAGGTGGAGTCTCGGTTGAGCGACCACATGGACAGCTGGCCGACGCCCTGGGCGCGGGCGAACTGGTTGACGACGACGGCGTCTGCGAGGGTGAACTGCTCGGATGCGACGTTGTTCTGGCCGATCATCGGGATGATGCCGACCTTTGCCCAGGCGTGGCCGTCGTCGAGGCGCCGGCCGGCCTGCACGAAGGCCGCGCGTACCTGGGCGTGCAGCGTGGTGGACGCCTGGATGACCGCCCTGGACAGGGGCTGGGCGGGCGTGCTCACTGCGCCGAAGTCCATCGCCATCCCGTTGACCCTGCCAGGTCCACGCCCGCTGACAACATCCGCGCGAGCACCGGTGCGCCCGAGGCGGTGAGCCCGGTCGGGGACACCGGCAGGGTCAGCCAGACGGCCAGGTTGCGGCCGGCGGTTCTCACGTGGTCCTGGACGTTCTTGATGGCAGCGGCTCGACGGGTCGCGGCGGCAGTGTCCTCCAGCGAGGCACCCTGGATGTCGAGGTCGATGCTGGTGAGCTCGTACCGGTCGACGACGGACTGGTAAGCCTCACGCAGGGCCATGGGGTCGGTGCACGTTGAGGCCAGTTCGCTGCCTGCTTGCCCGCCGAAGGAGACGCGGGCTTGGCCGCCTACGAGGCGCAACTGGGACATGCGTCGGTCCAGGTCGAGGCGGGATGTGGCCTGGTCGAGGGTGTAGGCCCCTCCCCACGTGGCGGTGCAGTGGTGGTCGGGGCCGGCCACGACAAGGACCAGATGACGTTCGACTGTGCCGGGCCGGGTGGTGTCTCGAACGGATAGGTGGGCGTCGCAGTCACGTCCACGTAGGCGGCGAAGATCGAGGGCCCCGGTATCGGGGGCGTCGAGACCGCGGCCGAGATGGCCCGCGTACCGGTCCAACCGACGAGGGCCGTGCAGAGCAGGACGACGCCGACTCGCAGAAGCGAGATCCGCGTCCGCCAGTACGGCAACTGGTGGGTACTCGCGGGGTACAAGTCTGCGGTAGCCATCCGGTTCCGTCGGCACAGCTTGCGCCGTGCCACTCCCCTACGCCAGCCGGGGCTGGCGTAGGGGACGCGTCGCTTCAGGAGACCGGAGTCCCCAGCGCAGCTGCACCGCACCCGAGGGTGGCTGGTGTCTGACGGCTGCTTGCTTCGCCGGCGTCGCTCACGCCGCAAGAACAAGGTCCCGCCCAGCCGACCCGGGCGGGATGCCCGAGCCGGCGGTGCGGGCCAGCTCGGTCCTGGCGAGAGCTGCCAGGTTCCGGGCTGCGTTCACGTCACGGTCCAACCTCAGACCGCAGGCCGTGCAGGTGTACTCGCGCTCGGACAGGGGCAGCTTGGTTTTCACTGCGGCGCAGTCCGAGCACGTCTTACTCGACGGGTAGAACCGGTCGGCCTTGACGACGGCGCAGCCGCGCTTGGCGGCCTGCCGGGTCAGCAGTTCGACGAACAGCCCGAACCCGTTGTCGCCGACGGACCGGCTGAACCGGAAGCCCTTGGTCTTGCGCGCCATCCCGCGCAGGTTCAGCGTCTCGACTCCGACGGCCTGGGCGTGTTCGGTGAGGGCGATCGCGAGGTGCTGCTGCCAGGTCTCGCGCCGCGCGGCGACCCGGCCGTGCAGCTTCTGCACCCGGGCCAGGGCCTTGGCGTGCCGCCTGCTGCCCGGGATGGTGCGCTTGAACGCGCGTTGCGCGACCGCGAGGTCCTTCAGTGCCCGGCGCAGGAACAGGGGTGCGTCGATGTGGCCGGCGACGTCGGTCACGCCCGACAGGGGCTTGTCGAGGGTGGCAAAATGCCGGCCCATCCCGGCATCCACGCCTACGGCTGCGGCCCGCGACCGGACCAGGTGCCGAGTCGGCTGGGTCTTGGCGGCAGGCAGCACCCGCATCCGCAGGGACGCCCACCAGTAGCCGCCCGAGAACGAGAAGGTGACCTCCTGGACCTGGCCGCGGCCGCCGGCGATGAGCTTCGCGGCCCGCCGGCCGCGGTTGTCCTTCACGACCGGAACGCTCGCGAGCTGCGCGGACGCGGCGCTACCGAACTCGCGACGGGTCACCATCGAGATCGGCAGCGCCAGGGCCCGGCCGCCGTCGGTGAGCCAGACGGAGTCCTTCTCCTTGAAGGTGACTGGCACCAGGCCGGCGTCGACTCCGCGCTTCTTGCGGAACCGCGGGAACTGTGACGACCCGGTCTTCCACTTCGCCAGCCCGGCGGCCAGCTGATGGGCCTGCCGGTCCAGCACCAGGTACGGGACCTGCGCGTGCCAGGGCAGCCAGCAGTCCCGGTTCGCGCGGAGCAGCTTCTCCAAGCCGAACTTGTGCCACGAGAGCGTGGGAGTCAGGTCCTGGTCGGCCACACCGTAGGTCTTCTCCGCGGCGCGCTGTCCGAGGTTCGCCTTCACCTGGAACAGCAGGGTGTTGTATGCGGCCCGTGCCGTGCCGCAGTACCCGCGGAGCAGCTCGACCTGCGCACCGGACGGGTTTAGGCGCAGCTTCACGACCTGGGTCACGCCCAGGTCGGAACTGATGCGCACGGTCACGCTGTGCACAGTGCCAGGTGGGTCGGACAGTGCACGCGGGTCAGGCCAGTTTATACCCCGCGGGTACCCACCTGTTGCCGTACTGGCGCGTCCGGGGGGGCGAGGCGTGGCGGTGGGCGTGGTCATCGGGAGGCCCTGGTGCGGTGGAGGTGCGCGGCCGCGTTCGGCATGACGGGCTGGATGGGAGGGATCGTCATGAGACTCAGGAGTATCTCTGGTGGGTGCGGGTCTCCCCGCGGCGTGGTGGCGGGACGTCGGCGACCGCGATTTGGGCGGCAAACTCGGGCATCATGCGCATTTGCGCGTTGCCTCCTGCGGCATCTTTCGGTCGGCTCTCAGCCCCCTGCGCACACCCGTGAGCCGCCTTCGCGTTGTGCTCTCGACCGATGAACCACTGACCTGCCCTCCTGGCGGTTTCGGTTTCGGGTTCGACGCAGGATTCCTGGCCGCTTCGCTTGGCCGCCGTCGAGGCGGGAAAACCTTCGACGCAGTGTCACGTGAGAAGGGTGCGGCGCGGGCCATCCGCGCGCGGGGCCGGGTGGGCGAGGACGGCGGTGGCACCTGCCACCGCGAGTCCGCTCTCTGCGACGATGACCGGGTTCAGTTCCAGCTCGGCGACCTCCGGCAGATCGTCGGCCAGGCATGATAGCCGGGCGGCGAGGTCCTCCAGTGCGGTGACGTCCAGGCACGGAGCGCCCCGATATCCCATCAGCCTCGGGGCGGCTCGGACCGAATGGATCAGCTCGGCCACGTCCAGGTCGGTCAGTGGAGGGATGCGGTGCGCCAGGTCGCCGAGCAGCTCGGAGGCGTCCCCGGCCAACCCAAACGAGATCACTGGGCCGAACAAGTCGTCCTCCATCGTCCGTAGTACACAGGAGGCGCCCTCGGGAGCCATGCGCTGGACGAGGAAGGAGGTGCCGGGCCCGGTCCGCCGCCCCAGCACCTGCAGCCCGGCCCGTAGCTCCTGCGGCCCTGCAACCCCCAACATGACACCGCCGAGCTCCTGGCGATGACGAAGTCGCTGGTCTGTGGTCTTCAGTGCGACCGGCCATCCGAGGCGATCGCCCGCCTGGACCGCTTGCTCCTGTCCGGTCACGGTCGCCGTCGGCCACAGAGCTACCCCGTAGCAGGCCAGCAGTGCGCTGATATCGGCCGTGGCCAGGTGCACGCCGGTGGGGGGCTCGACCCCGGTCAGACGCTGTTCGACGAACTGTCGGGCCCGGACCCGGTCGATGCCCGGCGGGTCGACGCGGATCCCTGGGTCGCGTCCCCGCCACTGACCGTAGCGAACCGCCGACCCAAGCGCCAGGACAGCGTCCTCAGGTGTCGGGTACGCCGGTATGGACCGCACTCGACGGGCCTGGGTGAGCCCGCCGTCGGTGACGCCCCGCACGCCGAGCAAGCAGGCCACGGTGGTCTTGTCGCTGGCGGCCGAGACCTCCTTGAGGGCGTTCAGCACCTCAGGGCTGACCGCCCCCAGAGGTGGGATGAAGCACGCCACCACCGCGTCAATCCCCTCGTCGGCATAGCAGAGTTCGAGGGCCTCTCGGAACTCTGTGGCGCTGGCCTGCGGGCGCACCGTGAGTGGTTCCAGACCAACGCTGAGCCCCGAGCTTCTGGCGGCATCAGAGACCAAGACCGCCATGGCCTGGGAGTTGCCCACGATCCCGAGGCGCGGGCCTGCGGGCAGCGGCTGGTACAGCAGCAGCTGGGCCAGGTCGAAAAGCTGGTGCACGTTGTCGACCCGAATGACTCCGGCCTGGCTCAGCAGGGAGTCCAGCACCTCTCGGGGTGCTCGGGATGCGCGAACTGTATGTCCGGGCGGGACGCCGTACCCGCTGACCCCGGACTTCACAACCACCACCGGTTTCTTGTGGGCCAGCCGCCTGGCGATGCGGGAGAACTTGCGAGCGTTGCCGATGCTCTCCAGGTACAGGCCCACCACAGCTGTGTCTGGGTCCTCCTCCCAGTACTGCATACAGGCGTTTCCGGACACATCGGCGCGGTTGCCGGCCGAGACGAAACTGGAGATCCCCAGAGCGCGCCGCCCAGCTGAGGCCAGCACCGCGACTCCCAGCGAGCCGGACTGGCTGAACAGGCCCAGCCCGCCGAGCGGGGGGAGTTGAGCGGCCATGGAAGCGTTGAGTCGCACACGGGGGTTGGTGTTGAGCAGGCCCATCGAGCTGGGGCCGACGACGCGCATGCCATGCAACCGGGCGACCCGGACTAGCTCACGCTGGCGGTCGAGTCCATCCTCCTCACCTGTCTCGGCAAAGCCACCGGACATCACGATCAGGCCCCGCACGCCGGCGAGGCCGCACTCGCGCACCACCTCCAGCACGGCGCCAGCGGGGACGGCGATCAGGGCCATGTCAACGGGGCCGGGCACCTCGCCGACCCCGGCGTAGGACCGCACTCCCTGGAGCTCGTCCACCTTGGGGTTGACCACGGACACCCGACCGGTGAAGCCGGCGTCGAGGATGTGCTGGAGAGCCTGCGCCCCGACCGAGTCCGGGTCACGGCCTGCGCCGATGACGGCGATGGAGGTCGGCTCCAGCAGCGTTCGCAGACTGGTGGCCTCGGATCGGTGCTCCCGCGCCTCCATCACAGCCAGCGAGCGGTCGGTGGGATCGATGTCGAAGGCCAGTGCGATCATCTCGTGGTTCGGGTGGTGGGTGACCTCATAGCCCGCGTCGCGGAAGACGGCTACCATCTTCTGGTTCTGGGGCAGGACGTCTGCGACGAACCGGTGGATGCCCCGCTCACGCGCCGCCGCCGTGAGGTGCTCGAGCAGCACCGACCCCAGACCCCTTCCATGATGGGCGTCGGAGATGTTGAAGGCGACCTCGGCCTGCTGCTCGTCGATGCGATCGTAACGAGCCACCCCGACGATCTCGCCGCCGATCAGCGCGATGATCGCCACTCGGGTGATGTGATCGACATGGGTGAACTGCTGCAGGAGCTGCTCGGAGAGCTTAGGCATCGGGACGAAGAAGCGCAGAAATGCCGACTCGGGGGACTGGGCGACGTGCATTCGCTGCAGCGCCTCGGCGTCCTGGGGAGTGATAGGTCTCAGATGTGCGGTCGTGCCGTCCCGCAGGACGACATCCGCTTCCCAGTGCCGCGGGTAATCCACATGGGCGCCGAACGGCATGAGCTCAGCGTAGGGCTTAGGGGATGCGGATCGACATCCTGGCTTGCCGAGCAGCTGGCTTGCCGAGCAGCTGGCTGGCCGAGGGCAGCTCGTCCTACCGCGGTCATGAGGCCCGGCCCGCCGGTCGTCACGAACCTCGCTGAATTCTGGTGTTCAACCAGTTCCAGGTGCAGGAGTTCGAAGACTCATTCTCCGATCAGACGCCACGGCCCGGCGGAGGCGACCGGTGCGCAGAACCCCTTAGTGATCCGCCCGAAGATGGCGTCTGAGGCCTTTTCGACACGCCACCTGTCGGTGACGCCCAGCGCATCCGCGGCGATGGCCGACCGCGGCCAGTTCGCCGTCGGGGGGCACAACGCCACAGATTTCCTTCGCCCCAGTACCGCCGTCCGCGGAGGTGCTCGCCGAACCGCCTCAGCAGGGGCGTACACAGCAGCTGTGGCTCGTGACGATCACCAGCGAGCAGCGCAAGGAACTCGCCTGCGGCCAACTCCGCCTGCAGAACGTCGCCCACTCCCAGCCCGACGCCTGAGTCGGAGCACGGTCACCGCCATCCGGTGACCCGCCCGCCGTGCCCGTTCGGTGGTTGCGCCGACCAGGAGATGTCAGCGCGTGAGACGGTCGGCAGGAAATACGACACTGGCCTAACGCGAAACGATGATTATGTGGCATGTTGGGAACTCCTCGACAAGATCGGAGTGACTCGCCATGGCAGTTCCCAGCGCACTTGTGCTTGGCGGCGGCGGCGGGATCGGCGCCGCAGTGAGTCGCCGCCTGGCTGCCACCCATGCCGTGATGGTCGGCTGTTGGAAGGACCTCGACCGCGCCAAACGGCTGGTCGACGGCCTGGCTGCCGAAGGCAGCACGGCTCAGGTAATCCAGTCCGATGCGACTAGCGAGGCCGGGGTCGTGGCCGCCTTCGACGCGGCCGAGGAGCTGGGGGACCTGCGCGTCGTCGTCCACTGTGTGGGCGGCTGGGACTACCCGAGGATCACCGACCTGACCGAGCAGCTCATTGACGACTCGCTGGCCCTCAACCTGGGCTCGGCATTGCTGGCGCTGCGTGAGTCCGCGCGACGTGTGGTCGACGGCGGGCGCGTGGTCCTCCTGTCGAGCGCCGCCGCACAGCTTGCGCCGGCCCGGCAGAGCACGTACGCCGCAGCCAAGGCAGGTCTTGAAGCGGCCGCGCGCGTGGCAGCCAAGGAGGTTGCTGCCCGCGGGATCACCGTGAATGTGGTGCGGCCCGGGGCCACGGACACCGAGGCACTGCGCCGGGGTACCTCGCCCAAGGCCATCGAGGCGATGTCCGGCGCTAACGCCATGCGGCGACTCGGCACCCCTGATGACATCGCCGGCGCCGTGCTCATGCTGTGCGCTGCCGACTCCGGATGGGTCACAGGCGCTGTGATCGACGCGACAGGAGGACTGACATGACCGAGATGATCGCCCGCGAGCGGGCGCAANAGCACGGCGACAGGCTGCCGAACAGGTGCGGGGTCGTGGGTGGTGGGCGCATGGGCGCCGGCATCGCCCACGCACTCCTGCTNGCCGGCTCCGAGGTCGACCTGGTGGAGCGAGATGAGGAATCGGCGGCGGCTGCCAGGCAGCGGGTGGAGCGTGCCGTCCTGGTCAGCGTCAAGCGGGGTCAGGTCGAGTATCCGGGCAAGGTGATGTCCCGGCTTCGCACGGTGCACCGTCACGGCGACCTCGCCGGAGTCAGGCTTGTGGTGGAAGCTGTTCCCGAGGATCTGGACCTGAAGCTGACGACGTTGCGCGCGATCGAGGACGTTGTTGCTCCCGACGCCGTCATAGCCTCCAACACGAGCAGCATCTCGCTGGACACCTTGTCTCAGGCGCTTGCCCGGCCGGAGCGACTGCTGGGGCTCCATTTCTTCAACCCCGTGCCCGCCAGCAAGCTGGTCGAGGTCATCATCGCCACCACCACGGCGTCGGATCTGCGCGAGCGGGCCGTGTCCTGGGTGGAGCAGCTGGGCAAGACACCGGTCGTCATCCGGGACGCCCCCGGCTTCGCCAGCAGCCGCCTCGGGGTCGCGCTCGGGCTGGAGGCGATCCGGATGGTCGAGGAAGGGGTCGCCTCGGCGCACGACATCGACGCCGCGATGACCCTCGGCTACGGCCACCCGACCGGACCGCTGCGGCTGACCGACATGGTCGGCTTGGACGTGCGTCTCGGGATTGCCCACTACCTGGAGCGGGAGCTGGGGCCGAGGTTCTCGCCACCGGACCTGATGGTGAGGCTGGTTGAGCAGGGCCATCTCGGCCGCAAGAGCGGTCGGGGCATTTATGACTGGACACAGGAGGAGGGCGCATGAGCGCCGACGTACTCCAGAGCTGGGTTGCGGGCCAATGGAAGGGCGGCGCCGGTGACGGCCAGGTCGTGCGGGACGCAGTGACCGGCGAGCATGTTGTGCACGTCACGAGCGCGGGCCTCGATCTGGCCGAGGTGGCTCGCTACGCGCGGCAGGTCGGCGGACCGACGCTGCGCGCCTTGGACTTCGCCGAGCGTGCCGCCGTGCTCAAGGAGGTCGCGGCCGCGCTCGAGGCCCGCAAGGAGGAGCTCTACGACCTGTCTGCGCGAGCAGGCTCGACGCGTGGCGACTGCGCAGTGGACATCGACGGTGGCATCGGCACGACCTTCGTCTACTCCAGCATCGGGCGCAAGGGGCTTCCCCAGGGGCCAGTGGTGGTGGAGGGCTCCCAGGAGCCGCTGGGCAAGGGTGGGACGTTCGCCGGCCAGCACGTGCTGACCTCGCCCCACGGACTGGCCCTGCAGGTCAACGCTTTCAACTTCCCCGTCTGGGGCATGCTGGAGAAACTGGCCCCTGCGCTCTTGGCAGGAGTCCCCACGGTGGTCAAGCCGGCCACTCAGACCTCCTACATCACGGCTCACGCGGTGAGCATCCTGGACGAGGCGGGAGTCCTGCCCGAGGGCGCCCTGCAGCTGATCTGCGGCTCGCTCGGCGACTTCTTCGACCTCCTGGGCGGCCAGGACCATGTCGGCTTCACGGGGTCGGCTGACACTGCGGCACTGCTGCGCGGCCACTCGGCCGTCACGTCCCGGTCGGTGCGCTTCAACGCCGAGGCCGACTCGCTGAACTGCTCGGTGCTCGGGCCGGACGCCGGCCCCGACAGTGCGGAGTTCGACTTGTTCGTCAAGGAGCTCGTTCGGGAGATGACAGTCAAGGCCGGACAGAAGTGCACCGCCATCCGGCGGGGCTTCGTGCCCGCCGCGCTTCTGGACGACGTCACCGCGGCAGCCGCCGACCGGCTCTCGAAGGTGGTTGTCGGCGCTCCGGGCGCCGACGGCGTCACCATGGGAGCGCTCGTCAGCACGGCCCAGCGGGACGACGTGCGCCGGGCAGTACGCACCCTCGCGTCCGCCGGCCGGATCGTCTATGGCGACCCCGACCGCGTGGAGGTCGTCGGCGCCGACGCCGAGGTGGGAGCGTTCCTCTCGCCAGTGCTGGTGCAGGTCACCGACGCCGGACGGTCCGAGCCGCACGAGGTTGAGGCGTTCGGGCCGGTCAGCACGCTGATGCCGTACACCGACACCGACGGGCTGCTCGCCCTGATCGCCCGCGGTGAGGGGTCCCTGGCCGGCTCGGTCGTCTCCCATGACCCCGGCTTTGTCCGCGACGTCATTCTCGGCGCCGCGCCCTTCCACGGACGCCTGCTGGTCCTTGACCGCGACAACGCAGGCGAGTCCACCGGTCACGGCATGCCCATGCCGCAGCTGGTCCATGGCGGCCCCGGACGAGCCGGCGGGGGACAGGAAGAGGGCGGCCTACGCGCCGTATACGGACACCTGCAGCGCACGGCACTCCAGGGGAGTCCGCAGCTGCTGAGCTTCGTTCTGGGCGAAGACCCAGGTTAGAAATAGTCGACAAAACCTTGGCAGAAACACAGAAGAAGTGTAGAACTTTGTCTAGCAACTGAAGTCCAACCACAGGAGAGCTGATGTCCACTGACGCCCGAACCGGACCCGCACCGCGCCCCACAGGACCACTCAGCACCATCGACTACAGCGAGCGCATCCCCAACAACGTCGACTTGGCCGGCGATCGGCGGCTGCAGCGCGCGCTCGAGGGCTGGCAGCCAAAGTTCCTGGACTGGTGGAAACAACTCGGCCCCGCGCTGCCGACCAAGGACGTGTACCTTCGCACGGCGACCGCCGTCGGTCGCGACGGCTGGGCACACTTCGACCACGTGCCGATGGAGCAGTACCGCTGGGGCATCTTCTTGGCCGAGCGCGATCCCGAGCGCAAGGTCACCTTCGGCAAGCACCGGGGTGAGCCGGTCTGGCAGGAGGTTCCGGGAGAGCACCGCGCCGACCTGTTACGTCTGATCGTGGTCCAGGGCGACACCGAGCCAGCATCCGTCGAGCAGCAGCGCGTCCTAGGTAGCAACGCGCCGAGCCTGTACGACCTGCGCAACCTCTTCCAGGTCAACGTGGAGGAGGGTCGCCACCTCTGGGCGATGGTCTATCTGCTGCACGCCTACTTCGGTCGGGAGGGTCGTGAGGAGGCCGAGCAGCTGCTCAAGCGCAACTCTGGCGACCTGGACAGCCCGCGCATCCTCGGTGCCTTCAACGAGGAGACCACTGACTGGCTGCAGTTCTTCATGTTCACCTACTTCACCGACCGCGACGGCAAGTACCAGCTCGGCACCCTCAAGGAGTCGGCCTTCGACCCGCTGGCTCGTACCTGCGAGTTCATGCTCAAGGAGGAGGCACACCACATGTTCGTCGGTACCACAGGAGTCCAGCGGACGGTGGAGCGCACCGCCGAACTCATGAGGGAGCAAGGCACTGCTGACATCTTCTCGCACGGAGGCATCCCCCTCACGGTGATCCAGAAGTACCTCAACTTCCAGTTCTCGGTTTCCATGGACCTGTTCGGTTCCGAGCAGTCGACCAACGCGGGCAACTACTACTCCTCGGGGCTCAAGGGCCGCTGGATGGAGACCCGTCGCAAGGATGACCACGAGCTGCTCGAGGCCGAGCGCACCATGAATGTCGTCGAGGGCGACAAGATCGGCCAGAGGACCGTCCCGATGCTCAGCGCGCTCAACCTCGACCTGCGAGACGAGTACGCCGCGGACTGCGCCAACGGCGTCCGCCGCTGGAACCAGGCACTGGAGGACGCCGGGCTCCAGGAGCGCCTCTTTCTGCCACACGAGGGCTTCAACCGGGCCGTCGGTACCTACTCGAGCCACCACCTCAGCCCTGAAGGTGAGGTGCTCGATGAGGCGACCTGGCAAGCGCGCAAGTCCGACTGGCTGCCCAGCGACCAGGACCGCGAGTCGGTCGCCAAGCTGATGGTGCCCGAGTACGAGGCGGGCAAGTTCGCCAGCTGGATCGCCCCGCCGCAGGCCGGCATCAACGAGCAGCCCGTCGAGTTCGACTACGTGCACCTCAAGGCGGAGGCGCTCGCCTGAGCAGGCCCAGACCCATGATGACCGGGTTCGGATCAGTACTGGTGGTCCTCGATGTTGACGTGGCCGCCGCTGTCCTCATGGCCGGGGCCAAGGAGTCCGAAGGAAGGGGTCGGTCTGCGGCCGGGGCGGCGGGTCGTGCAGGTGCCGCATGGTTCGCGACCCCACCCCGCTCGTGCAGCGCGCTGTCGCTGCCGCGACAGCCGCGACTGGTCAACCAGTCGCGGACCTCTCTCCTGTCGGATGGGTTGCGCGGACGGTGTGGCACACGCAGTTGGTCCCTCGCGTACTGGCCTCAGGCCCGAGGTTGTCCAGGATGAAACCTCCACAGATCGGGCAAGGTGAGCGTCCCCGAGTCTGCGGCCGTGGGCGCGCTGCGCACGTCGATGTCGGCGGGGCCAGCGCGCCGGTCAGCTGCGCTGGCCTGCCTCGTCGTCCATGCGCTCCCACTGCGCTTGTGCCGTGCGGTGCCAGCGGTCGTGGCGGTCATGGAACGTCGCCGCTGCGCGCGGACCCGGCCAGTCGTGGTCAAGGAGCTCGCTGGGCAGATCAGGGTCCAGGAACGGGAACCAGCGCCATTTCTGGACAAGGTTCACCTGGTTGACGAACGCGTCCCGCGCGGTCGGGGCTCTGAGACGCTCGAACTGGTTGATGAAGGCCAGGTATCGCTTCTCAACATCGTTGAGATCCCATGCCGCGGACATCAGCTTGGCGGGGTCGCCGGCGGTGGTGGCGGTACCGGTCCAGGCGAAGGCTCGTTCGCGCAGGCCCAGGTCCTCGATCACGGCGCGGACCTCGTCCTCCTTGCTGGCATCGGGAACCACCCACAGTCCGGGCGACGGCGACCCTAGACCCAGCCAGGTGAGCCTGGTGCGCAGTCGATGGCGGAGCTGTCGTTGACTCTCCGGAACCCCCACGGTCAGCACGAGCCAACGGCCATCCCATGGGCGAGGCTGACGCATGAAGCCGTAGATGCGCTCGGTGCCTTCGCGCAGGAGCTGGTCACCGGTGCCGGTCAGCTCCCAGCGGACCCGTCGGCCGTGCCGGGTCGAGGACATCAGACCCTCGCCGGCGACCCGGGACAACGCCTGACGGGCCGACTTCTCCTCGATCCCGAGAGTGCCGAAGGCTTCGACCAGCGTGCCCGTCCAGACCTCGCCGCAGCCGGGAAGGACGAACTCCCCAAGGATCGTGAGCAGCAACGAGCGCGCGCTGGGGGAGCCTGACTCGCGCTGACGGCCGGTCGCCTCGGCCGTCCAGGCGGGCACGGGTTCCTTCGTGGGCGCGTTCAGCACCACGATGCCCTCCCGTCCTGGTCATCTCCTGGGCTCAGAATTGTCTCAGTCCGTGGAGTGTTTCTTCGGGATTTGCACACGCGCGAGTCCCGGGCTGAAAGTAAATGCTACAAATACTTGACGAAACACACAAGTTTCGTCGAGTATTTGATGAAGCCGCCATTCCATCCGACCTGCTGAGAGGTGTGACATGTCTGTCGCTGCCGACGTGACCCAGAGCCTTGCCGACGAGGACGTCCAGCCGGCACCTGCCGCGCCCCCAGCCGTCAGCTTCTTCACGTCCCCGGACCGCTACCGCCACTGGCGCTTGGACGTCGACGGCGAGGTGGCCACGGCGACCTTGACCGTCGACGAGAACGGCGCCCTGGTGGCCGGCTACGAGCTGAAGATGAACTCGTACGACCTTGGCGTCGACATCGAGCTCTACGACTTGGTCCAGCGCCTGCGGTTCGAGCACCCGGGCGTGAAGTCGGTTGTGATGACCGGCGGTCTGGAGCGCATGTTCTGCGCTGGCGCGAACATTCGCATGCTCGCTCAGTCCTCACACGGTTGGAAGGTCAACTTCTGCAAGTTCACCAACGAGACTCGCAACGGCATCGAGGACGCCACGGCCCATTCCGGCCAGACGTGGATTGCCGCGCTCAACGGCACTGCTGCCGGCGGTGGCTATGAGCTCGCCCTGGCGTGCGACCAGATCGTCCTGATCGACGACGGCTCGTCCGCCGTCTCGCTACCCGAGGTACCGCTGCTCGGTGTGCTGCCTGGTACTGGTGGTCTGACGCGTGTCGTCGACAAGCGGTTCGTCCGCAAGGACCGGGCGGACCTGTTCGCCACCAAGTCTGAGGGCTACCGGGGCACCACGGCGGTGGAATGGGGCCTGGTCGACGCGACTTTCCCGCGCCACGCGTTCGCGAAGGAGGTCAAGCGGCGCGCCACCGATGCCGCGGCCACGTCGAAGCGGCCGGCCAGCGCACAGGGCGTGCAGCTGACCCCGCTGGTCCGCGAGGTCTCCGGCGACGAGATCACCTACCCGTATGTCACCGCGAAGATCGACCGCGCGGGTCGCCGCGCCGACATCACCGTGCAGGGCCCGAGCCAGGCTCCGCCCGCCGACGCTGCCGCGGTGCTGGCCCAAGGCGTGGACTACTGGCCGATGGCCCTGACCCGCGCACTGGACGACCTGATCCTTCACCTGCGCACCAACGAGCTCGAGATCGGCAGCTGGGTGCTGCGAACCGCCGGTAACGCCGACCAGGTGCTCGCCTTTGACGCCCAGCTCGCAGAGCTGTCCGACGACTGGTTCGTCGCTGAGGTGCACCACTACTACAAGCGGACGCTCAAACGTCTGGACGTCACCAGCCGAAGCCTGTTCGCCGTCATCGAGCCGGGCAGCTGCTTCGCCGGCCTTCTGTTGGAGCTGGCCCTGGCTGCGGACCGTCAGTACATGCTCGAGGGCGTGTACGAGGACGTCGCCCCGGACGCCGACCCCGCCACCATCGTGGCGACCGCCTCCAACGACGGCGCTCTCCCGATGGGCAATGACCTCTCCCGGCTGCAGTCCCGCTTCTGGGGCCACGACGAGAACATCGATGCCGCCCGCGTCCGGTTCGGCGAGAAGCTCGACGCTGCAGCAGCCGTCGAGCTCGGCCTGGTCACGATGGCCCTGGATGACATCGACTTCCAGGACGAGCTGCGCATCGTCCTGGAGGAGCGCGCCTCCCTGTCGCCGGACGCCCTGACCGGCATGGAGGCCAACCACCGATTCGTCGGCCCCGAGACCATGGAGACCAAGATCTTCGGCCGGCTCACGGCCTGGCAGAACTGGATCTTCCTCCGGCCCAACGCCTCCGGCCCGGACGGTGCCCTGCGACGTTTCGGCACGGGTCGCAAAGGCGAGTACGACCGCAAGCGGGTCTGACATGGCGCCAGCCTTCAATGCTGCGACGTGGCTGGTGGACCGCCATGTGGAGGAGGGTCGGGGCGACCGCACCGCGGTTCGCGGGTCCTCTCGCACCCTGACCTATGCCGAGCTGGCACAGCTGAGCGGCGACGTCGCCTCGTCCCTGCGCCAACTCGGGCTGCGCCGGGACGACCGGGTCGTCTTCCTGATGTCCGACGACGTCGAGCTGCTGAGCGCCATCCTGGGGGCGTTCCGTGCTGGCGTCGTCGCTGTGCCTGTGTCCACGATGCTCGCCGCGCACGAGGTCGGCAAGATCATTGCCGACTCCGGCGCCCGGGTCGTCTTCGCGACCCATGAGTACGTGGAGGCGGTCTCCGCGGCCATCGACCTGGCCCCGGAGGTGGAGCACTTCGTGCTCGCGGGCGCGGACGCCCTACCGGTTCTGTCGGCTGTGCCAGCGAGGTCGTGGGACGACTTCATCGCCCTCGGGCGTGGTGGCACGAACCAGGACCGCACGGTGGCGGCAACCGACGAGGACGCCTGGGCGCTCTGGCTCTACACGTCGGGCACCACGGGTTCGCCCAAGGGCGCGATGCACCGGCATGCCAACATCCGCCACGTCTGCCAGACCTACGGCGACCAGGTGCTGGGCATCACTGCTCAGGACTCCTGCTTCTCGATCGCCAAGCTGTTCTTCGCCTACGGCATCGGTAACTCGGCGTTCTTCCCCCTATCGGTCGGCGCGACCACCGTGCTCGAGCCGCGGCGCCCCGCACCCGCGGTGGTGCGCGAGCGGATGGAGCAGGACCGCCCAACCCTGTTCTTCGGCGTGCCGACGTTCTACGCCGCCCTGCTCCACAGCGATATTGGCGATGACACATTCGCGTCGGTGCGCCTGGCGACGTCGGCCGGCGAGCCGCTGCCGGCTCCGCTGCAACGTCGCTTCACTGAGCGGTTCGGCGTCCAGATCATCGACGGCATCGGGTCCACGGAGGCCCTGCACATCTTCTTGTCCAACCGCCCCGACGACATCCGCCCGGGCACGACCGGTATCGCGGTGCCTGGCTACGAGCTGGAGCTGCGCGACGCCGAGGCTGAGCTCGTGCCCCGAGGGCAGCCGGGGACCCTGCACGTCCGCGGCGAGTCCATCGCCCTGGGCTACTGGCGCCGAACCGCGGCCTCCCGGCAGGTCTTCGTCGGGCAGTGGTTGAACACCGGCGACACTTATGTGGAGAACGAGGATGGCTCCTACGCCTGCCTGGGCCGAAGCAGCGACCTGATCAAGGCCGGCGGTATCTGGGTCAGCCCCGGCGAGGTCGAGAGCCGGCTGCTCGAGCACCCGATGGTGGCTGAGGCTGCGGTCGTCGGGTTTCCGGACGCGGAGGGGCTCGACAAGCCGGTGGCATGTGTGGTGACCCAGGGCTCGGTCACACAGGACGAACTCATCGCATGGTGTCGGGACGGCCTGGCCCACTTCAAGAGCCCGCGGGCGGTCATCTTCGTCGGCGAGCTGCCCAAGACGGCCACCGGCAAGCTGCAGCGCTTCAAGGTGCGCCATCTCATCGCCGACAACGTCAGTCGAACGGCCGAGCAATCCTCGACCACAACTGAGCAAGGGGTCTACTCATGAGCGCGATCGGAGTCGACCTGCTGATAGTGGGCGCGGGCCCGGTCGGGCTGTTCGGCGCCTACTACGCCGGCGTCCGTGGGCTCACGGTGGCCGTGGTCGATTCTCTGAGCCAGGTCGGTGGCCAGGTCAGCGCGATGTACCCCGAGAAGCAGATCTTCGACGTCGCCGGCTTCCCGGCGATCTCGGGGCGTCAGCTGATCAGCAACCTCGCCGAGCAGGCCGCACCGTACGACCCCCTCTATCTGCTCGGCCAGGAGGCGCAGCAGCTGGACCGGGTTGCCCGCGACGGCGAGCCAGACCTGCTTGTCGTCAAGACCAGTGCCGGCGTCGAGATCTCGACCGGAGCGATCGTCATCACCGGCGGCATCGGCACGTTCACTCCGCGCCCGCTGCCGGCCGGAGAGGACTTCCTCGGCAAGGGTCTGGAGTACTTCGTGCCCTCGTCAGCGCAGTATGCCGGCAAGGACGTCGTCATCGTCGGCGGCGGTGACAGCGCGGTGGACTGGGCGCTGATGCTCCAGCCGATCGCGAGCAGCCTCACCCTCGTCCATCGTCGCGAAGCCTTCCGTGCCCATCATGGGTCCGTCGAGCAGCTCAGGGCCTCTTGCGCCCAGATCGTCACGAACGCCCAGGTAGTGACGGCCAGCGGCAGTGACCAGCTCGAGAGCATCGAGATCGCCGTGGCAGGCCAAAGCGAGCCACGCAGGCTCGCCTGCCAGAAGCTCGTCGCAGCACTCGGCTTCACCGCCAACCTCGGCCCGCTGCGCGACTGGGGCGTGCAGCTGCACGACAACCGGCATCTGGTCGTCGACTCGAGGATGCGCACCAACGTCGCGGGCATCTTCGCCGCCGGAGACATCGCCGACTACGACGGCAAGGTCCGACTGATCGCCGTAGGGTTCGGCGAGGTGGCCACCGCGGTCAACAACGCCGCAGTGCACCTCGACCCCGCCGCCCAGCTGTTCCCCGGGCACTCCACCGACAGCCCGGCCTCGGAGCCCGTGCCGGCCTGACCGGAGTCACACCTCAACAGTCCCAACGCTTTCCAAAGGCAGGAGACTCACCATGCCGTACGTCATCGCCGGGCCGTGCATCGACATCATGGACAAGTCGTGCGTCGAAGAGTGCCCCGTCGACTGCATCTATGAAGGCGACCGCAAGCTATACATCAACCCCCGGGAGTGCATCGACTGCGGTGCCTGCGAGCCGGTCTGTCCGGTCGAGGCCATCAGCCAGGATCGCCGCGTCGCGCAGGAGTACACCGAGTTCGTCCAGGACAACCGCCGCTTCTTCACCGAGCCGCTGCCGGGCCGCGCCGAGCCGATCGGAACACCTGGCGGATCGCACAAGACCGGTCCCATCGGGGTTGACACCCCGATGGTTGCCGAGCGCTAGGCAGTCAGGATGCTGGACGGAATACCGCTGGTCGACGCGCACGTTCATGTGCCGTCACTGACCACTCTTCGCCCCGCCTGGGTTCAATGGGCTCGAGACTTCGGGCCTGACGGCATCCTTGAGGACGTCTGGGACGCGGATGGGCTGCCTCGTCCCGAGCGGCTCGACGAGCTCTTCGCCGCGCAGGGGGTCGACGTCGCCCTTCTTTTCTGCGAGTACAGCCCAAAGGCGACCGGGATGCAGACCTTCGACGACCTGCTGCCGGTCGTCGAGCACAACCCCGTTCGGTTCCGCCCTGTGGCCAACGTGAACCCGCACCTGCACTTCCCGATCGCCGTCGAGCTGGCGCGGCAGCTCGACCTTGGTGCCGCCGCGTTGAAGCTGCACCCGGTGCACGGCGGGTTCCGTTGCGACGACAGGGCCCTGTATCCCGCGTATCAGGTCCTGCAGGAGCGCCAGGTGCCGTTGGTAGTCCACAGTGGGACGAGTTCGTTCCCCGGCTCGGTCAACGAGAACGCCGACCCGGCTTTTCTGCTCCCGGTCATTCGGGACTTTCCAGGCCTCAACATCGTCCTGGCCCATGGCGGCCGGGGCTGGTGGTACGACACGGCGGCCTTCATGGCGCTGTCCAACGAGAGCGTGTGGATCGAGTTGTCCGGTTTGCCGCCCAAGCGGCTGCCAGAGTATTACGCCAAGTACGACCTGGGCCGGCTCGCCCGGCGGTGGATCTTCGGTACCGACTGGCCTGGGGTGCCCGGGACCGCGCAGAACGCTCGGGCGGTAGCCGACCTGCTGGCCGACGACGTCGCATCCGCCGTTCTGGGTGGAAACGCAATGCGCGTGTATGCCGGGCTTGCGCAGCTGTCCGTCGACGCCCCCGTCGGGGCTGCCACGAGCCAGCGAAAAGAGGTCTGAACGATGCCGATCTATGCACTTGACCTACTCGTGCCGCAGATCCACCCGGACGCCTACATCCACCCCGGCGCGGTGGTCATCGGCGACGTCCGGATCGGCGCGCAGTCGTCGATCTGGCCCGGTGCGGTGCTTCGGGGGGACTTCGGACAGATCGTCATCGGCGCGCGCACGTCGATCCAGGACGGCACCATCCTGCACACCACCCAAGAGTGGCCCACCGTGATTGGGGACGACTGCGTCGTCGGCCACAACGCCCACCTCGAAGGCTGCACGGTCGAGAACCGCTGCCTCGTGGGCTCGGGGTCCGTCGTCCTCAACCGCGCGATCATCCGCACAGGGTCCGTCGTCGGTGCCAAGGCCTTGGTGCCGGAGGGCCTCGACGTGCCCGAGAACAGCCTCGCGCTCGGCATCCCCGCCCGGCCCAGGCCCATAGACCCCGAGAAGCAGGCGCAATGGATGGACTTCGCCGTGCGTGAGTACACCGACAACGCCAAGCGCTACCGAAACGGCCTGCGCAGGATCGACCAGGAAGGAAGCCCCGATGCGTGACAGCGACATCCAGGGACGGCCAGCCCGCGAGCTGAGTGACGTGGAGCTCGAGCAACAGGGGACCCAGGCACACGCCACGCGCAACTGGGTCTTCCTGCATGGCAGCGCCGAGCAGTTCGCCCACCACACCACCCGCATGCTCGAGCTGGAACGCGAGTACGTGCGTCGCCACCCCCGACGCACCTGGCAAGGCTCCGGTGGTGCGCCCAAGGACGGCGTAGCGACCGCGCAGGCATGGCGTCAGAGTGTCCTGGGCGTGATTCAGCAGCTCGAGGCGCTCGTCGAGCTGCCCGACCCACCCGCGGCCCCCCCGTTCAGCAGCGACCCCGCAACCGCCTTCCTGACACGGATCGCTGATGCCCCCGGTGGCCGCCTGAACAAGCTGGAGGCACATCAGGTGGCCCGTGAGGTGGGGCTTGAACGGGCCGCTTTGGCCAAGCTCTACAACACCGACCCGCCGTTGCTGGCCACCGAGCTGGAGGACCGCGTGATCACTGATGCTGGCCGGGCCTGGATCGATGGCGCCTCGGCATGAGCGATGCCAGCGCGGCACACCTCGTCTGGGCGTCCGCACGCCAATCGGCCGGTACGGCGGTGCGCTCGCCGGCATGCGCCCGCACGACCTGGCCGCACACGTCATTGGCGAGCTGACCCGCCGGCATCGCGACGTCGGCTGGTCCATCGTCGACGACGTCGTGCTCGGCTGCGCCGATCAGGTCGATGAGGCCAACGGCAACGTGGCGTGGATGTCGGCGCTGTTGGCGGGACTGCCAGGCGGGTCTGGG
>JGI20177J14857_1000001_pt1 | contig 153105 bp, 129 predicted proteins | sample NGESurdeep072012_6_FD_14857 | JGI IMG/M metagenome (IMG submission 14857) | reverse complement strand
GCTCGCCGTCCGCCGCCGCCGATTATTATTCATCAGCAACCTAAAGAGGTATAAAGATGTACGACGAAAGATTCGTCACCCCGATGCGCCAGGAGCTCACGCAGCTCGGTGTCGAGGAGATGCGCACAGCACAGGAAGTCGACGCGAAGCTGAAGGACGCCCATGGCACCACGCTGGTGGTGGTCAATTCGGTCTGCGGATGCGCGGCTCGCAACGCGCGCCCCGCTGTTGCCAAGGCGATCCAGCACGAAACCAGGCCCCATAAGCTCACGACGGTTTTCGCGGGGCAGGACGTCGAGGCGGTACAGAGAGCGAGAGGCTATTTCACCGGTTACGCGCCGAGCTCACCGCAGATCGCGCTGCTCAAGGACGGTCAGCTCGTCTACATGCTCGAGCGTCATCAGATCGAAGGGCGCACCGCCGACGACATCGCGAAGGATCTCACCCGCGCGTTCGACAAGTACTGCGAGGAGACCACCGCGGCGTAAGGCGGTCGCAACGGCAACTGCGAACTGAACGGGATGCGAGTACTCGGATCCCGTTCGGTGCAGTTGCAGGTTTGCCGTACCGAGCACCCAGGGTTAGAGCTCATCCCGCTTCCTTCTCTCGATGAAGGGCTGCCCGTCGGGGAGACTCTTCGGCTCGACCTCTCTGCCGGTCTCCTTGAGTACGCGCCCGCGGATGAACGACACTGTAACGCCAAGCAGTAGCGCCCATATGCTCACGCCGAGCACCCGCCAGAATACCACGCCGGTCGCCATTGCCTGCCAGTCCACGAACTCGGCGCGCGCCGTTCCCCACGGCTCGCGGTGCAGGGCGATCAGCACCAGACTCGCTGTCATCTCGCCCGCCGTCTCGAACACCGCGAACAGAGGCGCGCGCCACGGCCACTCGCGCACGGGGAATCTTCCGAGGTGGAGCGTGGTCATCCCCAGCAGAAAGAGAGTCCCCAGCACGAGCGAGGCGCCGAGGAAGGTGCTGGTGGCCTCGCCGTGGGTGAGCACGACGGCGCGGAAGAGACGAATCACGACGCCCGTGATCAGCGCGAGCTCGATGGGGGATCGCGCGATTTTGATGAACGCTGCCGGCTCCTCGAGGTCCCATTCGCTCGACTTGAACAGGTGGCGGCGCTTCTCGATCGCACGGGGCTTCGTCACGGTTTCCAATGTAACTCCCGAGCCGATGTCGTCCATAGATTTTCCTGCTGAATCATGGAGAGAACAGCCTCTTCTCCCCGATTCGACGCCGGGCGCCAGGGACGGGTGACTACTTGATCCAGTGCCCGATCCTGCTCCACCTGATGTCGGTGAGCATCGGCACCGGACGGTCGCTGTCGTCGGCGTTGTACGTGTAGTACACGAACAGCGGCTTCCCTCTCACGTTTTCCCTCGGGACGAAACCCCAGTAGCGGCTGTCCTTCGAGTTGTAGCGGCTGTCGCCCATCATGAAGAGCCGCCGCGGAGGGACGACGAGCGGGCCCCAATTGTCGTGGCTCGGCTGCGCGGGCGCCGCGCCAAAGCGCGACGATTTGAGTCCCCCAGTTTTCTGCCAGTCGAACAGTGGATCGACGGACGCGCCCATGGCCGGATCGACCTGCGCAGTCACACCGTACCCCTGGCGCTGCGCGATCCCATTCACATACAGAACCCCGTTCCGCATGTAGAGCGTGTCGCCAGGAGTACCGACCAGCCGCTTCACGAGAGTCGGCGTTGGGTCGTGTCCCAGCTGTTCTTCGTCTGCCTGGTACGGCGAGACGAACACCACTACGTCACCACGCTTCGGGTCCCGGTACGCCGGCAGGCTCGCGCGGCTGAACGGCACGTGCGCTCCGTAGATCGCCTTATTGACGAACAGCCAGTCTCCGACGAGGAGCGTCGGGATCATGCTGCCGGACGGAATGCGATACGCCTCGACGAGGAACGCCCGGAGGACGAGGAAGATCGCCAGTGCGCCGACGATCGACTTGAAATTCTCCCAGAGGTTGCGTAGCCGGGACTGCTGCGAAACGGGGCGCGCCTTTTGAGCGCGCCCCGCGTTAGACGGAGTTGCCAAGGAGCTTAGGGGTTCTTGAGATGTTTGTTGACGAGTCTGGTCATCTCGAACATGGATACCTGACCGCGGCCGAAGATCGGACGGAGGTTATCATCGGCGTTGATCATGCGGCGGTTCTTCGCATCCTGGAGACCCTTCCGCTTGATGTACTGCCAGAGCTTTTTCGTGACTTCCGTGCGCGGCATCGGTGAGCTGCCCACTACGTTGGCGAGATCGCTGCTCGGCTGCATCGGCTTCATGAACGCCGCGTTGGGCGTGCGCTTCTTGCCCGAGGATTTCCGGCGGCTGCTCTTCCGAGCGCCTTTCTTTGTCGCTTTTCTAGATGACTTTCTGGCCGAAGATTTCCGGGACGAGGACTTCTTTCTTCCTTTGCTCTTCTTTTTCGCTGCCATCTTGTCTCCTGGTTTGGTGATCGGATGCGAGTTGCTGCTATAGAGTGAAACGCGGTCCGTCAGCGACGCAAACTATAGTCCCGCGAGGCGAAAGCAATAGGGAATGCAAAGAGTTTCCCTATGAGAAACACGACATTCCAGAGGGAAAAACGGCATTTCGGGGTCCGGTGAGTCAGGCCGCTCCCCTCATTTTCCCGCAAATTCCTCTATGAGCTTCACCATTTTCACGTCGTACGGGTCGGGCGAATCGTCGTCTTCCGCTATGTCATAGTTCTGTTGCGGAGTCTCGAGAATGAGCGGCACATCGCTGCTGCGGCGGTCATGCATGAGCCACTCGAACGGCTGCTTCCCTATGTGTCCGTCCCCTATGAGAACGTGGCGATCCTTGTTCGATCCCAGCTCTCCCTCGCTGTCGTTCAGATGGAAAAAGGACGGCGGCTCGTCCGCGGCTTCCTCGAATTCGTCCAGCACTGCGGTGAGCGCCTGCTTCGATGCGGTGATGTCGTAGCCCGAGGAGAAGAGGTGGCACGTGTCGAGCCCGTAGCCGGTTCTCGCCCGGAGAGATTCTGGAACGCCGGCTAGAATTTCTTTCACCTCCTGCGCCGTCTTTCCCATGGTCTTTCCAGCGCCGGCGGTGTTCTCTACGAGGAGGCGCGTGTCGGACTCGATCGTCTTCAGCGCCACCGTGATGGCCTTGGCGATGCGCTTTGCCGAGTCCGCGCGATCACCGGTTCCCGCTGAGCCGGGGTGAAAACACACCGCACCTACACCGAGGGCGCTCGATCTCTCCAGCTCCTTGGTGAGTCCGGCGCTGGCCCTCGCCCACTTCTCGTCGTCCGGTGTCGCGACGCTCAGCACGTAGGCCGCGTGCACGACGACATTCGCCGGCTTGATTCTGGTCTTCGCCAGCGCCGCCTTGAAGCGGGCCACCCTCTCCGGTTTGATTGTCGCCTTGTCACCGTAGAAGCGCGGGATGGCAGTGAAGATCTGTAGCGCGGTCATCCCCGCGTTCCCCGCGCGGAGAACCGCCATGTGGATGCCGCCGTTGACGATCGTGTGGGCGCCTATGTATCGAGTCATGCCGCTCGCCGCTGCAAGTACTTTACCGTGCGCGTCCCTGGAGGGGCGCATGGGTTTCGCCCCCGTGCAGCGGACGATCACCCGCCATACGAACGATCCCGAGCAGATGACCGTCGACCTTCAGCTCGGTGGAGCGCCGCTCGCAGGAAGCGGGCGACGTCACGCAGATGGCGGGGAGCGTGGCGATGATGCTCGAAGAGGCATCTGGGAATACCGCACGAGCCATCGCCGCCGCGGAAAAGTTGCTACGCCCCGAGCAGTGGGCGATTCTACCTCAGGTCATTCGCGACCGGCCCGAGAGCGGCAGCACCAGCGCGGCAAAGCAATAAGCGGTAACGCTGAGCGCCACGCTCAGCGCCAGATTCCATCGCGGTACCCCACTCGCTCCGGCCTGCCAGCCGAATCGTTGGGCGTCTTCCACCAGACTCTGATTCTGTTGCGGTCAAGCGCAATCCATGGCGCAATCGCGGGAACATCGTCGGGGGTCGCCTGTCCGCGCTGGTCGAAAATGTGCCCCGTTACGCGCGAGAGCACGATCCCGATTCTGGGCGTCGTGGAGTTTGGATCCTCGAACACGACGACCACGCTGTCGCCGTGCGCGGCCACGCTTGCCATCGAGGGTGAATTGCCATAAACGACGGGAACGGGCGAGTGAAACATTCCACCCCTGTCCATCGAGTGCGCGAAGAAGACGCCGGCTCCATCGCTCGCCTCGATGAAGTAGACGAGATGCACGTACCCGCTTACCGGATCGTAGAAAATTCCCGGAGCTGGACGATCGCAGCCGCGACGGCCGCGGTCTCGCGACTCAACTTCGACCGGGGGGTGCCAGGTCCTGCCCTGGTCGCCGGAGCGCTGCATCCACAGCACGACGTTGCTGTCGCTCCGTGACGACCACCAGGCGCGAAACAATTCCGTGGCAGCGCCAGCGGTGCGAATCGAACGGATGCATGGAGCGCTCGACCCGGCGATCGCCGGCAAATTCGCGCTCATCACCGCGTTCCGTGCATCGGGGTCACCGAGCTGGGACTGGCGGTACGAAACGTCCCCCCACTCCACCGGCTCGTTGACGCAGCCGGCGAGAAGGAGCGCCAGCGAGAGGAGCGCTATCCGGATTGTCCGCTGGCCTGAATCACCGAGCGCCGGCTTCGCNCCNATACATTTACCCGNCGACAGACGCCACGAGTACTTCAGAGCGCGATTTCCCATTTGCGCACTTTAGCTCCCCGCGCCGAGCGAGAGAAGCCCGGCACACTACGCCCTTCGTCACTAAGCTGACGCGCTCCCTAGCGAAGGGGTTCGTTTTGAGTCGACGGGCCGTATCTTTCGAGAGTACTTCCGCACGCCATCTCGAGGAATTCATGTCCGCCTCTGCAGTCAAACCCGGCCGTTCCGGCTCCTCCGGCGCCAGCCCGCGCAAAGCCAAATCAACCAACGACGAGCCCAGCGCCCAGAGCGCAGCTACCGAGACGGCCGCGCGAACTCTGACCGGATTCAATGGGAACCGCCGTGTGCCGCCGCCGGTGAACGAGCCGGTCAAGAGCTACGCGCCTGGATCTCCGGAGAGAGCGGCGCTAAAGGATCGCCTGCGCTCGATGTCCAGCGAGCGAATCGACATTCCTCTCATCATTGGCGGCAAAGAGGTTCACACCGGTGAGCTGGCCGAGTCGGTGATGCCCCACAATCATCGTCACGTACTGGCCCAGTGGCACCGCGCCAGCGCGGCGAGCATCGATCAGGCCGTCGCCGCGGCGAAGGAAGCGGCGAAAGACTGGGCGAACTGGGCGTGGGAAGATCGCGCGGCCGTGTTCCTCAAGGCGGCGGAGCTGCTGGCGACGACGTGGAGACCGACGGTCAACGCGGCGACGATGCTCGGCCAATCGAAGACCGCGTACCAGGCGGAGATCGATGCGGCATGCGAGCTGATCGATTTCTGGAGATTCAATCCGAGCTACGCGCAGAGCCTCTACGACGAGCAGCCGCTCAGCGACCGCACGATGTGGAACCAGCTCGATTACCGGCCGCTCGAGGGATTCGTGTACGCGGTGACGCCGTTCAACTTCACGTCGATCGCGGGAAATCTCCCGACGGCGCCGGCGCTGATGGGGAACACCGTCATCTGGAAGCCGGCGTCGAGCGCGATGCTGAGCGCGCACTACATCATGAAGCTGCTCGAGGAGGCAGGACTTCCTCCGGGAGTGATCAACTTCGTGTCTGGTGATGCTGCTCTCATCTCCGACAGGCTTCTCTCGAACCGTGATCTCGCCGGGGTGCATTTCACGGGCAGTACCGCCGTCTTCAACAATATGTGGAAGACCATCGGTGCCAGCATGTCGCGCTACAAGTCTTATCCGCGCATCGTCGGGGAGACGGGTGGCAAGGATTTCATCGTCGCGCATGCGTCGGCGGATCCGGTGGCTCTCTCGGTCGCCATCGCGCGCGGAGGGTTCGAGTACCAGGGACAGAAGTGCTCCGCCGCCAGCAGGGTGTACATCCCCGAATCGATCTGGCCCGAGGTGCGCGACCGCACCGTCGCTATCATGAAGGACATCCGGATGGGGGATGTGACCGACTTCCGGAATTTCATGGGCGCGGTGATCGACAAGAAGGCGTTCACGAAGATTGGTGAGTACCTCGAGCATGGTCGCAAGAACGCGAACGTCGTCGCCGGCGGTGTCGCGCGTGGGGAAGATGGATATTTCATCGAGCCGACGCTGATCGAGACGAAAGATCCCGGGTATCGCCTGCTGTGCGAGGAGATTTTCGGACCCGTGGTTACGGTGCACGTTTATCCCGATGACAAATGGGCCGAGACCCTCAAGATCGTGGACGAGACTTCTCCCTATGCGCTCACCGGCGCGGTGTTCAGCAGAGACCGCCAGGCGATCCGCGAGGCCGCTCTCGTCCTCCGCAATGCCGCCGGCAATTTCTACATCAACGACAAGCCGACGGGCGCGGTCGTGGGTCAGCAGCCATTCGGGGGCGCGCGCGGGTCGGGGACCAACGACAAGGCCGGGTCGAAACTCAACCTCGTGCGCTGGATCAGCCCCCGGAACATCAAGGAGACGTTCTCTCCTCCGCTCGACTATCGGTATCCGTTCATGGCCGAGGAGTAACCCGCTTTTTTGTTCGAGATCTCGGCGCCAGTCAGTCGGGAGGGTATCCTCTCCGGCGNTATGCTCGCTTGCTACCAGGGCAGAAGGAATCGCGCGAAGTCTCCGTGAATGGTGATCGCCGGAACGATGAGAACNTTCCCCTTGCGAAGTCGAAGCGCGGAATGGTCGTAGAAAACACCAATCTCGGGAGAGATGCCCGTTGTGCGCGTACCAATCCTGGCGCCAAAAAATCCACCCAATGTTGGTGAATCGTGAACCGCGCCCTTGTTGATGGGAATCACCTGCATCGCGCGAATCCCGCCGTAGGGTGTAAAGCGATCGTTGTCTTCGGCCGAAGTGATCAGTGTGGCTTCCAGGTGCGCATGATCGCCCCAGTTCACCAGTCCGCCGCCAACCATAATCGCGGTCGCAGTGCCCGGAGCCTGGGAAACACCGTTCAGTCGGCGTTTATAATTGGCCACGATCCCGCTGAAAGACGGTGCCCGGACACCGATGTCCGAACGGTCATCCAATCCGAAACGGACTTCCGGATCGATTCCATAGCGGGGGTACGAACGGTTGTCGATGGAATCGTGCACGGAATTCGGCACGACATACATGGACATGCTGTGAACGGTCGTTCCAACTGGAACCGGCTGAGCGGTGCTTCCCACGGTTAGCGGTATGCAGCCGGCAGTGTAGATGATCGACAGCGCGGCCCCAGCGCGAAATACGAATTTGAATGTCATGATCCAGCCCAGGTTAGAGGTACGGAATGCAACCTAGGGTCGCCGGTTCATGCGGTCTTTACGTCAGATTACGTAGTAGCGAGTTCGCCTAGGCGCGCAAAGTCCGAGCGAGTGAGCAGAGTTCTCGCCGCAGCCACCGAAGAACACGCGCGCCAATCGCACGCCAAGGCGCGCCNTCCAGGCNCGTGTAGTTACAGATCTATGCGGGAGAGGTGCGGTNTCCTCGTAGCGGCTTTCCAAAGCGAGCACGTGGAGGANACCCGCGACTGAGCGGAGCGAAGGAGCGCCGTTAGGGGCTCCGACCAAGCGAGCGTAGCCGCGAAGAGGATACCGCGCCTCGACCCAAACCGAGATACTAGGGAACGCGAAGGCTAGAAGCGCGCCTCGACGTAGAGATTGGCGCGCACTGATTTCTCAGGATAGATCCCTTTGGCGAGATCGATGCGAATGAGCCCGTCCATAAACGACGCGCCGACCCCCGCGCCGCTAAGCGGACGTCCGGGATGCGAGAAGTTCGTGCGATCGCCCGCCCAGCCAAGATCTCCGAACACAATCTTGCGAAACCCCGCCGATCGTGTGCCGAACTCCGCGCTCGTCATCCAGAACGAATCTCCAATCTCCGCGCCGGCTTTCTGACCGCGCACAGTCTGAACGCCGCCGAGGAAGAATTGCTTCTGGATCGGGAGCTGGCCGCCCGACGCACCGGCGCCCAAAGTGAGGGCGCCATCGAGCGCGCTACCGAGGCCGCGTGAGAGCGTGGTCTGCAGGGAGCCGCGCGAATAGTCGAAGGTGCCCGTTGCTCCCTCGAGCTTGATGTCGGTCAGAGCGCGGAATCCGTGCGGATCGAGCCCGTAGGACGAGTGATGCACCACCGCCAGTCCGACGATCTTTCCGTTCACGGCGTTGATGTTCGTCAGATCGCCCTTCACCCCGCCGGGATGCGCAATCGCGAATTCTGTGTGCACCGTCGCGTCGAAATGCTGTTCGGCGAACAGGCGCCAGCTGTTGATCATCCCGTAATCCTTCTCACCTGTCAGTTCCGCGCCCCACGTCCGGTAGTAGAACCCTTCGTCGCGCCCGAAGAAGAGCGCCGACAGCGAGCTGCTGAAGCCGAGCGGATCACCCCAGTCGTTGGAGGCGACGAGACGGCGATAGACACCGACTCCGATCTTCCGCCGGCCATCAGTGCGATCGAGCGACAGCTCTCCATTCGGGGAGAGGTCGGCGACGCCAAGCCTGAAGAGCGCATGCGTCGAGTACCCTCCGCCAAGCACCTGTTCGACCGCTAACGCGGTCGAAAATCCTTCGATACGATTGAAGCGCGTGAACGGGAGTCCCCAGGAGACTGTCGGCCTCTGCGGAGCAAACTCCGGCTGAGCGCCGAGCGTCAGCGCCTCGGAAACCAGCGCATCGCGCTCGGCCGTTCCGAACACCGCTTCGCCTTCGTCGTAGATGGATTTGGGGAGCTCGCTCGAGTGCGCGAGAGCGACCGTGTCGCACGGAACTCTGATCAGAATGTGCAGGCCTTCGTCCGATCTGTTCTCCGACCGGATGCGCTCCGTCCCCTGCNTGCACTCAGTGTGGCGGCGCTCCCTCCGCGCGGCGCGCGATACGGAATCGCTCGCCGTATCGATCGCNGCGATGATNACGTCGGGCANCGGCTCGGTTCCGTTCACGCTCGAGTACGTGTAGCGCTGCTCGAGCTTGAATGGGATGTGCATGAAGCTCACCTGCGCCTCGCCTTCAATGGTTTGCGACCGTGGGAGCCAGAAGCGTCCCTCGTGAAGACCGTATTCGACGGTGATGGCGCTGACGTTCGCCTTCATCGGGGTGATCATCGGCTTCACCCAGCGCGGGATGTCGTCATCGGGGTCGTGCTCTTCCTCGTTCGCTTCCTTGGCCACGGCCATGATGTCCATCTCCTGCGCCATGCGATAAACCGCGCGCACGAGATGCCCTGTGGCCGCGTCGAACCAGAGCGAGCCGACCGCGACATTCCACTTGGGCTGTCGGGGACGAATGCGGAGCTCGCGCAGCTCGAGGCGCTGTCCGCCGGGAAGCTGGAAGGTGACGGAATCTCCCGACTGGTAGGTGTAGTAGGCCTCCGCACCGGCCGCGAGCGGATGGATTATCTCGTTCTCGCTCACGTCCGCTTTGGCGAGACCCGAGCCGATCCAGAGCGTCTCGCGCCCTGGAGCGTAGGGAATGTCGCCCCCCGAGCCGAGGTCGATGTCTCCCTTCCCCACTCCGTCGAGCATCGGAAAAGCGCTGCGCTGGCCCCGGACATCGATGATCGCGCCCTTGCCGCGCTGCCACACCACGTGCGAGGCTCGCTCGCTTCGCATCAGCAGCCGGTCGCGGCCGATGTGCTTGAATCCCATTCCAACCGATATCCGCTCGTAGGCACTCGCGTCGTAACCGGTGAGCGACGAGTCCTGGGTGAGTCTCGCTTCGCGCGCGTGAAGCAAAAGCTCTCTGGCGCGGGGATCCTTGAACGCACTTGCCAGGACTGCCGGCGTGACGGGCAAGAGCTTGGCAAGGCGGATTTCCTTTCTGACCGAATCCCGGGCCCGGCCCCGTGCGCGCAGCGAATCACGCCGCTGCTCTCGCCGGACTGCGATTGAATCGCTTCTCGCCCGAACTACGCTATCCTGCTTCTCCTTGCCGACCTGAAGAGTGACGTGGGACTGCGCGAAGACGACGACGGCGAGGAGTGCTAGCATTTTTTACTGTCTCGTCGGACGAGGAATGGCGAAGGAGACGCCCAGCTGCCAGAGGACGAGATCCGTCTTGCTGCTGCGCGGGTTCAGCGTGATGGAGCCGTCGGGATTGTCGGTGATGTCGCCCTTTCTCAGATAGGTGGCGTGGGCACCGTAGTGATATCGCGCTCCGAGATTGAGAGCCCCAAGCGACTTCCCGAATGGAATCATCAAGCCGCCTCCAAACACCCAGGCGTGGGACCAGTCGTCGTAGTTGGTCGTATTGAGAACCGATTGCGAATTGCCCGTTCCCGAGATCGACGACTCCGTCCAGAAATAGGTTGTCGCTATTGCAGCGTTGGCGTACGGGCGGAACCAACCGTCGGGAATCTGCACCTGGGCACCGACGGCACCGAACCCGATTCGGTTATCCGTTTCCAGATCCAGCGAAAGGCGCCCGGTGTTGGGAAACCCAATCCGCTGCCGCTCGCGTCCGTACTGGACGCCGCCCAAGTCCGCGCGGATGTTGAAGTAGCCTTTGGGATCGACACGGAACATTCCCGTCAGATCGAATCCGTAACCGTTCGGAACATTGTTCGCGAACTCGCCCTTCGGCTGCGAGATTGCGAGATCGCCACCGAACGAAAAGCGTGAAGGAATCTGACCGCCGTAGTAGACGATCTGCGCATCGATAACCGATGCCGATGCGAAAATGAAAGCAGTGCTCAGTACCAACACGGCTTTGGACTGCATAGTTTCTCTCCCTCGGGTTTGGAACCACGTTGGCAGGGACGGTGCCCGGTCTTTAGCCAACGCTATATCATTTTACGGTAAGAGGTTACAACGAGTTTCAGGTCCCCTGAAACAAGTCATTGCCCTCTCCTCGTGACACTCCCTGTCGTCTTATGGTGACACCTTTAGACAATTCCGCGCAGGCGCTCCGGGTTGAGGGACTCCGGAAAGCCTACGACGACGTCGTCGCCGTCGATGGCCTGAACCTCCAGGTCCACACCGGGGAATGCTTCGGCCTCCTCGGCCCCAACGGCGCCGGAAAGACGACCACGATCGAGATCTGCGAAGGTCTTCTCACCGCCGACTCGGGCAGTGTCGAGGTGCTCGGCCGGCACTGGAAATCGGATGCCCGCGATCTCCGCGAGCTGCTCGGGATCCAGCTCCAGGATACGCAGCTGTCCGAGAAGCTCACCGTGGATGAGACGCTCACTCTCTTCCAGAGCTTCTATCGCGATGCGCGAGACGTCGGAGAGGTGATCGATCAGGTCGACCTGGGCGAAAAGCGCTACTCGAGAGTCGGCGGATTGTCGGGCGGACAGAAGCAGCGCCTCGCGGTCGCGTGCGCGCTGGTCGGAAACCCCCAGCTCCTCTTTCTCGACGAGCCTACGACGGGTCTCGACCCGATCTCGCGACGGCAGCTCTGGGACCTGATCGCAAAATTCCAGGCGGAGGGAAAGACGATCGTTCTCACCACGCACTACATGGAAGAGGCCGAGCGGCTTTGCGATCGCGTGGCGATCGTGGATCACGGTCATGTGATAGCTCTGGGGACGCCACGCGATCTGATAGAGTCCGTGGATGTCTCGCATCTTCCGCCGCCCGAGCCTCGAACCACGTCCGTGACGCTCGAGGATGTATTCGTTTCTCTTACGGGCAGGACTCTGCGCGATGAGTGAGACCGTCGTGATCCGCGAATCAGAGGAGCGGCCGAGCCAGCGACAACCGACGGCGGCCGGAGGTGGAACGTCCCACCCGCCCGCCCGGCGCGGATTCACGCGCAGCTCGATGGTGCAGCTCACCCTCGTCCGGTTCCGTGAGTTCATTCGCGAGCCCGAGGCAGTTTTCTGGACGTTCATCTTTCCTATCCTCCTCGCGGCAGGGTTGGGAATCGCCTTCAGACAGCGCGGGCCGGACAAGGTCCAGGTCGGCGTCGTTTCGGGTACCGCGAGAAGCGCCGGGGTAGTCCAATCTCTCGCCAGGGATTCCACGCTCGTAGTTGCGATGTACGACGACAGCTCCGCGGCACGCGCTCTTCGCACGGGAAGGGTTGCGCTGCTCGTTGTTCCGGGATCGGCAAAGGACAGCGTCCGGTATGTCTACGATCGCGGACGCAGTGAAGCGGTGAGCGCGCGCTTAATGGTGGACCGCGCCGTCCAGACTGGAGCTGGTAGAGTGGATGCGGTTCGCGCGACCGATACTTACGTAACGGAAGCCGGCTCACGCTACATCGACTTCCTCATTCCCGGCTTGCTCGGCATGAATCTCATGGGGAGCAGCATCTGGGGACTGGGTTTCTCGATTGTCACGGCGCGCAGCAAGAAGCTGCTCAAGCGGCTGATGGCGACGCCGATGTCGCGCGTGCAGTATCTACTTTCGTACCTGTGCTCGCGACTCGTTTTCCTGATCCTGGAAGTCGTGACTCTCGTTGGCTTCGGACACTGGGCGTTTGGAGTTCCGCTGCGCGGCTCACTCGCGACGCTGTTTCTGATCTGTCTGCTCGCGGCGGTCTCCTTTGGCGGCTTGGGGCTGCTTACGGCATCACGGGCACGCACGACGGAAGCCGTCTCGGGAATCATGAACTTCATCATGCTGCCGATGTGGATCTTCTCGGGTGTATTCTTCTCGTCCGCAAACTTTCCGCGCGCCATTCAGCCTTTCATCAAGCTGCTCCCGCTCACGGCTGTAAACGATGCACTCCGCGCCAACATGCTCGAAGGAGCATCGTTCGCCGCGGTCACTCCCCAAATGCTCGTCATTATCGTCTGGGGAGTAGTCACGTTCTTCGCCGCGCTCAAGCTGTTCCGCTGGCGTTGATGTCGTGAGCGACACCTCGGGGACCGCCCCCCGGAATCTCCTCGCGGTCAACGAGGCGCTCTCGATTCCGCGAAGCGAGCTCGACATGCGGGTGTCGAGGTCGTCGGGCGCCGGCGGACAGCACGTGAACAAGACATCGTCGCGCGTGGAGATCTTCTGGAACGTTCTCGGATCGCGCGCACTCACCGAGGAGCAACGGGCGCGCCTTCGTGAGAAGCTCGCGTCTCGGCTCACAACCGAGGGGAGCATCCGCGTCGTCGCGAGCGACATGCGGAGCCAGAGCCGCAATCGCGATCTCGCGGAGGAGCGACTCGCCGACCTCGTGCGTCGTGCGCTGCTGATTCCAAAGAAAAGACGACCGACACGACCCACACGGGCTTCAAAGGAAGCACGGCTCGAGGGAAAAAAGCGACTGTCGCACAAGAAGCGCGAGAGGCGGAACCTCCCCGAGTGACATATAAACGCGCTTCGCGCGCGCAGATAATCGCCGCGTTTGCTTCGATCTATCTGATCTGGGGATCGACATACCTCGCAATCAGCTACGCCGTCGAGACGATTCCACCGTTCATCATGGGCGGGATTCGTTTCGTGGTTTCCGGAGCGATGCTCTACCTGTGGGCGCGATATCGTGGAGCGCCAAAGCCGACGCGTCTCCACTGGCGCAACGCAATCGTCGCAGGTGGCTTCCTCCTCCTCGGTGGGAATGGAGCAGTCGTATGGGCGGAGCAGTTCGTTCCGTCGGGCCTCACCGCCCTGCTTGTGTCGATTCTTCCCTTCTGGCTGGTGATCATCGAGTGGGTCAGGCCCCCGCGCAAACGTCCAAGCGGTGCAGTCCTGGTTGGACTGGTCCTCGGTTTCATTGGGATCGTCGTGCTCGTGGGGCCGTCCGATGTCGGCGGTCACGGAGGCGTGAGTCCCATTGGCGCTCTGGTGCTGATACTCGGCTCCTTGTCGTGGGCGATCGGCTCCTTCTGGTCGCGCGACGCACAGCTGCCTGAATCCGGACTGCTCACCACAGGCATGGAGATGCTCGGTGGCGGCGCACTGTTGCTGATCGTTGGGGCAATCACGGGCGAGCTCGCTCACATCGACATTCATCGCATCTCGAACGCATCGGCCGTGGGCCTGCTCTATCTCATCACTTTCGGGTCGCTGCTCGGCTTCACGTCGTACATCTGGCTGCTCGACAGAGTCTCCCTTGCGCGTCTTGGTACATACGCGTACGTCAATCCAATCGTGGCCGTCCTGCTCGGCTGGGCGATCGCGGGTGAGCGGTTGTCCATTCGCACTGGAGTCGCCGCCGCGATCGTCATTTGCGCAGTCGCTCTCATCACGACGGCGCGGAGCACGACAACCACACAAACCGGTTAGCACAGCCAGAACCTGGGTCAGGCGAGTTTTTCGAGTCGCTCGCTCGCGCTGACCGGCTGCTGTCCCGTCGGCTTCTCTGAATGCTTGGCCTCGGTGTGCTTCACGAGGCCAAACTTGCCTAGCATCCACTCTCGCCACTCGTCGAGAATCTCGTAGAACGTCGGAATCACGACGAGCGTCAACAGCGTTGACGTGATCACGCCGCCGATCACCGCGCGTCCCAACGGCGCACGAAACTCGGCGCCTTCGCCGATGCCGAGAGCAACCGGAAGCATGCCCGCGATCAGCGCCAGCGTCGTCATCATGATCGGGCGCAGACGAATCGCGCCAGCCTGAATAATCGCGTCACGTCTCGACAGTCCGTCCCTCTCGCGTGCCCATTTCGCGAAGTCGATGAGAAGAATGGCGTTCTTAGCCACGATTCCCATCAACAGGATCACTCCGATCAGGCTCATGATGTTGATCGTCGTGCCGGTGATCATGAGCGCTAGCATGACGCCGATGAGGGACAGCGGCAGCGAGATCATGATCGCCAGCGGCTCGAGGAAGGAGCCGAACTGCATGACGAGAATCAGGTACATGAGCATCACCGCAATACCGAGCGCGGAGAAGATGCGGCCGAACACCTCGTTCTGGCTGTCGACTTCACCGCCTTGCGTGATGTGAACACCGGGCGGAAGCGTGATCTTCGCGATCCGGGCGTTGATGTCCTTCATCACTTCGGTGAGTGGACGCCCGGACGTGTTCGCCTGGACTGTTACCACCAGATCTGCATCGAGGTGGCTGATCTGGGCCGGGCCGAGTGATTCCGTGATCGTTGCGATCTGACCAAGCGGCAGCGTGCGGGGCTGACCATCGGGACCAGTGACCACCAGCGGCAGTTGCTCGAGATCCGCTGCACGCTGTCTGGCTGCGGGTGCAAGACGCACGTTTACTTCTCGTGTCTGATCGGTCGGATCAACCCAGTCGCCAGCCTTGATTCCGGCGAATGCAGGACGCAGTGCCTGCGCGACTTGGCCGACCGTAACTCCGAGAGTTCCAGCGAGCCCACGATTCAGCTCGACGTTGAGCTCTGGCTTCTGGCCTTTCGTCGACAGCCCAACATCTACTGCGCCCTTCACCTGCTTTACCTGCTCCCCGATTGCTTCAGCAACTGCTCCGAGCTGTTGCGCCGTGCCGCCACGCAGCTCGATCTGTATCTGCTTCTGCGCGCCCCAGAAGTCGCTGGTGAAGACGGACATCGTGGCCCCAGCGATGTGGCCGACTTCCTCGCGGAGCTGTCGTCCGAAATCCTCGGCGTCGATGCTGCGATCGGCCTTGGGTATGAGTCGAACGTAGATGTTGCCGACGTTCACGTCCCCGGTAGTTCCGCCGAGTGTTGTGTAGGTGAACTTGACTTCCTTGGTGTGCGCTCGCGCGATTCGCGCTGCTTCTTCAGCCTTGATGCGCGTGTAGGCGAGGTTCGAGCCTGGAGGAGTCTCAATCGCAATATTGAGCTCTGACTGGTCCTCCGTTCCGAAGAAGCTCGCGCCGACGAGCCCAACGGCGGGGAGCGCCAGTGCGCCGATGAACGATCCGATCGCGATCAGAACCATTGCCACCCTGTGATCGAGCGCCCAAGCGATCAGCCCCTTGTAGCGCTGGGCCATACGGTTGAACCAGTTGTTGAACTTCTCGAGCGCGTGAGCAATCGGATTGCGCCTCTCGCCAGACTCGATCTGCGGATCGGCCCAGTAGGCCGAAAGCATCGGATCGAGCGAGAAGGAGACGAACAGCGACACAAGCACTGACGCGGCGATCGTAAGCGCGAACGGCTTGAACCACTGCCCAGCCACTCCGTACATGAACGCAACCGGAACGAACACCGCGACGATCGAGAACGTGGTCGCCGCCACGGCGAGGCCGATCTCGTCGGTGCCCTCGTGCGATGCCGTCATGTGGTCCTTACCCATCTCGATGTGGCGCACGATGTTCTCGCGCACCACGATGGCGTCGTCGATCAGAATTCCGATCGCGAGCGACAATCCGAGCAACGACATCGTGTTGAGCGTGAATCCGAAGGCCCAAACCACGATGAACGACGCCAGCACGGAGACCGGCAGCGCCAGTCCGGTGATTACCGTGGATCTCCACGAGTTTAGGAACACGAACACGACCAGCACCGTGAGCATGGCTCCGATGAGCAGCGCCTCCTCGACGTTGCGCACCGACGCCTTTACCCGTTGACCGGCGTCTTTCACGATGTCGATCTTCACTCCGGCAGGGAGCGTTGATTGGATATCGCTAACTTTCTGGCGAACCTTGGCGCTGACATCGGTCGTGCTGTAGCCCTTCGACTTCACAATGTTGATGCCAACCGCCTCGACACCGTTGTACAAAGCGAGCGACCGCTGCTCCTGGGTCCCATCGATTGCATCAGCGACCTGACCCAGCCGCACGATCTGACCGTTCCGCTCGGCGACTACCAGGTTCGTGAAATCCTCCGGACCTTCGAGGCGCCCCTGAAGACGAATGGTGCGCTCGTCGAGGTTTCCGTTGAGGCGTCCTACCGGTGCGGCAAGGTTCTGAGCCTGCAGCGCCTGTACGACCTGACCGACGCCGATCCCGGCCGCCTGCAGCTCCTGGGGCTTGAGCTGAATCGTCATCTCGCGTTTCACGCCGCCGACCAGCTGAACCTGTGCGATGCCGGGAATGCCTCTCAGCTTGCTCATGATGTCTGGATCAGCGAGCCGGGTGAGCTGCGCCGGAGTCATCGTCGTAGAAGCGATCGTCATCGAGACGATCGGCAGATCTGACGGGTCGAATCTCTGTAGAACCGGTTCTTTCATCTCGACAGGAAGGTCCGCCCGGATCCCGGAGATCGCATCGCGAATGTCCTGAGTGCCGACCTGCGGATCCTTCTCGAACACGAAGAGCGTGATGATCTGCGCGTAACCGTCTCCGGCGGTGCCGAAGATCTTGTCGACACCGGAGATTCCCTTGATCGCATCCTCGACCGGCTTGAGAATCTCTCTCTCAACGCCCTCGGGAGATGCACCCGGATAAGGAATAAGAGTCAGCACGACGGGCTGCTGAATGTCCGGGAACTCGTCGGTCTGCAGACGCCAGAGCGCGAACAATCCGAACACCACCAGCGCCACCATAGTGACGACGGTGATCATTGGACGCTTGATGGCAAAATCTGAAATGACCATAGATCAACTTCCCCGACCGCTATTCACCGCCGGCTGCGTCGCCGGCGCCATGATGCGTATGAGAGTCCCCGGAGTAATTCCCTGCGCCGCGCCCAGTAGCAGCGTGTCGCCCGCCTGCAGACCTGACAATACCTCGATCGTCTCCGAAGTCTTGTCCGTCAGGCCGATCTGCACCTGAACTTTCTCCACCTTCCCCTGCTTCACCCGCATCACGGACGGAGTCGTTCCGCGCACATCGACCGCCGACGCCGGAACCACCAGTCCCATCTTCGTCGCGGTGGACATCCTCCCGTTCGCAAACAGCCCGCCGACGAGCGCGCGACCCTCGTTCGGAATCGAGACGTAGATGCGCACCTGGCGTGTCGTCGGATCAGCGGTCGGGTTGATGCGAGTGATACGTCCCACAAATTGGCGGCCGGGATAACCGCTGACGGTGAAATCGACCGGAACACCAATGCGGATCGATGCGAGCTGTTCAGCCGGCACCGACGCTTCGAGCCTCATGCTCGACGGATCGACGACGGTGAACAGAGCAGAACCCGGCTGAACGACATCACCCGCCGAGACAGGACGCTCGCTCACGACTCCGCTGAAGGGCGCCGTGACGGTCGTGCTGCGGTACGCCTTCTCGGCACTCGCCAGCCTGGAGTTCGCATCTTCGAGAGCCGCCTGCGCAGCGATTGACGTCCGACGCGACTGGTCGATGTCCCGTTCGGCGATCGCGCCGGCGGCGAGGAGCTTCTCGTTTCGGGCAAGGTCTTTCGCCGCCACATCCGCCGCGTTGCGCGCCGAGACGAGACCGGCGCGCGCCGAGGTGTACGCGTCCTGGATTCCCGTCGCGTCTATTCGCGCGAGCACGGTACCGGCGTTCACGGCCTGACCTTGATCCGCGTAGGTCTGGAGAACGCTGCCGGAGACCTGCGCGCGAAGCACGGCTTCGCGGTCAGGCTCGAGCGTTCCGGAGATCGATGGCCCGGTCATGATCGATCCGTTGGCGGCCACTGCGATGTTCTCGGGCCCCACTACCATCGTTTCCGCCTTCGCCGTCTCCGCCGCGGAAGCCTTGTCGCCTTTGCTGCACGCGTTGACGCCGGAGAGAGCGGAAAGACTCAGCAGAACAGCGCCGCTCTTTCTCAAAATACTCCGATCTAGCTTCATAATGACTCTCTTCTAAATGCTTACTGGGGTGGAATGGCGGTCTGCTGCTGTCCCTGCACCTGCTGTTGCGCGGCTTGTGCCGGCTGACTGCTCTGCTGCGCTGCCGTTGCCTGGGTCTGCGCCTGGGCCTGCGTGGCTCCGGTACTCTGGAGTGGAAGATCAGCCAAGAGCGCCAGCTTCACGCGCGCGACCTGCAGATTCCTCGCTGCCAAAGCACGATTCGTGACTGCCTGCTCGAGCAGAATTCTCGAGTCGTTCAGCTCGATCTGCGTCGAGATGCCCTCCTTGTAACGAACTTCGGCGATTGAGTACGCGCGCGCTGCCTGCTCGGCCGTGCCCAGACTTGCCTGCCACGCCGCGCGAGCCTGGAGGAGATTGTTGATCGTCACCCGGGAATCGAGCGCGGCGAATTCGCGCAGCTGGTCGTACCGCGCCTGCGCTTCACGCACGTTGGCTTCCGCCACCAGCTGATCGCCCTTGATACGGCCCCCGGTGAAGAGCGGGACCTGCGATGCCACGCCGATCGTCCAGTTTGTCCGGAAACTGCCCGACTGGGGAAGCCCGGTCAGCGGAAACGCGACTTTACCATACTGCGACGTCAGCGAGAGCGTGGGAAGCCTCTGCGCTTTCGCGACTTTGAGAAGTCCCCGCTGCGCGTCGATCGCCTCGGCCGCCTGCTTGACAGTTGCCCGATCGATTGCAGCCGTGTCGCTGGTGATTCCGATGCTCTCGAGAGCGACATTTGTCGCCGCGGAATCATCGACGGCGGTCGTCAGCTCCACCGGAGAATCGAGCGGAANATTCAGGAGCTGCTTGAGCCTCAGATACGCGACTTCGCGATCGCTCTGACGCTGGATTACGATCGGTCGTTGATTCGCGCTCGAAACCTGGGCGCGCAGCAGCTCGAACTCGGAAACATTGCCCACTGTGCGGGCCAGCTTGGTCTGCTTCAGAACGTTGTCCGTCTGAACGGCGGACGACTCGGCGAGCGCGACCAGCCTGTCGGCGAGCGTCGCATCGAAGTACGCCTGCGTCACGTCGAGACGGAGTTGCGCGCGCTGTGCGGTCAGCTCAATGTCAGCCGAGCGACGCCCCGCATTCGCGACCGCGTTCTGCGCCGAAATGCGTCCGCCCGCAAACAGGTTCTGCGAGAAGGCGAGGCCCACGTTGTACTGGTTCTTCGCGCCGAATCCGAGGCTTCCGAACGACGAGAACGGGTTCCCGCCGATTGCGCAGCGGGACGCGTCCTCGAGCCCCGCCAGCCGGTCGGCGGTGGTGGCCGTCGCGTCGAGAAGGTATTGGTCGCACGGAGCCGGGGGCGGCACTGGCTTCGTCGTATCGACCGCCGGCCCGGCAGCGATGGAGAACTGCGACGCCAGGGTGCGGGTGTAGCTGGCCGATCCCGCGAGCTGCGGCAGCCTCTGGCTGCGCGCCTGGTATTGCTGGCCTTCGGCGCGCTGGACTCCGGCGCGCGCGATGCGGATCGCCTCGCTCTGCGATTCAGCCATGCGAACGGCTTCGTCGAGCGAGAGAGTGCGAGGGGCCGTCGCTGTCATCGTGACGGCGGGCGGAGTGGTCACCTGCGCCGGTGCGATCGCCGGTGGGAGTAGAGCCGCGGCGGCGAGGGACACCTTCAGGATTCTGCCGAGCCTGCGGGCGCGGAGTTGGGCTTTTCTGGAAGACACTTTTCAGGAGGAAAGTTGTTTCGATCGTTTGGTGCGCTTACTTGTCGTTTTGCGCGAGCCGTTTTTGACACCCAGAGCGCGAAGCAGGAACTGTGTGTACATGTGCGCCGCCTTCTCCTTTGGTTGCGGATAGACCTCGGGCATCATTTCGCGTCCCATAGCGTCGGCGAAGATCGCCCCCATGAGCATTGCGGCAGCTGTCCTCGGCTCGAATTTTCCAGTGACCCTCCCCTGCCGCTTCAGCGCGGCGAGGTAGTGGCACAGATCGTTCGACGCCCGTCTAGGGACATCGCTGGCGCACTCGCCCATTTCCGGTCGCTCCTCGATCTCACTCATCGTCTTACGGATAATCGAGCTCCGAAGTCTCAAATGCTGGATGAACGACTCGCTCCACACCGTCAGCTCCCGCTCGGGGTCGGACGGGATGTCCGGCAGGACCGCAACGCCAGCCGATTGCGTCAGGTGTTGCATTGCAGCGCGAATCAGCACTTCCTTTGACCCGAACTGGCGGAAGATCGTGATCTCGTTTACCCCCGCGGCATCTGCGATGCGACGGGTGGTAGAGCCGCGGAAGCCATGCTGCGCGAAGACTCCAGCAGCGGCGGCGAGGATTGCGTCTCGGTGATTCATGGCCAGGGAAATCAAAAATAGCGATCGAGAAAATGCAAGTATCCACTTACTTACACAGCCGTTTCCACAATTCGATGCCCGAGAAATAGCGTTGGCCACTACTGCTGAGCTTGAATCCGCATTTGATGCCGCGCGCTGCAGTTCGGCTACGTCCGGGAATTGGCAAGAACGCACTGGGCGACCATTGGACTCGGAACGGCCGGTACCCTCAATTTCGTCCCCGCGCCACTGGAGCCATACTACGGTTCGATGGCATCCAGCTGGTACGTTCATCTTTCTGAGGCTGCGTCCTTTTCATTCAGCTAAGCCACGGTGCGCATGGACAACATGAGTGGAACGCAGATGAAGCGAGACCGTGACTAGAAATTTGCGCCTCGCTCTCGCGCTTGGATTGCTGTTGTATCCGGTGCGTGCATGGGCGCACGCTCACCTGAGGCGCAGTGAGCCTGCAGCTGGATCCCGGATCACCGTCTCACCACCACTAATCCGGCTTTGGTTCTCCGAGCGGCCAGAGCTGACGATGACGTTCGTTTCCATCAAGGACGCGACTGGGAGAGCGTTCGCATTGGGAACACCGGCCAACGAGCAAGGCGATCCGCTCGCGGTTTCTTTTCGCGTCACCGACTTTCTTCCGCCGGGGCGGTATACCGTTACATGGAGAACCGCCGCGTCAGATGGGCATCTGTCCCGCGGAAGCTTTGAATTCCTCGTTTTGACTGAAGCACCCGCTTCAGCAGATCGACCCACGCCGCAGGGCGGCGCAGGCACGACCGTCTCCCCCAATGGGATGGCTTCATCGACGAGAGACGGGGGGGAGGAAGAAACCGATGCCGCTTCCTCGCTGTCCAATTCCCTGGCTCGCGCGTTTTCGTTTGTCGGTCTTCTGGTCCTTATCGGCGCAACGACTTTCAGAACCTTGGTCGTCCCGCGAGCGAGGGGGATCGACCCGGGCCTGGCTGCACGCATGGAAGGGCGCGCGGCGATCCTCGGGCTCGCTGCGAGCGTTCTCGTCATCTTGACGGCATTTGCCAGAATACTTCTCGAGTCGGAGATGATGAGCGTGGTTCCCGGCATGCAGGCGATGAGCATGACGGATATGACGATGCACACCCGGTGGGGATTCGCGCTCCTGCTGGAGCTTGGAGCCGCTCTCGTAGCGCTCGTCTCCTTTGCTTTCGCCACGCGGCGGTTTCGCGGCGCGTGGTCGGTGGCGAGCTTCTCGGCGATCGTACTCGCGGTTACGCCGGCACTGGCCGGACACGCCGCGGCGAGTCCGAGGTTCACCTCACTCCTGATCGCCAGCGATTTCCTTCACGTACTTGGCGGAGCCAGCTGGCTGGGCAGTCTCCTCTGCGTGATGCTGATCGGCGTTCCGATATCGTTCACATTCGAAGGAACAGAGCGATGGCAGTCCGTAGCCGCGCTCGTCAACGCTTTCTCTCCCGTTGCCCTGTTTTCCGCGAGCATCGTTGTCGTCAGCGGCGTCATCGCGTCGTGGGTGCATGTTCAGCATCTCACCGCCCTTTGGCGAACTGCGTATGGGCAGGTTCTGCTCGTGAAACTGGCTCTGGTTGCGCTCACCCTGATGATGGGAGCTTACAACTTTCGCCGAGTGCAGCCCCAGCTCGTCAGGCAGGAGGGAACGAGCCGGCTTCGGCAATCAGCAGCGCTCGAGCTTAGCCTCGGTTTTCTGATCCTTCTCGTCACAGGATTCCTGACGGGCATTTCGCCCTGAGCGCGCGGGTACCAAAGTCAGCGGGACCGTGTCCTCTCACTCCCTGGCCCGAACACGAATCTGACGCGCGTAGATTGCCAGCCGTGATGCGCCGCCTTTTCGCCGTCAACCTCATTGTGTTGGCCTTGATGTTTCCGCATGCCGAGTTGACGGCCCAGGAGCATGAGGAGGATCACGACCACGACCATCTCCATTTCTCGCATCCGCTGGTGACTGAATCGCCGAGTCCTGATACGAAGCTCAGGCTGGACTACATCGGAACTCGAATTAGCGATCAGATCGGTCTGCATGAAAACGTCGTCCGCCTCGAAGGCGAGTACGCGTTCAATCACAGCGTCAGCGTCTCGGTCGTGACGCCTTTCGTCTGGCGAACGGCGCCATCGGCCTCACGAGCCAGCGGACTTGGTAACATCGAGGTTTCGCTGAAGGCTGCGAGCCTGATGTTTGGCGACCGCGGACTCCTCCTTGGCGGCGGGCTCTCGAGCACGCTTCCAACGGGGAATGATTCGAAGGGAATTGGGAGCGGGCACATCGTGGAGCTCGAGCCGTTTCTGGACCTCGGGTACAGGCGGAACGGACTCGAGTTTGTTGGATTGGCGCGAGCATCATCCACTTTCCGTCGCCGCGCTGGTGAGGAAGTCGAACGCACGCTCGCATTTGACTTCTCAGCGCTATATCAACTGCAGTCGCGACTGGAAGGCCTGATCGAGCTGACAACCGAACGTGCGCTGTTCGGCCCTGATGCCGGGCTGCCACGTACGTCAATCGCACCCGGCTTGAAGGCATTCCCATTCCAAAACCGGCAGATCATGTTCGGAGCGAGCGTGGAACTCGGCACGGGAGCCATTCATGAAACGCGGGCGCTCCTATTGTCGGGATTCTATCATTTCTAGTCGAAAAGAAGCTGGAGGTAACCCGCAGCCCCCGGCCGACTCGCCCACGGACCCTGGCGAGTAGTCTTCAGTTGCAGTCAAAATCCCCGTCAAGAAGCCCCCATATTGACATAACAAGTTATCTTGATATATTAGACACATGACCGTGGCAACCCATTCCCGAACTGAACGCGCGATCGAGCTCTTTCACGCCCTCTCCGACGAGACCAGGCTCGAGATCATCGAGCTGCTCCGGAAAGGAGAGCGGTGCGTCTGCGAGCTGACCGACACGCTGGATGCCGCCCAGTCGCGACTGTCGTTCCATCTGCGCGTTCTCAAGGACGCGGGAATCGTCCGCGACCGGAAGGACGGTCGATGGGTTTATTACGAGCTGGATCCCGAGGCATTCGGGGAAGTAGAGACCCTGGTTTCCGGCATGAAGCCGCGTGCTCTTCGTCGCTCCGAGGCCTGCTGCGCCTGATTTTTTATTTCACCCACGCATCAACAAATATTGTTTGGAGATCATATGACGGTATCTGACTCAACACTCAAATCCAGTGTCAAGGAGAAGTACGGCCAGGCAGCGCTTCGCGTCAGCGAAGGCGCCACCGCCACGCCGTGCTGCGGCTCCAGCGCCTGCTGCGGAGCAACAACGGAAGCGTGGGACCCGATCACCTCGGATCTCTACGACGAAAAGCAGAAGGCAGGGATCCCCATCCAAGCGGTGCTCGCATCGCTCGGCTGCGGAAATCCTACCGCGCTCGCCGCGCTGAAGGAGGGTGAGACCGTTCTCGATCTCGGCTCCGGCGGCGGCATCGATGTGCTTCTCTCGGCCAAACGCGTCGGTCCGACCGGTAAGGCCTACGGGCTCGACATGACCGACGAGATGCTCGCGCTCGCCAACGAGAACAAGCGCCGAGCCGGCGCGGAGAACGTCGAGTTCCTGAAGGGAGAGATCGAGCAGATCCCGCTGCCCGACGCATCGGTAGATGTCATCATCTCCAACTGCGTGATCAACCTCTCCGCGGACAAGCGTAAGGTGCTGAAAGAGGCCTTTCGCGTTCTGAAGCCGGGCGGCAGATTCGCGGTGTCGGATGTCATCGTTCGTGGCGACGTTCCGGCCGCCGTGAAGACGAACATGGAGCTGTGGATCGGCTGTGTCGCTGGCGCGCTTGAAGAGCGTGAGTTCCTGGATCTGCTGCGCGAAGTCGGATTCGCAAAACCGTCGATCGAGCCGACCAGGGTGTACAAGGCCGAAGATGCGGCGGCCTTTCTGAGTGGAAGCGGCCTCGACGCCACCGAATTCGCAGCCCAGATCGATGGAAAGTTCATGGGCGCGTTTGTGCGCGCGACGAAGCCGCTCGCACAGTGCTCTGGTCCTGACTGCTGCTGATTTTTTGACGGCATCGCGTGCTCACATACGCCGAGCCGTCGCGGAGGTGTCATGCGAATCAGAAATGCGACGAACGCGGATTTATCCGCAGTACAAAGCCTGCTCTCGGCAACCCCCAGAGCCCGCGCCTGATGAGGTACGCACTGATCTCCGACATCCACGCGAATCTTCCAGCGCTCCGCGCCGTCCTGGCCGAAATCGATGAGCGTGCGGACGTCGACGCGATCTATCATCTCGGCGATCTCACCGGCTACGCGCCATGGCCGAATGAAGTGGTAGCGCTGCTCCGCGAGCGGGCGATTCCGGGCATTGCCGGTAATTACGATTCGACCGTCGCGACCGATTACAAGCACTGCGGGTGCAGAGCTGATACTCCGCACGACGAAGAGCTATCGCACCTCTCGTTCGAGTGGACCTGCTCGCACGTCACGCCGGAGACGAAGAAATATCTGGGGAGTCTTTCCTTCCGCCTGGACATTCGCCCGTTCGGCGGCCACGTATCGGGCCCGACGATCACTCTCGTGCACGGCAATCAGACGCTGAACACGGTTTACGTGACCGCGGACCGATCGGATTCCTTTCTCGAGAAGATGGCGAAGGGTCTCGGCGCCCGTGCAGAGGATGTCATTTGCTTTGGGCACACCCATAAACCGTGGCAACGTGTGGTCGGAGGAATTCAGTTCATCAACACCGGAAGCGTTGGCCGTCCGAAGGACGGGGACCCGCGCGCATGCTACGTGTCGCTTGCCATCGACGGATCGGGCGCGCGGGTTGAGTTCGTGCGCGTGGCGTACGACATCGACGAAGCCGCTCGCGCAATTCATGACAGCGACCTGCCCGACGAATTCGCGGAAGTCCTAAGATCGGGCGGAGCAGCGCCGCTCCCCGTAGAAGGATAAAGGCGCTCTTCAAGCGCGACATCATGGCGCCATTTACGTCAATGCCCCGGCCGGGAAGTCGGTGATGTCCCCGGCGATACACCAGCCGCGCCGCGGAGTCGGCGTCGCACTCGCCGCTGCAGCGTTGTTCGGCGCGAGCACTCCGTTCGCCAAGCTTCTACTCGAGGGTACGTCCCCACAACTCCTAGCCGGACTCCTTTATCTGGGCTCCGGCGCGGGATTGCTACTCGTGTGGGCGCGTGGACGGCGCTCTGTTAAAGCGGTTCGCGAGACAGCGCTGGCGCGACGCGACGTACTGTGGCTCGCGGGAGCGATCAGCGTCGGCGGAGTGCTCGGGCCACTGCTACTCATGATCGGCCTTACACGAACACCGGCATCGGGCGCCTCACTCCTGCTCAATCTGGAGGGCGTGTTTACGGCGCTCATCGCGTGGTTTGCGTTCCGCGAGAACTTCGACCGTCGCATCGCGCTTGGAATGCTCGTCATTGTCGCCGGCGGCATCGCTCTCTCGTGGGAGGGTCGCCTATCGTGGGGCGGGTTGGCGGGGCCGCTCGCGGTCTCGGGAGCGTGTCTCTGCTGGGGAATCGACAACAACCTGACGCAGAAGGTCTCGGCCGGTGATCCCGTCCAGATCGCCATGCTCAAAGGGCTCGCGGCGGGAAGCGTCAACACGGCGATAGCGCTCCTTCTGGGAGCAAACTGGCCACCAGGTCCAAACATCATTGGGGCACTCTCCCTAGGGTTCCTGAGCTACGGTGTCAGTCTCGTATTCTTCGTGCTGGCCCTGCGCCACCTCGGCACCGCCCGCACGGGTGCGTATTTCTCCACGGCGCCGTTCGTCGGTGCGGTGCTTTCATTCGCCATGTTCCATGAGCGCCCGACTCCTCTTCTGCTATTCGCGGCGACACTGATGGCGATAGGCGTCTGGCTACATCTCACAGAGCGGCATGAGCATGAGCACCGGCACAAAGCGATGGAGCACGACCATACGCACGTGCACGACGAACATCATCAGCACGTCCACGCGCTTTCCGACCCACCGGTGACTGACCCGAAGCCCCACACTCACCACCATTGGCACTCGCCGATGGTGCACGCGCATCCCCACTATCCGGACATCCACCACCGACACGAGCACGATTGATCGCGAGTCATCGGCGTGTTGCCCTCAGCGACGGGACGCGGCTCCACGACTCCCGTTCTGTAAACGCTTCGCCACGGCTTCGGCCTGCGTGAACACCCTCAGTAGGTTTTCTCCAGCCAGCTTCCGCAAATCGTTGTCCGACCAGCCGCGCTTCGCCAGCTCCGCGAACAACGCGGGATAGGTCGAGACATCCTCGAGCCCCTGCACCACTTCGGTAATCCCGTCGAAGTCGCCGCCAATGCCAACGTGATCGACGCCGGCGACCTTGCGGACGTACTCAATCTGGTCGGCGACCTGGGAAAGAGTAGCACGCGGCTCGGGATGCGCCGCCCGCCACTGCTTCACCTCTCGCGTGATCGCCGCGGTGTCGTTGCCATACTTTGCCTGCAGATCCTTCATCACCGGACGGGTTGATTGGTCGTACAGGAAGACAGCCGGTGACACGAAGCCGGTGACGAACGGCACCATCACGATTCCGCCGTTCGTCGTCACCCGCCGGAGGATCGAGTCTGGCACGTTGCGCGGAACATCGACGAGCGCCCGTGCTCCGGAATGCGAGAATATCACTGGTGCCTGGCTCACGTTCAGCGCCGCGCTCATCGTCGCCGGCGAGACGTGCGAAAGATCCACGAGCATGCCGAGTCTGTTCATCTCGCGCACGACGCTGTCGCCGAATGGAGTGAGCCCCTTGTGCTTCGCGGAATCGAGGGCCGCGTCGGCCCAGTCGAGCGTGACGTTGTGGGTAAGCGTCATGTAGCGAACGCCCAGGTCGTAATACGCGCGTAGCGCGCCTAGCGAGTTCTCGATGCCGTGACCGCCCTCGAGTCCGAGGAGGGAGCCGATCCTACCCTGCCTGAAGTCGCGCCGGATGTCGTCCGTGCTGAGGGCGAGCGCGAGCCGGTCGGGATATTTCGCTATGAATCTGCGCGCGATGTCGATCTGCTCCAGCTGTACTCTCGCGTAACCGGAGTCGCGATACTCGCCGGGCGTGTAAACAGACCAGAACTGTGCGCCGATCATGCCCTTCTTCAGGCGATCAAGATCGGTGTGGCCCGGTGTACGCCGGCGGAGATCGTAGGCATCGACGTTCCCGCGCGCGACTGAATCTTCCCGGATTCGCCAGGGCAGATCGTTGTGCCCATCGATGAGCGGAGTCTGTTTGAGAATCCGCTTTGCTCGCGCCAGATACGTGTCGTCGGTCGCTGGTGAGCCCGTTTGGGCGTCGAGCGGACGCACGGCGCCGATGATCAGCAGAAAGCTGAGGGCGCTGCTGAGGATCACGAGCTGGCGCTGTTTGTTGAGCGGCCACTTTGTGTTTGCCGCGCGCTGTTTGTTTCGGGCGAGAAAGTGTGAGAGCATGGCACGTAAACTAACGGTCGTGCCTCATGACCGCAGAGGCTCGACTTACGGAGTGAGTGTGGGCCCCGGGGGCGTATCCAGGAGCTCCACCGCCTCGGTGCTGTCCCCTTCGCATACTACCAGCCGAATCGGATGAAGCCATTGGAGCCAAGGCATCATCCCGCTGGCGTCGTCGCGAATGAGATTGGAGTCGATCCCGCTTGCGTCGAGCACTGCCTGCGCTATGTGCGCCTCAGCCTCGTTGGCGAACGTTCTGATCACAGTGTTGAGCTCCGGCAGTTCTTTCTCCATCTTCCATCCTCGGCATTGCGCGTGGCTGCCTGGAAATGTGTATCAGTGACGCGTCAACTGCATCGCATCCTGCAAATCTGCTTCGCGGATGGCATGCTGTCTGCCCCGAACAGATGATGATGATTCTCCCCGTGGGCGAAAATATGAAAGCGCTTTCCCGACTATCAGTGGCGTTCTGCTTCGTCTTCCTTGCGACCAGCGTCGCCTGCCGCAAGGATACCAACGCCAAGGAGGTCGCCAACGCCGGGCAGGACACGATGCTGTTGCACGATCTCGCCGAGGCGAACAGGAACACGGCTGCGGCCGCGGCCCTGGATAATAGTCTCAACACTGTGAGAACGAGCGGCGGTGGAACCGTTCCCGCTACGGGGGAGGCAACTCAGAATCGGCCGTCGGATACCAAGGTCGTCCCACGACCATCGCCCACCGGAAGTGAGGTCCTGACGTCAGGGCCGAGGCTGACGGTTCCGACAAAGGCCAACGACGCGCCGGCGCCGACTACGGTTCCAATCGATCGGTCGCCCGCGTCCGGTTTGCAGAGATCCTCTCGCGATCCGTGCAACTCTCCCGCGCCGGTTGATCAGCGTTCCTGCCTGAATCGCTCGATAGCTGCGAATGACGCCGATCTCAATGGGACCTACCAGGAACTGCAAGCCCAGGCCCGGAAATCGGGTGGGTCAGAACTAGAGGACAGGTTTCAGCAGTCGCAGCGGGAGTGGATCAACCAGCGCGACACTGATTGTACCGCGCAAACGCAGAGCCAGAATGGCAAACTGTGGGCAAGAGCACGCGCTCGCTGTCTGGCCGACTATTCCACGAAGCGAACCACGGAGCTTCAACGGAATCTCAACAACCTGAGAGGGCAGTAGCGGAAGACCTGACGCCAACGTCAGGCCTTCCCACTCCTTGACCACTCGGCGGTTCGATCGTGTCCGATACCACCGCGCTCGTCTTCATCTCAGGCGGAAATAAGATGCTCCTGAGGGCTTCTGAGTTGGAATCGGAAGCCGGGCGAGTTTCCTAGGCCCATCGATATAGACGGTGAAAGCTCCGTCTCCACGCATCTTACGACTTAGACCTACTTAACGCGGTCCTAACAGCCCTCGATAGGATTCGAGGGGTGCGCTTACTCGATGTCGCCGCCCAGGTCGAACTTGGAGCGGGTGAGACCAATGATGCGGTCGAGACCTGCCTTCACTTCCGGCGGCAGATCGCGTCGCGCCATCAGGCGCTCCGCCTCCTGGCGAATCGAATCCAGCGCCTGCATGAAGTTTCCCTTTTTCAGTTTGCCGGTGTCGTCTGCCATGGAATGGATGGGTCAGGGGTGTATGTCGCGTCAGGCCGACACGAGCTGAGCGGGTCGGGCCGAGGGTAGCTGCGGTGTCGCGCGCCGCTCGCCAACCTGCTGTCGCCACATTGCGTAGTAGAGTCCGGTTTGTTGCACCAGATCCTCGTGCTGGCCAACTTCGACGATCTTGCCCCGCTCGAGGACGTAGATCCGGTCAGCGTGCATCACCGTCGACAGCCGGTGCGCGATGAGAATCGTGATCACTTCGCGCGAGCTGGCAACTTCCCGCATCGTGCGACTGATCTCCTCCTCGGTGAGGGAATCCAGCGACGACGTCGCTTCGTCGAACACCAGCAGATGCGGGTTGCGGAGCAATGCGCGCGCGATTGAGAGGCGCTGCTTCTCTCCGCCCGAGACCTTGACGCCGCCTTCGCCGATCAGCGTATCGAGGCCCTTGTCAGCTCGCGCCAGCAGAGCGTTCGCCGCCGCCTTGTGCAGCACGTCGAGGCACTGTTCGTCGGTCGCGTGTGGATTCACGAATTTGAGATTTTCACGGATCGTTCCCGAGAAAAGCTGCGCGTCCTGGGTGACGAGACCGATCCGCTCGCGCAGCCGGTCGAGATCGACGTCGGTGCTCCCTACTCCGTTATAGAGAATCTGTCCCTGCTTGGGCTGATAGAGACCAACCAGCAGCTTCACGAGCGTCGTCTTCCCCGCGCCGGACGGTCCCACGAACGCGATCGTCTCGCCGCGGTTCACCTCGAACGAAATGTCGGTGAGAGCGGGGGTGCTGGCGCTCTGGTGCATGAATCCGACGTTCTCGAATTCCAGTTTACGGATCTCCGTCACTGGAACCGGAGCCAGCGGCTTTGGATCCTTGGGCGTCTCCAGAATTTGTCTGAAGTTGCCGAGTGATACCTCGGTCTCGCGGTAGACGTTGATGATGTTGCCCAGCTCCTGCATCGGGCCGAAGATGAAGAACGAATAGAACAGGAGTGAGAAGAACTGGCCGACCGTGATCTTCTGGGTGAAGATCAGGTAGAGCATCATGAACAGGATGCAGGTGCGCAGAAGGTTTACCGTTGTGCCCTGAATGAAGCTCAGGCTCCGGATGTACTTCACCTTCTTCAGCTCGAGCTTGAGGATCTTCTCCGTCGTCGCGTTGAGCCGCACGACTTCCTGATCGGCGAGGCCGAGGCTCTTCACGAGCTCGATGTTGCGAAGCGACTCGGTGGTGGACCCTGCCAAAGCCGTCGTCTCAGCGACGATCACTTTCTGAATGGTCTTCACGCGTCCGCTCAGCATCCAGCTCAGCGTGCCGAGCAACGGGACCGTCGCCAGAAAGGCCGGCACGATGATCCAGTGCACCGAAAAGGCGTAAATGATGACGAAGATGACGCCGACCAGCGTCGTGAAGATGAGATTGATCGAGAGCGAGATGAATTTCTCGACGTCGGACCGAACCTTCTGGAGCTTGCCGAGCGTCTCGCCGCTGCGCTGGTCCTCGAAGACAGAGTATGGCAGCTCCAGCGAGTGCCTGATGCCATCCGAGTACATCTCGGCGCCCACCCGCTGGACGATGACGTTGACGTAATAATCCTGGAAGTTCTTGGCGACGCGCGACACGAATGCGACGCCCATCGCCATGAGGAGCAGCGTTCCCGCGCCCTTGATGAACGTCGTCGTCTGGTATTCCCGGAAGCGCGTCGCGTAATCGTCGATGACGTGCCGGAAAATGAGCGGGTCCAGGAGCGAGAACACCTGGTTGGTTGCCGCCAGCACGAGCGCGAGAAGAATCAGCCCGCGGTATTTGCGCAGGTAGGAAAGGAGGAGATCCACCCCCGGATACTATTGGGGTGCGGCCAAGCCCGCAATTCAGCAGTCTCGACAACGCTCTCGACCGCGCGCGCTAGTATCTGGCATTGCCGGCGGTGTCGCATCCCGCGGGCACAGTTCCGACCGTGGCTCGCGAGACGCCGCATTCCGAAGTGCCGAAGATCGCCTGATTCCGCACCCCGTTGAGCTTGCTGTCGCGCCCGTTCTTCATGGCAGAGGGCATGGCCTATGCTGCCTCGTATGGAATAACTCCAACGGGCGAGACGAGCCGATGATCGACCGCAATCGCGACAAGAAGGGTGACATCCCCACGGACAGCGACGAATTGGCGGCAGATGCCGCGGTGAACGAAGGTGGAAAGAGCAAGAAAGAGGATCCGTCCGACGAAGTCGCGGACTCTCGCCCTGAGCCGAATCCGCCCCGCACGACCACCGGGAAGTTCTTTACGGCTCCGAAGTTCGGTTCGGCGGGAAGCGGCGGATTGGAGATTGAGCCGGGAGTCGACGTAGACTGAGCCGTAGCTCGCCTATCCCCAGCGTGTCGCTGTGGGCGCACCACGCGTGAACGCGATGTAGTCGGTCGGGCTGGGGGTGTCGCCCTCGGCCCGGAGCGATGCCGCAATCTGGCCACGATGATAACCCGCATGCATCGCGGCGATCTTGAAGGTCGGAGAGCTCATTTCATGAACTCGATCGGGCGCCCGATCGTCCACGGGATTTTTGCCGCATCGAGACCCGCATTGAGCGCGGGAATGCGGCGCTCNAGCAGCGCGTTGATTCTTCCGACCTCGCGCTGCAGGTCCGACGANGCCAGCACCAGAGTAGCGCGCTGAAGCTCGGTAGGCTGCGAGCTGACGTTCCCGATCTCTTCGGCAACGTTATTCACGCGCTCCTGAATCGACGGATCCTCGACTCTCTTATCGTCGCTCACGGGCTCACCCTCGGGATCCCCGCGCAATTTCTTCAGAATGTCGGAGATCTCATGGTCGACCGCTTCCGCCTGCTTCGAAACGCTGTCAGGAGCAGCGTTGCTCTTGAGCGCGGTCTTCACATCACTGATCTGTTCCTTCAGTTGTTCGGTCGTTCGAACCGCGGCTTGGACTGTCGCCTGCAGTCGACTGGTGCTCACGCGCATGTCGTAGAGAATCCGGTAGTCGGCATCATTCATCTGCACGAGCGGATCGGAGCGGATATCGATCGGGACTTCTTGCACGGCCGGCGGCCCTGATCCTCCTTTCACGCTCAGCCGCGCCGTGTATCGGCCCGGAAGGACGAACGGTCCCGCCGGATCGCGCTGCCTGAACTGAGACTCTCCAGTCTGATTGGGCGGACGGCGCACGGTATAGGGCGGCGCCGTGCGAAGGTCCCATGTCACGCGATGCATTCCGCGTTTCTTGTTCGCGGTCAGCTCGCGCACTCGCTTTCCCGTCGCGTCGTAGATGCCGAGCGTGACATCTCCACCCTTCGCCAATGAATCGCGCAGGAAGTACGTGATGATCGAGCCGAACGCCGGGTTCGGGGCCGAGTACTCGCGATCGCCGGTAGCACCGGCGCCGCGGATTCCTCCGGGGACCGAGCCGTTCGGGTTGTACTCCGTCGCGGATTTTACCGGGAAGAGATAGGCGCCTACCCGGTTTGCCTCGCCGAGCTTTTCAAGTGGTGTGATGTCGTCGATGATGTAGATGCCGCGGCCGTGCGTGCCGATGACGAGGTCGTGCTCGCGAGGGTGGATCACAATGTCGTGCACGGCCACGGTTGGAATGTTGTATTTGAGCTGCGTCCACCAGCCGCCACCCAAAGCCGTGTAGAACACCCCGAACTCCGTGCCGACGAAGAGAAGGTTCGGCTCGGCGAGATCTTCGCGAATGACCTGCACTGAGCCGTTCGCGGGGAGATTGCCGGCGATCGATGTCCAATGAGCGCCGTAATCAGTGCTCCTCAGCACGTACGGTTTGAAATCATTGTTGCGATGATTGTCGAGCGTGGCGTACACCGTTCCTTCATTGAACCGTGAAGCGACCACTCGGCTCATGTACGTCTGGTCGGGAACGCCGGGGAGTTTCGTGTTCCTGTTCCACGTCGCGCCGCCATCGCGTGAAACGGAGATCACACCGTCGTCGGTTCCGATGTAGAGCAATCCCTGTTTCAGCGGAGACTCGTCGATCGTGCTGATATTGCCGTAGTCCGCCGTTCCCTGGTGCCTGGCGATGGCATCGCGCGGCCAGATCTTTCCCATTACCGGCAGGCTGTCGCGATTGAGCTGCCGAGTGAGATCGGGACCGAGCCGCGTCCATGCATCGCCGCGGTTGGTGCTCTTGAAGAGATAGTTCGCGCCGAAGTAGATCGTGTTGTGATCGTACGGCGAGATGAGCATCGGCGAGCTCCAGTTCCACCGATACGGCTTGCCGCCGAAATCCGGCAGTGGCTTGATCGTTTTCTGCTCACCGGTGCGAACATCGAAGCGGACGATGTCGCCACCCTGTGATTCTCCGTACACCGTGTTCGGGTCGACGGGGTCGATCTGCGCATAGAAGCCGTCGCCTCCGGTCGTGCGGATCCAGTCGGCGTTGGTGATTCCCTGGCGGTTGCGCGTCTGGCTCGGTCCGCCCCAGCTGCTGTTGTCCTGCAACCCGCCGTACACGTAGTAGAACGGCTGGCGCATGTCGGTTGCGATCGCGTAGTACTGGGAGATCGGGAGATTCGGGACGAAGTCGACGGTGCGGCCGCGATCGTGGCTGATGTAGACTCCGCCGTCGCATCCGATGATGAGATGGTTGGGATCCGCTGGGTCGATCCACATCGCGTGGTGGTCCGAGTGCGCGCCGCTTGCTGTGGTGCGGAAAGTTCGCCCACCATCCGTCGAGACCTGAAGCGACACTCCCATGAAATACACACGATCTGGATTCGTTGGATCGACTCGGATTTGTCCCATGTACCATGGATAGGAAAACCCGGTCCCCATCTTCTGCCAGCTGGCGCCCCGATCGTCCGAGCGATAGACGCTCGCTTCGGTGTTGCCTTGTGTTGCGCCGTTCCCCGTCACCTTCGTCTCGATCGTGGCGTAAACGACGTTCGGATTCGACCTGCTCACATCGAGGCCGATTCTTCCCACATCTACCTTTGGCAGGCCCTCGGTGAGCCTCGTCCACGTGTCGCCTCCATTGATGCTCTTCCAGAGTCCGCTGCCGGGACCGCCGCCGACGTAGGTGTATGGACGCCGCTCGCGCTGGAACGACGCGGCATAGATCACATCCGGATTGGTCGGATCGAAGATGACGTCGGTGAATCCGGTGTGAGCGTCAATGCTCTTGACGTTCTTCCAGGTGCGTCCGCCGTCCGTTGTCCGGAACAATCCGCGATCGCCGCCCGCTCCCCAGAGCGGCCCCGCTGCTGCGACGAATACGATTTCCGGATTCGTCGGATGGACAATGACGCGGCCGATGTGCTCCGATTTCCTGAGGCCCATATTCGTCCATGTCTTTCCGGCGTTCTCCGACTTGTAGACGCCATCGCCCCACGACGAGCTTCGCTGGTTGTTCGCCTCACCAGTGCCCACCCATATGATGCTCGGATTGCTCGGCGCCACCGCGATATCACCGATCGATGCGGAGGCTTGGCTGTCGAAGATGGGTTCCCAGGTGGTGCCGCCGTTGGCCGTCTTCCACACGCCACCGGACGCCGACGCGACATAGAACAGCTCGCCGAGCCGCTCACCGATTTGCGATTTGGGTCCCTCGGGAACCGCGAAAGCGACGACGCGCCCGCTCGTGACAGCCGGACCGATCGAGCGCCAGGGCAATTCCGCGAGACGCGCCGAATCCGCATCGAATACCACGGGCGTGGTCTTGGCGGTCGAAGTCGCCTGAGCGAGGAGAGTCGCGGGAAGAGACGCGAGGAGGGCGATCGCGAGAACGGGGCGCGAGAGCGCGTGCGGCATCGTTTAGTGGAGTGAAGAGACGGGGATAATCTCATTCACGGCCGTGTTTTTTGCCAACTGCTTATCCCGTCTCCGACGCGTGAACGCTCCTTGCCGTGAAACGCTCCTGCCTCTACTCTGATTCATGCGCTCGAATGTCGTTCTGCTCGCGATCAGTCAACTGCTGCTGATCTCGAGCACCGCAACCGGTCAGAAGGATTCCGTATCGCATCCTGCCCACGAGCGGATGCCTGTGGGGGCCTGGATCGTACCTATCGGCATCGCGGCGTCCGCGGCACTCGATCCCGAGATGCGGGAGTGGGCGCTCCACACACATACTCGCTCTCTCGATCACTTCGCGAAATCAGTAAATCCTCTTGGGACTGCGCAGCGGCTCGTCCCCGCGATGGTGCTCACCTACGTCACCGCACTGCTGACGCATCACGAATTGCTCGCCGATGGAACGCTCAACACCGCCGCAGCCTACGTCGCGTCCGACCTCGTCGAATCAGCGCTCAAGCCGGTAATCGGTCGTGAGCGGCCGCACGTCGAAGGGAATTCGCATCGCTTTCACCCTTTTACGGCCAATGGTGACTGGCATTCGTTCCCATCCGCTCACGTGGCGCACATCACTTCCATCGCCCAGGCGATCTCCATGCAAACTCACTCGGGACCCATCACCGCTCTCTGCGGCAGTCTCGTCGCTCTCGTCGCCTGGGATCGTGTCTACGAAGACCAGCACTGGACGAGCGACGTGACAGCGACGATTGCCCTAAGCTCCGCGGTCAGCGGGGCGACGGTAAGATGGCTCCAATCGCACTGGTCGCACTCGCACGATGCCGAGCCAAGCGCCAGATAGCCGGACGCCGCCGGGGCCATCCGCGCGCTTCCCCGGTCGCATGCTGATGCAGTTCGCGCGCCGCCGGCTCCCGTTCATGATCGAGTCCGCGAAAAAGTATGGCGACATTGTGTTCTTCAAAGTCGGCAACGAGCGCATCTACCTGTTCAACCACCCGGATCTCATCCGCGACGTGCTCGTCACGAACCAGAAGAATTTCACCAAGAGCCGCGCACTCGTGCGCGCCAAGCGTGTCCTGGGGGAAGGGCTTCTCACCAGCGAGGGTGAGTTTCATCTCCGCCAGCGGCGCCTCGCACAGCCCGCGTTTCATCGGGATCGAATCTCCATCTATGGGAGATCGATGGTCGAGTACGCGGATCGGACTCGGTCGCGGTGGACCGATGGAGGCTCGCTCGACGTGCACGACGAGATGATGAGGGTCACGCTCGCGATCGTGGCGAAGACGCTCTTCAGCGCCGATGTCGAGAAGGAAGCCGCCGAGATTGGGGAAGCGCTCACGACCGCGTTCGGGGCATTCAACATCGGTATTCTTCCGTTCAGCGAGCTCCTGGAGAAGCTGCCGCTTCCCTACATCAAGCGGTTCGAGGCGGCGCGCGCGCGCCTCGATGCAACGATCTACCGCATCATCGACGAGCGTCGCGCGACCGGGGAGGACAGGGGAGATCTGCTCTCGATGCTGCTCCTCGCACAGGACACGGAGGGTGACGGCGGCGGGATGACCGACACGCAGGTCCGCGACGAAGCGATGACGATCTTCCTCGCCGGTCACGAGACGACCGCCAACGCCCTGTCGTGGACGTGGTACCTGCTGTCACAACACCCCAAAATCGAGGCGCGATTCCATCGGGAAGTTGACGCGCTTGGGCGTAGCCTACCGCGGCCCGACGATTTGGCGAATTTGCCCTACACCCGGATGATCCTCGCCGAGTCGATGCGTCTCTATCCGCCGGCGTGGGCGGTGGGACGGCGGGCAATCAACGACTTCGAGGCGGGCGGATATCACATTCCGGCGCGCTCGATGGTGCTCATGTCTCAATACATCACGCACCGCGATCCGCGCTTTCACCCCGAGCCCGAGAGGTTCGATCCGGAGCGATGGCTGCCGGAAGTTGCGGCGGCGCGTCCCAGGTTTTCCTACTTCCCTTTTGGCGGCGGGACGCGCATTTGCATCGGAGAGCAGTTCGCCTGGATGGAAGGAATTTTGATCCTCGCGACCATCGCCCAGAAATGGAAGTTGCGCTATGTCGGAAGCGCTCCTCCCGCAATCGAGCCGAGGATCACGCTGCGTCCGGGCGGGGGCCTGCGCATGCGGATCGAAGGGCGTTGACCAACACTCCAGCCAGACAGCCAGTATTCATAGTAGCAAGGCAGCTTTTCCGGCATGATCCCGTCCACCCCACACACATCCAATGAACAGATTCTCGTATCGTCGCGTTCTGTCGACGGCGTGTCTGATGCTCGCGCCGCTCATCCCAGCCTGGGCCCAGCAGACGTACCAGTCGCCGCCCGCCGATCTGGTGAAGATCCTCGAGGCGCCCGCGAATCCGGTCACTTCGATCAGCCCGAACCGACAGTGGGTTCTCGTCACGGTGAGCGACCCGCGCACGATCACGATCACCGACATGGCCGACTCGGCCTACTACCTCGCCGGCAGCAAGATCAGGGCGAATCCTGACTACCGAATCGAGAACATCGGCATCCGCTCTGGACTAGTAAGTAGCATAGGAGGAAAGATCGAGCGCGAGCTTCAGGTACCGGCCGGTGGACGCCTTGGGTCGACGGCGTGGTCAATAAGCGGAGATCAGCTCGCCTACACGACTGTCTCCAACGGTGGAATGGCGGTGGAGATTCTGGATCCGGCGACCGGACGCACGCGCCACCTCACCGCGTCGGGATTGTCGGGAAGAACCCGCGACCTCGACTGGTCGCGCGATGGAAAGAATCTGGCGTTCACCGTGACGACCCCAGCGGGCACTTCGCTCTGGGCCGCCGACGTTGGCAACGGCACGGCGCGACGCCTGACTCCCCCTACGCTCAACTTCACGACCGCCCGCGGAAATATCGTTGACGACGCGGGCTGCAACTGGCTCAACGGAAGGGCGCCCCTCGTGTGCAGACTGTGGCCCGCCAACCACGGCGCGACGCCAAGAGCATCTGAAGTTCCGACCGGCGTCATCGTGCAGGAATCGTACGGACGCTCGGCTCCCGCCCGCACCTACGAGTATCTGCTCCAGGGTCCGGGCGACGAAGCTCTCTTCGACTACTACTTCGACGATCAGCTTTCTCTTGTCGGACTCGATGGCAAGATCGCACCCATCGGACCGCCGGGAATCCACGCCCGTGTGACTCCCTCGCCCAACGGAAATTATCTGCTCGTTGAAACGGTGCAGCGGCCTTATTCCTACCAGGTGCCGATGGATGTCTTTCCCTCACGCACCGAGGTCTGGAATCTGAACGGAAAGGTTCTGCGCGAGATCAGGAACTCCCACGTCGCGGAAGAAGCGCCGAGCGCACGCGATGCGGTCGTGCCCGGAATCAGGATCATCAACTGGCGTCCCGATGTTCCGGCCACGCTGGTGATGGTCGAAGCGCTCGACAAGGGAAACCCCCGCACGGTGGTTCCGAAGCGCGACCAGGTATCTCTCCTGTCGGCGCCATTCACCGGAGCGGCGACACCGTTCGTTCAAACCGAATACCGCTACGGCGGAATCACGTGGGTTTCTCCCAACACTGCGTTCCTGACCGACCGGCTCTCGCGTGGTGCCAGGCAGCGCGTCTGGATGATCGATCCTTCAGCGCCTGCTGGTGGTACCCCGAAACTGATCTGGGATCGAAGCGCCGAGGATCGGTATTCCAATCCGGGGATGTGGGTGTTCGTGCTCGATCCATCGAGCGACCGTTTCGTTCCGCTCCGCTCGAGCGATGGCAATTACCTCTATCTCAGAGGAGACGGCGCTTCACCCGAGGGCGATCGGCCATTCGTCGATCGCTTCGACTTGACGACGGGCAAGACGGAAAGATTGTGGCAATCAACTGCTCCCAATTACGAGCGGGCACTTCAGGTAGTCGACCGCGATGCAGGTCGCATCATCACTCAGCGCGAGTCGCCGACTGATCCGCCAAACATTTTCCTCCGCGATCTCAGCGACAAATCGCTGACTCAGATCACGAAGCTCGGTGATCCAGCGCCTTACTTCGCCGACGTGAAGAGCGAGCTGATCACCTACACACGTCCCGATGGGGTGAAGCTGTCGGCGACACTTTACCTTCCCCCAGGCTACGACAAATCGCAGGGACGGCTCCCCTTCTTCTTCTGGGCGTATCCGCGCGAGTTCCAGTCCGCCGATGCTGCTTCACAGCTCGCGGGATCTCGGTATGAGTTCAAGCGGCCTGGCCGGCAGAACTATCTGATGCTGCTCATGCATGGCTACGGCGTTCTCGACGGACCGACAATGCCGATCGTGGGTGCCAACGGCAAGGAGCCGAACGACAGCTACATCCAGCAGCTCGTCGCCAGCGCTCAGGCTGCCGTAGACAAGATCGTGGACATGGGCGTCGCCGATCGCGATCGCATTGCTGTTGGAGGGCATTCCTACGGCGCCTTCATGACCGTCAATCTTCTCGCGCACTCCGACATCTTCCGCACCGGAATAGCGGAGAGCGGGGCTTACAACCGCACGCTCACGCCGTTCGGCTTCCAGTCAGAGCCGCGCACATACTGGGAGGCGCCGGAAATCTATAACGCGATGTCTCCGTTTAACTACGCGAACAAGATCAAGGCACCGGTGCTGCTGATTCACGGTCAGCGCGATGACAACTCGGGGACCTTCCCGATCCAGTCCGAGCGCCTCTTCGCGGCGATCAAGGGGAACGGCGGCAATGTTCGCTACGTCCAGCTCCCGCTCGAGCCGCACGGCTACACCGCGCGCGAGACGCAGCGTCACCTGCTATGGGAGTACATCAACTGGCTCGATAAATACGTGAAAAATGCTTCGCCGCGGCCAGCTACCTCGGCGACGGGAGGCTCACAAGTACCGAAGTAGCAACGAGTACGAAGGCGGCGAACGTCAGCTCCATTGTCGCCGAGCGGCGAATGATCTCCTCCGATCCTTCGCCGCCGAGTGATGGGCGGACGCGCCGCCAGTTCCACGCGCCCAGCACGACGACGATGACCACGAAAATGAGCTTGCCGACGAGCGCTATGCCGTAACTCGTGGTCCAGAGAGACGAGAGCCGCTTCAGATTCAGCCACGCCGTGGTGACACCCGTGATTGCCACGATCGCCGCCGCTACGAGCGCGAGCGACGAAAAGGAATTCACGAGATCCCCGATCAGCTCCGCGCGCTGGACGCCGGTGCTCGTGCTCCTGATCATCCTTCGAATTCCGATCAGCATTAGCACCAGCAGCGTGCCGAGCTAGGTGGACGCGGCGAAGATGTGGACCGCGTTCACCTTGTTGGGGAATCTGCCGGTGTAGACGGGTTGCAGTACCGCGGCGAGAATCCCGATCGCGGCCAGCATCCACCCGACCGACGACGATGCGCGAACGAGCGCGAACCCCACCAGGGCGAGAGCCAGCATAGTCATCCTGAATTCGAATTGCGCCATGTTCTTGGGCAGTGATTCGGCGAACGCCTTGTGATGCGCGATCGAGTCGATGTACGGGCCGCCGAGATAGGATAGCCCGAGAAGGACGATGCCGAGGATGCCGAGCAGCGCGGCGTTGTCGGCGCGGAGGATTGCCTTCGCCTCGTCCGACATCCCGCGAATCTGCCTCACGATCCCGAATCGGAATCCAATCGCGCCGATCGCCAGGAAGTAGCCGACGAACTGCAGCAGCTCGAAGAACGCTTTGGTGAAGGAGAAGCCGGGCGGTCGGCCGCCCGGTCCGGCCGGACCCCCGGGCTGGCCGCCGGCAGGAGCGGTGTCCTGAATCGTCTACGCGACTGCTTGCAGCAGGGCTATCGCTGCTCTCACTGGCTTTCTCCCAATCAGTTATTTCAAAGTCTTCTGAATCGATTCGGCCCTGTCGAGGTGGCCCTGGATTACCGGCGCGGCCTTCTGGATCAGGTTTTTCAGCTCGGCGGTCTGCGTCTGAGCCGCGGCCTTGGTGGCCAGGTCGAGAACCTGCTTGTGCACATCGACTTCGCCATCGATGTACGCCTTGTCGAAGTCCTTGCCCTTGGCCGTCGAGTTCAGCGTGTCCATGTGCTTCTGTGCATCGGACACGAGATTGTCGTCGGCGGCTGGGGCCGGTGTGACATTCAGCTTTTTCGCCAACGCCTCACCCTGTGCACGGAGCTGGTGATGATCGAGCATCATCCGCTTTCCGAAGTCGCGGACGGCGGCGGCGGTCCCCTTTGTCGCCGCGAGGGCCCCCGCGACGCTATCGGCCATGTTCGCTTCATCGAGCAACGCGACGATGTTGGCGTCCGTCCAGGTGCCTGACGTTGGCTCGGCGGCCGCCATGGCCGAAGTGTCGGCGGACACGGTGCTCGAGGCGGCCGTCGTGTCCGTGCCGTAGTTCTCCTTCTTGCTGCATGCGGCAAGTGTCAGCGCCGCGATGGCGAGCGTCGCCACCCTACATCTCGATCCATTCATCAACATGGTCCTCTCCCTCCCCTCCCCATCCCAGGGGTCAAGAAAAAAAACCGCACGATAATAATTGAGGCAGCATTTTTCGTTTTGTCGGTAACTCTGGCAAAAACCGTACACACGACCGTGTTCTTGCTATTGCGTTCGCGCGCCACCAACGGTGGAGAGAAGCGTCTGGTCGAAGAGGTCGAACTTCGTCAGATCATAGGTCATGGCACTGGCCCCAAGTCTGAGCGTTTGGCATTGAGTCCTGACATGGTTCCGAACCTATATTAACCGCTGCAATTTCCTTCTTCATCACCCCGGCCATGCGCATCCATCCTCTCTTCATCGCCACGCTGATACCTGCCACGGCACTGGCGCAGAAATCAGCTTCGTCAGACGCCCTCCGGCCAATCACATTCCTGGACAGGCAGTACCAGCGGGATGTCGGATCCCCGACACCGAGTCCCGACGGCAAATGGCTGCTCTACACGCTCTCCACCCCGGACTGGAACCAGGCCAGGCGGCAGACCGACATCTACCTCGTTTCGGTCAAGGATGGGCTCGCATCGACGAAGCAGATGACGTACACGAAAGACAAGAACGAGACGTCGCCCCGCTGGTCCCGCGATGGAAAGCTTTTTGTCTTTCTCTCGAACAGAGACGCACCTTCTGCGCCTTCAGGAGGAAGCGCGGCGGCTGGTGGCGGAAGTGCGGCGGGCCAGAATCAGATCTACATCATGCGCCCCGACGGCGGGGAGGCCCGAAAAATCAGCGACGCCAAGGAGGGCGTCTCGACGCTCGACTTCAGCAAGGATGGGAGATGGCTCGTTTACCGGAGCGGAAAGTCCGACGAGGAACAGCTCTACGCCCTGCCAGTCGCCGGAATCGACTCCGCGAAGCCGGTGCAGCTCACCCATCAGCAGGCGGGTGTAGGTCTCTGGAAATGGTCTCCCGACAGCAGGCGCATCTATTTCGTCACCGCCGACACCCTCGACAAGGACGAGAAGCTCCGCATGGAGAAGAAGTTCAACGTCGCCATCCGGAACATGGCGACTCCCCTCTCCAGCCTGTGGGTGCTCGACATCGACGCGAAGAAAGCGACGAGACTCACCCGCGACACGACCATCACCGTGACCGATTTCAACATCTCGGCCGACGGACGCTGGATCGGCTACCACGGAGCGTCAGCCAACCGCTACATGCGGAACATCACCGAGCAGGACATCTACGCCGATCTGTATCTGCTCGACACCTCGACGGGCGGCATCGAGCGGCTGACGAACAACACCGAAGTTGGCGAGAGTCATCTCGAGTTCTCGCCCGACAGCAAGTGGATCGCCTTCTCGGCGCCGGACGACATGACGCAGTACAGCATGACCAACAATCGCGTCTACCTGCGGCGCGTCGACGACCGGGCCGGCCAGCTCAGAAAATTGGGTGGGAATTTCGACGGTGATGTCTCGATTGGTTTCTGGTCGAAGGATGGCAAGACCATCTACTTCAACGAGGGGATCAAGACCACGAGCCAGCTGATGGCGCTCGACACCGACAAGAACACCGTTCGCCAGGTGTCGAACGTCCGCGCGTCGCTCAATGCCAACGAGGACGACGATTCCAGGCTCCTGCTGCTGAACTACGCCGATCCTCATACTCCTCCGACGCTGTTCATGGTCGCATCGGTCGATCAGATCCCGGTTCGCGCGAGCTGGCGCCAGCTCACCGACGCCAATCCGCAGGTCCGCGGCTTCGCCCTCGGCGACGAAGAGGAGATCAACTGGAAATCGACGGACGGAAAGATGGTTGGCGGGATTCTCATCAAGCCCGTTGGTTATCAACCCGGTACGCGCTACCCGCTGATCGTCGCGATTCACGGCGGGCCCGCATCCGCCGACGTGCTCGGCTTCAACGGCGGCTACGGCGCGCAGACATACGCCGGCGCGGGGTACGCGGTATTGATGCCCAACTACCGTGGCTCGACGAATTATGGCGAGAAGCACAAGACCGACATCGTCGGCAACTATTTCCAGAAAGGATACGAAGACATCATGACCGGTGTCGACTACCTGGTCTCGCAAGGAATCGTCGACAGCACGAAGATGGGAGTGCTCGGCTGGAGCGCCGGCGGCCACTGGTCGAACTGGATTCTCACCCACACCAACCGGTTCAAGGCGATCAGCACCGGAGCCGGAACGTCCAACTGGATCTCGATGTACGCTGAGAGCGACGTGCAGAGAAACCGGCAGTTCTATCTGGGCAACAGGCTGCCGTACGACGACTTCGACGCCTACTGGAATCAGTCGCCGCTCAAGTACATCAAGAACGCCCGGACTCCGACAATGATCCACGTCGTCGAAGGAGACCCCCGCGTGCCGCGCCCGCAGTCGGAGGAGCTGTTCATGGCGCTCAAGCGTCTCGGGGTTCCGACCGAGCTGTACGTCTATCCCGGTAACACTCACGGGATCCCGGATCCTCGCAATCAGCTTCTCAAGTCGGTCGCTGAGATGGCGTGGATGGACTACTGGGTGAGGGGAAGCGGGAAGAAGTTCGCGTGGCGTGAAGTGCTGAAGACGCTCGACCCTGAAGGTTCTGTCGCCACAGCGACAGCAACCTCGAACTAAACATCAGGCCAATGACTCGATCCCGCACACTACGCGTAGTTGCCACTTACGCCGCGATCCTTCTCGCGGGTGTGATCGCCTGCGCTGCCGCACGCGTCGGCCAAACAGGAGTGGGCCGCCTACAGATTGTTCGCGCTGATACCGCTGCTCTTCGCCGAAAGCTCGACTCGATCGCGGACGCGCATCACGGCGTCGTCGGTTACAGCGTCATCGATCTCGAGACTGGCGCGCGCATCAACCGGCGCGGAGACGAGACCTTTCCCACCGCCAGCCTGATCAAGGTTGCGATTCTCGTGACGGTATACGATCTCGTGGCGAAGGGCCAGCTCTCGCTCGACGATCCGCTCACTGTGCTCAAGATCGACCAGGTGCCGGGCTCGGGGGTCACCCAGTTCCTTCACAACGGAACGGTGCTCACCGTCCACGACGCGGTGTGGCTCATGTCCACGATCAGCGACAACACCGCGACAAATCTTCTGCTCGACCGGATCATCATCCGGCGTGTCTGGGCGAAGATGGATTCACTCGGGCTCCAGCACACGCGCGTTCATTCGAAGAGTTTCCTCCGCAGCTCGAGCGTCGCGATGGACAGCTCGGTGAAGTACGGACTGGGTGTGACGACTCCGAACGAGATGGCGCATCTGTTCGAGCTGATGGCGCAGGGCAAGGCGGTGAACCCCACTGCCGATTCCGCTATGCTCGACATCCTGGAGCACAACACGACGGACTACATGCTTCAGCGCTACATCGAGGGAGCGCGCGCCGCCCACAAGGATGGCGAGACGGACGCTGTTCGAACCGAGTGTACGCTCTGGTACCTTCGCAACCGCGTCGTGGCTTGCGTGATGACCAAGGAGAACAAGGATCAGCGCTGGGTTCTCGACAACGAGCCACAGCTCACACTCGCCAACATGGGGCTCGCGATTATCAACGCTTTCGGAGGAGTGCCACCGGCACCGCCCTCGTCCTAGGGCGACGCCGCCAGAACTGTCCGGGCCCGATAGGGGGAAAAGCGCTTCAGCCGCAGAAAATGCTTCTCCACCAGCGGCCATGCCCATCCGTTCGCGGAGATTCCGAGATTCGAACGGTAACCGGCGCTGCGGTCACGACGGAGTCGACAAGACCTAGATTACTCTGTGCCTTCCGCTCGCGCGCGCAGCTAGCGCTCTCACATCCGCTGGCGTGAGCAGCGTCTCGTAGTGGGCGGAGCGCTCATCATGGTGGGTCAGGAACTTTCCGGCCCCCGGCGCGATCACTGCCCGCTCGTAATCGTTACCGGCGAATGCCTTCACCGCCACCATGTCGGTGAACTGCGTGATCGTAAGGAATTCGATCTCGTTGTTGGCGGCCTCGCGTCGCAATAGATAAGCGCCGTTGTAGCCCCTGACTCGATGAATTCCGAGCAAAACCTCCGCGCGAAGCAGAGACTCGTATTTATCCGCGTTCTCCGTTGTCGTCCAGCCGTGCCAGATTCTGCTGATCATACTGTGCACCTCATTGTCCTTCCCGTCATTTTTCTTCCCTTAATTTCGCTACTTGCCATCTCCGACGCGTAGTTGACGCGTCAAGAACCCAGCCACCGCGCTGCCCACTCGCACAGAATTGGCTCGGCGCATGAGGTAGTGTGTATCTGAGAAGCACCGGCGACCTCGCGATGACGCGGCTGATGCATTTTGATCCTCAGTGACCGGTGCGTTCTACCGTTTTACCGGTGAAGTTCTCGGTGCTCAGATCCTTGGATGATAGCGAGCGCACGTACGCTGTCAGCATCCAGATCTGATCGTTGGAGATGCGTCCTCCCCACGCCGGCATCCCGTCGGGCCTTCCCTCATAAATCGATTCGAACACATCACCGGGCGATCCGCCGAAGTGCCACCGCCCGTCCTGAAAGCTCGGGCCCATCGCGCCGGATCCGTCCGCCCCATGGCAGTCGAGGCAATTGTATCCCACGTACAGTTTCGCGCCGGTCGCAATTGCCCCTTTGTCCCCCTCGTAGAGATTCTTTATCGGCAGCGGCTTTATCTGCAACGGAAATCCCGCCGGCAGGATTTCCGTGTGCTCGATGAAGCGCAGGCTGTCGCCGGCAACGAAGTAGTTGCTGGTTGCGCTATCTGCACCAGCTGCCGATGTCGTACCCGTTCTCCGCGAAGATGTGTCTCCCGCAGCTCCTGCTGTCTCGTGACTCCGCTGTGAGCTACAGGAGATCGACATGAGGAGGATCAGCAAATGCTGCGGAAGACAGCGAGGCATCTTGGGATTCTCGAGTTTAGCGACTAATCAGGGCCGAGGCGCGTGAACATCCACTCTCCCACAAGCGGCGACGTCACCATCGTAGCCGTAGTCTCAGAGCAAGCCGCTGCAACCGCCACAAAAGCCAGACACAAGGCAGACATAGCAGGACGCATACAAATACCTCCGCGAAGATCTAGGGTTGCATTAGCCATCACAGCGAAAACACGAACAGCTCGCCGCCCCAGCTCGTCCATCGGGCGATGTCGGGCAGAGTCGTTCCCCGCTCGCGAACATCGTACGGGAGATTGGCCGCGACATCTCCGGCGATGAGAAGTCCCATGTCACCACCTATTCCCGCATAAATCGCGACATACTGTTTCCCGTCGGGGCCGGTGTATGTCACCGGATTCCCGACCACGCCCGAGCCAACCTTGAACTGCCAGAGCACCTTGCCGTTCCGGGCGTCCACCGCCTTGAACCAGCCGTCGAGCGTTCCGTAAAACACGACGCCACCCGCTGTCGCGAGCGCGCCTCCCCACACGGGATATGGCTCCTTGATTCCCCATATCTTTTTGCCGGTCGTGGCGTCCCAGGCGATGAATTCGCCGCGATAACCGCCCGGCCCTCCCTTCTCGGGCGCGTTGCCGCCGATGAATGGCGTGCCGGCGATGTAGGTGACCGCGCGTGCCTGAAAATCCATGCAGAGATTGTTCGTCGGAACGTAGAAGAGGCCCGTCTGCGGGGAGAACGCAGCAGGCTGCTGATTCTTACCGCCCTCGAGGCTCGGACAGATGTCCTTCACGTTTTTATCCTGCGCCGTCTTCTTCGTTTCCACGACCTTGGGACGACCGGTCGCCATGTCGATTCCAGTGGACCAGTTCATCGGCACGAACGGCTCCGCCAGGAGAATTTCGCCAGTAGCGCGGTCGATAGTGTATGCGAAGCCGTTGCGATCGAAGTGCACGAGCACCTTGCGTGTCTGCCCCCTGATCGGTAGGTCGACGAGGATGTTCTCGTTGACAGCGTCGTAGTCCCACATGTCGTGCGGCGTCACCTGAAGCGCCCACACCATCTCGCCCGTGTCCGCATCGCGCGCCAGAATCGAGGCAGTCCACTTGTTGTCACCGGTGCGCTGGTTCTCGTTCCACGGTCCGGGATTGCTGGTGCCGTGATAAATGAGATTGAGCGCGGGATCATATGAGAGCCATCCCCACACCGCGCCACCGCCGGTTTTCCAGGTGTCGCCCGGCCACGACGTGGCGCCAAGGTCCTTCCCCCGGTCGTGGGCGTAGAACGTCTTGAATTTGGGACCGACCTTCACGTCCTTGTCGGGCCCGATGTTGTAGGCGCGCCAGACTTCCTTTCCAGTATTTGCATCGAGCGCGGCGATCCAGCCACGCACTCCCATCTCGCCACCGCTCGACCCTACGATGACTTTCCCTTTCACCACTATCGGCGCCATCGTGATCGTCTCGCCACGCGAGAGATCACCCATCTTCGCGCGCCATACCTGATTGCCCGTCGACGCGTCGACGGCGATGGTGTGTCCGTCCAGCAGGTTGTAGAAGATCTTTCCATCGGCGTAGGCGGCGCCGCGATTCACCACGTCGCAACACGCTCTGCCGATCGCCTGCTGGGAGTTCTCGGGACGGAACTTCCACTTGAGCGGCTGTCCGGTCTGCGCGAGGTCGATCGCGTACGCGACGTTGGGATACGGCGTGACGACGTACATCGTGTTGCCCACGACGAGCGGCTGTCCCTCGTGCCCGCGCAGCACGCCAGTCGAGAACGCCCACGCCACGTGGAGACTCGCCGCGTTTTGCGGAGTGATCGAAGCGAGCTCGCTGTAGCGCGAGCTCGCGTAATCGCCCGCAGGCATCTGCCATTCACCAGGAGGGCCGGCGTGCGCGACGGCGATTCGCGCGCCCGACACGGACCCAGTCCCCGTTGCGGCGCTCGACGTCGCCTGCGGACCCGAGCTGGAAGTGCTGTCGGCGGCCGCGCTCTTGTCCCCACCGCTGCAGGCCGCCAGGGCGATCAGCGGCAGAATCGCGGCGCGCCCGCGTAAGACTCGCTTCATCTCCTCTCCTCTGTGCTGCGGACTACTTCGGAATCAGATAATCCTGAGCCGCTATGATCTGCCAGCGATCATTGCGGCGCTGCCAGGTGTCGGTGAATTGATATCGCCGGTCGAACGGACCCTGCTTTCCCTTCCCTCTGAGATGCAGTACACCAGTAATGACCTGCACATCCCCGAAATTATGAGCCTTCATTCCCTCGTTGCGCGCCCATTCGACGCGATCGGGGCCTGTCACGCTCTTAATCACATCATTGCGATCCATGACGGACGCATTTTCGGTGTACACGAAGTTCGATGCGAGAAGACGATCGAACGTGCGCGTATCGCGTTTGACCAGCGCCACCGTCCACTCATCCTCGAGCTTGATCGGGGGAAGGAGCCGAGCCTGGGTGCGCGAGGTGGTCGCCGGAACAGTGCCCGGAATATTCGGAATCGGCGTCGGTTTTGGTGGCGGGTTACGACTGGCCTGGCCGCAAAGCGGCGCCGAGCAAAGAGACAGCAAAAGGAATGCAGTCGACGAGCGTCTCATCAGTATTCTCCTCGGTCAGAGCCGTTCACTTAAGTGCAACATCCGCGGTTCGGCTGCAAGCCTCCGGCTGACATCCTGTTCTGTTGCCGTTGGTCTTGCCGTTGGCGTTACCATCACACGATATACGGAATGAAGCGCTTCGTCTCCCTCGTGTAGGAACGGTAGGCTTCGCCAATGGTGTCGAGCAGCGCTCGCTCCTCGATCACTACGCGATAGCCGTAGGTCGCGATCGTGACGATCGTGAGAAGCGCGAAACTGAACCAGCTTCCCAGCGCGAGTCCGATTCCGATGAACATCATCATGCCCGCCGTATACGACGGATGCCGCACCAGGTGGTAGGGACCGGCGCGAATCACCGGCTGATCGGGTCTCGCCCTCACGTCTCCAGTGAAATACTGACCGAGCGTGCGCCAGCAATAGCGTCGCAGCAAGCTGCCGAGAAGTATCAAGGCTACGCCGACCGCAAACAGCGACAGCTGCACACTTCGCGGAAAAGACCACGCCCGGACGAACGAAAGGGGAAATGCCAGAAAAAGGGCGATCCACATTCCGCCGAGCAACACTCTCAAAGAACCACTGTCCCTGGAGTCCGCGCGCTTCGCGCCTTCGACGCCGCCCTGCACGACCTTCCACTCTGGCAGGAATGCCCAGATGTAAACTGCCCAGAAGACTAGGGCATGAGGCCAGACAAAAGGCAACGGTCTCATGCGCGCTCCATCACGGCTTAACCGCACTCACGACATGCGCGCGAAGTGGCACGCGAAGAGGCCGCGCGCCGAACCGTTCCTCCACGGCACGAGCTACGGCTCGCACGATCTCGTCGATATTGGCGGTCCCGCGCTCCCTGATCGTATTGATCACTGGATTTCCTCTCACCAGTCCCAGTGCGGCGCTCTCAGGCGATTCGCTGCTCCCCGTGAGTGAGAGAGTTTCGATCACGATCTCCTTGAATCCTGCCTCTTCCACCAGGCGCCGCACTTCACTCACGTCCCCCAGTCCGAACGGTATCTGATAAAAGTCCGGTGCGTCCGTCCGGAAGAACTTTCCGATCGTCGAGTGCGTGATCATCCCGACTGGATTCCGCTCAAGCGAATCCCAAACGTTGAAGATGAGAGCCCCGCCTTTCTCGAGCACGCGATTGAACTCGCGCAGTCCCTTGTGCTTGTCGGGAAAGAACATCACGCCGAATTGACAGACGACGGCGTCGAACGACTCGTCCGGAAAAGGGAGGTCCTGTGCGTCTGCCTGCCGCCACTCGGCACCGCGCCCGTCCGCTCCAATCTTATGCTGGGCGTATTCGAGCATCGGCGTATTGAGATCGGTGACCGTCAGCGCGGTTCCCCGCGGCAGCGCCTCGAGTAGCCGACGCGAAGCTATCCCGGTCCCTGCCGCAATCTCGAGAACTTTCCGGGGTCGCCGCTTTGCGACTCGGTCGGCGATATCCGCCGCGTACGGTTCGAAGAGAAGTTCTCCGAGGTGCTGGTCGTACATCTCCGGAATGGAGCCGTCGAACCGCGTGCTCTCTTCAGAGACCGTCTTATTACTCATGGCCGGTTCAGACCAAAGCCTTCTCTATGTCCGAATAATCCGGATCGGGAAGATCGGCGTACACCGGGTTGGAGAGGTAACGCTCCCCGAAATCGCAGATCACGGACACGATCAGCTTGCCCTTGTTCTCCGGCCGCGCCGCCACCTGCAGGGCTGCCCATGTAATCGAGCCCGAGGAGATTCCCGCGAAGATCGCTTCCTCGCGCGCAAGCCGGCGGGCCGTGGCGATAGCGTTGTCGTTCGTCACCTGGATCACTTCCTGGTAGACTTTTCTGTCGAGGTTGCCAGGGATGAAGCCCGCGCCGATCCCCTGCTGTTTGTGCGAAGCAGGCTCACCGCCCGACAGCACCGGGCTCTCCGCGGGCTCGACCGCGATGATTTTGATCCCCGGTTTCTTCTCGCGGAGAAATCGCCCCGCGCCGGTGATCGTACCGCCCGTTCCAACACCGGCAACGAAGATGTCCACCGTTCCGTTCGTCCCTTCCCAGATCTCGGGCCCAGTCGTTCTGTAATGCACCGCCGGATTCGATGGATTGTCGAATTGCCTCGGCATCCACGCCCGGTCGCCAAGCCGCGCCAGGATTTCTTCCGCGCGAGCGATGGCTCCCTTCATCCCCTTCGGACCCTCGGTCAGCAGGACGCGACAACCCAGAGCACGCAGAATGTTCCGTCGTTCGATTGTCATCGTCTCCGGCATCGTGAACACGCAACGAAATCCGCGAGCCGCCGCCGCGTAGGCGAGGCCGATGCCGGTGTTTCCGCTGGTCGGCTCGACGATGAACATTCCAGGACGCAGCGATTTGTCGCCGATCGCGTCGTCGATCATTGCCGCGCCGATGCGATCCTTCACGGAACTGAACGGATTGAATCCTTCGTGCTTCACGACGATGCGCGCCGGCAAGCCCGCCCCAACGCGATTGAGCTGGATGAGCGGAGTCTCGCCCATGGTCTCCGTTATGTCGCGGTATATCCGACGCTGTGCCACAATTCCTCCTTCGGTCGAATTGTAAATAGCACCATCAATGCGCGCCCGGCAAATTCCCACTCTGAATCCGTACCCACTCTGAAACCGTAGATTACCATCAGGTCCACTCCCGACGACCGTCGCATCGTATCGCGAGGCCCGATTGATCCAGGTTCAAGTCCAGAATAATCCCACGACTCCAGCGCTCGCACCGAGCGCTGCCGCGCGCAGCGCGCCGAGCGCGAGCGCCATTTATGAGGGTTTCAGAGCGCAGCGCCGAGAGCTGAATAACCAGCTCGACAAGCTCGAGAGCACGCGCAGGGAAATCACCAGTCAGCTCGAAGACGTGTCAGCCGGGTCGCCGGAGCGAAAGCCGCTCGAGACTCGGATGACCGATATCGACTCGAGAATTACGACTGTGGACCAGATGCTCGCCTCCAACGCGACGGATATTTCGAAAGCCGCTGCCATTCCGGGAGCAGTGGTCGAGCCGCCGCGCGTCATAAACGAGGGCCCGCCCCAGGAGGCCTACGCTCTCGGCGGAATATTCATGCTGGTCGTGCTGCTCCCCATATCGGTTGCATTCGCGCGCAGGATCTGGCGTCGAAGCGCCGCCGCCGTCGCGGCATTCCCGCGGGAGATTGGCGAAAGATTGCTTCGCATGGAGCAGGCGCTCGAGGCCACCGCCGTCGAAGTCGAGCGAATCGGAGAAGGCCAGCGCTTTCTCACCCGGCTTTTCACCGAAGGAGAAGGTGCGCGGTCTCTGGGTGCTGGCGCGGTGCAGCCGCTCGAGCGCAAATCAGTGAAGGCGCCGGAGCGACTTCCATAAACGAGGAGCCGTCTTAAACCAGGATGGCTCCTTCCGTCGGTCGTCCGCCACCGTTGACACAAGATCGGCGGCAATTCTTACCAGTTCCCCTGCTCTCCCATCACCTCGATCGCGCGCACCAATCGGTCCGCCGCGTGACGCCAGTTCGTCTGGACGGCACGTTGAGCCGCTCCGGAGTTGCCGGTGCGGATCGCATCGACGATCACATCATGTTCGGTCCCGGCGGTCGGCACCGTGTCGAGCAGCAGCGCGATATACATCCTGATGTAGCGCTCGGCCTGCGGTTTCACTGCGTCGTGCAGCGAGCGCAGTCGCGCCCCCGCGCCAGCTTCGACGTAGCGCCGGTGAAATTTCTCGTCGAGCTCGTACAATTTTCCCGGCTGCGCGCCCTTGGCCGATGCGGCGCGTCGGAACTCGGCGTTGAGCGTCGCCAGTTCCTTCGCCAGCGTCTCCCGCTGGGCTTCGCCTAAACGTGCCGCACTCCGGGCGGCGAGACCCTCGAGCTCGCCGACGATCTCGAGCAGCTCTCCAACGTCCTCGCGCGTGAGCGGCGCGACGGTCATGCGCGCCTGGTGCGTGGCCGATGCGACGACGTAGCCCTCTCGCTCGAGCCGCTGAAACGCGGCGCGAACCGGTGTCCGGCTGACGCCAAAACGCTCAGCGACTTCGGTTTCCACGATCCGCGCCCCCGGGGCCAGCTGCCCACGGACAATGAGATTCCGCAGCGAGTCGTAGAGTTTGTTCGCCCGCTCAGTGGCACCTGTGACGCGTCGTCCCCGCTCCGGCGAGGAGCGCGGTTTGGTAGCAGCTCGTCTCTGCACGATGCCGCCAATATAACGACGCCCGGCGCGCACGACGTCGCCTTCTTGCGCCTCCTGCCCGTCCCGGTTATTCTAGGCACGGTCCTTTGTATACAATGCCGCATCCAAGGGAAGCGGCACTTTGGCACACCAATGAATGGGTTGGAGCGGTTCTCCCCGAATCCCCGGTTCGGCGCCGCATCTGCTCAGGAGCGGCAGGTCCGCGAGTTTCTCGATTTAACCACCGCGGCCTGCCGCGCGCTGTTACACAGAGCTAGACCGCTGGAGCGATTGTCACATCCGGACCTTCGGTTCGCCTTCGCCAGAATCGTTTACGCCGGTGGGCCGGAGTGACGAGCAGTTCCACGATCGCAAGGATGCCGTCCACGGCAAGAGCGAGCGCCGCGGCCGGTAGCGCTCCGGAAAGAATCATCCGCGTGTCCGCGAGAGCGAGACCCGCCACTATGGGCTCGCCCAGACCTCCAGCTCCGATGAACGCGGCGAGCGTTGCTGCTCCCACAGTGATGACGGCGGCAGTGCGGATCCCCGCCATGATCACCGGTGCCGCCAGTGGAAGGCGCACCCATAGCAATCGTTGCGTGGGAGTAGTGCCAAGCGCTTCAGCGGCAGCGACCGCGTCGGGATCGGCGTCGCGCACCCCCGTATATGTCCCGCGCGCAATCGGATACAGCGCGTAGAGCCCGAGTGCCACCAGTGCTGGCGCGACACCGACGCCGAGGAGTGGAATCATGAACGCGAGCAGAGCGATGCTTGGAATCGTCTGCAGTACTCCGAGTGCGCCGATCGTCGGCTCCGCAATTCGTCGAGTCCGTTCGAGTCCAAGTCCGAGTGGAACGGCAATGATCACAGCGGCGAAGAGAGCGAATGCGACGAGCTCGAGATGCCGCACCGTGAGTGCGGCTATCGTTGCCCGGCGATCCCACAAATACTCCACGAATCCCGACTTCCACGCCGATGGTGCAGCCTGCGCATCGTGCGCGGCGCCAGTGAGCCCAAGCGCGACTAGCTCATCACCTGCCACGCGGCGGACATCTTCGCCATCCACTTCTACCCGGCGATTGAGCTGTCGCATTGTCTTCTCATCCAGACGCCCGCTCAGAAGCGTGAGCGCCGCGATTGCGCCAGGCACCTGGCTGTCGAGCCGACTGGATACGAGCGCGGCCGCTTCGTACGGAGGAAAGAAGTGCTTGTCGTCGATCAGGGTGACCAGATCGTAGCGGGCAAGCAGCCCATCCGTCGAATAGCCATCGATGACATCCACCGCGCCCGACGCGAGCGCCTGGTATTTCACCGCCGGCGCTAGCGGCCTGACAGCGCGAGGTCTCAATCCATAGACGCGAGACAGGCCGACGAGTCCATCGCTTCTCCCGATGAAATCAGCGGTGAACCCAGCCGTCAGATGCGAACTCTCGCGCGCGAGGTCGCTGAGCGTGCGAAGATGGTAGCGGCTTGACGTCGATCGCGTGACGGCGATCGCGTACGTGTTCTGAAAGCCAAGTGGCGGGAGCCAGCGTACGCGGTACAGATTCGCAAACCGACGCGCGACGTGCGCAAACACTGCCCGCGGATCGGCGGCGACCGAGTCGGGCAACGTGTCGTGCAGGATCGCGATCAGTCCTGTCCCCGTGTACTCGGGATAGGCATCGATCGCGTCGGTACGGAGCGCACCAAACGCGATCTCGGTTGCGCCAAGTCCGGGCTTCCGATCCACTCTGAATCCGCGGGATTCGAGCAGCTGCGAGAACATCTCCGCCAGCAGATACGACTCGCCGAACGGCTTCGACGCGATGACCACTGGACGATTCTGCCGTTGGGCAGCAAGTACGATGGGTATTGCGGGGACGGTCATCGTGGCGATCAACAAGATGCGGATTCGTAGCCTGCATCTCATGCGCGCAACGCCTCTAGTCCGGCTCGCGCCCGGTCTATCAGCCGCGCGACGTAATCCGTGGCCGGTGCACGAATCAAATCTCGCATGCTCCCTCGCTGCTCGATCCTGCCCTTCCTCATCACGACCACTTCTTCCGCTAGACGTCCCGCTTCGGCCAGATCATGCGTGACCAGCAGCGTGGTGACGGCGAGATCGTGGCGCAGATTGTCGAAGCTTTCCTGTAGCTCCGCGCGCGAGATTGCGTCCAGTGCTCCGAACGGCTCGTCGAGCAGAATCACACCGGGCCGGGCCGCGATGCTCCGCGCCAGCGCCACACGCTGGCGCTGGCCACCCGATAGCTCGTGAGGGAAACGCGAGCCGAATTGCGACGAGGAAAGTCCAACGAGCTCGAGCGCGCGCCGAGCTGCGTCGGCGGAATCAGGCATGTGCTGAAGCGTCGGCACGAGTTCGACGTTCCGCAGCACTCGCCAGTGCGGAAGCAGCCCGCCGTGCTGCTGCACGTACCCGATTCCGCGCCGCAGAGACACCGGCGACTGTGTTCGAACATCCTTGTCGCCTACCATCACCTGCCCACGATCCGGCTCTACCAGCCGGTTGAAGCAGCGAAGGAGTGTCGTCTTTCCGGAGCCGCTTTCCCCGACGAGCGCTGTCGCACGTCCCGCTGGAATGTCGATGCTCACGTCGTCCAGAGCGACGACGTTGCCGAAACGGTGCAAGACGTTGCGCGCGGCGAGAGAGATCGGCATGGCCTTAAGAGTGATAGCGTCGCCGGGCAACCGCTATCACTCGAGCCACTTCACCGGCAGGTCGAACTCGGGATCCGCGAATCCGGGGCCCGCGGAAGGAGAACTGGCCATGATCGAGCTCTGCGTTGAGGGTTTCAAACTCTTGCGTCAGCAGAGTTGTAGCACTCCTCGGGCCGTTACTGGGCCGGCGGAACCGATTCGGCGGATCGTCGTGAACGATCATCAGTCGCAAGAACTTGCATTCGCGGCGTTTCGGCGTATCTGTTGCGGTGATCCTTTCTGCTCACGTACTACTTTCAGGAATTCAAATGAGTCCTGCCACCCCGAAGACACGCCGCCTCGGCTCCCAGGGCCTGCAGACATCTGCCATCGGCCTGGGCTGTATGGGCATGTCGGAGTTCTACGGGCCGAGCAACGAGAAGGAATCCATCGCCACTATCCATCGCGCGCTCGAGCTCGGCGTCAACATGCTCGACACCGCAGACATGTACGGCCCGTTCAAGAACGAAGAGCTCCTCGGCCGGGCGATCAAGGGAAAGCGCGACCGCGTCATCATCGCGACCAAGTTCGGCAACGTGCGCGATCCCAAAGATCCGACCATACGGAGCATCAATGGCCGTCCCGAGTACGTCCGCCAGGCGTGCGAAGGATCGCTCAAGAGACTGGGCGTCGAGACGATCGACCTCTACTATCAGCACCGCGTCGACAAGAACACGCCGATAGAGGACACCGTCGGAGCGATGGCCAAGCTCGTTCGCGAGGGCAAAGTGCGCTACATCGGACTATCCGAAGCATCGATCAACACGATTCGTAAAGCGCACAAGGTTCACCCGATCAGCGTGGTGCAGACGGAATACTCGCTCTGGACGCGCGATCCCGAGGAGGGACTGCTCGATGCGCTACGGCTTCTGGACGTTGGCTTCGTAGCATACAGTCCGCTCGGCCGCGGATTTCTTACGGGACAGATCAAGAAAATCGAAGATCTGGCGCAGGACGATTTCAGGAGACAGAACCCGCGCTTTCAGGGAGAGAATTTCAAGAAGAATCTCGAGCTGGTCGCGAGGGTCGAGGAGATCGCCAGGGAGCACAAGTGCACGCCCGCACAGCTGGCGTTGGCGTGGGTGCTAGCCCAGGGAGACGACATCGTGCCGATTCCGGGAACCAGGCATCCCGAGCGGGTCGAGGAGAATGTCGGTGCCTTGAGCGTCGTGCTATCCGAGTCTGATCTTAGACGCATCGACACAGCGGCGCCAAAGGGGGTCGCCGCGGGCGAGCGTTATGCGGAAGGAGCGATGAAGAGCGTCAATCTGTAGCAAGGGGCGGAACGCGGTTTTGCGTTAGAGCCTACCGCCCGCGACGACTTCGATACGGGCCACCGCTTCGACGCGAATCACCTGAGCCACCTGAGCGACCCGAACCCGATCCGCCTGAGCGACCCGACCGTGGCGAGCCACCCGAGCCACGTGAGCCGTTCGAACCTCCCGACCGGGCGGCCTTTGCTTTCGACCGCGCCCGCTCTTCTGACTTCCTGCCCCTGATTGCGGCGATTCGCTCAGCGATCGGAATTTCGAGACGACCCTCCGGCCGCGCGTTGTAGTCGAAGTCGGGGATCGTTATCTGCGGCAGCCGCTTTCCAATCGCCTTCTCGATCGCGCGAAGATCGTTCTGCTCGTCCGGCGCGACGAATGTGAAGGCATCGCCGACCTCGCCCGCGCGCGCGGTGCGACCCACGCGGTGGATGTAATCGTCGGGCGCCTGCGGTACGTCGAAGTTGACGACGTGTCCGAGCGCCTCGATGTCGATTCCTCGCGCCGCTATGTCAGTTGCGACCAGAACTTTGTATAGACCACTCTTGAATCCGGCGAGCGCCGCGGTGCGCTGACCTTGCGAGCGATTTCCATGAATCCGCTCCGCCTTAATGCCGCGTTTCACCAGCTGCTCGGCCAGACGATTCGCCCGGTGCTTGGTGCGCGTGAACACCAGCGCTTGCTCCATTTCGCCACGATCGAGCAGGGCCAGCAGTAGATCCTTTTTCAGATCCTGCTTCACCGGGTAGACGGCCTGCGTGATTCCGACCGCCGGCAGAGAGCGCCGGCCGAGGTCGATCATCAGCGGATTGTGCAGCATCTCTCTCGTGAGTGCGGCGATTGGCGGCGGCATCGTCGCGCTGAACAGGAGAGTCTGCCGCTTGGACGGCACCATCTTGAGAATGCGCTTGATATCGGGCAGGAATCCCATGTCCAGCATCCGGTCCGCCTCATCCAGCACCAGATACTCGATGTTCTTGAGACTGGCGTAAGGCGCGTTGAGGTGGTCGAGCAACCGCCCTGGAGTAGCAACCAGAACATCGACCCCAGCGCGCATCGCGTGCTCCTGCGGCGCCATTCCCACGCCGCCATAAATCGCGGCGGCGGTAATGGGCGTGTGAACCGCCATTGAGTCGAGCGCGGTGAGAATCTGCGCGGCGAGCTCTCGCGTCGGCGTCACGACCAGGGCACGGGTTTTTCCGCGCGGCTTAGCGATTAGATGATGCAGAATCGGCAATACGAACGCGGCGGTCTTGCCGCTACCGGTCATCGCACAGGCGATAATGTCACGCCCTTCTAGTGCGGCTGGTATTGCTTCGATTTGAATTGGTGTTGGTCGCTGGAAGCCCAGCTCCTTGAGGCCTTTGTGGAGACTGGGGTGAAGCTTAAATGAAGAGAACGGCAGAGTGGCGCCTTGATGGATGAAGTGAGTGGGATGACTACGTTGAAAGGTACCTAGGCCAGGGCTGCCCCTGGAAGCTATTTACAGCCGGAACAGGTAGCTGATCTTGCCGAAGAATCCGTCCCGCGTTCGCTGCAGATTCTGGAACCTGAACTCGCGCGGTTCCTCGAGTGTCGAGCCGTATCCCAGATACACGAGCGTGCCAGGCACCGGACGGTAGCTGAACAACCAGTCCGTCGAGAATTCGTTCGTGGTCTCTCCTGCATCGAGTACGCCATTTACGAGGATCGGGTTGCCGTTCCGATCTCGAAGCGCCGACCGCGACCGCGCCGCGTATTGGCCCACCAGGCGCAAGAAGATCGGCGGGCTCACCTGGTATTCCACCTTGATGCGCGGAATCGTCTCCGATGAGAACCGCGAGCCATCCGACTTGCGCGTGATCGTGAGCCTCGAGATCTGAAGCGAGCTTCGAACAGCCGTGGTCGGCCGCAAGTCGAGCGCCGCATCGATCCGTGAGCTATTGCCCGGCGCTGCTTCGCGGAAAATGGGCACGCGACCCTTGGTGATGCTCGCTGTTCCACTGAAGACACGGTAGGTCGGCGTGGTCACGCTAAGAGACCCGCCCAGTTCATCCTTTTCCGGCGGCGGCACGATGAAGGTCGTAGTATCGATCAGTGTCCCGACGGGGCGCTGAATCGTTAGTCCAGTGTACAGCGACGGATCGAAGGCAAAATAGCTGTGGGTGAGTGCCCCACTCAGCTGCCACCCACCCCTGATCGTCGCGCTCGGCAGGATCGACTCGCTGCCCTCGGCCAAGCCATGGCCCGCCCCGGCATTGTTCCAGATTCGATCGAGGCCAAAGAAGGAGCCGTAGGTTTGCACGAACGCTCCCTGAGCGCCGTAGAAGCTAAGTCGGTTGAACGCCTTCGTCTCGATTATCCCCGTGCGATTTACGAAACCGGCGGCGGCGTTGAAGCCAGGGCCGAGTGATCTCAGAGTATAGTGAAAGCCCCACGCGCGGCCGGTCCGATCCCAGTCCGCCTGGAGAAGCGATCCATTCCGTGAATTGCGCAAGCTGTCCGTCCATGACTCGGCGGCCTGGAACTGCGCGAAGTAAAGCTTCGAGTGATAAAAACGAAAATCACCAGCCGCGACACGCGAGTAGTTGGCGCCATCTTCGCGAGTCGTGAGTACGGCACCTAGCGTGTTGCTGGAGCCGAAGTCGTATCGGATCCGCGAGACACCGAACAATGGCGAGTGATTGCCTGCCCAGGAATACTGCTGATCGTCGGCCACGAGCATCGACGCGATGTTGGTTCCACCAAGTTTTCCGGCGAGCTTCAGCCCACCCAGCGGCGCGACGATCTGTCGAGTGTAGATCAATTGATTGGGAGAATCGAACAGCTCGAGTCCGTCAAGGAAGAACGGCCGCTTCTCCGGATAGAACAGCGCGAATCGCTCGTTGAGCAGCACCTGTCCTACGTCGGCTTCCACCTGCGAAAAATCAGGATTGATCGTCCCGTTGAGCGTGAGATTCTGCCTGATCCCCCACCGCGCATCACCGCCCAGCTCGCCCTTCTGCTGAAAGTCACGACCGTTGCCGATCGTCGGTGACCGATCTGCCTTCGCGGTCACAGTCGGTGTCGCTTCGAGAACGAGCCCTCGCTTCAAGTCGTGCAATCCATCCAGTGTTCCCGATTGCGCGAGGAAATTCGCGTTGGCGCGAACCGCCGGAGCCCACGTGTCCTGAAAGCCCGAGTGCTGCACTCGCCGAAGGATGTGAATCCCCCAGTTCTGAACCCTCGCGTCCTGATACCGAAGACTCTTGAACGGTATCCGCACCTCGACCTCATACCCGCCCTCGACCAGGCGTCCCTTCGACTCGAAGAAGTAGTCGGGATTGAGATCGACGCTTCCCTCGAGCGGATTCATGTTTCGAAATCCTCCACCGGTTGCTGAAGGACCTCCCGCACCTCCCGCGAACTGTGCGCTCCGCGTTCCGTCCTGTTGAACGCCGTACGGATTGACGCCGAAGAGAAACGCGATTTGTCGAGCGTTGTCCGTGTCGAGCAGGATCTGGATCTGATCCTCGCTGTCGATGTTGTCGCGATTGGCGTGCGTTGCGCGCACTACGTTGCCGTGAATCTCTCGCGCCCGAATCCCGAAGTAGATCGCGTCGGGCGAGTACCACACCAGAACCTCGGTTGGCTCGTCGGCCGGACGACCATCGACTGGCTGATATTGGGAGAAGCCCGATAGTCGTGCGGCCCGACTCCACACCGGCTCATTGAGCTCACCATCGATGGTGACAGACGCGTCGATGCGCGGAACATCGACGTGAATACGGTTGGCGCGCCCGCCATACACAAGCGTCGAGTCTTGCAGTAAGGCGACCGCAGCCAGGAAAGTCAGGAGCATCGGCCTAGAATCTACCGCCGCCCGACTTTCCACACGACAGCGGGATGGAGCAACCCTTTGGACCGGAGCCTGACACTAACGAGTCATGACGTCCACTCTTCGACTTCTCGTGCCGATATCCATCCTCGGCGGTTCCATAGCGGCGCAACAGCCATCCGGTGGCATCGAACCCGTTCGCCCATCGCCAATTTCTCAAGCCGAGTTCGTACAGCGGCTTACGATCTCTCTCGACAGCCTCGCCAAAGCTGGCCAGTTCTCGGGGGTTGCGGTGGTGGCGAAGAATGGCGTGCCCGTTTTCCAGCGCGCCTATGGGATGGCCGATCGCGAGCGTGGCGTTGCCAATAATCCGGAAACGGCCTTCAACCTCGGCTCCATCAACAAGATCTTTACCCAGATTGCGATTCTCCAGCTCCGCGCCGCGGGGAAGCTCGATCTCGATTCGACCCTCGCCACGTACTGGCCGGACTATCCCAACAGGGAAGTGGCGCGCAAGATCACGATTCGCCAATTGATGCGCCACACATCCGGAATCGGAGGCAACATCTTCGACCCGCCGGTTGGTGGGAAGAGAAACGATATCCGCACTCTCAAGGATTATCTCCCGCTCTTTGTGAATCAGCCGCTGGCGTTCGAGCCGGGGACACGGAACGCCTACTCGAATGCGGGATATGTCGTGCTCGGCCTCGTGATCGAGCGGCTGTCGGCGGATGATTATTACACGTACGTGCGCGAGCACATCTTCAAGCCGGCAAGGATGACCCGCACTGGGTCGTTTGTTGTGGATTCGCTGCCGCCGAACACTGCGATCGGATACACCCGTGGCGATGAGGATGCTCCCACGACCACGCCGCTCCGTCCGAATAGCCAAGATCTTCCCGGACGCGGGAGCTCCGCGGGCGGTGGCTATTCGACCGCGCAGGATCTTGTCAAATTCGTGCAGGCGTTACGCGAACAGCGGATTCCGAATGGGCTCCCAGCGGGGTTGGGAATCGCCGGCGGCTCGGGCGGGATGAACGCGATCGTCGAGGGAGGTCTTCCCGGCGGATACGATCTGATCGTGCTTGCGAACCTCGATCCGCCAGCGGCCGAACGCGTTGCCCGGATGACGAGAGAATGGCTCGGAGTCCACGACGACGGTGGCGGGGGTCGCTGACCCGAGCCGTGATGTAAGGAGTTAGCACTCGGCTGCGAGGCTTGCCGTGCCAGGGCGTGTAACAACGTGGCACCCGAATTGAAACATTACTCGCGTCTCCTTTAGCGAGTTCAATACATGAAGGTGTCCAATACACACCAGCTGCGCGTGCTGATCGCATTTCTGGTGGTCGGCTCCGTCGGAGCCAGCGGTTGCGCGAGCCTGAACAAGAAAGAAGAGGGTGCGGTGATCGGCGCAACAGCCGGCGGNGTGGTAGGCGGNGTGATCGGCAACCAGACNGGCTCGACCGCGAGGGGCGCNATNATCGGCGCNGTNGTCGGCGGTNCGGCCGGCGCGATCATCGGACACCAGATGGATCAGCAGGCGAAGGAGTTGAGCCAGAACATTCCGGGCGCGACAGTCGCGCGCGTGGGCGAGGGGATCGAGGTGACCTTCGCTTCAGGACTCCTCTTCGCATTCGACTCGGATTCGATTCTGCCGGCGGCGGGAACGAATCTGCGCGAGCTCGCAACGAGTCTACAGAAGTATCCCGATTCGCAGCTGCTGATCGTCGGGCACACCGACAACGTGGGCGATGCCTCCTACAATCAGCGTCTTTCGGAGCGTCGCTCTAATTCAGCGGCCACTTACCTTGCGTCGCAGGGTGTAGCGAGAACCCGCCTCGCGGCCTCAGGCAAGGGAGAATCGGAGCCGGTGACGACCAACGACACGGATGCCGGCCGACAGCAGAATCGTCGCGTCGAAGTCGCGATTTACGCGAGCGAGGCGTACCGCCAGCGCCTGCTGAAGAGCAACACCGGCGACTAGCCTAGCTCCTTGGCTTGTTGATAGTTGCCCCATCCGGCCGGAGGCCGCCGGGTGGGGCGACTAACTACGCCGATTGCTTTCTACCCGCGAACACCAACACGCCGCCAATTACGATGGCGGCAATTCCGGCAATGGGTGGCACCATGCCGCGTTCCTGCGAAGTGACCTTGAGAGGCCCCACTTCGACTTCGTTATGGCTTTTCGTATACGGTATTCCGCGCATCGCGACGACGGTGATGCCGCCAACGACGAGAAGCACGCCAATCCAACCGAGTGGCCGCATGATTACTCCGCAAATGGGACTATCAAATGCTGTGGCACGAGGGGGATCCTTGCAAGACTGGCGGTCGCGGGCAGCCAGTCGGAATCGCCTACTATTTGTGCACGAGCTTCCTGTAAGCGATCCGATGCGGCCTGTCCGCATCCGCTCCCTTCCGCTTCTTGAAGTCCTCGGCGTAGTCGCGATAACTACCCTCGAACCACACCGTCTCCGAATTCCCCTCGAACGCCAGTATGTGCGTCGCGATGCGATCCAGGAACCAGCGATCGTGCGAGATGACAACCGCGCACCCCGGGAAACCAATCAGCGCCTCCTCGAGCGCGCGGAGCGTATCGACGTCCAGGTCGTTCGTCGGCTCGTCGAGCAGCAGCAGATTTCCCCCAGACTTAAGCAGCTTTGCCAGATGAAGCCTGTTCCTCTCTCCACCGGATAGATCTTTCACCTTCTTCTGCTGATCCGGACCCTTGAAATTGAACTGCGCCAGATACGCCCGCGCCTGCATCTCGCGCTTCCCGACCTGGATGACGTCGTTCCCCTCGCTCACTTCCTTGTAGACGGTGTTCGCGTCGTTGAATTCGCGAGTCTGATCCAGGTAGGCTAGCTGCACCGTGTCTCCGATCGTCAGCGATCCACCGTCTGCCTTTTCCTTTCCGGCGATCATCCTGAACAGCGTGGTTTTTCCGGCGCCATTCGGACCAATAATTCCAACGATGCCTCCACGCGGCAACGAGAACGAGAGATCATCGAACAGGACGTTGTCGCCATACGCCTTCTTCAATCCCTTGGCGATCACGACATCGTTGCCAAGCCGCGCCGGCGGCGGAATCACGATCTCGTTCTGCATGACCTTCTCGCCTTCGGCCGCCGTCGCCAGCTCCTCGTATTTCTGAATGCGCGCCTTGCTCTTGGTCTGCCGAGCGCGCGGCGACATACGCACCCACTCGAGCTCGCGCTCCAATGATCTCTGCCGCGCCGAGGCCTGCTTCTCTTCCGTTGCCAGTCGGGTACGCTTTTGGTCGAGCCAGGAGCTGTAATTCCCCTCGTACGGAATTCCTGCCCCGCGATCCAGCTCGAGAATCCAGCCGGCCACGTTGTCCAGGAAGTAGCGGTCGTGGGTCACCGCCACTACGGTTCCCGGAAATTCAGCGAGATACCTCTCCAGCCACGCAACTGATTCCGCGTCGAGATGGTTGGTAGGTTCATCGAGGAGCAGCATGTCCGGCTCCTCGAGCAGCGTGCGGCATAGCGCCACCCGACGCTTCTCTCCGCCAGAGAGCGTATTCACATCCGCATCGGCCGGCGGAAGGCGGAGCGCATCCATCGCGATTTCGATCTTCCGGTCCAGCTCCCACGCGTTCGCGGCATCGATCTTTTCCTGAACCTTTGCCTGTTGGTCGAGCAACTTCGTCATTTCGTCGTCCGACATCGGCTCGGCAAACTTGTTCGAGATCTGCTCGAACTTGAGGAGGAGATCACGCGTCTGCTTCACCGCGACTTCGACGTTCTCCCTGACGTTCTTGGACGCGTCGAGCTGGGGCTCCTGCGACAGATACCCGATCCGCGTTCCTTCATGCGGCCATGCTTCGCCCTGAAAGTCGTGATCGACGCCGGCCATGATACGGAGCAGCGTCGATTTGCCCGCGCCGTTGGCGCCGAGGACGCCGATCTTGGCGCCGGGATAGAAAGACAACCAGATCCCGCGCAGNATCTCCCGCGATGGCGGGACGACCTTGCGCAGGTCCTTCATTACATAGATGAATTGTGGNGGCATCCNTACAATTTACCGCACCGGGCAAGTCGTCCACATTGCGGGTGCGATTGCCGTCAGAAGTTAGCCCGGGGTTTTCGGGTCGCCCATCATCCCGTGATCGTGATCCATGTGGTCGTCGCGCCAGATGGATTTGAGGTCGTTACCGGCGAAGGTGTTGGCGTGCAGCATCCACCCGAACACCTGCGGAATGAAGCGCCCTCCGGCATCCTTGCACTCTTCCTTGGTCGCGACACCAAGAGGGCCAAAGATCGGCCGGCCATTCCTGGTTTCGGACCACCTCTCCTTCTGATAGCGCGGCGGAATGCACCAGTTCACGTGCCGGTGCCAGTGAGCGACACTCAGCGGAATGCGCTCGTTGAGATCCTCTTCGGACGTGCCCTTGGACGCCGTGTACATCGCGCCGATCAGGTGAAACGTCCCCTTCGAATCCNTTGTATATAGAAGCGAGGTCGGCCTTGCGGGATCGAAGCCGAACTGATTCCGGATCGCGTTCCACTTCTTCGTGAAATGGTACTGCGGCTGATTCTTGATCTGCGGCGCGAACATCTTGTAGCCATCCGCTTCTGCAACGGTTACGTCCCGATACTTCGCGATCGCCTGCCGCAGCTCGTTGATGACGTGAGCAGCCTGGGCTGAATCGGCGGCAGTGAGCNGTCGCGGACTCGAGTAGGCCATATGCTTCGCCATCGCAGCCATCTTCCAGTCGGCGCTCGCGCTCATGTCCATACCGCTCATGTCGTTCGAGCCTTGCGCCGCATGTGACGCGGCCGCTGCAGTATCCGTATGGCTATGCGATTGTTGAGCGAAGAGACACCCCGGGATCGCGAATGCCAGCATCGCAACGGGTATCAACCGCAGTTTTGAAGTCCGAAGCATGTTGTACCGCAATCCAATGGTGAGAGGGCACGACTTCACACAGTCATACCCTTGTTAGACGATCTGCACGAGCCTCGGTTAACCCCCGAAATCCGCCAACAGCTTGTCCAGCGCCTCGGACACCCGCTCGTGGGGCAGCTGATGAATCCGATCCTCGCCCCAGGCGATGATCTCCCCGGGCGTGTTCCACGGCGCGTATGGCTTGTGGTCGCGTTTGAGCAATACCAGTGACGGCTTCCGGAATGCCGACGCCGCGTGCGAGATGCTGGTGTCCGGTGTGAAGACCATGTCCGACGTTCCCACCAGCGCAAATGCATCGCGCAGTTCCGGGGTTCCCACCGGCAGCCCGCCTACCTCGGTCGCCACCTTGGCCACGCTCTCCCACTCGGAGGGAAGACCGATGACGATGATCGGCATGTTCGGCGCGCGTGCGCGCGCTGCCTGGAGAGTCACAATGAATTTGCCGTCGGGCCAGCGCCTCTTCGGCTCCGACGCCGAGAGGTTGACGAGCAGCCGTTTGGTAACGCCAGTTGTGGCTCCTGGTGGCGGCGTCACCAGTTCCCGCGCTTCCTTCCACCGTTGCTCCGCCCGGGCGCGTTCTTCGTCCGCCAGGAATATCTCCGGTTGCCAATCGACCGATTGGGGATCGACGCCGAACGGGACGGCGAGTTGCTTGGAGCCCTCGATGTAGTGATCGACCCGATTCCATTCCGGCACGCACACGTTGTAGATCCGCGGCTCCCTATCGCCACCCGCCCCGACCCGGAAGTGTGCCCCTCCCGCGTACATGAGAAGTGGAGTGGAGGTGAAGATCGGTGGATTGTTGATCCTGCCGTCCACCATCACCGTATAACGCTCGCGCCGCAGCTGCCTCATCAGATCGCCATAGCTGCGAAGAGAATTGCGCTTGAGCACCAGTACTCTGCCGACGTGTGGATTCCCCTGGAGCACGGGCGCCGTAGTCGGCGTCGCGATCACATCCACTTTTCCGCTCGGCAGCGCCCTCGCGATGTTGCGAATGAGTGACGTCGCCATGATCATGTCGCCGATTCGCTCGTAGCGGATGAATAGGACGCGATAGTCGGAATTCGTCACGGACGGGAGAGCGGTCTCCCGCGGTCCTGGCAGCATCCGACCCAGAAGCCTCATCCAGGCCGTGCGCCACGCGATCTCAATCTTTCTTAAATCCACCGGTCAGGGGAAGCTCTAGGAGCTTTCGTGAAGGTTGTGGATCGCGGGTGTGATAGAGCTGAATTGCGCTTATCACAAACGGTTCTGGTATTCGGGTCTTGAGCAGCTCACGAATCGCCTTCCCATCGAGAGATTGGTAGAGGCTCAAGGTGGAATGTGGGCTAAAAGTGTACCGCGCGCGCGTGAACGGCAGTCCGCTCGTAATGATCCTGTCGTGGAGAATCCTCAGGGGACCATGCGGATCGACCGGCAGGACGAGGATGTTCGTCTGCATGAACCTCTGCGGAGCCTGGAATGAGAGCGTTATTGGCGCCGTATCCCGCGTAATCGGCTCCAGCTTCTCACGCATCTCTTCAACGGTCGCCGAAGGAGGCAGGGGACCCGCGCCCGAGGATCCAGTGAGGGTCAGGTGGGGTGGTTTATATCGCGACAGCTTCGGGTCGTAGCGTTCATTGATTGCGCGGACTTGGTCCGCGATCTCCGGCGGTAGTTCTGCCAGTATGAAAATTCCATTCAGCGCCAAGCATTACTCGCGGTAAGAGCGGCCCCGAACATCAGAATTGAATGGTAAAGAGGATCGGATTGGCCTGAATCTGTGATGATCGCTTTCCTTTTATCAGCTCGCGATCGATGTGATTCCCTGGGTGGGAGTGCGTGTACCTCACCACCTTGAGTCCAACAAGGGTACCGATCGCCGCCCCCGCCATAACGTCACTCGCCCAGTGCTGGTTGTTGAAGATGCGCGAGAGGCCGACCAGTGATGCGCCGCCGTAAAACACGGTCCCCACATACCAGGCCGAATGGGGCCACCAGAATTGCGACTCGCGGGTCACCGTAGATGCGAACGCAAAGGCTGTGATCGTATGGCCCGATGGAAATGAGCGGTACTGGTCGCCCGCGAAGCCTCTCCATAGCTGGAAGCTGTTCGGATTCTTGGTGTCGACGAATGGACGCTGTCTTCCAGCGAGCATCTTTATTCCACCACCAAGAATATCGGCGACCAGGATTGACTCGAGGCTGTGCAAACCGAGCGCTTCGACACGTCGGTTTTCACCGACGCGACCAATCAAGTAGATCCCCGTGCCCGTGACGAAAGATCCCGGATCGCCGAGCAGGCGGAAGCCGGTCGCGCCTTTGCTCAGAAACCGGCTTGCCTGGGTCGCCGAATCCTGAAGCCTGTTTGCGACTCGCATGTCGATCGGCGCGACCGCCGCCGTCCCAAGCATGAAGGCCCCCAGCAGGAGCGCGTCTTTGCCGACAAAAAGCGGCGTTTTCTTATTGATGGTGTCCTGAACCTGGGCCTGCGCGGTGACCGCCAGGGTCACGGAAATCAATGCGACACGAAACGACTTTGAGAACAAGAACGTCCCCTGCTGAAATGTTGGTGATAGGCTCAACCAGGTTCTCGAATGCAAATCTCTTACCCCTTGTAAATCGCCCTTCGAGTCGCGATATCACTCGAATGCTGAACATCGACCTTACCGGCAAGCGCGCCCTGGTTGCTGGGGTAGCGGATGACGCCGGTTTTGGGTTCGCCATCGCCAAGGCCCTTGCCGAGGCAGGCGCGAGCGTTTCAGTCGGCACCTGGCCGCCCGCTCTCAACATATTCATGAACCTGTTGGAGCGCGGGAGGTTGGATGAGTCGCGAAAGCTATGCAGCGGACAGCTTCTCCAGTTCGAGAAGATCTACCCCCTGGACGCGGCCTACGACACCCTCGCGGATGCCCCGGAAGACATTCTGGCGGCCAAACGGTACAAGGAAACAGGAGACTTCAGCATCGACGGCCTCGCCCGTCGTATGGAGGCCGACTTCGGCAAGGGTTCGCTCGACATTGTGATCCATTCGCTGGCGAACGCTCCGGAGGTAAAAAAACCGTTGCTCAAGACGAGTCGCGCCGGGTATCTCGCCGCGATTAGCGTAAGCGCCTATTCGCTGGTGTCGATGGTCTCTCGGCTGGCGCCATTGATGCGCCCGGGTGGATCGTTTCTTTCGCTAACCTACATGGCCAGCGAACGCGTGATTCCGGGTTACGGTGGCGGGATGTCGTCGGCGAAGGCGGCGCTGGAAAGCGATACGCGAGTGCTGGCGTTCGAGGCCGGCCGAAAGTACGGAATTCGCGTCAACACGATCTCCGCTGGTCCGTTGGCGTCGCGCGCGGCCAGCGCTATCGGAATCATCGGAAAAATGGTTGAGTATTGCGCCGAGAATTCACCGCTCACCGAGCCGCTTCACGCGGATGAAGTTGGAAAAGTGGCGGCTTTTCTATCCAGCCCGCTCGCTACCGGAATCACCGGCGCCGTGGTGTTCGTGGACAAGGGATTCCATTCGATGGGGATGGCACTTCAGGACCCGCCTCCTCAAGACTGAGGCGGGAGATCAGGGAGTTTTCTTTGCGGCTGCCGCCGCTCTTTCCCTTTCGATCCTGATTTTTATTTCCTGAAGCCGCGCTTTGGGCATTCGCCCGGTCAGTGTCAGCGCATTGCCTGTCACCGCGTCAGTCCACGTGACCGTATGGAGCGTGTTCGCCATCCCTGGCAGAGACTTTGGCGCTGGTGCCGAAACCGCGGGCGCGGATGGTGGTGCACTCGCTGCACGCTGAGAGTCCGCCGCGCTTGTGATCGCCGCAGTATCGACACGCGCCTTTAACGGAACTGCTGCAGACTTGCTGGTAGCCTGCATGGCCGTTGATGTTGACGATATGCCCGTTACGACCTGTTCCAGAGCGAGCGGCATTGACTCCGTCAACGTGACGGTATCACCCGGCGCGACCTCGTAGAGCGTGACCTTGGCGCCGATTCTCCAGGGTGTACCGACTAGTTTCAACGGCTCTGGCTCGCTTGCCGAGTCCGTTACAACCACACCAGCTACGTGCGATGGCGCGAACGTCGAAGCGGTTGGCGCTGCTGCTCCAGCAATCTCCGATGCGGCGGCAGCCTGACCCGCCGGCATCATCGCCCTTTTTTCCAATGCATTGTTTTCGCGCGCCGGGATGCCAAAGCGCGAGTCGCTCGTCCCTGTCTTCCCCGAAAGCGCAATCGTCGACGCATTACCGACTACTGCTTTCGGCATGGCCTGATCTACGGCAACTGCAGCCGGCCCGCCTGCTGCCGGTACGCGCGCTGCGACTGAGGCCTGCTGCCGCGACACCATGACGCGATCCGCGGGTTGCTCGTTGCTCCCGCGATTCCGGGCCACCACCAGAGTCCCAGCCGCGACAACCAGCACCGTTGCCGCCACGCGCCACACCAGCGGATCTACCCGCTTCTTCGGCGTCGCTGCCGGTATCACGCCGCGCGGTGCATTGTCAAGCGCCGTCAGAATCCGCGACGACGCCGCGATGAACCCGCGAGCTTCCGCCACCGTGACCGCGCACTGCGGACACTCTTTGACGTGCGTTTCCACGCGCGTGGCTTCATCGGCGCTCAACGCGCCGTCCAGCCACGAGTGAATCGTTCCTTCGTCAGGATGCTGCATTCTTCTCTCTCTCTTCTTGACTCTTCTGCAATGCTTCGTAGCTCTCCACCAAGCGGCGGCGCGCACGCGACAACGTGGTCCCCACCGAGCCGGGCGACAGCTGCAATGCTTCGGCGATCTCGTTGTAATCCAATCCCTCTTCCCGCATCAGGAGCGCAAGACGATCTCGCTCGGCGAGACCATCTACTGCCTTACGCGCCATCGCTGCCTCCTGAGCGCGCTCGAGCGTCGTCTCCTCCGGCTCGACTATTTCATCGCGCTCTTCCTCTGCCAGCAGTGCCAGATGCTTTCGGCGTCTCATGTCCTTCCTCGCCTCATCCCTCACGAGATTCGTCGCCACGGCGAATAGCCAGGCGCGCTCATTCTGTATCGAGGTCTGCCTCAACGCACGCACGAACGTCTCTTGCGCTACTTCTTCAGCCCAGTCGCGATCCCCCAGACGCCGCGTCAGATATCGCACCAACGCAACGTTGTACGTTCGGAAGAGTCGTTCGACGTCGGTCACTCGATTACCAGCGATCCCGTATCAGGGTCAGGTCGCGATCCGTGAGACGATCTACTCCCGATGGAGTCAGCTCGATCGCCATCGTGCGACCCGATACTATCACGCGCTCGCCAACCGAAAACGACTCACGCAGCTCCGGCACCAGCTCGATCAACTTGAAGTACGCGTCGGAGAATGGCTTCACGCGCAGCACCGAGCCGGATTTCTTGTACCGCACATCGGTCCACACGCTATCGCGCAGAACGAAAGTCGCGTTCCCTGCTCTTCGCACATTAGCATCATCTCTCACACCCGAAGCTGAATCGGCAGCGTAAGCGCTTGTGACCGTGCGTTGCGCGGCAGCAATCTTGGCGGCTTCGAATTGAATTGCGCCAGAAACGGGTGCTGACGAAGCGCCGGTGACCACCACCTGGCCAAGTCTGGCACCAACCATGTCTGCAGGAGGTCTGCTCCGATTCATTCCAGGTTCGACTACCAGATACGACGAGAACTCGGTTGGAATGCCGAAGCGCTCGCCGAGATCCCGAATCTCGTCATCGATCTCCCGCGATCCACCATGCTTCCTCTTCTCTGCGCTCAGATATCCTACCCGCTGAGTGGCCCACAGCCTCGCCACAAACGGATTCTCGCGCGAGCGCTCGGGAAAATTGACTCGAGTGCTCCAGCTCACCGGACCACTGGTCGTTTGTCCGTCGAAGCGCACAACCGCGTTGCCGCTCCCATCGTAGCGCGAGAGTATCACGAGATCCTCGCCCGCAAATATGTCCACCGGCCCCGAGGGGTGCATCTTGAGAAGTCGTACACCGTCAGCATGAACGCGGACATCGGTCACGAGCGGGCTCGTCAGACGGCTCGCGACGATTCCCACCGCGCGCTCCACCGATTCCTCCGGACGCACGAAACTCGCGGTGCCGCGACCCTCGAGCGCCAGCTGCTCGATCAGTGAAACGTTGAGATCCGCACCCACGCCGAAGGTGAACAGTCTGCGCGACCCGCGCTGCTTCGCCACGTTCGACGCAATCACCGAGGCATCTCGCTCTCCCACCGTCGGCTGGCCGTCGGTGAGAAACAGTACGATCGGCAGCCTCCCCGCCTGAACGGGAGCAGAAAGCGCCTCGTCGAGCGCTCCCGAGATATTGGTCGAGCCCTCGGCGTCCAGCTGATCGAGATATCGCTCGGCCGCCCCGATGTTCTCGCGAGTCGCGGTCGAGAAATCGTTGCGGAACGTGCGCACATCGCTCGAGAAGTCGATCAGACGGAACCGGTCCATTAGCGACAGCGTGCGCAATATCTGCTTGCCCGCCGCACGCGCCTGCTCGATTTTCTGGCCGCTCATGGAGCCGGACACGTCGATGACGAATGTCAGGTCGCGGGGCACGGCGCGTGGGCGGACCGCGGGCGGTGACAGCGTGAGCAGCGCAAAGCCATCATCGTTGCCGGGCGCATTCGCCAGCAGTGAGATCGCGGCACTGGTCGAGCGACGGATTGGGATGAGGAGCGTGACCTCTCCGCGCGCGTCCCTCACCTCAACCCGTCGTACCGACCCGGGATTGCTCGACGCGAAACTGTCGACAGAACTCTCCGATCCGTAGCGTTGCTCAAAGATCGAGTGCGTCGGAGAATACGCCGTTCCGTACATTGGATCGTTGGGGTACGTAAGCACGAAGGACGTGCGTCCCTCCGGTTCCTGATTCATCTCTCGCTGATTTGACCGCATTTCACGGAAATAATCGACTCGCAGCGCATCCCCCTCTCGCGGCGCGACGGTCTGAAAACGCACCACGACTTTCTTTTCTTCGCCCGGCGCAATCGGAAAGATTCTCGCGCGCAGGAGTCCGTACCCCATCCACTCGAGCAACGCGGGATCGCGTTGCCGGCGGACGATCTCCTCATAGATCTGCCGCGCACGGTCGGCGCTCATTGTCTCGCCGGCGACCATCTCGCCATTGATCGAGAGCTTCAAATCCTGGAAGGCCGCGCCCTTTGGCAGCGGAAACATGAAATCCGCTTCACCTACCCTGCTTCCGCGATTGACGAACGTCTCGGTGATCTCATAGCGCAGAACGCGATCGACGAGATCGACGCGCACGGCGCTGCTCTGTCGTACTACGTCGGGCGACGGAATGCCGCACGCCGGCATCGCGCATGGCCTTCCCGGCGAGCACGGCGGCGGAACCGGACAAGGCCACGGACGCGATGGTCCAACGATCTGCGCTGAGGTGAGTGCGGGAATGCCGAGGGCGAGTACGAGAAGAAATGAGCGCATGAGACACCAGTAGAAGAAGGTTCTACTGTGGGACGTGTGTCAGCGGATCACTTGCACATTCGCGCCTTACTTTGGTTTTTTGCCGGAAACCGGGGCCTGCCAGCGGCGGCTAAGTAACCCTGGGACGCTACTTCCGCCGTTTTTGCAGGTCCCGCCGCTCATCGATGTAAATTCCCTCTTTCAGGCGCAGCGCGAGCTCGCTAAGCATGTGCGGACCGTTCAAACTGCGAGAATGTCTTTGCTTCTTGGCTTTTTGGAGTGCTGAAGACGATTCAGATCAATGCCTCGGCAAACGGGATGTCCGTTGCTTTATTTGAAGGGGAAAGAGTGGAATTATTATGGCACCGGGTAGAGAGCAGGAAGCGAGTATTCGCGCCCCAAAAAGAAGCTAGCCAAGAATCGGTACGATGAGTTTCCGGACCGCCGGTATTCATCACGTCACCGGTATCGCGAGCGATCCGCAGAGAAATCTTGATTTCTACGCCGGCATCCTCGGCTTGAGGCTCGTCAAGCGCACCGTGAACTTCGACGACCCGACCACCTATCACTTCTACTTCGGCGATGAATCCGGAAGTCCGGGCAGCATACTGACCTTCTTCCCCTGGCCGGATGCGCGTCGCGGCAGACAGGGCGGCGGCCAGGTCGCCGTCACATCGTTTTCGATCCTTCCCAGCTCTGTCGGCTTCTGGATCGAGCGACTGATCAAGAAGAGAGTGGAGTTCGAGCAGCCCGTCGCACGCTACGATGACGAGCGCGTCATCGCGTTCAAGGATCACGAAGGATTCATGGGCGAGCTCGTCGCGCACCTCGCAGCTGCCAACCATACCGGTTGGTCCGGAGCGGGAGTTCCCGCCGAACACGCAATCCGGGGCATTTACTCGGTCACACTCTGGCTCGACGCAAACGAGCTCACCGGGCAGCTTCTCACCAACACGCTCGGATTCAGGCTCGTGCGTGAACAGGGAAGCATTTTTCGCTACGCGAGCGGAGACGGCGGTCCCGGGACAATCGTGGACCTGCGCTGCGTTCCCGGCATCTGGGGCGGCGTGATGGGAGCGGGAACAGTACACCACGTCGCGTTCCGCTGCGCCAGCGAAGCCGAGCAGATGAAGGTTCGCGCCGAGCTGACTTCACTCGGCTACAACGTCACGCCGCAGCTGGACCGTGATTACTTCAAATCCATCTACTTCCGCGAGCCCGGTGGAGTTCTCTTCGAGATCGCGACCGATGGTCCCGGATTCGCAGTCGACGAGCGCGTCGATTCACTCGGTCAGTCGCTCAAGCTCCCCGACTGGCTCGAGCCCCGAAGATTCGAGATCGAAGCACTCCTCCCCAACGTCCACACGCCCCTCGAGCTGCACGGCCCCAATGCATGACTGACGATCTCGGATTCATTCACCGCGTCGTACCAGCGAAGAATTCTTCGTCCGGCGAGACGCTCGTCGTACTTCATGGCACGGGCGGAGACGAGAACGATCTGATCGGCATCGGACAAGCGATCGCTCCAGACGCGGCCATTGTGAGCCCGCGCGGAAATGTTCTGGAGGCCGGAGCTCCGCGCTTCTTCAAGCGTCTCGCCGAAGGTGTGTTCGACCCGAAGGAAGTGCGCTCGCGTGCAGAGGAGCTGGCGCTATTCATTCGCGCCGCGGTCATTACCTATCGACTCGATCCCACTCGCGTCTTCGCGCTCGGATACTCCAACGGCGCCAACATCGCATCGGCGGTGATGCTCGTCGAGCCCGGGATCCTGCAAGGCGCGATTCTCTTCCGGCCCATGCTCGTGTACGAGCCGAGTGAGAAGAGTGATCTTACCGGCTCGGCTGTGTTCATTTCCGCTGGCCGCATGGATCCCATCGTTCCCGCGGCCAGTGTCGAGCGATTGGCTGAGCTTTTCGAGTCGGCGCGCGCGGAAGTCACTCTCAAATGGCAGCTGGCTGGCCACAATCTGGTGCCGAGCGAGGTAAGCGAAGCGGCCGATTGGCTCGCCCTGCGGCGCGCACGCGTATGAACTAGCTTCAGATGAGAATCCACTTCGATGTGACACGCGCCGCGCATATCTGCGCCTTACCTCATACCTCGCACCTAGTACCTCGCATCTACAACCTTGCTCTTCTCGCAGTGGTTTTCCTCTTTTATCACCTGCCGCACAAAGGTCTCGCTCCCCGCTTCTAATGTCTGAGCCAACCCCTACCGCGACCGCTCCCCGGTCGGTCGCTTCTTCTTCCGCTTCAGGCCAAGGCCAATCGCTGGAAGATCTCTGCATCAACGCGATCAGGGTTCTCGCGATGGATGCCGTTCAGAAAGCGGACTCCGGCCATCCCGGCACTCCGATGGCGCTGGCGCCGCTCGCCTACGTGCTCTGGACCCAGCACCTCCGCTACAACCCTGCCGACCCCAATTGGCTGAATCGTGATCGCTTTGTATTGTCGGCGGGGCACGCATCGATGCTGCTGTACAGCGTGCTCTATCTCACCGGCTATGACCTTACGCTCGATGACCTTAAGCAGTTCCGGCAGTGGGAGAGCAAGACGCCCGGACATCCCGAGCTCGGCTACACTCCCGGCGTCGAGACGACGACCGGCCCGCTGGGCCAGGGGATCGGCAACTCGGTTGGTATGGCGGTGGCCGAGGCGCACATGGGCGCGGTGTTCAACCGTGAGCAGAAGATCATCGACCATCACGTGTATTTCATCGCCAGCGATGGCGACATGATGGAAGGCGTCTCGCACGAGTCCGCCTCATTCGCCGGACACGTGAAGCTCGGAAAACTGATCGGCTTCTATGATGACAATCACATCACGATCGAGGGCGACACTGCGCTCACGTTCAGCGACGACACCGGCGCCCGGTTCGAGGCCTATGGCTGGCACGTGCAGCACGTCGCCGATATCAATGATCTCACCGCGCTCAATCGCGCGATCGATGCGGCAAAGGCCGAGACATCGAAGCCATCGCTGATCGTCGTTCGCTCACACATCGGCTACGGTAGTCCTCACAAGCACGACACCGCCGAGGCGCACGGCTCCCCCCTCGGCCAGGACGAGATCACTCTTACCAAGCAGGCGCTCGGCTATCCATCGCTGGAGCCGTTCTACGTCGCGCCAGAGGCTCTCCGCTACTGGCGCGACGCCGCGAAACAGAGAGCGAAGGCGGAGGACGGGTGGAAAAAGATCTACGACGCATACAAGGCCGCGAATCCAAGTCTCGCGAAGGAGCTCGAGCGCCGGCTTCGCGGTGATTTGCCGGACGGCTGGGAAGAAGCGATCCCGGTGTTCACGGCGAAGGACGGCAACGTCGCGAGTCGCGCTGCATCAGGCGTCGTCATCAATGCCATCGCCGGGAAGATACCCGAGCTAATGGGAGGCTCCGCTGATCTGGCCAGCTCTACCAACACCATCATCAAGGGCGAGCCAAGCTTCTCCGCGGAGAGCTACGCCGGCCGCAATTTCCATTTTGGGATTCGCGAGCACGGGATGGGATCGATCATGAACGGGATGTCGCTGTTCGGCGGTATTATTCCGTACGGTGCGACGTTCCTGATTTTTTCGGATTACATGAGGCCGCCGGTGAGACTGGCGTGCATCATGGACCGCCACGTTATCTACGTTTATACGCATGACTCGATCGGTCTTGGCGAGGATGGTCCGACGCATCAGCCAATCGAGCAGCTGAGCGCGCTACGTGCAATTCCCGAGATGACACTTATCAGACCGGCCGATGCGTCGGAAACAGCGGAGGCCTGGCGAGCCGCTCTCAAGCACAAGAAGGGTCCGGTTGCCTTGGTGCTGACACGACAAAAGCTTCCCTTCATCGACCGGTCGAAATACGCCTCCGCCGCCGGATTAGCGCGCGGCGCTTATGTGCTCGCGGACACGCCTGGTGGCGCTCCTCAGGTCGTTATGATGTCGAGCGGCTCCGAGGTCTCGCTGATTCTCGAAGCCCAGAATAAGCTGGAGGCCGACGGAATTCGTGCCCGCGCCGTGAGCATGCCGAGTCACGAGCTTTTCGCGAGGCAGGATCAGGCGTATCGCGACAGCGTGTTGCCGAAGGGCGTGAAGCGCATCGCGATTGAGGCAGCGCATCCTATGTCCTGGTACCGCTGGGTGGGGGACGATGGCGTCATCATCGGAATCGAGCGCTTTGGCGCGTCGGCCCCTGCCCCCGTCATCTATACTCACCTCGGCATCACAGCGGATCGAATGGTCGAGACAGCGAAAAAGCTCGTGGGGAAAAAATAGTCACGGAACCCGATTGTCCGATCGCATCGAGGATGCCAGACCTCTTGACCTCTCCTACGCCAGAATGAAAGCTCCCTGCTTGCAAGCTGCGCCTCTGCCAGCCCCCTGCTTCCGTTTTGTGGATGCCAGACCGCGTCACGCTCCGTACGCCGAGAGTCGTTAGTGTGAACGACGGCGAGCCCCTACTCCGCGATATCAGCGTTACGCTCAATCCCGACACGCCCGAATGGCCGGGCGACACTCCATTCACATGTGGGTGGGCTTCCTCGATTGCGGCGGGTGCGAGTGTCAACGTGTCGTCCTTCACGTCGAGCCCGCACGTCGGCACGCACGCTGATGCGCCGCTCCATGTGCGAGAGGGATGGTCGGGCTCGCACGAGCTGTCACTCGACGCCTTCTTTGGCCCCGCCATTGTCGTCGATGTTTCTACTCTCAACAAGGAGATCGAGATCGAGGACCTGGAGAGGATTCAATCGCTGCCATTCGTCGAGCGGCTGCTTTTGCGGACGGGTCGAACGATCGCAAGCGGCGCGTTCCCCGAGGACTGGCCGACACTCTCCGAGGCGTGCGTCCGCACCTTGCTCGGGCGCGGTCTACGCCTGCTCGGCGTCGATGCCCCGTCAGTGGATCCGAGAGACAGCAAGAATCTTCCCGTCCACATCATGCTCTTCTCCGGTAACGCTGCGATCCTGGAGAACCTCGACCTGAGGCGAGTTATGCCCACCATGTACGAGCTGATGGCATTTCCACTCAAGCTCATGGCCCTCGATGCCGCTCCGGTGCGCGCGGTTCTACGGCAGATCGTCGTATAGCCGTTCGAGCGAGTGGAACAAAGATGACACACGTCCTGAAACGACCAGGCAGACAGCGAACAGGTCAGCGAGCTTGCAGCTGATTCTGCCCCCAGGCCTGCCATAACGATGCTTAGACGCGTTGTCTTCTTTTTCCTTGCACTGGCATCGTTGGCCGTCCTGATTGGGGGCCAGCAGCGGTCGAAGCGCACGAAAAGATCCTCCCAAACGCACGAACGCCGCGCCAGACGCAAGCCGGCCAAACCTCCGGTGGCCAGCTTCGTCACCGACTCTGGCGGCAGAGAGCTGATCGTCCGCCTGCTCGACATCGGACAGGGAGATGCCACCTACATCAGGAACGGATCGAGCAGGGTGATCATCGACGGCGGCCCCGATACCGCGGCGTTCGGACGATATCTCGATTCACTGAATCTCAACAACACGACGATCGATGTAGTGATACTCTCACACCAGCATCTCGATCACTATAGTGGTCTCCGCGAGCTGTTCAAGACCGCGCGGCACATACACGTGCGCTATTTCTTCGAGAACAAGGATCCCGCTCCGGCCGTGACGCTCGGCGAGCTTCGTGATTCGGTTCTGTCGCGAATGGATCGCGACAGCCTGATCTATCGCGACACCGACGATCCGTGTTCCAACGGACGCCCGATTTGCACCATCGCCATGACCGGTGGAGCAAAGTTTCACATCCTGGCGCCACTTCCCAACGGCGATGGGCCCAACAACCGGTCGACTGCCGTGAAATTGATCGGGCCCGATTCCGCATCGTTTACAATGTGGCTCGCGGGAGATGCGGAGCACGAAGAGATCAACTGGTTCGAGACCACCGGCTACGCCCGGAATCCCGGAATGCGGGTGAATGTTCTCAAGGCCGATCACCATGGGAGCTGCAACGGCGTCACATCGCGCTACCTTGCGCTGACGGGTCCACAGTGGGTCGTCACATCACTCGCCGCACGCAACGACTACGGCCACATGCACACCCAGGCGAAGGAGATCTACCGCGGCGCCCGTGTGCCCTGGTATCGAACCGATCAGAACGGCACGATCACCATCCGCACACCTGGGACGGTCGGTGGTGGATTCGCGATCACTCCGGAACGCGCCGGACCCGATCTCGATGGACCGAGCGACCGGGTATCGCGACAGCCGGGATGCGCGACGGGAGTGAGATAGGCCCCCGGCAGTTAAAGCTGAATATCCCCGCCGCGATCGCTCTTCGACTTTCTCGACACCTGCTTCGCCGATCTGTCGAGCGCTTTTTTCTTCGCCGCCGGGTCCGTCTCGATCAGGAGCGCGGATTTCCCTTCCTCTCTGTCGTGAGTCACCGACATCACATCGCCTTCCTTCACGCCTTCGGGTAATAGCCACGCGGGAATCGGCGTGACTGCGCGGCCGTCAACTTCGATCGAAGCTGACCCATCTTCGATCACATCGACGACCCACATGTGCTTGGAATGTTTACTCATGACTGTTTCTCCCAACATGGTTGCGTCGCGAATGGCTACGGTTTCTAGAGTAGCACATGGCATGTCGTATGCGCCATTGCGCGTCTCCGAGCCGCACGACTCGCACCAATCATCGCACGAGATCACCTATGCACAGCGACTCAGGTCATACGACCTCCGTCTGGATGGACACCACCGAAGTGCCGCAGTTTCAACCGCTTACCCAGAATCTGCGCTCGAACGTCTGCGTGATAGGCGCCGGGATCGCAGGCATGACCACGGCTTATCTGCTCGCGCGGGCGGGCCGCGCCGTTGTCCTGATTGACGACGGACCAATCGGTGGTGGCGAAACGAGCCGTACCACCGCTCACCTTACAGCCGCGCTCGATGATCGTTACTACAACATCGAGAAGATGCACGGCCAGGAAGGTGCCAGGTTGGCAGCCGAGAGTCATATGGCCGCGATACATCGGATCGAGACCATTGCGTCGATGGAAGACATCGACTGCGATTTCCAGCGCGTCGAAGGCTTCCTCTTTCTTGGCGGCGAGAATACGCGCAAGGATCTGGAACGAGAGCTCGAAGCGACCCGGCGCGCCGGAATATCCGATACACAGCTGGTCGATCGCATCCCGTTCGAATTCTGGGACAGCGGACCCGCGCTCCGCTTTCCTCGACAGGCCACCTTTCATCCGCTCAAGTACCTGAAAGGTCTCGCCCGCGCGATTCTTCGTGACGGGGGCAAGATCTACACTGGCGTGCACGCGGAGAAGATCGAGGATGGCGAGCCCGCGCGGGTGACGACGAGCGATGGCCACGTTATCAGCGCGGACAATGTCGTTGTTTGCACCAACACTCCGGTCAACGACTGGCTAATCATCCACAGCAAGCAGGCCGCGTATCGCACGTATGTCATCGGCGCGCGAGTTCCGAAGGGATCGGTCCCGCACGGGCTGTACTGGGATACTCCCGATCCCTACCACTACATCCGCCTCCAGCACGCCGAGGACAAATCCGGGCACGAACTGGATTACGACATCCTGATCGTCGGCGGTGAAGATCACAAGACCGGCCAGGCCGCGGACACCGAAGAAAGATTCGTGCGTCTCGAGCAATGGACACGAGAGCGCTTTCCTATGATCGAGCGCGTCGACTACCGCTGGTCGGGCCAGGTGATCGAGCCCGTCGATTACATGGCGTACATCGGCAAGAATCCGGGCGGCGATGAGCACATCTGGATCGCCACCGGCGATTCAGGAAATGGGATGACCCACGGCACGATTGCAGGCATCATCCTCAACGAGTTGGTGCAGGGACGCAAGCATCAATGGGCTCGATTCTACGACCCTTCCCGCGTCAGGCTCCGCGCGACCCCGGAGTTCGTGAAAGAAAACGTCAACGTTGCGGAACAGTACAAGGATTGGTTCACAGGCGGTGGTGCTGGCGACGTTGCGGCGATCAAGCCCGGTGAAGGNGCCATCATCGGTCGCGGTAGAGGCAAGATCGCGGTCTACCGCGACGAGAGAGGCGACATCCACCAGCTGTCGGCGGTGTGCACCCATCTCTACTGCATCGTTCACTGGAACGACACCGAGAGAACGTGGGACTGTCCTTGTCACGGATCACGCTTCGATCCGTACGGCAAGGTCGTCAACGGCCCGGCTATAGTCGGGCTTTCTCCTGCTTCTCCTGAACCGGAGCCGGAGAAAGAGAGGGACGCAGCGAAACAGTGACCCGGTGATGTTTGCCATCATCGATCAGGTTGATCGCTTTCTCGACCGATCTTCCATCGACCGTCAATTCGGCCGTGCCTCGTTGCAGCCCGTCCGGATTCTCGACGGTGATTTCGTAAGTCGATGACCTGAAGCGGTATTCGATGGTGAACTTCTTCCACCTTGCGGGAATGCATGGCTCGAGGAACAGCTCTTCCCCGCGCTGCCGGAAGCCTAGTATCGCTTCGAGGGCCGTCCGGTACATCCAGCTCGCCGAGCCGGTGTACCACGTCCACCCACCGCGCCCGAGATGTCCTTTCGCGGTGTACACGTCGGCTGCCACGACATACGGCTCGACCTTGTAGATATCGACNGCCTTNGCGCTGTCNGAGTGCGTGATCGGATTCAGCATCTGGAACAGCTCGAACGCCCGATCGCCGTCTCCCTGNAGCGCTGTCGCCAGCACGGCCCAGAGCGCGGCGTGCGTATATTGGGCTCCGTTCTCGCGCACGCCCGGNAGATANCCCTGAATGTAGCCGGGATCGTGCGTCGTCTTGTCGAACGGCGGCGTGAGCAGCAGTATGAGCCGCGCGTCCTCGCGTACCAGATACTTGTTCAGCGATTGCATGGCGATCCGGGTTCGCTCCGGACTCCCCGCGCCGGAGATGACGCTCCAGCTCTGCGCAATCGAGTCGATCTTGCATTCATCGCTCGTGCGCGACCCGAGTGGAGAACCGTCGTCGAAGTACGCCCGGCGATACCATTCTCCATCCCAGGCTGAGCGCTCGACCGCTTCGGCGTAGCTGTTGGCTTTCGCCAGCACTTCATCGCGGATCTCCGTGTCGCCGCGTTTCTCCGCGTGAACAGCGAACTTGCGCAGCGTCGAGATCAGGAACCACGCGAGCCAGACGCTTTCTCCCTTTCCTTCGATTCCGACTCTGTTCATCCCGTCATTCCAGTCACCGCTGCCGATGAGCGGAAGACCGTGTACACCAGCGGTGCACGCCTTCCTCAGCGCTCGAACGCAGTGGTCGTAGATGCTCCCGACCTCGGAAGAGACCTTCGGTAGCTCGTAGAGCTCGTGCTCGTCCGGGTTCAGCTCCCGCATCGTCAGGTAGGGAACCTCTACGTCGAATATCCCGCGATCGCACGAGACGTTTACGTAGTGGTCGATGACGTACGGGAGCCAAACCAGATCATCCGAGAACCGTGTTCGTACTCCGCGACCGGTCTGCGGATGCCACCAGTGCTGGACGTCACCTTCCACGAATTGGCGGGATGCCGCTCGAACTATGTGCTCTCTGGCTACTTTCGCATCCGCATACACAAACGCCATCACGTCCTGCAGCTGGTCGCGGAACCCGAACGCGCCGCTCGACTGGTACAACGCGGTGCGTGCCCACATGCGGCACGACAGTGCCTGGTACAGAGACCAGCGATTCACCATCAGGTCGAACGTCGGGTCCGGCGTATTGACCTTGATGGTGCCGAGTCTCTTCTCCCAGTCGCGGATGTTCGAATCGACCGCCCGTTTTGCGTCGGCGGATGTGCGGTTTCGCGCGATGATCTCCCGGACCGCATCTTCGCCTTCGGCTGCCCCAAGAAGCATGACGATTTCGCGCGTCTCGCCCGGTTCGATCGTGACACTCACCTGGAGCGCGCAGCACGGATCGATCGTCGCGCCGATTGCTCCGGACAATCCCGCGCGCTCGAGCCCCGCGGGACTCGAAATCGTCCCGTTTCTGCCGAGGAACTCTCGGCGGTCGGCGGTATAGTACGCGACACGCTCGCTGATCGATGCGAACGCAACAGTGTCGGCAAACTGGAGGTCGAAATAATTGCGCGCAAACATCGACTGGGTGGCTTCGTCGAAGCTCGTGCGAATCTGATACTGCGTCAGCTCGCGATTTACGCCCAGCACCCACTCCAGGTACCACGTCAGCGTTAGCTTCTTCCGCACCGCTCCGTCATTGCGCAGAGTCAGNACGCTGATCTTCACCGGGTCGTTCTGATCGACGCCGAGCCTGAAGGAGCTCGCCAGTCCCTTGTGTGTGTGATCGAAGACGGAGTAGCCAGCGCCGTGTCGAACCTTATACGGCGTCGGCTCGCGGATCGGACAGGGCGTTGCCGTCCACAGATCGCCGTTCGCATCGTCGCGAAGAAAGACGCAGTCGCTCGACGGATCCCGCACCGGATCGTTGTGCCACGGAGTGAGGCGATAGAAATAGCTGTTTCCCGCCCAGGTCGTGCCGCTTCCACCTTCGCTCACGATGAATCCCGCGACCGGATTGCCGACGACGTTGATCCATGGCGCCGGCGGCAGGTCGCTGCCCGTCAGGTGGATCTCATACTCACCATCTTCGTTGAATCCACCGAGTCCGTTGAAGCACTGGAGGCCGGTGCCTGGATCAGCAGTCTCCGCATGGATCGCTACCGTGCCGAGAGGCACGATGTCGCGGTTCATGATCTCAAGCTTGGGCGGATATCTGTCCTCGACTCCCGGGAACTCGAGGAAGTTTCCAAGCCCCAGCCCGTCGCAGTTCACCTGCACGCGAGCCATCGCCTTGAGCAGCGTGATCTCTTCTGGTTTGAGGAGATCAGCTCGGCGGATGAACACACCGCCAGGTCGGTCGAGCAGTCCCGCCTCGCTGGACGCCATCGTGGTTGCCAGCAGCTCGTCGCTCAGCTCCTGCATGTACGTCGCGGGATGCACGTTCAGAATCACCAGATCGCAGGTGATTCCCTTGAGCCTCCAGTAGTGGTGCGTCCTGAGCAGCTGTCTCACGCTCGGCATTCCGACCGAGCTGTCCACGGTAGCGAGAAGTATCGGCCAGTCACCCGAGATGCCAAGCGTCCACAACGCCTGTTGTCCGAGTTTGTTCTCCTCGACGGCGCTCTCCGCCGGCCGGAATCCCGGGTGCGGGAACATCAAATGACCGGCGAGGTCCTGATATAGCGCCGCATCGGCAGGCGCAATCCCGAGATCGCGCAGCTCCGCCTGCGCCTGCGCCCACGACAGGTCGAGTGCGCGCCGCGCGCTGTACGGATCGTGATACAGGTCGGCCAGCTCTATCGCGCGCTCTTTCTGCTCGGTTACGAAGGTCGTGAACGCGACGTGCGCCGATCCGCCCGGTGGAATCCGCACTTTCACACGTAGGGAGAAGATCGGATCGAGCACTGCGCCAACCGTTCCCGACAGGTCCGTGCCTTCATCGAGCGCTTCCGCATTCCTCACCGACCGCCCGCGACCGATGAATTTTGCGCGATCAGTCTCGCACGTGACCTTCCCAACGAGTTCCGGTCCGCACGCTACGACGTGCGCGCACCAGATCGCCGCCTCGGTCGCAGAGCGAGGACGCCGCGTGGCCAACAGCGCCGCTTTCCCTTCCAGAAATTCCGTTTGCACGAACAGATTGGCAAACGCGGGATGCGAACGGTCGGTATCAGGCGGCGCCAGAACAACCTCGGAGTAGCTCGTCAGCTCGATCTCACGCGTCTGGAGCGACCTGTTCGTCAGCATCACGCGCCGCACTTCCGCCGCATCGTCGGACGCGACTGCAATTTCCGTAACGGTGTCGATGTCACCGTCGCGACGAATGAACGTGATGCGGTCGCTAGCGAACAGCACGCGGTACCACTGCGGCTCCGTCCCCGATGGCTGGTGCGCCGTCGACCAGACGTGGCCGGTGTTCAAGTCCTTCACGTAGCACCATTGCCCGTAGTTGTCGCGCGTCGAGTCGTGACGCCACCGGGTGACGGCAAGATTTCCGTAACGGCTGAACCCGCCGCCCGCGTTCGTGATCAGAGTCGTGTACGGCACATTCCCGAGAATGCCGACGACCGGCTGCGGCGTGTGCGGCGTCTCGATCTCGCGCACCGCGGGCTTCTCCATCTCGCTCGGGACCCGCGCCGCGTCGTCGCCCTGAACGTCCTGCACCGTCAGCCGGCGGGGGATCCGCTCCTGGAGTACCAGCTCCGCCGAGCGCACGAGTGGATCAAGGTGGAAGCGGCGCGGCCATATCTGCCGGTCAAGCGCGTTGGCGAACGCGACGATGCTCATCCCGATGTGGTGCGCCATGAAGGTGCACACGATCGTCTTGCGGGAGCCCGGTGAGGGCCGGGTGTAGTCGAGAGCATCGCGGAATCCATAGGGACCGAGCGCACCCTCAGCCTCGAGCGTCGTGAGATTCTTGAGCGACTGACGCGGCTCCACCAGCATCGCCAGCACCGTCGCGTACGGCGCAACGACGAGCTCCTTGCTCAACCCGCGCTTGAGCGCGAGATCCGGAACGCCAAAGCCGCGGTATTGGTACGTGTGCAGCCTGTCGCGCACGGCATACGCGGATTCAGACACACCCCACGGTACGCCCCGCTCCGCGCCATAGGCGATCTGGCGCCTGACGCTTCCCTTATGCGTCTGGTCGAGCAGCGTGAAGGGAAAGGTTTGCATCACGAGAGCCGGCATTAGGTACTCGAACATGCTGCCGCTCCAGGAGAGCAGCGTTCTCGTCCCCGCGGTGACCGTGAGCGAGCGGCCCAGCCTGAACCAGTGGTCGACTGAGACATCGTCCTTCGCGATCGCTATGAATGACGCGAGCCGGGATTCGGAGGCGAGCAGATCGTAATACGAGTTGTCCACGGTGTTGCTGCCGATGTGATAACCGATCGTGAACAGCTTCCGCTTGATGTCGTAGAGGAAACGAAAATCCATCTCCACCGCGTATGCGTGCGCCCGCTCGGCGATCGCCTTCAGTCGCTTTGCATCCAGATCAGTGCAGGCTGGATCCTTCAGCATCTCGTAGCAAGCCTGCTTGAGCGCGATGAGATGTCCGGCGAAGTTGCCGCTGTCCACCGTCGAGACATACCCCGGCTCAAGCACACGCAGCTCGTTCAGGTCGTACCAGTTGAAGAAGTGGCCGTGGAAGCGCCGCATCCGCTCGAGAGAGCGGAAGACTTTCTCGACGCGGTCGATCATATCCGATCTGGTGATGAAGCCAAGATCCACCGCGCTCACCGTCGAGAGGAGCTGGAGCCCGATGTTGGTCGGTGACGTGCGGAGCGCGAGAACCGGCTCCGGATCCTCCTGGAAATTGTCGGGCGCGAGCCACTGCGTTTCCTCCGTCACGAACTTCTCGAAGTACATCCAATGCAGCTTCGCGTATCGAAGCGCTGCCTGCCGCTCCGCATCGGTCAGATGTATCTCGCCGAGAATTGCGGGCCGGCTGAGCGCGAACGCGATGCTCGGGCTCGCGAACCAAGCGAGCACCAGCGGCAGCGTCCCCATGATGAACAGAAAACGTTCATCCGAGGTCGAGGCACCGCCGACCGTTACGTGAAAGCCGATGAGCGCACCCAGAACCAGACACAGCGCGGTAACCGGCCACATTTTGCGCCAGGTTTCGCGCTGGGATCCAACACCGAGCGCGCGCTCGACCTGGGAGGCGGTTTGCCACTCGAGAAGATTCCGGTGGCTGATGAACAACCTGTAGAGCGTCCGGACGATCGCATCGGCGGATACGACGGCCTGATGCGGGAGGAAAGCGACAGCCAGAGCGAATTGCTGCGCGTTAGTGATGGCATCACGCCCCACGGCCAGATAGTACACCAGCCACGACTGGTCGCGCGGCGGCTGCAGTAGTGAGATCGTCAGCGAGAAGAGCCAGGGAAACGCGATCACTACCAGTACGATTCCCGTCCACTGAACGAAGGAGCCCCGAAGCAGCAACCAGCCGACGATCAGCATCGTCAGTTGAAAGATCTCGACCAGACTTCGGCGTAGATTGTCGAGAATCTTCCAGCGCGATATCGCCGACAGGCGGTTCTGCATCCGCCCGTCGGGACCTGGAACGGTCCCCTTCAGCCACCCAAGCAGCTGCCAGTCGCCCCGAATCCACCGGTGCTTCCGGCGCGTAAATGTCAGATATCGCGCCGGATAGTCGTCGTACACCTCGATATCGCTCCCCAGCCCGGCGCGCGTCCACGTTCCCTCAATCAGATCGTGGCTGAGCAGCGTGTTCTCGGGGAATCTCCCGTGCGTCGCTTCCTCGAACGCATCGACATCGTAGATCCCTTTTCCGGTGAAGCTGCCCTCGCCGTATAGATCCTGGTACACGTCGGACACCGCTGTCGTGTAGGGATCGACACCAGGGTGTCCCGAGTGGATCGCGGCGAAGTAGGATTTATGCGCACTCGTGAGCGACACGCCGACCCGTGGCTGGATGATTCCGTACCCCTCGGTGATGTGTCCGATATTCGGATCGTAGTACGCGCGGTTGAGCGGGTGCGCGATCGTTCCGACGAGAAGCTGCGCCGCGTCTCGCGGCAGCACCGTGTCCGAGTCGAGCGTTATGACGTAGCGTACGAACGCGAGCCTGCTCGTATCGCCGATGATCGTGCTAAACGCGTCTCTCGCTCCCCCGCGCAGAAATTTGTTGAACTGGGCGAGCTTGCCACGCTTCCTCTCCCAGCCCATCCACACGTTCTGGTTCGGATTCCAGAGCCGCTGGCGGTGAAAGAGGAAAAACACATCTTCCCCCGCGTTTCCGTACCTCGCGTTGAGGCTCTTGGTCCCTGCCGCTGCGGCGGCAAGAATCTCCTCGTCATCCGGCCTGTGCTCGGTTGGCGAGTCAGTGAAATCGCTCAGTATCGCGAACTGCAGATTCGGGTCGCGGTTGGCGAGGTACTGCACCTCGAGGTGCTCGAGCGCTTCCTCCACCCCGTGCACGCTTCCGAGGAGCGTCGGCACGACCACCGCCGTCATGTGCTCTTCCGGAATCCCGTCGTCGCGCAGCTCGAGCTTGGACAGGAGCCGCGGCGGCATCAGCAGCGTTACGAGCTGGTTGATGACGCTGATTCCGATCTCGCTCGCCGGAATGAGGGCCAGGAGCACCATGACCAGCTGAACTATCAGCGACGCGCCGTCTACAACGTCCAGAATCACGGCGAGCGCGAGAGTGGTGAACACAGTTATCCCGCCAAAATACAGCGTATTGGGGTGCCGCTGCGTCCAGCGATACAGCCATTCTCCGGGCGGCGGAGTGTATCCGACTTTCTCCTCGAGAACCTGGCGCCCTTTGTCCACGAGGAAGTAGCCGACGTGCGCGTGTCTCGCATCGCTCGGATCGGCGAGCTTCGCCAGCACTACCACTTCGCTCGCGATTTCTTCTTCCGGTCGCTTGACCCGCTTCGCGATGTGCTCGACGACATGGCGGTAGTGATCCCGGGTCCCGAACGTCATCGAAGCGTAGTGGCCGCTCGGATCCTGACGTAGAAGCTTTTCCGTCGCGCTCTGCGATTCAACGAATTCCTTCCAGTCGAGTCTCGAGATCGTGCGAAGACTCGTGATGCTGTTCGCGACCGTCACCTGCGTCAGCGCCACTCTGCGATTCGATCGCGTTGCCGCTTCTTCCGCGCTTGGCCCGTCCTCCGCGATCCACTGCTCGAGCCAAATCAGCGGCGTGAAGTTCGTTTGGTACGACCGGACCTGCTGTAGGAACCGGGCTACCCAGGTCGGCGTGAACGGCGGATGATCGTCGACGAACGCGGCGAGTGCGGTCGCCAGCGCTCGCGAAGACTCCTCACTCGCCTCACGCAGCGTCGCGGCGGCTCGGTCGGCTGACTCGACTTCCTGCAGGCGCGCCGCGACACGCAGCGCCATTCTCCGGATGTTCTCGACGAGGCCCAATCGGAGCATCGTCGGGATCGCCCACAGCTCGCCGATGCGAAGCTGGGTGACAGTCTGATACTCACGAACAAAAAGCGTGATGTTGTCGAGATCGAGGTGACCTTCCGTATGCGCGATCAGCTCGATTGCCACTTCGTACGCTCGCGGATAACCGGTGAGCGATCCCGTAGCGAGCTTAGGAAGCTCCTCGTAGTAGCCCTTGGGAAGATTGGTCCGGATCTCCATGATATGCTCCTGGACGATGTAGAAGTTGTCCAGCAGCCAGTCTCCGGCTGGGCTGATGTCGAGTCCGCGCTCCGCGCCGTTGTTCAGCTCGTGATAAACGCGGTCGAGTACTTCTCGCGTGTTCTCGAGACGGAGTAGAAGAGGGCCGGCGCCCCGCTGTTTTTGCGCCGGGAGCAGGTGATGTCCGCGCGCCACCGCTCGCGCGCGCTCACCAAGTCGCTCGAGACCGAGTACTTCGCCACGAATCGGACCGACGAGTTCTTCGCCCAATCCGTTTCGCGAACGGCCGAATAGACGACTCAGAATTGTTGTTGGAGCCTTGGGCGGGATTGCTGTTGCCACGTCACTTACTCAACGCCAGAGGTATGCCGCTCTCGGGTGGGGCACGCCCGCAAGATATCCCGTTTTATCTACTCAGCGTAATACGCCTGGATGCAGAGAGTCACCAGCCGCTGGCGGACACGTTCGTACTGATCCGCATTCTGTGGGCGCAATGACTCGGCGAGGGAGTTCCACAGCCCCTTGAAAGTAACTATGAGCTCCTCGGGCGGAATGTTGTTTTCGTGCGCCCCTCGGCCAACTCTCTTCAAGAGAGCGGCAAGCTCCGGCGTCGGCCCGTCGGGCCGTTTGAGCTGCTCCGTGAGCGCGGTCCGCAACTCCTTCATGGTGCTTTCTGAGAGTGGGCTCACAGATGTTTGGGCAATAGTTTTCCCCACTCTCTCACTTGTTTGCGGAGAGTGGACATTTGTTCCTGGAATATCTAAGCGATAGTTTCGCCGTGCGCCAGAGAATCAGAAAGGTCCCGTAAGGTGCCGAGCTAAGCGACGTCCCTTTTTTGGTGGCGGCATTGGGTAACGTGTTGATACTCGCGCGCGAAGAGGTTGTTGCCGCGCTGTTGAGTCTTATGGTAGAGCTTCGTGGTTTTCAGCCGACGTTCTTGAAAGGGGGAGAAATCGGTCGAAGATGCCGTCCCCATTCTCTTCAGTCCCTCCAGAATGCAGGCAGAAGCGCGGGAAGTCGCTGCACGACACGGCATTAGGTCTTTCAGGCTTCCTACGGACCCGACACTTTCGGGAGAATGCTTGAGGCTTAACGAATTCGAATTCCGCCCATCAGCCGGAACAGAGTGGCGTCTGCCGGCACAGAGTAGACTTGGGCTCCGACATCCAAAATCTGCCGAAGGACAGCGGTCAGCCCGCCAAAGATCGCGGGGCGATAGAGGGGTTTCTCGAGCTGACCTGGGTCATGTCGACGCTGCCAGTCAGACTACTGAACCCGACCTGAAAGTGGGGATCGATCCTGTTTACGCCCGCGCCACCGTAGAATGAGATCCCGCGGACCCCCGGAGCAAACCCCGCAGCGACTTCGCCCCCAAACATGTCGGGATGGAAAGTGTCCTTCGATGGATTCGTCCCGTAGCAGGGACTTGAGGGCGCCGTCTGCTGAAGCTGCGATTTCGGGCAGGTGATCGCTCCTTTGACGTTTCCAAAGGTGCCATGCACGCGCAGCATGAGGGTCGTTCCATTTGAAACCGGACCGAGCGCGAAATGGTGAGCATGCGATACGGCGAAGCTGAAGAGATTCGGCGTAGCTCTCGCGATCGTCACCGGAGGAAGGTATGCGGCCTCGAGGGCAAAGCCGAACGGGCCGCCGATCGTAATCCTGGGCCGCCCGAATACGGGAGAGAGTGAGGTGTGCTCGCTCTTCTGGGTGAAACATCGGCCGGTCTGCTCGATCGTGGGATCCGGTTTGGGGATGTATTCCCCCTCCGCACCGATCCTGATGCTGGCGGGCAGAAGCACCTCCGGCGCTATCGCCATCGAGAACACGATCGGCGCGGTGTAGAAAGCGAGGAGCTTCCCCTCGTTGCTGTCGGTTGGGACGCGGCACTGAGCGGTTGCTTCTCACTGCGCGGTGAAGAGCAGCACTCCGATGAACAGACCTCGACGCATTGTTGCTCCTGTTCGGAAGAACTTCTGATGAGCGACTAAGCTAAAGGTGAAGCCCTGATGCGGCGACGATCGGCCGGCAAGCACCCGCATCTAAGGCGCCAATGTACGCGTGCAATCGGCGAACGCCCAGCTAATACTCTGCCGTGATCGGAAAGATCAGCGATCCCCAGACGATCGGGCCTTCCGCGCGTACGTGCGAAGCATGCATTCTGAGTAGAACACCGGATGCTCCTCGTATGCGCTCCACGCTTTGTTGGCGCGCATCATTTCCTTGTCGTAAGCCAGGAAAATCGCCGTCTTCTCGCGCGCCTGATCGGTCGACCGATTGGCGGCCCGCGTTGCAAGCGCATAGCCGACATAGTACTGCGTCTTCCACTTTTGCCTCTTGCGTAGATCGTCCACGAGCAGGCCAGCCATGCGGTGATCGAAGTGATCGTGCGGATTCGCCGCGACGCTCGGATCGCTCGCGTGAACTACGAGATCGGCGGTGGCGGAGCTCGACCCGATCAGCACGCTCGCGATGGCCATAAGATCTCCCCATCCCCGGTAGGCCGCACTGCCATCGACCGCGGTTATAGCTGTGATTTTTTGCCCGCGCAGTTTTCTCAGACTTTCAAAGTCATGGCGAGCGAAGCCCGCGCCGTTTCTCTTTCCATCCGGCAGTCGGAGAAAGTAAGAGTCGGTATTGGCGATCATACATTTTCGAATGGCGTGCTCGAGCACCTCCGTCGTCGAGCATCTGACTGCGGCGGAGTCAGCTGCTTTCACGCCGATGGCGAGACGCGTCGATTGCAGGGCCGCTCGTTCCCGAGTCTGCCAGTAGAGGGAGTCCCGTCCGTCGTCTCCGGCGGTCAGATAGATAAACGTCACCGAGTCCCCGGCTGCAATTTTTTTCGCGGCGACGTCTCCCATGAAAAGTTGCCAGTCGTCCTGATGTGCAACGACGAACACATCGCGCTGTGTGAGCATGGAATTCGATACGTAGCTAACTGACTGGCGCGGCTGGGCAGCGCCTACCACCACCAACTGAAGTAGCGCTGCGGCGATCGCTTGGAGTCGGATAATCGTCAAAGGGTCATTCCGGGAGATTCCACCTTGCTCTACTCGCAGTTCAAAATACCCCATAGATACGAAAGCGGGTGCACACTATGGTGCACCCGCTACTCGTTCGATGCTTATCTAACGCAAGCGTCAGTCGACTTTGACAGCCTGAATCTCGAGCACGATTTTGATCTCATTCCCAACGACAACGCCGCCAGCCTCCAACGCCTGATTCCAGGTCAGCCCAAAATCCCGGCGATCGATCTTGCCCGTCGCGCTGAATCCCACGCGCTCGCCACCCCACGGATCCTTCGTTTGACCCTCGAACTGGACGTCGAGCGTAATCGGCTTGGTCACATCACGGATCGTCAGATCGCCCGTGAGCTTGAACGCCCTCCGATCTCCCTCGATGCTCGTGCCTCGGAACTCGATCTCGGGATATTTCTCGACGTTTAGAAAATCGCCCGAGCGAAGATGCTCGTCCCGTTGGTCGGTGCGGGTATCGATGCTCGCCGCCTTAAGAGTCGCTTTGACCGAAGAATTCCTCAGATTTTTTTCGTCGATGGTGATGGTGCCTTCGATATCTGTGATCCGTCCCTTGACAGTCGTGATCATCAGGTGCTTGGCGGAGAACTCGACTGCGGTGTGCGTCGGGTCGAGCTTCCACTGGGTCTTGGCTCCCGCTGCGGTAGCCGTCTGAACTGGTGCGGTCATTCGTTTTCCTCTCGAATCCGGTACGGTTCTTAGCCAGTTAAGCCTTTTTCGGGGTGGGCTTACCAAGCTCTGGACTTACTATGAGTATGCTAGTATACTTTAGTAAGTAAGTTGTGTCAAGCGCCCCTATCCGTAACTTCTTCTTCATGACCGATTCCTCCCTGCCCGTTCCACCAGTCTGCTCACGCTTTCACCGGGCCATCGAGCTTATCGGCAGCCGCTGGACAGGCGCCATCCTGCAAACCTTGCTTCAGGGAAAAACGCGCTACGCGGCCATCAAAGGAGCGATTCCCGACATCACCGATCGGATGCTGTCGGAGCGGCTTCGCTTGCTCGAGGGAGAAAAGTTGGTATTCCGGGTTGTGATCCCCGAAAGCCCCGTGCGCGTTGAATACGAGCTGACGCCCAAAGGGCGCGCGCTCCAGAACGCGCTGCGAGAGATCGGCAACTGGGCCGAACGCTGGATTCCGCTCGAAAGCGGCGAAATCAACGAGAAGGCCACCAAATCAAAAGTCGGTAAGCATCGCCGCACACGGCGCGTGCGCAAAGCCAGACCAGCATGACCGGATCGAAAGACGCTGAGTACATTTTAGCGTCTTTTTGTTTCGCATGACATCCTCCGCTCCCGCTTAGATCACTTCCCATAGTGGAGAACCATTGATGCGCACGCTGCTCTCGTCGCTCCTGATTTCGGCAACCGGTTTCGTTCTCGCGCCATCCCCAGCCGACGTACCACTACGCGGATTCTTCCCGCAATCCGTTCAGGCAGAACGTGATCTGGAAGCACGATTCAAGACGATGCCCGAGCCAGACCGCATGAGAGAATCCATGCGCCGCCTAAGCGCACGTCCGCACCATGTCGGCTCCGCTTACGACAAGGACAACGCCGGGTGGATTCTCAACCAGTTCAAGTCTTACGGGTGGGACGCGCACATCGAGAACTTCGACGTTCTCTTTCCGACTCCCGTAGAGCGCGTGGTCGAGCTTGTGGCGCCGACGACCTTCAAGGCATCGCTCCAGGAGACGGCACTCCCCGAGGACCCAACATCAAGTCAGCAATCCGAGCAGTTGCCTTCATACAACGCCTATTCGATCGACGGCGACGTTACTGGCCCTCTCGTTTTCGTCAACTATGGAGTGCCCGCCGACTACGAGGAGCTGGAGCAGCGCGGCATTTCGGTCAAGGGCGCAATCGTGATCGCCAAATACGGCGGCTCGTGGCGCGGTATCAAACCCAAGGTGGCGGCCGAGCACGGGGCGATCGGATGCCTGATCTATTCAGATCCGAGAGATGATGGTTACGCCGGTGGCGACGTCTTCCCCAAAGGGCCGATGCGTCCGGCCCAGGGAGTTCAGCGCGGTTCCGTCGCGGATATGCCCGTCTATCCGGGCGATCCGCTGACGCCGGGAGTCGGTGCCACGAAGGATGCGAAGCGCCTCACCGTCGCGCAGGCTGCCACTATCACCAAGATTCCGGTGCTGCCGATTTCCTATGGCGACGCGCAGCCGCTGCTCACGGCACTCGGAGGTCCCATCGCTCCAGCTGCATGGCGCGGTGGGCTTCCCATCACTTATCGCCTTGGCGCGGGACCCGCGAAAGTTCATCTCCGCGTCAAATCTGACTGGAGCTTGAAGACGCTCTACGATGTAATCGCCAGACTTCCCGGCACCACCGAACCGGACCAGTGGATCGTTCGCGGCAACCACCATGATGCGTGGGTGAACGGCGCCGAGGATCCAATCTCGGGTCTCGTCGCCGAGCTCGAGGAAGCGCGCGCGTTGGGCGCGCTATACAAGCAGGGATGGCGGCCGAAGCGCACCATCATCTACGCCGCCTGGGATGGCGAAGAGCCCGGCCTGTTGGGTTCGACCGAGTGGGCGGAGACACACGCTGACGAGCTCAAGGCGCATGCGGTTGCCTATGTGAACAGCGATGGCAATGGCAGGGGATTCCTCGACGTCTCGGGATCACACTCGCTGGAGAAATTCATCAATGGCGTCGCGATGGATGTCGAAGATCCCGAATCAGGAGTGAGCGCGTGGAAGCGGGCGCAGGCAGCGAAGATCCTCACCGGATCCACGGATGTCCGCCGCGAAGCCCGCGATCGCGAAGACCTTCGGATCGGCGCTCTCGGATCAGGATCGGACTACTCGTCTTTCATCGATCACCTCGGCGTCGCTTCGCTCAACCTTGGATATGGCGGAGAGGATGAGGGCGGGATCTACCATTCGATCTACGATGACTTTTACTGGTACACGCATTTCAGCGACACGTCTTTTGTCTACGGTCGCGCACTTGCCCAGACCGCTGGCGTCGCGGTGCTGCGCCTTGCAAACGCGGATTTGCTTCCTTTCGCGTTCACGAATCTCGCGGAAACCATCCAGACATACGTCAAGGATCTCCAGTCTCTCCGCGACAGGCGCGCGGAGCAGATCACCGAACGCAACCGGCAAATCGAGGATGGCCTATTCAAGGTCGCCAGCGACCCGCGCGATCCAGTGACTGCGCCGCAACGTCAGCAGGTCGCGCCACAGCTCAACTTCGCGCCTCTGCTCAACGCGCTCGATTCACTCAACCACTCCGCTTCCCGTTACGACAAAGCCTATACTCGCGCCGTGAGCGAAGGACGCACTGCTGCCGCGAAAAGCGTGAACGAGCGGCTAGTTCAGGCAGAGCGCGCTCTCACGTCGACGGAAGGCTTGAAGAACAGGCCATGGTATGTCCACATGCTTTACGCCCCCGGGTTTTACACGGGCTACGGCGTAAAGACGATACCCGGCGTCCGCGAAGCAATCGAGCAGGGTGAGTGGCAGGACGCGGATCGTGAGATTGCCCGCGTGGCTGCCGCGGTCGAGCGAGAGGCGTCGTTGATCGGCGGCCTCGCCACGACTCTAGCTGGCGGATCGTGATGGGACCGAAGGCTATGACTCTCCCAAGGCCTCGGTCAAGCCCTGGGCTCTCTCAATGACTGAAAGGGGCGTTCAGTACATCGCTTGGTAGTTCAACCGAAAGCCTCGGGCCGGTTGCGGGATAAAATCTTTGATCACAGAAAGATTGTCCCGGTACACACGGTTGAACACGTTATCGCAATGGATGCTGATGTTATTTACGACGCGTTGCCGTGCAAAGCGCATCCCGACACCGAAATTGACTACAGCATATCCTGGGGTCGGCGTGTCACCCTCGCCAAGCCGGGTTTGGCTTGCGGCAAGTCGCGTTTCAACCATGCCCATGTATGTCCTGTCCTGATAGGTCGCCCGCAATAGCCCTCTTAGCGGAGGCGTGAACGGCAGCGGGACATTCTGTCTTGTGTCCTCGGCGTTCACATAATCAGCGCCTGCCTTGAGCGCAAAATATTGGGCCGGCTGAACGGTGACGCTCGCGTCAAAGCCAAACAACCGCGCATTGGTAGCACCGAATTGCCGCACCGGAAAACCTTGAATGGTGTCGCCGCGCAAGAACCCGAAGATGTAGTTACGGATACTGTTTGCATAAGGCGAGATTTCAAAGGACGTGTTTGCGAAGTTGCCTTTGAGCGACACGTCCGCCCCAACTCCGGTTTCGGGTCCGAGCTCCGCGGTGCCAATAGTGTACGTCCCGCTCGCGGCATCCAGTCCGTTCGCAAACAATTCCTGAACTGTGGGCGCCCGAAATGATCGGGCGAGACTAAATGATCCCGTCAGATGCGGCGCGAACTGCTGGATCGCACCAAGTGAGGCTGTCAGCGCGTTGGAAAGCCGCGAGACATCGAGTGTTTGGAAAACCGGATCGGTTGACTGCAGGTACGGACGCGTCTGAATCCTGTTGTAGTCGTACCGTAGACCGGCTTGCAGTCGAGTGTTGTCCGCCGCCGGATATTCTTCGTATGCGTATCCGGCAAGCCCGCTGGTCAACGAGTTCGGGCCAAGCGGCTCGTCACCGTCTATCGTGAGGTCCTCGATGTTCGTCCACAACCCTAACGTGCCCTGGAGTTTCCCGAGCGGTTGGTGCTGGAGCTGCAGGACACCGTTGAACTGCCGCTTATGAAAATGATTGGCCTGAGAATCGGAAACGCCGCTTGCATCCTGGGCTGTTGGGAATTCCGAGTGACTGTAGTCGTTGTAGCTTGCGTTGAGCTTCACCCGGTTTACGAATGAGAATCCACCGTTGAAGAGGCTGCGGAGCTCGATCGTATTTCGACGCTGCGCGATGCGCGACGTAGTCGGGGGCACATTCACAAAATCCGGATTGGGCGGCACACCAGGTATGCCGTAGTTCGTCTCGAAGTGCTTGCCGCCAATCCCAATCATTCCGAAATCGCTCTGAAATGCGTAGCCGAGACCTGCCTCGCCGCTACGGTCGAACGTCTGTGGCATCCGGTCCAGATTGAACACTGTACCAGTGCCGGGGTCGGTATAGTCCCCCGAGGGAATGCGGATATTGTGAGCCCTGACTCCCCCAGCCGAGACACGGAACGCCTGATTGCCCTGGCTATAGACGTTGTTGACATAGCCTGCACCCTCAGTGCTCACCGTATTTCCTTCAACCGCGGCCGTGCCTGAAATGGGATGATCCGACATGGATGGGACGATGTCGGTGATGACATTTACGACCCCGCCAATCGTGCTGGGGCCATAGAGGATGGTCGCGGGACCACGAACCACGTCGATCTGCGAAACCCCGATCGCTTCAATCGGCGTACCATGCGCGGGATCGAAAGTCGCCAGATCACCCATGCGAAGCCCGTTTTCGAGAACCAGCACCTCGTTGTCACCCAGGCCCCGGAGAATTGGTCGTGACGGAGCGGACCCGTTGCTGCGAACTGAGACGCCCGGAAGATCCGCGATCTTCTCCGCGAAACTCGTCCCTGAGCTGTTCTGGAATTCCACCAGCGACTTGGACGCGGTCGATTGATACTGCTCGTCGGAAGTCCGTGCGGTCGGCGATGCGGTGACCACGACCCTTTTGAGTTGAATCGCAGATTCCCTGAGTTCAACCGATATCCTCGCAATATCGCCCATCACCCTGACAGTGTCGGTCACCGATGCGTACCCGGTGACACCGACATATACTCTGTAAATCCCCTTGGGAACATTGAAGAAAGCGAACTGCCCTTGCGCACCCGTATGTTCGATGCGATCAAGCTCGAGGAGTCGCACCGTCACGCCAACTATGGGGCTCCCCGCGGTCTGAACCGTTCCAGTAACCGTTTGTGCTCGAAGTGTGGCTGGCCACAACAGTAGCGAGCTGAGCATGATACGGGTCGCGATCGAAATGCCTAGAATCGCGCTCGTGCGAACCGCTCGTGCGGACATTTCGGCCTCGTTCTGTAGGTTTTACGGCGGAGGCGTCGGACGTTAGGTATGCTGGAGCGAATTCGTGAAGATCTCCGCGCACAGCGGTCAAACATCGCCAATGGCTAGGGACGGAATCGAACCGCCGACACGCGGATTTTCAGTCCGCTGCTCTACCAACTGAGCTACCTAGCCGAACCGGACTCAACGTCCGGATGGAACAATTAAAACGCCTCTGTGCTCGTTATCAACCAGTGGCGCGACCTACTTTGACGATGGCGCCTTGCCGTGAGTTGCGGTGATGATCGACTTCACGCCGCCACGGACGTTGAAGTCACCAACGACACGCATCCACCTGGGTGACGAGCTGGCAACGAGATCATCGAGAATCCGGTTCACCGCCCGCTCGTAGAAGATTCCATCGTTTCTGTAGCTCCACAGATAGACCTTGAGGCTCTTCAGCTCGATGCACTTCGATGCTGGAACGTACGTGATGCGAATCGTTCCGAAATCGGGCGCTCCTCCCGTGAGCAGTGCCAGCTCCTCGGCATCGCTCTCAATGCCGCCGAGTGGGCAAAGAGATGTGAACTCCGAACAGTCCATGTGGATCTCGTAGTCACGGCCGGAGTAAGGATTTTCGAACGTCTCGAGGAGCTCTGGCTTTGGCATCGTCGAACGATGCACACATGATCGCCGCGGATCAATCCGCGCGCATCACTCGTCGCGCAGTTTTTGCGACATCTCTTCGAGCAATTGCCGCTCGTCTCTCGTCAGGCTTTCGATCCCCTCTTGCGAGATCTTGTCGAGCACGCGATTCACCCTCGCCGCGTACTCTTTCGGTGTTTCCTGTCGCGGCACGTGCTGAAGCGGCTTGCTCTCGCGAAGAATGACGGCGTTGCTGCGCGCGACCACTTCGTCCGCACCGCCCGCACGATCGCGCATTGGCGGTCTGCCGCGTGGAACGGCGCGCGGCATGTCCTCTGATTCATCCGGCACCGTGGACACCCAGCCCCTTACCCGATTGATTCCACCCATCGAGTAGACCTTGAGGAAGATCCACCCGAACGCCATTCCGCCAAGGTGGGCCGTCCAGTCGATCCGCGAGCCCGGCGACAGGGCGAAGATGATGTTCATTGCGAGCATCGCCACGATGAGCCAGCGGGATCTCATTGGAATGACGCCGAAAAGATAGACCTCTTCGTCAGGCCACCGGAGCGCGTATGCGACGAGCACTCCGCTGATCGCGCCTGAGGCTCCGATGACTGCTGAATGCTGCGCAAAGACGAGGTGCGCGATCGCTCCACCCACGCCGCACCAGAGATAGAACCAGACGAACGTGCGGGTTCCCCATTCGTGTTCCAGTCGGGGGCCGAACATCCAGAGCGTGAACATGTTGAACGCGAGGTGCGCGAGCCACGCGTGCACAAACATGTACGTCGCTACGGTCCACCAGTTGGCGGGGAAGCGGGCCGGATCGAGCGCGAGCGCCGAATACACCGCATCCGGCCCAAACAGTGTCAGCTGTAGGAAATATATGCCGATGTTCAGGGCCAACAGCCACTGAACAGCGCGCGTCATGCGCGGAGATTCGGGTGAGTCGTACAGCTCGCTCATGCAGACCTGCGACTAAGAGACTTACATCCTAAGACCCAGGGCGCCACGAAGGGTTCCTCCCGCGGAACCTATTCGAGAGCGAGTCTCACGATCCGCTCACACAGCTCGGGGAAGCTGATTCCCATTGCCGCCGCCCCCTGAGGTATCAGACTGAACTCGGTCATCCCGGGCAACGTGTTTGCCTCGAGACAGTAAAACTCGCCCTCGGTGGTGAGCCTGAAATCTATGCGGGCGTATCCCCGAAGCTTGAGCGACCGAAATGCCGACAGCGCTTGCTGCTGAACCTTTTCCGTCGCCTCACGCGATAGCTTCGCCGGGAATTCCTCCACCGCCATGCCCGGGGTGTACTTGCACTCGTAGTCGTAGATCTCGTGCTTGGGAATGATCTCTCCAACCGGCAGCGCTACGTCACCGAGTACCCCGACTGTCAGCTCGCGTCCCGGGACGAATCGCTCGATCATTACTTCGTCATCGTACTTGCTCGCTTCCTCGATAGCGGCGGCGAGGTCTCCCCGTTTTTTCACCACTGAAAGACCTACCGTGGAGCCCTCCTTCGACGGTTTGACCACCACCGGAAGCCCCAGCATTCCTTCAACCTGCTCGATCGTCACCGGCGCCATCAGCCAGTCGGCGGTTTTTACCTCCTCCGCGCGGAAGAGTTTTTTCGATAGATCTTTGTCCATGGCCAGCGCACTCGCGAGATGTCCGCTTCCCGTGTACTTCACGTGCGCCATGTCCAGCAGGGCTTGAATGGTTCCATCCTCTCCCTGGCCACCGTGGAGAGCCAGGAACGCGACATCTGCATCCTTCACTTCCTTCATCGAAGTGAGATTCGGCAGAAATGCTCCCTCCGCCACTTTCGACAGCGCCTCCAGCGACGGCGGCTCGGTTCCAACCTTCCCCGTGTTCAGCTCACGCTCTTCGCTGGCGCTGATCACCCCGCGCGCCGGATCGAGAGCTGTCACCTGGTGCCCGCGTTCCCGCAATGCCTGCACGATTCGGATTCCCGACGCGAGCGAGACGTTGCGCTCGGAGGACGTTCCGCCCATGAGTACCGTAATCTTCATTCGACCGAATTTCCTTGGGTTAGCGAGACATCATGTAATGCAGCATGTCGGATCGCGTGACGATTCCCTGGACGACCCCATGCTCCTGCACGAGAACCGCGGGATTCGCCTTTGACAACAGCTTCACCACGCTGTCTACCGGCTGATCCGACGCCACCATCGGGAACGGCGAATCCATGATCTCGCTGACGGTCGTATCGAGCAGCTTCGGATTCTCCAGACTCTTCTGGGAAACCGACCAGTCGCTCACCGATCCGACGCAGTTCGCGCCATCCATGACGGGAAGCTGTGAGACATCGTGCAGACTCATGAGGCCGATTGCCTGCCGGACGGTCGCACCCGGTGCGACGCTCACTACCGTGGGCGCAACGCCATTCTTTCTGCCGAGCAAGCTGTGGAGTGCAACCTTGGGCACGTCGAGCATCTGGTTCTCGCGCATCCATTCGTCGCTGTAAAGCTTGGAGAGATAACGCTCACCAGTGTCGCACAGGACCGTCACCACCATTGCGTTTGGATCGTCGATCTCACGCGCTATCTTGAGCGCCACCGACGTGATGAGTCCGGATGATCCGCCGACGAACAAGCCCTCCTCGCGCGTGAGACGCCTTGCCATCGCGAAGGATTCCTTGTCGCTCACGGTGTAGTACTCGTCGATCAAGCTCATGTCGAGCGTGCCGGGAAGCTTGTCCTGCCCGATTCCTTCGATCTTGTACGGCGTTCCCTCGATTTTGTTTTTTCCTTTGCTCCGCCAGTACTCGGCCAGTATCGAGCCGGCAGGGTCACCCGCGATCACCCTTACCTTCTTGCTTCGCTCCTTTAGGTAGCGGCCGACGCCAGTGAGCGTCCCGCCTGTGCCTGCCGCCGCCACGAAGTGCGTGATCTTGCCACCGGTCTGCTGCCACAGTTCGGGGCCTGTCGTCGCATAATGAGCTTCGGGGTTCGCATCGTTGTAGAACTGATCGGCGAAGATAGCGTTCGGGGTTTCCTGCGCGATCCGCTTTGCCATCATCACGTAATTGTCGGGATGATCCGGCGGAACTGCCGTCGGCGTCACGATGACTTCCGCGCCGAATGCCTTGAGTAAGCGGACTTTTTCCTGAGACATCTTATCCGGCATCGTGAAGATGCATTTATATCCGCGGAGCGCTGCCGCGATCGCGAGGCCGACACCTGTGTTCCCGCTCGTGCCTTCGACTATCGTCCCGCCCGGTTTCAGCTTGCCTTCTTTCTCCGCCCGCTCGATGATCGGAAGGCCGATTCGATCCTTCACCGAGCCGCCCGGATTGAAGAATTCCGCCTTCGCATAAACCGGAGTACGGATTCCGCGCGTCACCTGGTTCAGCCTGATCAGCGGCGTCCAGCCGATCGTCTCGAGGACGTTGTCGTAGGGCTGGCGGTTGCGTTCGTGCTTCATTAACGAGTCGCTCCGCGCTTTGTCGTCGCTTTCCGCACCGGGGGTTTTATCGCCGTCTTGGTTGTGGAAGCCTTGGCCGTGTCCGCCTTCGCTGTATCGGTCGGCTTGACGGTGCTGCTCGAGATCGAGGAATCGCGCGGGATGATTGAATCACCAGCGAGCGGTGGCGCGTCGGGGTGCCTGAAGAACACCGGCAAAAGAATGGATACCGGCACCGGTTGACCCTGAGTCTTGGCGGGCTCGAACTTCAGGTCGCGCGAGCCCTTCATCGCCGCGGAATCCAGCGCGGTGAATCCGGAAGTCTCCGCGATGCGGGTCGAGTCGGGTACTATCGCTCCCTCTCGGTCGATGAAAATACGGAGCGTGACATTGCCCTGAACTTTCTGCGCATACAGCGCTGGCGGATAGCGGAAAGGCAGCTCCTTGTTGAGCATCACCGGAGCGACGTCCGGCTGCCTGCCAACTGTCTGAAATGGCAGACCTGACCCGTCTCCGTTTTTGCACCCAGCGGCGATTGTCAGCGCCACTAGCGCTATCGAGCTCAGTCTTGCGTGCAAGCTCAAGTTGATCCTCCCTCTCGCTTCACTTCGTCGACGAGTCGAGCGAGCATCTCGAGCGCTTGGATTGGCGTCATCGCATTCGGGTCCACATTTCTCAGTTGTTGCACGACAGGATGCGTCATCATGCCAAACAGTGCCAGCTGACTATCTGTAGCGTCGGTCGGCACTGGTGATGCGCGTCCCGATCGAGGCACGATCTGTTCCGCTTCGAGCAGTCTCAACAGCTCCGTTGCCCGCTTTAGAACCGCGGGCGGGAGGCCCGCCAGTCTGCCCACTTCGATTCCATACGACCGATCGGCGCCACCGGGCTGAAGACGGTGGAGAAAAAGTACCTGATCCCCGACTTCGCGCACCTCAACGTTATAGTTGCGTACTGCGACTAAATTGTCTGCCAGCTGGGTGAGCTCATGATAGTGCGTCGCAAAGATCGTCTTGCACCCGACAGCGTTGTGCAGATGCTCGCTTACCGACCAGGCGATCGAAATTCCGTCGTAGGTCGACGTACCGCGCCCGATCTCATCGAGCAGTACCAGGCTTCGCCGAGTTGCCGTGTGAAGAATGGCGCTCGTTTCCGACATCTCCACCATGAAGGTCGATTGGCCGCGAACCAGATTGTCGCTCGCCCCAACCCGCGTGAAAAGGCGATCGACGACGCCGATCCGTGCCCGGGTTGCGGGGACGAAACTGCCAATCTGTGCCATCAGCACGATCAAACCGACCTGTCGGAGCACTGTCGATTTCCCCGCCATGTTCGGCCCGGTGAGAATGATCATCCGCGCGTCTTCGGTGAGTGCGATGTCGTTCGGAATGAACTTCTCGCGAGGCATCATCCTCTCCACCACCGGATGCCGCCCAGCCGTTATCTCGAGCGCGAAATCGTCGGTCAGCAGGGGACGCACGTAACCTTCCCTCGCCGCGACTTCGGCCATTGATGCAAGCACATCGAGCTCCGCGACGATCTGTGCAACTGCCTGCAGACGGGCGACCTGAGCTCCGACCCGCGACCGGAGCGTCTCGAACAGTTCTCGCTCTCGCTCCTCCACTCGCTCGGCCGCCGTCAGCACCCGCTCTTCGTATTCCTTGAGCGAAGGAGTCACATATCGCTCCGCTCCCGCCAGCGTTTGCCTCCGCTGGTAGTCGCTGGGAACTAGATGCACATTGGTGTTCGTCACCTCTATGAAATAGCCGAAGATTTTGTTGTAGCCGACCTTGAGCGAGTTGATGCCGGTCCGGGCGCGTTCCTCAGCTTGAATCCTGGCGATGGCATCCTTGCCCCCGTCGCGCAGCGTCCTCCATTCGTCCAGCTTGCTGTCGACCCCCTCGCGCACGCTGGACTCATCCCCAATCGTGACCGGCGGTCTGTCGACGAGCGTTCCGATGATCTCGTCGGAAAGATCCGCACACCCATCCCACACGCCGGCGTGTCGGCCAAATGCGACATCGTTTTCGGGTGTCGCCACCGCACGAGCTCGTCCCAGCGCTGATTCGACCGCGGGCAGACGCGCGATTGAATCACCAAGTGCCCGCAACTCCCGGGGAGAGGCGCGACCTGCAGCTGCCTTTCCCGCCAGCCGTTCAATATCGCGCACACCGTCCAGAGCTTCCCGCATCGCGGCACGAATGAGACCGTCTCCCAGCGCTTCCACAGCGCCAAGCCGCGCATCGATATCAGCACGGTTGACGAGCGGAGCGAGAAGCCACTGCCGAAGCAGGCGCGCGCCCATCGGCGTGAGCGTACGGTCGAGAACTCCGAGAAGTGTTCCCGAAGTCTCCACACCACGCATCGACTCGACGAGCTCGAGATTTCGCCGCGTCATCTCGTCGAGAGGCAGAATGCCACCAGGTCTCTCGATTCTTGGACGGGCGAGATGCGACATGCCCGACGGCTGAAGCTCATTGAGATAGCGGAGCAACGCCCCTGCTGCTCCAACAGCTGCGCTGTCTCCGCTCTCGATTCCAAATGCCTCGAGCGAGCTCACCCGAAAGTGTTCAACCAGCTGATCGCGGCCAAGCGTGCTGTCGAATTCCCAGGCTTCGCGCTCAGTTACCATCGGGCCTTCCTCGCCGATCGGGCCCTTCAGGATTTGAGTAAGACTCTCGCCACGCGGAAGAATCACTTCTCGCGGAGTGAATCGCGACAGCGCGGATTCCAAGTCCCGGATTCCAGTGGCAGTGAGCCTGAGCTCCCCCGTCGAGAGATCGGCGGCCGCGATTCCCACCCAATCGCCCTCCCGATTGAGCGCGCATAGGTAGTTGTTGCGACTACCGTCGAGCAGATCGTCGGAGAACGCTGCACCGGGAGTGATCGTTTCCACCACTTCGCGCTTGACGATGCCCTTGGCAAACTTCGGATCTTCGGTTTGCTCGCAGATGGAGACCCGGAATCCGTGCTGGATCAATCGCCGCAGATACTCGCCGGCAGCCTTGACTGGAACTCCGGCTAGTGGCACCGCGCTCGCGCCTCCATTGTTCCTGGATGTGAGCGTGAGACCGAGTGTTCTCGAGGCTACTTCAGCATCCTCGTAGAACATTTCGTAGAAATCACCCATCCGGAAGAACAGAATCGCGTCCTGATGACGCGACTTGATCTCCCGGTACTGCTGCATCAACGGTGTTGATGCGCCGCGACTCACCGTTCGGGCGCCCGCACCACGAAACCATCCATGTGACTGGCCTTGATCTTCCTGAGTGCGTCTTCCGCTTCCTTCTCGGTTGTGTAGCGCCCGATCCTGACCCGGAATGGCGCAACCGATCCGTCCACTCGAGCCGAGTAGCCGCGTTTACTCAGGTTTCCGGCGAGTTTGTCAGCTTCGGGTTTATGGCTGTAGGCAGCTACCTGGACCGAATACCCGCTTCCCCGTGATACAGCCACATTTGGTTTCGCCGCCGATTTCTCGGCTGCTGCCTTCGGCGCTTTCGCCAGATCGACGATGCTCGGCTTTGAATCATTGGCTTCAGTCGGTAGCTTGGGACGCTGAGCCTGCACTACTGTCTTGGGTGCTGTCGAAACAGTTGCAACCGCATGCAATACCGTATCGACGGTTGCCGGTTTTTGCTTCTCGGGCGGCGTAACCGATGTCGGAGATGCCGCAGTCGCGCTGGAGATGTTCGCGGAGGTCCCCGACGGCGTTGTAGAAGCGGTTACGGGGGTCATCGGGATATTTGCGGACGCACTTGTCGTCGGAGAGTTCACCGTTGCTACGGCAGGGGCCGACGGACAGCGCTGACCCTGATATTGTATCTGATTCTTCAGCTCCACCTCTGAGGCATCGGCCTGCACCAGCGCACTTGCGTTCGCCACACAGGCATTCGGAATGTCATTCTTTTCGAACAGTACCCGGGCGGTCCAGTAGCTCGCTCTCGCGAGCGACTTGCTCCGCGGATAGTCCCGTGGAATCCTCTGCAGATGGCCAAGTGCGCCATCGCGGTCACCGCGTGCGAGCTCGAGCTGCGCCAGTCGCAGTAACGCGTCCTCGGCCTGGGGAGCAAGTGGATAGTCCACCACAATGTGCTTGTAATCGCTTTCTGCATCCGCGGCATTCGCTGCCAGCGTCGCGCGCCAGAACAGCGCCTGCGGGTATAGCTGAGACGTCGGTGGAGTCTTTGCGATCACGGAATCAATCAGCGCCCTCCCTGCCACCCCATTGCCATCGCTCACGAGCGTCTGAGCTCTCACAAAAATCGGATCTGCCGGTCGCGCTGGAGCCTGAGCGGCTGCCAGCGACGCGGCACAAAATAGCGGTACGCCCAAAAGAACTGTCCATCTAGACATCTCACCACTCTCCTATTGACTCATGCGGCAGCGCTTCTCTCGTCGGCTGCGCAAAGGCTGAGTACTACCGTAGCCAGTAATTGTTCTTCGGACGAAACTCTACTCTCCTTCAGCGCTACGTCTGCCTCGAGCAGGGAGTCGAGTGCGCGATCGAGCGATTCGCGGGTCCAGCGTTCCGCGGCACGAGCCCAGACGGCAGTGGCAGATCCCCACGGCCGGCCCGTAAAGGCTCCCGTCTCTTTCAGAAGATCAAAGTATTCTTGGGCCAGGCGAGCTCTCGAGAGACCTTCATCCAGTCTCGCGCGCCCCCACGAGATGGCGAGCATCTGTGTCGATAATGCCATGACGATTGAAACGCCCGTTGTTTTCGGCTGGGTAAGGACATGGGAGACCAGCCCAAGAGCGCGAGGGGCATTCCGATCGGCTACCGCATCGAGGAGATCAGCCTGGGTCTCGCCACGCCGCACCCCGACGACTGCCGCCACGGCGTCCTCACCAATTTCCTCGCTATGGCCTTCGATGTAGCTCGCAAGCTTGTCCAGCTCACCTGACAGTTGATGCAGGTCGCTGCCAACCGCGGCCTGAAGGAGCTCGATAGCTGGCTCACTAATCTTGACTCCTAATTCACTAGTCGCCCTGTGTGTGATCCACCTAGGAATCCGATCTCCGGTGAGGGGGTCGAATTGAAGCACCGTGCTCGACGCCGAGAGCGTCGCATCTGCCTTGGATCCGGCAGCTCCGGTCATGAGGAGCAACAAATCGGGCGCGGGGTGTGCCAGGTATTGATCGAGGACCTTGCGCGAATCTTTCTTGAGTGCACCAACCTCACGAAGCACGATCACGCGCCTCTCCGCCATCATCGGCGGTGTGGAGAGGAGGACTCCAAGGGTCTCGGCGTCGAGCTCGCCGGATCGTCGCACGTCCAGGTTGAAGTCCCTGGCTCCGGGATCCAGAGCGATATCGATGAGCTGCCGGACCGCGTCGTCCTTTTGATAGTCATCCTCCCCCCAGATGTAGTAAGCGCCGTCGAATGACCGGCGCTTGATCGCATCACGAAGTGTTTTGAGAGAGGATGCGGACATCCTCCAAATATACGGCCGCTCTACTGGGCTGCCGATGGCTCTCGAGCGCTAATGCGTATAGTTCGTTAGCTCGAGCCTGGAGTGCGCAAACCGCACCGGAGCCTGCTCCGCAAACAGAGCCGCTGGCCAGATAGTCAGGCCGGCTGTAACGGAGGCGACTATCGCCGGTGTCGAGGTTGTAATTGGGGTGAACTCCGGCTCCGGAATCGTTGCGACCACTGGAGGCATTATGAGATCACGTGGAGCATCGGTATGGTGGTACAGCGTCATCCCTATGTATCCCAGCATAGCAGCGCTGGCGAGTGTCGCCGCGATTGCGCCCCGTCTGAGATTGCGCTGCGTGGCTGCTAGCAAATGGTCGTTATCACATTCTCTGAGACGCGCTTCGAGTCGCTGGGAAAAGTCCGCGGATGGCTCTATGCAAGGAAGATTTCTGAAGAGCAGTAGCGCACGGCGGATCTTCGCATCGTGCTTCGCGCAGTTCTCACATTCAGCGAGGTGCCGCTGCATGCGAACCAGCTCGATCCCGGCAAGGGTATCGTCTACAAAAGCAACGTGCTGATCACAAAACTCGCGACAATCCATGTAGATAGGTTGAGAGGGTTCGATAACAGGTACCCATCAGGGGGGCGCCTGTTCCCGAGCCGTCAGACCTAATCTACATATGGGGCAATGATTTCCGCGAACGAATTTCTTGCCCGGTTAAGACGGGATTTGACCGTCCCGAGATTGCAATCCGTGATCTCCGCGATCTCCTCGTAGGACTTGCCCTCGAGTTCCCGCAGGATGAACACGTTCCTGTGGTGCTCGGGGAGCTTGGCCACGCTCTCCTCGACGATCTCCCTCAAATGGCGCTTATGGTACATGTCATCCGGACGGGACGTCGTGTCCTCAAACTGCAGAGGGCGATCGTCGTCCTGAAAGTTCTTCTGGACCGTCTGAAAGAGAACCAGCGGATTACGCGAGCGGTTGCGCAGCTCGTTCTTCGCCAGATTCGAGGCGATCGTATAGACCCATGTCGAAAACTTCTTCGAGCGGTCGAAGCGATGCAGGTGGCGGTAGACACGAATAAAAACCTCCTGCACTAGATCTTCAGCCTTTTCCCGGTCACCGATCGTGCGGTACACGAAGTTCAGGAGACGGGTCTGGTAGCGTGTGACCAGTTCAGAGAAGGCGCGCTCCTCTCCACCAAGGAATGCAGTCACGACGGCTGAGTCATCCATCGCCAGCAGGCGTTCCCTGACACTAGGTCCTTCCACCGATACAGCTTGCTTACGGACGATGTTCGCCATTTTTCTCTCCTCTATCGAATAGAGACACTCACGACACTGAATCGTGCACAGCTCTGCGGGAACATTCTGCGCTTTCATGTAATGCACGGCTTGTGCCCAATGGCGGTCGGGCGTAACATATTGTCAGTAAAGGACTTATAGCGTTTGGCTCAAGCGCTGAGTTTGTCCAGATTCTGCCAATTCTGTCCTATTTACATGACATGTCAGCGTCTTTTCATTGATTAGACGCCAATTTGGCCCGAAGGGTTAACGACCTGCGCGAAAACCCGCAGCGAACAGGAGACCGAGTACAGTCTTGGCATCCTGAATCCCACCTGCCTCCACCATCTCCAAAGCCCGGGATAGTCGTATCGGATGGAGATCCAAAAATTCATCCGCCTCATGCTTAGTCTCCCCGGCGACCAATCCGGTTGCCATGAAGAGATGGATTTTTTCATCCGTGAACCCGGGAGTCGTGTACATCGTGAGCAAGTGGTCAAACTGCTCTGCTGTGCAGCCGGTCTCCTCTTTCAGTTCCCGTACGGCGCAATCGCGCGGACTTTCTCCCTGATCGAGTCTTCCCGCCGGGATCTCGTAGAGGTAGCCGTCGGCCGCATACCGATACTGCCGGATCATCAGCACCTGCGGATCCTCTCCTCCCGGGTCGCTCAGGAAGGGCACGATCGCGCTCGCGCCCGGATGCCGGATCATCTCCAGCTCACCAATGGATCCGTCGGGAAACCGGACGGTGTCCACATCGAGCGAGATGACCTTCCCTGTATAGACTCGCCTGGATTCTATCCGCCCCGCTTTCGTTTCTCCTTCCATGGCAGCTGAACCCTAGGAGCTGTGAACGTGCAGGTCCCCAACGCTCAGATCGGAAACAGAGGCGCGAATGACCCGCGCGTCACCGACTACGATCGTCTGCAGCTCGTCAGGATGCAGGTGTGACCTGGCTGCCTGGAGGACTGCATCCGCTGACACGTCACGCACGTTCTTTCTGTAGGAGTCATAGTAATCAGCAGGCAGATCGTAGATGACGAGAGTCGCGAGAGCAGATGCGATTGCGGCAGTCGTCTCATATCGAATGGGGAACACCCCATCGAGGTAGTCTCTAGCAAGCGACAGCTCCTCTTCCGAGATTCGCTCGGCGCGGATTCGATCTATCTCGAGAAGGATCTCGCGCAGCGCGAGCGCTGTCACCTCACTCTGCACGGCTGTCGATACGACGAATGGACCTGGGCCACGCCGCCAGTCGTACAACGACGAAGCCCCATATGTGTAGCCGTGTGCCTCGCGCAGATTCAGGTTAATCCGCGAGCCGAAGAGGCCGCCAAGAACGGCGTTCATTACAAGCGTGGGGAAAAAGTCGGGATGCTTGCGCGGCAGACCGACATGCCCAGCCCGCAGCTCCGACTGCGGCGCTTCCGGCTTGTCCACGATGTGAATGCTCTTCCGAGTCGTCCGCGCCACTGCGATTAGCGGTCGGTCCGGTGCCCGTCCCAATGGCCAGCGCTGAAACGCGCGCCTGATCAATGCACGCGCCTCATCCGTCGGGATATCCCCTGCGATGATCACAGTCGTCGATCCGGCGCGGTAGCTGGATCTATAAAACTCCTCAACGTCCTTCCGCGACAATGCGCTTACGCTCTCGGCGCTTCCCTCATCCGGCTTCGAGTACCGGGATTCCTGCGTGTACAGAAACTCCGAGAACTTTTCGTCGGCCAATCCCCGCGGCTCTGTTTCGAGCTGAAGAATCTCCGCGAGACGCTCCGCCTTGGCCCGCTCGACTTCACGTTCAGGGAAAACCGGACTGCTGACGGCCTCGCCAAGGAGCCTCGTCGCTTCTTCCAGCTGTCCTGACAGCACCGTGATCTTGATGAATGCGCTGTCCCAGTCTGCACCGGACTCGACCGATGTCCCGAGCTGCTCGAACTTCTCCGCCAGCTCCGCTCCATCAAACCGCTCGCTGCCCTCGAGAAGCGTGCCGGCAGTCAGGGCGGCGACACCCTCCTTGCCCGCTGGATCATTTGTGGACCCGGCGTCGACGACCACCAAAACCGTAACCACTGGAAGCTTCGCAATTGGCGCAGTAACCAGACGAATTCCACTCGGCAACAACTCATCGTGGAAACCCGGGAAATGGTAGCTCCGGGTTGGTCCTGGTTTCGGACGGAGGGCCGTGACCATCAGTCCGCGCCAGCGGCGGCGGCCCGTACGCTCTCGGATTCGACTCCTTCCTTCGGGACGTAAAGAAGACTTGCCCTGTTGTCTTCGCCGAATCGCTCGGAGATGAGCTCGTTGACTCTCTGGGTGGTTACCGAGCGATAACGGTCTGCCTGCTCGTTGACCAGCTCCGGCCGCTTGAAATAGGTGGCGAACATCGAAAGCCTGTCTGCTCTCTCACCCGCTGACTGGAGGGACGCGAGCAGATCGGTCTCGATCAAGGCGATGGCTCTTTTCACTTCCGGTTCCTTAACACCTTCGCGATGGATCAGGTCAATTTCACGCTCCACCTCTTCCTCGAGCTTGGCGACAGAGGTTTCTGGCCGCGCGGTGACGTCGACGACCAGAATATCGGTACCCTTGGCCAGGTCGAACGTGAACGCACCGACATCTGCTGCTATCTGCCGTTCCCGTACCAGAGAGCGATGAAGGCGGCTTCCCTTTCTCATCCCAAGCACCGCAGAAGCCACACTGGCAGCGTAATACTTCTCGCTCCCAAAAACCGGCGAGCGAAACGCCATAAACAATCGTGCAAGGCTGACGTTATCGTAGACGACCTCCCGCAACCGGTTTCCGAACACAGGCGGGAGATTCATCGGTGGCAACATGGGTCTCCCTTCCCCGATCCGAATCGGTCCGAAGTACTCAGTGACCAGCTTGCGCGCGTCCGTCGAATCGAAATCACCGGCAATCGAGAGAACCGCGTTATCCGGCGTGTAGTACATGGCAAAAAACTGCGCTATGTCATCCAGTGATGCGGCCGAGAGATCCTCCAGCGATCCAATGAGCGAATGCTGGAAGGGGTGCGACGGGGGGAACACCAGCTCCTGCATCTTTTCAAGCATTGTGCCGTACGGCTGGTTGTCCACCGCCCATCGCCGCTCGTTCTTAACGACATCACGCTGAGTATCCAGCTTTTCCTGCGTCATCGCCGGAAGTAGTTCACCCATGCGGTCTGCTTCCAACCAGAGGGCCAGCGCAAGCTCGTTTGACGGTACCGTCTCGAAATAGTTCGTCCGCTCGAGCCATGTCGAGCCGTTTAGCGTTCCACCCGCGCGTTGTATCAGCTCGAAATGCTCGTTCGACCCAACGTGCGCCGAACCTTGGAAGAGCATGTGCTCGAAGAGATGTGCGAATCCGGTTCTGCCGGTCTTTTCGTTCGCCGACCCCACGTGATACCAGAGGTTCACAGCCACGATCGGCGTAGTGTGATCCTCCGACAGGGTCACAAACAGCCCGTTGTCGAGGTGGAAGGTTTCTACCGGAATTCGCATTGTCGTAAATTGCCCGCCATGCAAACCCACTGGAACCCCCTCGGCGCCCGCATATGATTGCCGCACTTGTCGTTCTCGCTCTGCTGTTCGGCTCGCTGTTTCTGCTTTGGTGGTCGCAGGAACGAATCCTGTTTCAACCGCCTCGGCTGCTGAAAGCGCCGCCCGAGTCGGGGCGGGTCTCTTACGACGCGGTAGATGGACAGCGGCTCACCGGCTTCATGGTCGGGGATCCCAGAAGTGCGCCCGGCGTTCTGCTCTGCTTCCATGGAAACGCCGACCTTGCTGTGTGGCAGCTCGACTGGGCACGCGCGGTTGAGCGCCATACCAGATACGCCGTTTTTCTCGCCGAATACCGTGGTTACATGTCGCTTGATGGGAGTCCCTCTTACTCGAGCACGAAGCTCGACGCCCGTGCCGCCTATGACTATCTGCGAACTGTATTCGGTGTCGATCGCACGCGTATGGCTTACTTTGGTCACTCGCTAGGCAGTGGTGTAGCAGCCGAGCTCGCCGAAATCCATCCACCTGGTGCCTTGCTTCTCCAGTCGCCCTTTTCTTCCGCTCACGCGATGGCAAGACTCATTGTGTGGCCGCTTATTGTTCTTGTCTGGAGGACCATCTCACGAATTCACTTCGATACGAGGCGGGTTGTCTCGGAGCTTGATGTGCCGGTTTCGGTGGCGCATGGTCGGCGCGACCGAATCGTGCCATTCAGAATGGGTGTGGAAGTTTACGGAGCCGCCAAGAGAAAAGGTCAGCTTCTGGTCGTGGAGAAGGCCGGGCATAATGACATTGCCGATATTGCCGGCGAAGAATACTGGCGCTGGATTGGCGCCGCGCTGACACCGCGAATCGATGCGGGGACGCAAAGAAAGGAGGGCATGACCCGAGATTAGGTCATGCCCTCTTTTTTCGGATCAGCGATTCGATCACCGACTATTGAATGGGTTGGCCTGCAATGTCTCTGATCGCGATCGGGCCGAGGTTAACCGCTTTCAAGCCCTGTTCGATTGCCTTCCGGTCGCCGACGATTACGACGGCAAGAGAGCCGGGATTGATGTACTGCTGCGCAACCCTGGCCACATCGGCCTGGGTGACCCTTTCAATATTCTGCACGTAATTGTTGTAGTAGTCGAGCGGGAGTCCATACAGCGCCACCGGTACCAGCGCGGTTGCGATTTGCTGTGTTGTCTCGAAATTTGCCGGAAGCTGTAGCTGCAGATAGCGCTTGGCACGGGATAGTTCGTCGGGTGGAACCGACTGGCGGATTCCATTCAGCTCCTTCATGAACTCCAGAAGGGCGGAATCGGTTTTCGCCGAGACGATCTCCGCTGATGCAGTGAAGGGCCCCGCCGCACGTCGCATGTCGAAGCGGGAGCCGGCGCCATAAGTGTAGCCTCGCACTTCGCGAAGGTTCTGGTTGAGTCTGCTGCTGAAGGATCCGCCCAGAATCGTGTTCATCACCGTCAGGGCGAAGTAATCCCTGGTCGAGCGCGGAACGCCTACGGATCCGATGCGAAAGGACGACTGGGCAGCACCCGGTTTGTCGATCAGATAGATCGTCGTGGTGCCCGACTTGGGCGGCTCACTGTAATTGGGCTGGGGAACATCTCCACGCTCCCAGTTGCCGAACAGCGCATTGATCTTCTGCTCGACCTGAGCTGGGTTCACATCGCCCACGACGATCAGGGTGGCATTGTTCGGCCTGAAGTTCGTCTGGTAATACGACTGTAGATCCGCGGTCATGAGCGACTTCACGGAACCTTCTGTGCCGATTAGTGGAAGACCATACGGATGTGCGCTGCCGTAGATGATCGCCGGAAACGCAATGTTCGCGATCGCTGGTCCCTGATCACGTAACTGGAGGAGCTCGGTCTGACGGTTTTTTCTTACCCGTTCAAACTCATTTGCCGGAAACGACGGATGAAGAGCAACGTCCGCAAACAGAGCGAGTGCGCTGTCCAGCTGTGCCGTTGGCGTGTGGAGCGAGAGCGTGCTGGATTCCCAACTGCTTGTCGGAGAGAGGTTGATACCGAGGAATGCGATCTGATCGGCAATGTCCAGGCTCTTACGGCTCGTTGTACCTTCGCGCAGCATGGACGAAGTCAGGTTCGCCACTCCCGTCTTGCCGGCCGGGTCGACTGTGCCACCACTCCCGACGAGAAGAACAAAATCCGCAAGAGGAAGCTCGTGCTGCTCGACGATTATCAGCTTCAGACCGTTCGGCAGCTGCCTCGTGAGGATTGGGGGAAGCGATACCCGAGGCGGAGGGCCCAGCTCGGGTGGCTTGGTTCTGTCAAACGTTCCTTGCGCGGAGGCGACCGACTGGACGGCGAGCAGGGCCAGCACGCTCAGCCTAGTTCCAATAACCTTCATCGATCACCTCCGCTTGCGGTTAGCATCATGTCCTTCTTCCCCTCTGGAACGACGGTAAGAACGATCTTTGGACGTCCGAGGTAGGTCTTCGCGACCCGCTGCACATCGGCTACGGTGACACGCTCGTAGCGCGCAGCATCCTGCTGCACGTAATCAGGATTGCCGACGAAGTAGTTGTATGAGTTGAGCACTTCGGCCTTACCGAGCACGCTTGCCAGCCGGTTGAGGAAGCTCGCTTTGTACAGGTTCTGGGCCCGCTGGAGCTCGCGCGGTGCCACGCCGGTGTTAATGACATTGGCGATCTCCGCCTGAACGATCCGATCGATATCCGCGACCTTCTGGCCGGGTTTCGGAGTGACATCGATCTGGAATTTCCCATCCAGGCGCGACCCATCCTGAAACGCGCTCACGTTCTGTGCGACCTGCAGGTCGTAGACGAGCTTCTTGTACAGGCGCGAGTTCTTGTCGTTGGCAATGATCTGGGCGAGGATGTCGAGGGCGGCATCATCCTTCGAGAATCCCCTTACCGAGTGCCATGTATAGAAGAGGCGTGGCAGCTGAACCTTGTCCTCGAGAACGAGGAATGTGTCGCGTGGAATCACGACGGCGGGGACGGTGAGCCTCCTCTTCACTTCCGGGCCCCGGGGGATGTTCCCAAAGTACTGGGCCACGAGTTTCTTCACCGTCGCCGGATCGAAATCTCCGGCGATTGTCAGCGTTGCATTGTTCGGTGCATAATAGGTCTTGAAGAAGTTCTGCACGTCGGTCAGCGATGCGGCACTCAGGTCGGACATCGAGCCGATGACCGGCCATGAGTAGGGGTGAGTTTTCGGATACAGCGCGGCCAGGATGATTTCGTCCGCCCGTCCGTAAGGCACGTTGTCAACGCGCTGTCGCCGCTCGTTCTTCACTACGTCGCGCTGAAGGTTGACCTTGGGGAGATCCATGGTCGGCAGGAGAAATCCCATCCTGTCCGCATCGAGCCACAGCGCCAGTTGCAGCGCATTCGAGGGCAGGATCTCGTAGTAGTTGGTGCGGTCTTCCGTAGTCGACCCGTTATTGTTGGCACCAGCCGATTCGAGAAGCTGGTCGAACGCACCGACCGGAACGTGCTGCGAGCCCATGAACATTATGTGCTCGAACAAGTGGGCAAATCCGGTACGGCCCACTTGCTCGTCGCCCGACCCGACGTGATACCACGTGTCAACCGCGATGATCGGGGTCGAGTGATCCTCGTGGAGAATGACCTCGAGACCGTTCGGGAGCTTGTACTTCTCGAACTGGATACGAGGGGTGGCTTGTGCATTGGCGCGCGGTCCCGCCAAGGTACCGAGGATTAAGTAGCACAATGCCACTAAAAGAGTTCTCTTCTTCACAACTTCCTCTCGAAAAAGAAGGCGAGCGGTGCTTTGAGTGATTCGCTAAAAATATACTTCCAGCGCTCTTCCCGGTTCGGCGAAATCGGGCTGGTTTGCGTCGGAGATGTGTAGGGTATAAAGCCGAAACGCCTCGCCAGTATTCGCAGGCGCAACATGTGAAAGGGATCACTAACGAGAAGAGCTGTTTGAAGCCCGCGTACTTCGAGCATTCCCGCGACTGCGCGCATTGACTCACTGGTCGTCCGGCCTTCGTTCTCCACCAGAATCGCGCTGTCCGGAACGCCGTGTTTCCGGGCATAGTTTCTTCCCACGGCCGCCTCACTGGTAGTGTCGCCTGCTCCCGTTCCGCCAGTAAGTATCAGAAGCGACGCCAGATGGCGGTTCCAGAGATCGAGTGCGTGATCGAGCCGAGCGCGAAGAACGGGCGATGGCTTACCCGCATACTGCGCAGCACCCAGTACGACTATCGCATGCGCGGGCCGTGCCTCATCGCGTGAGCTCCAAATGAGAACGGCAGTGGCGGAAGCGATCCAGAGCGCGAATGCCGCTACAACCGCGACCGTCAGGATTCGCTGAACGATCCTTACGGCATGTTTTGCTCTCGCAGCACGCTTCATTCGTAGAAGCTACGCTAGAAAGCATATGTCGTGTGAGGCTCCGGGCATTCGACGGAATACCCCTTCGCTACCAGAGCAGCCTTGAATTCGTCCTGCACCGGAGCTTCTCCGTGTACCAACCATATCGGCCCCAGTTTCGGTGATTTGTCCCTCACGAACCCTAGCCAAGTCGTTAGCTCAGTTCGGTCGGCATGCGCGCTGTACCCGTCGATGACCTCGACGCGCGCATGGAGGGCGACATCCTCGCCAAAGATCCGGAGAACCGGTTGTCTCTCCACAACTCTTCGACCGAGCGTATGCTCGGCCTGAAACCCAACGACGAGAATAGTGTTCCTCGGATCGCTTGCCCCTTGCGCCAGGTGGTGAAGAATTCGCCCGTTCTCCATCATCCCCGACGCGGCAATTATCACCATCGGACCGTGAGACCGCGATATGGCCTTTGACTCCTCCACATCACGCGTATAGTGGAGAAGGTCGAAGCGGAAAAGCTCCTTCGCCATCCGTACCATTTCTTCGGTTCGGTCGAAGCTTTCCGGGTGCATCTCGAACACGGTCGTCGCATCAATCGCCATGGGACTGTCGACATAGATTGGAATCGCCGGGATTGCGCCTTCCCTGACGAGACCATGAAGCACGTAGATCATCTCCTGCGTTCGACCAACCGCAAACGCGGGGATGAGAACTCGCCCTCCCCGTGCGGCAGTCTCGCGAACCACCTGGGCCAGCTGCGCTCGGGCGCCTTCTACGGATTCGTGGTCCCTGTTTCCATACGTCGATTCCATGATCAGCGCGTTAGCACCCTCAGGCGGAATTGGGTCCCTGACTATAGCGAGACCGCTTCTGCCAATGTCTCCAGAAAAGACGAGCCGCTTTGTTTTCCCTCCCTCCGTGCAATCGACCAGGACGGACGCCGCACCAAGAATATGACCGGCGTCGACGTAGCTGGCACGCACCCCGGGAACGACGTCGAAAGGCCTGTTGTAGGGAACGCCGACCATCAGGTCCATCGTGCGTACCGCGTGCCGCATTCCATAGAGCGGCTCGATGAAGTCCTTTTTCCTCTTGGCCAGAAACTCGGCGTCTTTCTCCTGGATATGGGCCGAGTCGGCAAGCATTATCGCGCACAGGTCCCGTGTTGCCGACGTTGCCCAGATTGTCTTGGAGTAGCCCTCCGCAATCAGATATGGAAGGCGCCCTGAGTGGTCGATGTGTGCGTGCGAGAGAACAACGGCGTCGAGATCCTTGATTGGGAGCGGAAGCTTGCGGTTCTTCTCGGCTGACTCATGCCGCCTTCCCTGAAACATCCCGCAGTCGAGGGCTATGGTATAGCCGTTGACGCGAAGGAGATGGCAGGAGCCAGTGACTTCGCGCGCTGCACCGACGAACGTTATCTCCAAACAGTTATCCTTCTGCTATCCTTCTGCTACTGCATCGCGCTGAAACAGGATCGTGAGCCGTTGCTCGTCCTGCGACATCAGCGCTGGCTCCCACCCTCCCCTGCTTCTCTCGTTCAGAAGATCGGTGAGGGTATCTTCGTCCTCGCGCGTATGCCGCATCAGCTTGACCACGACAGCCTGGTATTCTTTCATCAGGGATTAGAGATTATGAGCCGGTGAGTGTCACAGTGCTAATGCCGGAATCCTGGGGCTAGAAATGATCGAGCGTATCAAGGAATTCCCCTCTCTGACTATTATCCGGCATCCCCTCGTTCAGCACAAGCTGACAATCCTGCGGGACCAGCAGACGGAGACCAAAACATTCAAGGAGCTCGTCGATGAGATTGCGATGCTCATGGCGTACGAGGCCACCAGTGAACTGAGTCTCGAGCCAAAAGAAGTAAACACTCCGCTCGAGAAAACCTCGGGGTGGCACATCAGCGGCAAGAAGCTGACGCTCGTCCCGATTCTGCGCGCCGGGCTCGGAATGGTAGAGGGAATTCTCCGCCTAGTGCCCTCGGCACGCGTGGGCCACATCGGACTCTACCGGGACCACCGCACCTTGCAGCCAGTCGACTACTATTTCAAGGTACCTGGGGACACGGCCGAACGAGATTTCTTCCTCCTCGACCCGATGCTCGCCACCGGAGGAAGCGCTGCTGCCGCTGTCGCCTCGTTGAAGAGAGCAGGCGCAAACCGCATTCGTTTTCTTTGTTTAGTTGCCGCTCCCGAGGGAGTCCGGTTTCTCAGCCAGGCGCATCCAGACGTCCAGATCTATTGCGCGGCGCTTGACCGGGAACTCAACAAGCAGGGTTATATCCTGCCGGGCCTTGGAGATGCCGGAGACAGACTGTTCGGCACCCGTTGAGCGCTAGCCGAACCATTCCCTGGGATTCAGCTTCTGCTGGTCAGCGGCGTCGATGACCCAGTGCTGGCTCTGTGGATCTGTCACCTCACTGGCTACCAGCTCGAACCAGATTGTCGCCTTCTTGATATCCCCAATTCGTCTCCAGAGCTCGCCGACCAGGTAGGTGAGGATTGCCCGCTCTTCCCTCGGAACGGCATCGTAAGCCTGGAGTGATTTCTCGAACATCCATGCGGCCTGGCGCCGGAAGTAGCGCTCCGCTTCCGCATCTCCCTCGTCGACACAGCACCAGGCGGCACGAAGAAGAAGATCCGCAATGTGACGAGGGTCAAGCCCTTGCCACTGAGCAACCTTGGCGGCGGCTTCATACTTCTCCGAGCCACAAACCAGTGACGGTCGAAGCGGAGCGAGCTCTTTGAGAACGTGCTGTTTCAGCACCGGGCTCACATCCGTCGCAGGTGTAAAGTCGGCCTCTCCACCTGAGTAGCCGCATTCGCTGCACATGTGGATGAGATAGGCAAGAGGCTGTGTGCCGGCGGCCCGTTCGTGGAAATCGGTCCTTTTGCCACCGAACGCATTCGTCGAGACTACACTCTGGGACTTGAACTCATTGTCACACACGGGACAACTAAGCTCGATCTGACGCAGCGTTGTCATGGCTACTCCTCCTAATCAGCGCTTCGAAGCTCTCAGAAATACAAAGGGAATATCTGTGCCACGGTTTTTTTATCGAGGCGGAAGAGATCGGCCTTGTTGAGAGTTTGAGTGGATTGTATCTTCTCGCATCGCAAAAACCGCGACTGGCTCACCACCCCGCGACCTGGTCGTTGATGCTCATCAACCTACTGCCTGACTTCTTCGCAGTTCACAATAGTACAGATCGTGTCGCCGCCTATCTCCGCTATTTCGAAAATCACCGCCGCTTCCTAGAAGCCTACTGGCACAACTACGTGCTGGATCCGGCAGGGCCGCATTTTCTGGAAGTCGCTCGCTCTGCCGCACTTGCGAGCCGTGTAGACCTTCGCACAATGCTCGAAAGAATCGACGTCGTCTCCTTGGCTAGAAATACGGAAGAGCAATGCCGGACCCTCTTCGACGTCGACACGGACATTGACGTTGTGCTCATGGTTGGCGTCGGTGCAGCGAATGCCGGCGAGCTCGTAGTCGAGGGAAAGGGAGTCGCGTTCGTTTGCCTCGAGCATTTCACCAGCGTGACGAACCCGGAGACCCAGGGCCTGGGACTCGACCCGGAATTGATCCCACTGTGGCTCACCCATGAGATCGCGCACACAGTCCGCTATACCTCGCCTACCAGCCGGAGCGAGATGAAACAGCTGATCGACGATGCGGGCGGCTATTACTCGTATTGGGAAACCGGCAGACGCGCTTCGCTCCGCGAGCTCATGATCAACGAAGGCCTGGCCACGATCGCGTCGAGGGCAATCAGCCCAGGGCATGCTGCCTGGGAGTACTACGGCTACACGAGACGCGAGTACGCTAGCGTCCGTGAGCTCGAGCCCTTGATGACGAGAGCGCTCAATAACGATCTTGACCGTGCTGGCCTGGGACTACGCCTTAGGTATCTCTCCGGCGGAATGAGCGATGACGCCCGAACTGTCGAACGTCACGTCTTCCCCGAGCGAAGTGGCTACTTCCTCGGCACGAAGATGGTCGAGGCGGCTGTCAACTCACGCGGGCTTTCATGGGCGATTCGCGCTGGTGCCGGCGAGATTATGTCGCTTGCTAGCTCTACTGCTGCTTCGGCTTAGAACTATTTTCCAACACAAAAAGAGCTGAACACCCGGTCGAGCACATCCTCGACTTCCACGGCTCCTATCAGTTCTTCGAGCGCATGGACTGCTGTGCGGAGATGGACGGCAGCGATCGTCGCCGGAAGTTTCTCTTCCCGCCAGGCGTCTGTGAATTGTTCGAGCTCTGAGCGGGCAGTACTAATCGCTTTCCGATGACGGGCTCTGGTCAGTATGGGCAGATCGGGAACGATCTCCCCATGCTTCGTATCCAGCGCCTCGTCGATCGCGACTAGAAGCTCCTGAAGACCTGTTCCTGTCTCGGCGCTGACCGGAATCACAATCCGGGAAGGCATATTTTCATAACGTTTTGATACTAAATCGCTCTTGGTGCGAACCGCCAGAATCGGCGCCGTCGAGCTACTACTCACGAAACTGACTGTCTCCTCGAGGCTCCTCGAATCCTCCGCGCATGCGAGCACTACATGCGCACTCCCCAGATAGCGCTCGCTCACTTCGATGCCAAGGCGTTCAATTCGGTCTTCGGTTTCCCGAAGCCCCGCGGTATCCACGAGACGCAGGGGCCACTTGCCACTATCGATCACAGCCTCGAGAGCATCTCGCGTGGTGCCAGGTATTTCCGTCACAATCGCGCGGGATCTACCCAAAAGTGCGTTGAAGAGCGAGGATTTCCCGACGTTGGGCGGGCCCGCGATTACGACGATCGCGCCATCGCGGATGACCTCACCAACCGGCGCGGTAGAGAGGAGCGCTTCGAGAGAGCTCGCAATTCCTTCCGCGGTCTGATCAATCCTTTTTCGCGGAATTGGTCCATCGTCTTCTTCCGGGAAATCCACATCGTAGGCAATCAGTGCCTCGAGCCCGATGAGATCATTCCTCAGGCTGAGGAGACGACGCGACAGCCCTCCATCCAGCTGGCCGAGAGCCGTACGCTGCATGGTGGGAGAGCTCGCATCGATCAGATCTCCAATCGCTTCAGCCTGAAGGATGTCGAGCTTGCCGTTGAGTACGGCTCGACGCGTGAACTCCCCGGGCGTTGCTTGTCGCGCCCCCGACGAAATCAGAGCCGCGACGATCGTGCTCGGCACAAGGTGGCCTCCATGCGTGGAGAATTCGACTGTGTCGTCGCCGGTGAACGAATGGGGGCTCGGAAACAGCGTAACTAGCGCTTGATCGAGTCTCTGCTCGCCATCAAATACATCACACAGTTGGCTTACCCGCGCCTCCGGCGCCGAGCATCGCAGATGCTTCGCGGCAATCGAAAAAGCATCCAGACCACTGAGCCTGACAAGAGCAACTGCACCACGCCCTGGTGCGCTCGCGACAGAGACGATCGTGTCCTCCAGCTGCACGACATTTGTGCCAGTCGATATCACGGGCTCATCGTCGGAAGAACAAAAGTGGTGCCCGGTTCCAGAATTTTGACGGCCTGATAAAGGGGATGGTCCTGAAGCGTTGCTCTCAGTCTGTCGATCGCATCGAAAGCAGTCGACGTAACGTGATTGAACGTTCCCCAGTGATATGGGATGAAATACCGGGCGTTCAGCCTCTCGAAGAGAGTGAGCGCATCGCTGCTCGTCAGATGTCCTTTGCGAAATCCCGGCTTCCACCACGGAGCGTGCCCGATCGGCAGAAGGGCGAGATCCAAGTTGCGCCCGCTGGCGACCAAATGGTTCTCGACGAGGTGTGTCGTGTCGAAGTTGAGGGCTGTGTCACCGGCAAAGAAACACGATACCCTGTTCGTATCAATGAGATACATATTAGTTGCGCTTCTCCAGCGATCCACGCCGTAACGGTTTCCTTTGTGCGTCGCTGAAGCTGCTCTGATGTTCACGCCACCGAGCTCGATTCCTTCGCCTGGAGCAACGGCAACCGCATGGCTGTAGCCCTGCTTCCCAAGCCATTTGGCAATCACCGGCGGAGCAAACAGTGGGATATCTTCCGGAAGCGCATCGAGGGAGGCGAAAGACAGGTGGTCGGCGTGTGCGTGCGTCAGTAGGATCGCATCGAGTTTCGGAAGCGCTTCGAGAGCGATGCCGGGGGCGCTGACGCGAGAGAGGAATTTCCCCAGCGTTGGATCGAAATTGGGGTCCGTGAGGATCCGCTTTCCGCCGATTTCAATTAGTAGCGTTGCGTGACCAATATACGTGACACGCAGCATGGCTCCCCCTTACCCTGCCGGACGTACCTTTGCGCGTTCTCTCGCCAGCATCCATTGCTGCGGAAGTGCCGCAATGTTTTGCGCCGTGTAGTAGAGGTTGAGGCCCGAAGCCATGTTGAGCAGCACCACCGTCATCATCACGGGAAACATGTAGCCCATCATCTTTGCCTGTGGATTTGGAGGAGCATTACGCATTCCAATCCAGGACAGCACATACATGGACGCACCCATGAGCAGGGGCAGAATGTAGAGCGGATCCTTGATTGAGATGTCGTGCAGCCACATGAACGGCACACCTCGGAACTCGATCGTATTCTGGAAAACAAAGAATAGCGCGAAGAGAATCGGCATTGGGAGGAGCGCCGGCAGACACCCGGTCAATCCAGCAAAAGGGCTCACTCCCGCGTCATGATAGACTTTCATGATCGCTTCACGCTGCTGATTGGGATCCTTGTACTTCTTCTGGGCGGCCGCGAGTTTCGGTTGCAGCTCCTGCATCTTGAGGCTCGAACGCATAGTGCTCTGATTGAGCGGCCATAGTGCGAGTCGCACCAGAATTCCCAGAATGACCAGCACCCATCCATATGTCAGATTGAGCCGATTGTGCATCCAGAGCAGGGCCTGGATAACCTTCGATGCAATCGGATGCACTACACTCTGAAGAAAGCGCCAGCCGTAGGGGTTTACGTGGTCGAAGTCCTGACCCATTCGCAGGAGGCGCTGTGACTCCTGCGGTCCTGCGTAGATCTCGAACGAAAAGCTGTCATTATGAATTTCTTCCACCACACTTGCCGATGCATTCGTCGCAATTTTCGACGTCCGTGTCCCACCAGCCAGAGTTACCTCGCTGAACGGCGCGCCCTTGGGCGGTGCAAGAATTCCAAACACGAAGTATTTGTTCTTTATGGCGACCCAGGCGAGTGGGCCGGCTTCCAGCGTTTTCTCCCCAGGATCCAGACTTCCAAAGAGGACGCTTCGCGCATGATCGCGCTGTGGCTTGAAGCTGTAGGCCAGACTCCGATGATCCCCGATCGTATCGGCCTCGGTTGGCTGCAACGTCTTGGGAAGCTCCGTAATCAGGTATGTCGATCCCTGTGCTCCCGTTACCCGGCCGGCGACACGAATCGCGTAGCTTGCAGCAGTGTCCTGGGAAATCGTATATGAAATCGAGACACTAAGCTTTTTTGCCGAGGCATTGTAGGTAAGAGTCTGGTCTCCCTTGGCATTCCTGACCTGAGTGAGCGCAAACGGCACCAGCGACAGATCTGCCGTATCCGTAGGCGTAACGAGCTGATAACTCAGAAGCGGGGAACCAGAAACTCCCAGATCAACCAGGCCGCCGTTTGTCGATTGGTTCTTGTAATCTCGAATCACAATCGATACTGGAGCCGCGCCGACNTTACTGAACCTGTAGATCGCTTTCGGAGTGGTGACCGCTGTCATTTCAGCAACTGGTCGCACCTGCGCATTGCCTGTTGCTGCTTCTCTTACTCGTCCTTGTGGACTCGCGGTTGCCGCAACTTGCGCCGCAGATGACTGCGTAGCTAGCGGCTGCGTTGAGGAGGCAGTGTTTTTCAGACCTGAGATGGAGTCCTTTCCGATCGCACTTTGGCTCGAAGGCGTCGGCTTGGTTGGTGGAAACAACAGCTGAGAAATCGCAATGACTATGAGCGAAAGAAAGAGAGCTAGAAAGAAACGCTTATCCATTCAGGGAACCGGGTCGTAACCGCCCGGCCGAAAGGGGTGACATCGGAGAATTCGACTCACACTGAGCCTCAGCCCTCTTATCACTCCATATCGCTCGAAGGCTTCGAGTGCGTAGGCCGAACATGTTGGATAGTAACGGCAGCTGGCCGGTAATAGCGGTGAAATGGCTAACTGATAGCCGCGAATCAGAACGATAAATAGGGACCGCATCGCTAGGGTGACATTCGCAACACCCACTCACCGATTGCACTTACATCACCGGCAAGCTGCGCAAAATTCGAATCATAAGCTTCAGCTTTCGCACGAATTAAGACGTCGATCCCTTCCAGTCCAGGCAGCAACTTGATTCTTACAAGCTCGCGCAGACGACGTTTTACGCGGTTCCGTTCGACAATTTTGTGCCTGTGCTTCGGAACGACTACCCCAGCCCTCGGATGCAATAACAGGGAAACAGATGCCCGAGCTTCCAGACGCTCGGTTTGCATTCGCTTCCCTGTACGCCTTACTGCTTCCAGATCGACCTCGCTCGTTAGCCGGGAGCTGCGAGGAAAGCCGAATGTTCTAGGCGCCAGCGTATTTCGTCGGCAATTGAACGGTGAGCCGTTTGCGTCCCTTCTTGCGGCGGCGGCTAAGAACTTCACGTCCCCAACGGGTAGCCATCCGCAACCTGAAACCATGTGTGCGGATACGGCGCTTGTTGCGGGGACGGTAGGTGGGCTTGCCCATTACAATGCTCCAGAAACAAAAAAGAACAAGTGCAGCATAGAGCCGGTAAAACTATTCCAGCATTGAAGATAGTTCAAGTCAGATGACAGAGTTAACGTCTCGTTCGTTTGACTTTTCCACATAAACTGGGTAGGGTAGCGTGTCATGTCGCTCAGCCCCGCAGAAGTTTGGAAACGCCTCCTCGATCGCGCCCGTCAGGAGCTCCCCGATCAAACCTTCCAAGCCTGGCTCGAGCCTACTGAAGCTCTCTCCATTGAAGGCAGTACCATTTTTGTAGGGGCTCCCGATCAGTTCACCGCTGACTGGAACGAATCCAAACATGCCGAACTACTGTCGAGCTACGCTCCTATTGTCCTTGGTTATCCACTGAGCGTTGCGTTCCGAGTCATCGAAGAGCGAAAAAAACGCTCTCAGATGGATTTTTTTGTCAGCCCACCACCCGCATCGGCAAAGCCACTTCCGGCACACAACGGGACCAGTTCACCGCCACTAAGTGAACGGTATACGTTCGATCTCTTCGTCATTGGGAAGTCAAATGAGCTCGCTGCTGCGGCCGCGCACGCTGTCAGTCAGGCACCTGGAAAGGTCTACAACCCGCTCTTCATATATGGCGATACAGGTCTCGGAAAAACGCACCTGATGCAGGCGGTCGCGCATGAAACACTCCAGCGCAGCCCGAAGACCCGGATCACATACGTGGGGACTGAGCAGTTCATGAACGAGTTAATCGGCTCCATTCTAGATCGAACCGGACCTGAATTCCGGCGGCGATATAGAGAGACTGATCTACTCCTTATCGATGACGTACACTTCCTGAAGGGGAGAAAGGAAACGACCCAGGAAGAGTTCTTTCACACCTTCAACGCACTTTACGAAGCTGGCCGTCAAATTGTGCTCACGAGCGATCGGCCTCCATCAGAGATCGCGGGCCTCGAAGCAAGGTTGATCAGCAGGTTCCAGTGGGGAATGGTAGCCGACATTGGACTGCCTGATTTCGAACACCGAGTCGCTATCCTGAAACAGAAGGCACAACTCGATCGGCTGGAACTCACCATTCCGGACGATGTCATTCATTTCATTGCTGAGCATGTCCGATCAAATGTGAGAGAGCTCGAAGGATCGATTATCAAGCTTCTCGCCTACGCTTCCCTCAAGCACAAGGACATTACAGTCGATGTCGCACGCGAAGCTCTACGAGACAAGCTCCGTGCGATCGAAGGGCTCGAGCAGGAAGGAAGCACCTCCCTCACCATTCTCGCAATTCAACAAGCCGTCGCTAAGGAATGGGGCGTCACGGTGGACGGACTTCGCTCGAAGACCAGAACGAAAACGCTTACCACACCGCGACAGATAGCCATGTACCTGGCACGTCAGCTCCTCGCCACCCAGCTCGTTGAGATTGGAAACGCCTTTGGAGGACGTGACCACTCTACAGTAATTCACAGTCTCGAAAAAGTGCAGCAAACCATCATCCATGATTCAGATCTGAAGTCCCGCATTAATCGCATTCGTAATTCGCTCGAAACTCTCAACTTCCGCCCCACCTCTCGTGTGGAAACCACCAGAGCTTCATAAGATCGATGTCGACAAACTCTTACAACTCAGATTACCCACATCCGACCACACATCACCCAACGTAGCGGAAATCCTGCTGCTACCATAAGTTAGACCCACTCGACAGAAGTCCACAAAACCTGCTACAGCTACTATTTTAAGTCTCTTATAAAAAGACTACTTAGTACATCACTTGAATTTCCACAGGGGAAGGGATGCGCTTTACGATCTCTCGTGAAAAGCTTCAAGAAGGACTGGCTGCTGTAGCAGCAAGCATCCCGGCGAAAACAACACTGCCGGTATTGGCGAATATTCTTCTCGAGACGACCGACAAGGGGATCAAGCTGTCAGGGACAGATCTCGATATTGCTGTTAGTACTGAAGTGATGGCTGACGTAGAAGTGGCAGGAGCGGTGACGGTGCCCGCGAAAAAACTAAGTGAAATTGCTCGGGAATTACCACCAGCTCCGGTTAAGATTGCTGCGGTTGGAGAGCAGCGTGTAACGCTGGATTGTGGACGCTCTCGGTTCAAACTACTGGGACTATCGAGAGATGAGTTTCCAACCTTTCCATCCGTGCGATTCAACGAGAGCTGGAGAATTCGGTCGGGTGATCTGCAGCAGCTGATTTCTCACACCTCGTTCGCGGTCTCTTCTGAAGAGTAGACCGATTTTGAATGGTGTTTTGTGGGAACTGAGGCCGGATAAAATGCGTATGGTGGCAACGAACGGTCATAGGTTGGCGAAGATGGAAATGCCGATCAATTCGGCTAATGCACCAGCCAGCGATCTTATCGTTCCTCCTAAAGCACTGGAACAGGTGAGAAGGCTCTTTCCCGCGGAGGAAGAGCTTGAGATTGCGCGGGGAGACAATCACATCGGTTTTAGATCGCCATTCACGGCGGTTTTTACAAGACTTATCGAAGGACCATACCCGAACTACGAACAGGTCATCCCGAAAGACAATGACCGAGTAGCAATTGCGGACAAAGTTGCTCTTGCAAGCGCTCTGAAGAGAATGTCTGTAATCGCTTCCGATCAGACGCATCGAATCCGGCTATCGTTTAACTCAGGTATGCTGAAATTCAGCGTGCAGACTCCAGATCTCGGCGAAGCTCAGGATGAGCTTCCTATTCGTTACACTGGTGACCAGCTTGATATTGGCTTTAATGCTAGTTATCTCCTCGAAATTCTGCGTTATATCCCGACCGATGAAGTTCGTCTGACATTCAAGGCACCGGAACGTGCAGCAACGGTGGAGCCGGAAGGTTGGAAGGATCCGGCGTCGTATATGTGTCTGGTCATGCCACTTCGGCTCGTCGACTAGCGCACGAAGCTGAAGTCTTGCTTCGAGCTTTGCTTGAAGCGATGGACCTTGCCTGACATCGTGATCGCCAAGTCGAGATCCTGTCCCGTATTGAGTTGTACAATGCGTCCGTCTTTTGGGCTCACGTAATAAACTGCATTTCCAGTCCCCCTCGCATCGAGTGTTAGCGGATGCTGTTGTTGGGCCCCCTCCCCGTGAGCCTGGATCGTATCGGTACGCTGCACCACGAGAACCAGATAGCCCTGGTATGTAGTTTCGCCTGATACGATGTACAGTCGGATAATGCGTGCCGTCGTTGGGATCATGCCCTGGCATGCCTTCAACTCTACGGAATCTCTCCAGCTGCTTCCCTGCGAAATATGAGCAGGGAAACGTATGAGCAGATTGTGGAGATCTGCTGAAAGTGCCGAACTGACAGGATTGCATTTTTCAGCGATGCTGTCGGTTGAGACTATCAGATTGTCGCCCACGAATATACCCGACAGATGTACAGGCAGCTGTACGAATTGTACCGGACTGATTGCACCTTGGGCTGTCGTTGAAAAAGTGTCGATAGCAGCGGCAAAATGAACCGTATCGCTGACTGGCTCGAGCGTGAGCAACTCGTGTGTAGTGTTCGTGGAAATTTCCTGGTGGGAGCCAGAATCTGATTGGCTCTCTATCGCCGCTTTTCTGGATATTTGGTAGGATATAGAGCCCGGCGCATAGTTGAAAGCCCATGAACTGGCTGCAGGAGATAGAGGCACTGGATTTGGTAACGAGGGTGATGGTGTCGGCCGCCCAGCCCGTGGTACCGTGGAGGCTGTACAGGCAGCCGTGAGGTAAACGAGGAAACACCAACTGCTGGCTCTTCGCTGCATCGTCTCGCTCTTTATAGGGCTTTTCATTTAGAAAAACAAACAACCTCCGACAGTACTTTGTCGGAGGTTGTTGCATCATTGGCAAACGGTCTGTAAGCCGGGTTCTGTCGGGTTACTTGCGTAACCCGGACGATCATTTCTCTACGAGCATGGTCACCCATACTCTCTAGCAGCCTACCCGCGGTGTCTTGATCGAGGTGGACGCCTCTCGCCGCATATTTGGCCTTGCTCCAACTGGGGTTTGCCATGCCGCACATGTTGCCATGAGCGCGGTGGGCTCTTACCCCACCGTTTCACCCTTGCCACCAGTAAAGATGGCGGTCTGTTCTCTGTGGCACTTTCCGTCGCGAACGACTCTCGCTGTTCGCGCCCAGGCGTTACCTGGCAGCCTGTCCACCGGAGCCCGGACTTTCCTCGAATAGGTACCACATGGATACCAATGCGCGATCGTCCGACCGTTTACCTCCGTGAAATATAGCAGATTGACGAAAGAAGGCGGATCCTCGTTTCAGTCCACCAAGTGCATGACGAGCTTCTGACGGGTGCCTGTATTGTTCCGACTTGGCGCGGTCTTACCCGTTAACCGTGAGGATCTATATGCCTTCCGACTCGAAGCGTGGCACCCGTACTCCTGTCTCGACTATCCTTACCCCTCTTGAACGTTCGAGAGTGGATGCAGCAGCACAGGGATTATGTGATGCGCTCCACAGAGAATCGCTTGACGAAGTTCTTTCAGATCTGAGGCATCAGAAAGCAAGCCTGGTTCTGATCTCGGTTAGCCGGTATGGCTCACAGAACTCGAGTCGAGTCGCGGCAATGGTTCGCGAATTCCCGAGAGTGCCCACTGTAGCGTTGCTGACCGAGACGCAGAATTCCACTCCGCATACGACGCTTGCCCTGGGGCAACTCGGGATCCGAACGCTCGTTGATGCAAGAATGCCGGCTGGGTGGCAAACACTGAGGAATATTCTCGTGTCTCAAGGCTCGAGCGATCTGCAACGCTCGGCGCTGGCGCAGATCAGTCTTGATTTGCCCGGAATATCGAAAGACTGCTGGCGTTTCTTCGAGCTGCTTTTCGAATCGTCGCCGAAGATCTCAACCGTCCGGCAACTCGCGCGCCACCTCAATATTCTGCCGAGCACACTCATGAGTCGTTTCTTCCGTGCGAAATTACCGGCTCCGAAACGCTATTTGTCGCTTGCGAGACTCATACGGGCGGCGCGGCTTTTTGAGAATCCAGGACTATCTGTCGCGCGGGTAGCGAATCATCTCGACTACTCGTCTCCTCAGAGCTTTGGCCGCCACGTACGTACGATTATGAGGATGTCGCCCGTGAAATTCAGGAGCGCGTACGATGGTCAGGGGATGCTTCAGCTATTCAGGACGGAGCTGATTCTTCCATATGTCGACGTCCTGTGCGCGTTCCGCCCCTCAGCGGCATATCCAGGCTGGATGCCGAAGACTCAGCCGGGTGAAGTTTCTAGCTCTCGAGAACTTTGATGATCTGGCTCGCCGAGACGAGGCTGATAACCAGAACGCCAGCTGCTTCAATCGCCTGTCGCCCACCCTCTTCACGGTCGACCAGAGCGAGCACGCCCACTACGGTTCCATTGGCGGCGCGTACGGCTTCAATGGCGCGAAGCGCTGATCCACCGGTAGTGATCACATCCTCTATCACAGCGACTCGATCACCTTCTTTGAAAGGACCCTCGATGGTTTTTCCTGTTCCATGAGACTTTGCCTCCTTTCGCACGGTGAATGCTCGTAGAGGACGATCAGAATCGGCACTGGCGTAGCTGATAGCGTAAGAGATTGGGTCAGCGCCGAGGGTGAGACCGCCTACCGCATCAATTTCCCATCCCGATTGCCGGAGGGAAAAAAGCGCCAATGGACCGATGACTGATAGACCCTCCGGACTCATCGTCGTCAATCTTGCGTCGATGTAATACTTTGACTGCTTGCCGGAAGCGAGTGTAAACTGACCTCGTTTAGCGGAGCGTTCGGCAAGCAGTGCGACGAGCACGGAGTGATCAGTCATGGTGCGGGAGGTTATGGATTCTTATGATTGGAGTCAATGCATTTGCTTTCTCAGATCGGGTTCGATCACTGGACTGGTTTCGTCGGGTGGATCGTCTCGCTTGCAACCGTACTCGGTCTTGCTCTCGTTCTTCGTCACGAGCGGCGCCAGGCGCGTAGTCTGGTTGAACGGTCGAAGGAGCTCGAAAGACTTTCCTCTGAGCTACTGCGGGTAAACCGCATGAAGAGCGAGTTCCTGGCAAATGTGTCCCACGAACTCCGAACTCCGCTGAACGCCATTGTTGGCTTTGTCGACCTGTTGCGGGAAGGTGTGTATGGAGAGCTTGCTCCCCGGCAGGTAAAACCGGTTGAGCGCATAGAGGCCTCAGCCAATCATCTCCGGCATCTCGTTGATCAGATCCTTGATCTTGCCAAGATGGCTGCTGGCCGACTCGAGATTCATACCGAAAATATTGACTTGCGCCCCTTTGTTCTCGATGTGGCGAGCGAGATAGAATCGCTGATGAGCGAGAAGGATCTGAGCCTGTCGCTCGTAATGGGTGCGGGTCTTCCGCGTATCAGAACCGACCCGACCCATTTGCGGCAGATACTTGTGAATCTGCTGGGGAATGCGGTGAAGTACACGAACGAAGGTGGAATCATCATCCGCACTCATCTCGTCGATTCCCTCCCCGATAGCGGATCCGCTTCCGTCGACCGGAGCTCGTATCCGACGAATCCCTGGATTGGCATCCAGGTAATCGATACTGGAATCGGCATTGACCCTGCGGACCAGAGTCGGATCTTCGAGGAGTTTGAGCAAATAAACGCTGGCCCTCGAGGCAATTCCGCAGAGCGCGGCACGGGATTGGGACTTGCGATTTCTCGCCGTCTTGCTGCGTTGATCGGTGGAATGGTGGAGCTCGACAGCGAACTCGGAAAGGGCTCGACTTTTACACTTTGGCTACCGGTCGACCCTGACGATTTACCGGTTGCGTCTAAGTAATCCCTTGATTTTATCCAGAATCTTTGGTTGTTCCAGCGTGATGCTGGCTGCTTCAGCGAAAGCGTTTGCAAAAGCCATCACGCTTGGATACCGGGCTGCAGGCGACCGGGAAAGAGCGCGCATGACTACGGCGTCGAGCTCCGGCGCGAAATCGAACCCTCCCTCTCCTGCATCCTTCAGTGGGATAGGAGGCATGGTCAGGAGTTGAGTGAACATTTCACGTGGCGCCTTGGCGGTATAAGGCAAACACCGCGTCAGCAGGAAATACGCGATCGTGGCGAGACTGTACTGGTCAGCCGCGGCCGTTACTATCTCGCCCGACAGAGCTTCGGGGGCGATGTACATGAGCGTACCGACAAAGAATCCAGCCCGGGTCAGACGTTCGTCAGTCGACGCTTGCGTGTCGGTCGCAATTCCGAAGTCGAGCAGCTTCACTTGCCTGGTCTTCGGGTCGTACATCACGTTTTCGGGCTTCAGATCGCGATGTACGATGTTTGCGTCGTGAGCCGCCTGCACGCCGGCTGCTATCTGTGTAACAATGCTGGCGACTTCGTCTCTTGGAAGGGGCGCATTCTGCTTGGCATAGCGCTCCAAGATTTCACCTTCGGCCCACTCAATTGCGAGAAAATGGAGACCGTCTGCTTCTCCTATCTCGATGGTCTCGACGACATTGGGATGCTTTACCCTGGCACCGTACTCTGCCTCGCGGACGAAACGGGCTACTGCTGTCTTGTCCTGGCGTAGTTTTTCCCGTAGCACTTTAACTGCTACGGTGCCATGATTGGGATGATCGGCAAGGTACACGGCGGATGTACCGCCTTCACCTACCTCTTTCCTGATTGCATAGCCGGCGACCGAAGCACCGACCATTTGTTCTTGAGACACGCCGCGAAGCTAATAGAAACCGGCAAGACCGGATAGGGTATTAACTGCTCATGCTGATTTCTGCCAAATATTGTCTGGGACTGCTTTTCCTTGGGACCACGGTTGTTAGTGGTTGCAGCTCCGCACTCTCGCGTGGCAACCCCCAGCCTAATCCAAGGGTACTTCCTCCTGCGGGAACCGCAACGCCGGATGTGAGCGAGCTCTATCGGGAGATTGGGTTGCTCGCTGCTCCCAGTCCTGTCGCGTTCGTCGGAAAGATTTCCTCTTTTGCAAGCGCATTTCCGGACACGACGCTCGTTCTGGTGAGTATTTCGATCCCCAACCGCGCGCTCACGTTTACCAGAGAAGGCGATCGGTATCGCGCCCCTTACGAGGTAAAGCTCAGCCTCAACCGTGGTGATATCGAGGCGGCAAACGTCAATGTGATGGAGATCGTTCGCGTCGGATCATTCCGGGAGGTAAACCGCACCGACGAGAGCATCATCTTCCAGCACTATTTTCATGTGCCGCCAGGGGTTTATGCGATCTCGGCAATGGTACGTGATATAGGCGGGTCACGAGGTGCAACTCAGCAGGCTACGATCACGGTTCCCGCGCTCGGAACGGGGCACCTCTCTACTCCAGTCGTTGTCTACGAAGCGACCGGAAGATCCAGCCTCGACTCTGCGCCAGGCCTGCTCGCAAGCCCGCGTTCGAGTGCAGTCTTCGGTCGCGACAGCACGGTGGCGATTTATGTCGAAGCCTATGGTCAGGGAACTCGCCTGCCAGTCGATTTTGTCGTTCGCAACGACAAAGGAGTACAGCTGTTACGTGACTCCGCTACACTGGCGCGACGGGGGGCGCTATTCAGCGGTGTCGTGAGCGTGCCTATCTCGACTGTGGGTGTCGGCATCGCTCAGGTTTCTTTCACCCGGCGAGACGCCCCCGACAGCGTGAAAACTCCACTGTTCGTGAGCTTCGGTGAAGACATTCCTCTCATGTCGTTCGAGGACATGCTTGGCTACCTGCGATTCTTTGCGAGCGCTGGCCGTCTCAGCGGGCTTCGAAATGCTCCGCCCGAGAGACGCGCAACCGTGTGGGCAGAATTTCTTCGTACAACTGATCCGATACCCGAAACGCCTATAAACGAAGATATGCAGGCGTATTTTGGCCGGATTCAGCTCGCGAATGCTCAATTTAGGATGGATCGGAATCCGGGTTGGCTCTCCGACCGCGGAATGGTGTTCGTAGCGTTGGGAGAGCCCGATCAAATCCTTGAGCGGAACGTGAATCAGACGATCTCAACCACGCAGATGGGGTCTACAGCGCGGCTTCAGATCTGGCAGTACCGCAATTACAGCTCGCAGCTGATCTTCTATGAAGAAACCGGCAGATGGAGACTGACCAGGCCTAGCGAGACCGAATTTCTCGCGCTTAATGCCCGGCGGCAGCGATAGATACGCTTCACTGACCGCCGCACAACTCTTCCAATAAACGCTCTCGTGCTCCTGCTAAAATAAGGGTGTTTATATTGACTCCATGAAAGGTCCAGACAGCCCGCGACTGTTTCTGGTCGACGGTTACGCCCTCATCTACCGCGCCTTTTTCGCGCTCATTTCGCGGCCCCTGACTACAAGCAAAGGCGAGAATACTTCTGCCAGCTGGGGGATCGCCAATTTTCTGCAGCGCCTTATCACCAAGCACCAGCCGGACTACCTCGGCTGGGTGCATGACTCGGGTCTCTCGTTCCGGCACGAGCGCTATCCCGCCTACAAGGCAACGCGCGAAAAACTGACGGAGGAGCTTCAGTCCGATTTCGATCGTGGTATGGAGCGCATCTCTCAGATGCTGGATGCCTACCGGATTCCGATCTTGTCGCTGCCCGGGTACGAAGCCGACGATGTAATCGGGACGCTCGTTGCAAGGAGCGTCGAAGCAGGGGTGAACGTGGTCGTGGTGTCCGGTGACAAGGACTTTCAGCAGCTGGTGAGACCCGGGGTCTGGTTGTTGAATCCCGGCCGCGGCGGACCCGCGAATGTCGAGGAGCATTGGGTAGGGGTTGAAAACGCGGATGAGCGCCTTGGCGTCGCACCCGAATTCGTTACCGACTATCTCGCGCTGGTTGGTGATTCGTCGGACAATGTGCCCGGAGTGCGCGGAATTGGTGACAAGACAGCTTCCGAGCTGGTGAAACAGTACGGCCATCTCGAGTCGATTCTAGCCCACGCGGGGGAGATCACCAAGAAGCGTCCTCGGGAAGCCCTTCTCGAGCACGCCGACAATGCTCGGCTGTCGAAGGAATTAGTAACAATCCGCACCGATCTAGAGGTTCCATTCGACCTCGACTCGCTCGGGATAAAAACGCCAGATCACCATCGCCTTCGCGATCTGTTCATCGAGTTGGAATTTCATGCGCTGGCGAAGGACAGCGCCATACAGGCACCACAAGCCGAGGAGAAGCTGAAGAAGCTGGTCAACTATGTGACTATCGATACGGTTGAAGGATTGCAGCAGGCAGTCAATCGCGCGCGCGAGGCTAAGGCGATAGCCCTGGACACTGAAGTCGTGATTGATCCTGACAGTCCGCAAGCCGTCGATCCACTGCGTTCCTCGATCATCTCAATATCGATTGCCGTCGGCGAGGGAGACGTGTACTACTTCCCACTTCGCCACCGACTGTCACGGAGGGGGCAGGGAGAGCTTCTTGTTGATGCCGTCGGAGATCGATTCGCTACCGATGCCCCGGAAGAACGTGGTCTTATCCTGGGTGGGGACGAGGTTTTCCCTGAAACGCCGTCGAAAAACAAGAAAACCAATAGCGATTTGACAAGCATCGCTGCCAGGATGTTGCGACAAAACCGCCCCACACAGGTCCGCAATCTTCCAGCGCTCGACTCGCCGGAGATGCAACCCCTCAAGGACCTTCTTGAAGATCCGTCGGTGCGAAAGACTGCTCAGAATGCGAAGTTCGACCTGCTGGCACTTCGCTGCGCAGGTGTTCGGCTTGCCGGGTTGGATTTCGACACGATGCTGGCGAGCTACGTGCTTGACCCAGGCCGCCGGTCCCACGGTCTTGATGTCCTAGCGCTCGAGTTTCTTGACTACACCATGACATCGTATGCGGATCTTTGCGGCAAGGGTCGTTCTGCGATTGCGTTCGACGAATGCCCTGTTGAAGCCGCTCGTGACTACTCGTGCGAAAAGGCGGACATGGCCCTGCGTCTTCGGAGGATATTCGAGCCCCAGCTCGAATCGCACGAGCTGACACGCCTCCTGGATGGCGTCGAGATTCCTCTCATCAACGTCCTGGCCGAGATGGAATGGACGGGAATTGCGATCGATTTGCCGTGGTTCTCGTCGCTTAAGCAGCGCTTTCAGGCTGAGCGCGAATCCGTCGAGAAACAGATCTACGAAACAGCGGGAACAGAATTCAACATCAACTCGAACCCTCAGCTGCGGGAGATACTTTTCGACAAGTTGAATCTGCCGATTCTGAAAAGAACAAGCACGGGTCCATCTACGGATGCCAGTGTTCTCACCGAGCTGGCTGAAGATGGCCACGTGCTGCCGACGCTCCTGATGGAATACCGGGAGCTGTCAAAGCTCGAGAACACCTATCTCGATGCCTTGCCACGCCTTGTCAACCCGAAGACGGGACGGCTTCATACCTCATTCAATCAGACCGTCGCTTCAACGGGGCGGCTCTCGTCAAGCGATCCGAATCTTCAGAACATTCCAATCCGGCGAGAGTTGGGTCGTGACATTCGGCGCGGATTCATACCGCGAAAAGGCTGGCAACTCCTGGCCGCGGATTATTCACAAATCGAGCTCCGCCTTCTCGCCCACCTTTCGCAGGATCCTGCGTTTGTGGAAGCCTTCCAGGCTGGCGGTGACATCCACCGCCAGACAGCGGCGCTGATCTTCGACGTGCCTCTGACCGAAGTAAGCGGCACAATGCGTAGCCGCGCTAAGACGATCAACTTCGCTACGATCTACGGTCAGGGTCCGCACGCACTTTCCAGGCAACTTGGTATTGAGCATGCCGAGGCAAAGGAGTTCATTGCTCGCTACTTCGAGCGGTTTCAGGGCGTGCGGAATTATCTCGATGCTATGATCGCGTTTGCCCGCGAGAACGGATATGTGCAAACGATCTTTGGACGGCGACGGTATATCCCGGAGCTGCGCGAGCGGAACTTCAACATCCGCGCATTTGGGGAGAGGACAGCTGCCAATTCACCGATCCAAGGCTCAGCAGCCGATCTGATCAAGATCGCTATGATCAGGATCGATGACGGGCTCAGGATGAAAGAGCTACAGAGCAAGATGCTTCTGCAGGTTCACGATGAGCTTGTCTTCGAAGTGTTGCCGGACGAAATGGATCAGGTTCAGGAGCTCGTGAAATACGAGATGGAACATGCGGCCCAACTTTCCGTCCCGCTCGTGGTCGATCTCGGAGTCGGAAAAAATTGGCTCGACACGAAGCTCTCCTGAGCTAGTAACGGCGTGGGTGCTGCTCGAACGCCGCCCAGTATGCGCCGCTGAGTAAGCTCGCGAGATAGAGAAAGCTGATCCAGAAGGAATGGATGAGCACACCGAGGATCGTGAGATGGATGGCGTACGTGAGAAGCACGAATCCGATTCCAAACATTATCGTCAGCATTGCAGGCTGATCAGCGTCGGTACTCCGCTTCACCGCGATGCTCCTTGCGATTCTCACCGGGAATTGGTGAGTGAGACGGCCCCAGGAAGCTGCGAGGGTAATAAGCTTCTCTTTCAGCGAGCTGTTACTTTGCCTGACAATGTCCCCTTCGGGGAGAGGTAGCGTGGCCTCTTCCGATACGCTCCGAAGCCGCCTGGCGATCTCTTCGGTCAGGGCAACGTGGTTGGTGTTCGGCCACGAGTCCATCTCAATCGGCTCTCCGACATGCACTCCGGCGATTGTGCCCGGTACGCCCTTGTCCTCGAATACGAGTCCGAGCGGAAGGATCGTGACTCCCTTGATTGAACGCTTATCTCTGGCTTGAAGAGCGAGTCTTGCCAGACCCGTCTTGAGCGGCTCGAGACCCACTTCATTGTGGCTCTTCCCTTCTGGAAAAATGAGCACCGCTCCACGTTGCCCGAGGAGATTCAGAATTTCTCGAAAGGCTCCAGTGTTGCGAGAATGATCGGCGGGAGATCCGTTCGACTTCTGGGCTTCATCGTTTACCCTGCTAAGTGGCACGACTCCGAGAACTCTGAACACCAAGGCAACCAGCGGATTCCTAACGAGTGTAGCCTTGGCAGTCATCGCAATTCGGCGCGGCACGACCCACGCTACGATCAGCGAATCGACAAGCGCATTCTGATGATTCACCGCGATGAGAAGCGGAGCACTGGCCGGAATCATGTGCCTACCCGTGACACGGATGTCGCGATAGAACCAGTGAAGCGCAATTCCATTGACCCACCTCAACCCAGTGTAGATCATGGCGATCGGACAGTTTGGGTGAAATTGTCAGGAACACCGCGCAACATCCAAAGCGCGAGCGTCATTCCAATCGCGACCGTCATTACGCCAGCTCTGTAAGCGAAGCCGATTCCCATTGAAGGCGTAAGTCCATCTACTGCGAGCGCCCACACGAATGGACCTACTACCGCCGCGGCTCGCGAAGAGAGAACCATGAGGCTGAAGAAACGTCCCGCCTCGACATCAGGAACCAGACTGAGAAGTAGAGGGCGCTCCGCCGTGGCAACTCCTCCATAGATCAGGCCTATGCAGGCGCCCACAACCCAGAAGGCGGTTCTCGTCGGAACGATGATCATCGAGAGAAGAAGCAGGATCCAACCGGCAATGACCCACGAAAGAGTTCTCTTGGGCCCAAATCGGTCTACCAGTCGTCCGATGCCGTAACTCCCGATGACTGCTGGAACAGTGAGAATGACGAACAACGTCGCCTCGGAGCCCTTCATGAATCCCATCGCGAAGATTGCGTAAAGTGCCATATTCGTGATGATCGTTCCCATGGCGTCCTGATACAGGAAAGATGTCAGGATGAATCTCAGCGTTCCGGGATACTTCTTTGCCTCATCTAGCGTGTGCCGGACATCGCGAAAAGCTTCGCGCCACGCGATGTGCCGCTTTCCGTGGATCACGTTGTGATCTCGACAGAAGAGAAAGAGTGGTAACGAGAAGAGAAGGAAAAGAATTGCGGTCGGTACGAATGTGGAAACACGACCGCCGTGCATCGTGAAGGGAACCGCGCTTCTCAGGAAACCGATAACCCGGTCCGGAATTGTTCCGAGTATTGGTATTTCGCCTGTGAAAAATGGAAATGTCAGTAGAACGCCGGTAATCGAACCGACATATCCTAATGCGGCGCCCATACCAGAAAGCCGACCACGATGGTCAACCGGAACCAGCTCCGGCATCATCGCATTATAAAACGGCTGTGCTCCCTGATACGCGTAGTTCGCAATCGTAAAAGCCGCAAGCACTCCAAAGAGAGCGATGCCAGGTGATAACAACTGATGAGATGCGGTCGCAGTTACACCCTCTCCAATCAATGGCAAGCCTGTCTCGCCTAGGATGGCCATTACGACCGTTGATAGACACGCGATCAATGTGAAGCCGACTACCCACGGCTTCCGTCGCTGGGTCGCATCAGAAATTGCGCCGAATAATGGGATCGATACGACGACGAGCGCGGATGCAATTCCATTCACTGTTGCGTACAGCGTATTCGAGTGTCCCAGATCTTCTATGAGCCACACGGAAAAGTAGAGTGTGGCAATGTTCATGGAAAACACCGTATTCGCGAAATCATAGAGTGCCCAGCTGAGCCGCTCTCTGAAGGGCGCAAGGGGTGGATTGAAGTCTCCGGCCGGAGTGACGCTGAGAATGGCGCCAGGGGCTTCTTCTGTTTTAGTGATCGAACCCATTGTCACCGATTCCATTGTTAGCCTCTTGCGGTGGCCTCACATATGTACTCTACATCGGTCGGTGGTGGCACTCAAATACGTACGGTGACGTAGCAGGCGTTACGTACTCTCGACGCTGTAGGAAGTCGACGACAAATTACTCCCATGATGCTTCGTGCAGCGGGTCTCTCTTTGCCGGTACTGCTGCTTATCAGCATGGCCGCGTGTCAGGACAAGGGACAAGACAAAGCCGACTCGACTGGAGCATCACTCCCACCGGTTTACCCGTCGAGCCCTTTGGGGAATACGAAGTGGAACGTGGATGCCGGGCCGGTGATGATCGTCTCTGTTGGAAGCGGAGGCGATAGCATAGCCGTTGTGCTCCCCGAAGCAACGGACAGCACGGTTGCGTCGTTTCAAGGCATCAGTCCACCAATTTTAGGTCTCACGTTCGATCTGTTTGGAAGAGGTGGGAGAATCGGATCGTCTATTGCCGCGTTACCGCTTCCACCAGTTGATACGAAGCAGGAATGTTACTCATGGCCTCTGGCCAAACTTCAATCGGCGCATTCAAACTGGCGAGTCGGATTTGCAAGTGGATATGTTCACGCAATCATGCTTGACTCAATCGAAGCAATGCCGAGCGGTGATTCGGCTGCGCTCGCAGTGTCTCTTGCGCAAACAGCGGCAACCCTGCCCTTTGCCTCGGATCCGACGTTCAGAGGACTTCCATTCAGAGTGCGTTCAGCGTACACGTTCCGGCTGGATTCGGTCGACGTAATGATCGCGGATGTGGTGCGAAGCGTGAATGAGGAAGCGAATCCGAGGCTCGAGCATCTCCTCCTCATCGGTGAACGACCAGCGAGGACGAGCAGCAAGTACAACATCGGTTACTACAACAGAACGGCAGGTGCCGAAGAGTCCACGCAAGCGACGGAGGTTCTAACGGCAGTGGAGATTGGAGCGGCGAAACGCCCTGCCATCATCGTGAACATCGAATACGACGACGGTGGTAAACTCGGGCTGATTGAGCGCACCGGTCCCGGTCAATGGCGCGCTACGTGGAGAAGCGCCTACACAGATTGCTAGATCTCCGCCGCTGTCGCTCGACGCAGAGATAGTTGGCTACAGACCCGTTGGTGCGCTGACAAAACTCGATGAAACACCGTACCTCTCTCCGAGATGCTCCGCTAGCGCGCGGACGCCAAGCGTCTCGGTTGCGTAATGTCCCGCATAGATGATCGCGAGCTCGTTCTCCTCAGCGTAGACGGCGGTCCAATGCGGACCCTCACCAACGATGAGGGTGTCGATTTTCATCTCACGTGCTTCCTTGAGAGTTTCGACCGACGCGCCGGCGCCAGTGCAGATTGCCCATCGCCTCGTTTGGCGGTTCCTTCCAATTGGTGTCGTCCGTATCTCGCTCCCGTGATTCCTCACGAATTTTCGAGCTCGCTCAGCAAGTGCCATAGTCTCGATCTCACTCTCTCCGCTCACGCCGATGAAGATTCCTTCGAACCCGGCGAAAGGCGCGCTTGGTGTAAGGCCAAACTGCTTCGCGAGCAGCACGTTGTTGCCAAGGGTTGGATGCCGATCGAGCGGCAGATGCGATGAATAGACCGCAATATCATTCTCGACCAGAAGTTGCAGCCGTCGGTACGTTGAGCCCCTGAGTGGATTCTGGCCGTCCCAAAACATTCCATGGTGAACGATGAGCAGATTGGCGTTGGTCGCGATAGCGCCATTTATGGCTCGGGTTGAGAAATCCACCGCCGCTGCAATGCCCGCGATTTCTGATCGATTCTCCAATTGGAGGCCGTTCAAAGCGCCGGGGTAGTCGGGTGTGATTTCACTCTCCAAAAACTCGTCCGCGTACTCCGCGATCTCGAGGATTCTCGTCATTGACCTAGGTGTATATTTGTGTGGAGAACCACTAGCCTAGTACGACTTCCATCAAGCTAACCCCTTGTATAGCAATGTGTTACGGCTCAGGTTCATAACTCTGTTGATTAGTCAGGAACTCTCAAAAGCTCGAGCAGCCTTTCCAGGTCGTCAGGCGAATAAAAGTGAATCGTCAGCGTTCCCCGATTACGAGATCCGATCTTGATCGCGGCGTCCGTTTGAAGGAAACGGCGCAATCGATCTTCGATTCTTTTCAGCTCCAGTGATTGCCGATCGATGGCCCTTGGACGTCCTGCTTTCTTGCCACTTCTGGTGCCGACAACCTCACGGAGCCGTTGTTCAACCTCGCGCACTGTCAGGCCCTCTCTGACGATTTCGCGCGCGAGACTCGCAATCTTGTCCTGATCCTCGAGACCGAGGAGGACTTTGGCGTGGCCCATCGTGAGATGCCTTTCCTGAAGGAGTTTTCTCACGGACTCAGGCAATTGAAGTAGTCGTAGCATGTTCGCGATCGTCGTGCGGTCCTTCCCGACCGTTTCAGCAATCTGTTGCTGAGTAAGACCAAACTCCCGCGACAGTTGATGATAGCCTTCTCCTTCTTCGATCGGATTGAGATCAGTCCGCTGAAGGTTTTCGACGAGCGCCAGGGTGAGGATCGTTTTGTCGTCGATCTCCTTGATGATGGCAGGTATCTCTTTCCATCCAAGCTTTGTGGCCGCACGTAAGCGGCGCTCACCGGCGATGAGCTCGAATCCATCTTTACCTGGCCGGCGGCGGACTGTTATCGGCTGTAGAAGTCCGCTTGCTTTGAGGCTTTCCTGTAACTCGGCAAGATCCTCGGCGTTGAACTCCTGGCGCGGCTGAAACGGGTTCCGAGCAATTTGTCCGATTGGGATGGATTTCAGCGCGCCGTCATCGCTTGAAGCGAGTCCGGTGGCGCTACCCAGAAGCGCTTCGAGTCCTCGGCCAAGTCGTCGCGGTGTTTTCTCAGTGGCCACTGTCATCTCCCTGGGCGGTTCGTTCGATTAACTCCTTCGCGACATTCATGTAGGCTTGTGCTCCCACAGAGGCGACATCGTAAAGGATGATAGGCTTTCCAAAACTTGGTGCCTCCGCCAGGCGGACATTCCTTGGTACAACGTTCTTGAAAACCTTCAGGCCGAAGTACTCTCTCGCGTCTTCAGCAACCTGTCTCGAGAGATTTAGGCGAGAGTCGTACATGGTGAGCAGAACGCCGTCGATGCCGAGCTTTTCGTTCGCGCCATGTTGAACACGGTGCACAGTGTTCAGCAGCTGCGACAGGCCTTCGAGCGCGTAGTACTCGCACTGGAGAGGAATGAGAAGAGCATCAGCTGCCACCAGCATATTGATCGTGATAAGCCCAAGCGAAGGTGGGCAGTCAATGATGACGAAGTCGTAGTCTTCCCGGAGTGATTCGACTGCTCCGCGCATGACGAGGTCGCGGTCGCTTTTGTCGACTAGTTCTACTTCCGCGGCCGCCAAATCTGGAGTTGCACCCACCACATCCAATTTCTCGAACTGGACGGAAACTTGTCTCGAAGATCTGAGGTCTGAGTTTCCGACTAGAACGTCGTAGAGAGAGAGGGGAACGTTTTCCTTCTGGAGTCCCAGACCGCTGGTGGCATTACCTTGCGGATCGGCGTCGATGAGGAGTGTGCGTTGTTCCGCAGCAGCGAGACTTGCGGCGAGGTTGACGGCGGTAGTCGTTTTACCGACCCCACCCTTCTGGTTTGCAATTGCGATTATTCGAGCCACGATGTGCCGATGAGTGTACAGCGCCTAATCTAGCCACCGAGGAGAGGGGTTTCCACGTGGAACGGAAATCCAATCGTTCCACGTGGAAATAGCCTATTGCCCCGCGATGAACCTCCAGCGGGTGCTCACTTCGACGAAGAGCGTTTCCTCTCCCGGATTGATTGGAGTGTCTGCCTGCGCGACAGCGGCTGCGCGAACCGTCATCATTGGGCGCGGTGACGGAGGGGAATAAGCTCCGATATTGATCTCGAGCAGAGTGCCAAGAGATCCGTGCGCCGCACGTGCAGCTGCCTCAGCATCGGCGCGGGCCTTCTCGATTGCCGTTGCAATCGCGCTCCTGCGGGCTGACTCGGTATTGGAAGCGTAAAACTGAAGCGACGTAATCACATTGGCTCCATGGGACAACGCAGCATCGATGACCGGGCCCACTTGGTCTAACTTCCGAACGTCGACGAGAATCGTGTTCGTCACGTTGTAGGCGACGATCACCGGCTCCTTTCCCTGGTCATAACGTTGCTCGGGATAGACGTTGTAGTTGATGGTCGACAGCTGATCGTTGCCTAACCCAAGTGCGCGAAGGGCCCCCAGAACCGATTGCTGCTTGGTCGCGTTTTCAGCTGCTGCGGCCGCGACAGTCGCAGCGCGAGTCTGAACACTCATCTGGATGGTAGCTCGGTCAGGTGCGACCCTCACGTCACCGCGTCCTGTAACCGCAATCTGAGGGATTGCATCAATTGTCGCTCTACTGTCCTGTGTCTGTGCTGTAAGTGGCGTGAATATGGCCGCCAAAACAACTCCAAATCTGATTTTCATAGGCAATATCTCGAAAGGGTGGGATCTTTATATGGAAAGACGTCCATAATCGCATACCTTGCACAGCTGGGTCAGAGCAAATACACGGGCTCAATGTCATGAAACCGGCTCAGGTTCATTCCGATGATTCCCTCAGCTTCGGTACGCATGAACATGTTCGCGAATTTCGCGCTCCCACACAATCTCATCGGCTTGAAGAGACTCCGCGAAAACAGAGCGTTGAGCCCATCGAGAACTAACATTGAAAACCCCATCCCGATTCAGCCGGCGACGGCGTGTGCCTTTCGCTACCTCGGAGCCGAAACCAAGATCCTTGAATTCTTCCTGCGCTGCCGTTGCTTGGTAAAGCTACATTCGTTCGATGGAATCCTCAGACCCGTCGGTCGACCGCGCCACACTGCTGATCGTCGTATCAGCTCTCAGCTTCGGGTCAATTTCTGTCCTCACTGTTCTGACGACGAGCGCTGGCGTTCCTCTCCTTACGGCGATGGCCTGGCGTTATGTCCTGGGAGCAATGCTCCTTGGCACAACGGCTCGGATAAAGCAGATCCGCTCGCTCCCCAGACAGCGGATCGTTCAGCTCCTCCTGATAGGTGGAGTCGGTCAGGCGCTGATTACCTATCTGAGTCTTCACGCACTCGAGTACATACCGGTTGGGCCGCTCGCCTTTTTGTTTTATACGTATCCAGCGTGGGTAGCGCTACTCGCAGCTATCCGAAGAACTGAGAGATTGACGCCCATACGCGCGTTCGCTCTGATTCTGGCTCTTGTCGGCGTTACGATCATGGTTGGAGCACCAACAGAGAAGCTGAACCCGATTGGTGTGATGCTGGCTCTCGGGTCAGCTCTGCTCTATTCCGCATATCTGCCGGCTCTCGAACACGTGCAGGATGGCATACCTGCCCTGCTCTCGACTTTCCTGCTGATAATTGGAGCAGCAATCTCGTTTGTGGTCGCGGCGCTCTTCCTCGGCGAGCTTTTTGTCCCCAGGGGGGCAGCCGTCTGGTCGAATATTTTTCTGCTGGCGCTCGTGTCGACCGTAATCGCGTTCTCGACGCTCATCAAGGGTCTGTCGGTGCTCGGCCCGGTCAGGACGGCAATCATCGCGACCGTAGAGCCCTTCTTCACGGCAATCCTTGGCGCGTTGGTGCTCGGTAATCAGTTCGGTGCGGCAACACTGATTGGCGGCGTCCTCATTGCCGCAGCGGTGCTAGTGATCGAGTGGAGCTCCACGCGAATCACGGCTACCGCGTAGCTGCCAGGCGTCGGCGCCGCTCGATCTCGATCACGAGGTTCTGCAAATCGCTGGGACTTACACCCGGAATTCGCGAAGCCTGAGCGAGCGAGTGAGGCCTGAGATTCGAAAGCTTCTGACGTGCCTCGAACGACAGTGAGCGCATGTCGCTGTATTCCAGGTCAGGGTCCAGAGAAAAATCACCCATCCTACGCATTCTCTCGGCTTGCGCTCTCTCACGCTCGAAGTAGCCGGCGTACTTGATCTCGAGATCTGCCGTGACGAGTGCCTCGCTGTTCAGGTCTGCTCCCAATCCAACTGCCCGCAATAACCTATCGAGCGGAATCTCCTGACGTCTCGCTACTTCGACGATTCGCACTGCATGCGAGAGTGGAGCGCTGTCGGCGCCAGAGAGAATGGGAGCGGCCTCATCAGGTCTTATGCTAGTCGTCTCAGCCAGGCGCATGGCAGCGTCTTCGTGCTCCAATCGCGCTTTGATGGTGGCATCCTCAAGCTCTGAGTAGATACCGAGCCGCATGCCAATGGGACCGAGACGTCGGAGCGCGTTGTCCTGACGCACGGTAAGTCTGAACTCCGATCGCGAAGTGAAGAGCCTGTAAGGCTCATCCACCCCGCGCGTAACGAGGTCATCGACCAGCACGCCGATGTACGACGTCTCTCTGCCCAACACGATGGGTTGTTTCCGCTGTATTGAGAGAGCAGCGTTAAGCCCCGCGACCAGACCTTGTCCTGCTGCTTCCTCGTATCCGGTGGTCCCATTTATCTGTCCGGCGAAGTAGAGGCCCGGGATAGCCTTGACCTGTAGTGACGGATCCAGCTGGGTTGGCGGATAGTAGTCGTACTCGATAGCGTAGCCCACGCGATTCATTTTTACGTCCGCCAGTCCGCGAACAGATCGCAGAATCTCGAGCTGCACGGCAGCAGGAAGTGAAGTGGACAGACCGTTGACGTAGAGCTCCGCCGTATCGTGTCCCTCTGGCTCGAGGAAGATCTGGTGTCTTTCTGCGTCGGGGAACTTTACGATCTTGTCCTCGACCGAAGGACAGTACCGTGGGCCGCGGGACGAGATTGCGCCACCGTACATCGCCGACTTCGCGATGTTGTCCTTGATGATTTTCTTGCCTTCGGCTTCGAGGTAAGTGATCCAGCAAGGCATTTGAGCCGGATGCCGGGTACCAGAGTTGTTACAGCGCTTCGCGCTCCAGAAGTGAGACCACGAATAATCGAACTGCTCGATCTCGCTCTCCTGGATTTCAAGAGCGGAATAATCGACGGAGCGCCCATCGATGCGTGGCGGTGTCCCTGTCTTGAACCTCGCCACCGTAAGACCAGCTTGCTCGAGCTGCTCCGCAAGGTGCGTAGTGGCCATCTCACCAGCTCGTCCCCCGGAAATACGAGTCTCGGTGCCGATATGAATCCGACCGTGCAGGAAAGTGCCCGTAGTGATTACAACGCTTTTTGCGGCGAAGCGCCTCCCCTCAATGGTCTCGACACCAAGTACCCGCTGTTCATCCGGCGTGAGAAGGAGTCGAGCGACAGTACCTTGCACAGCCTGGAGTCTTGCATGTTGCTCGAGGAGAGATCTGACTGCGCGGCGGTACAGTCCGCGATCGCACTGCGCACGCGGAGCCCAGACAGCGGGCCCCTTGCTGCGGTTCAGCATCCGGAACTGGATCATGGCGAGATCGGTAGCCCTCCCCATGACTCCTCCCAGCGCATCGACTTCGCGAACGACAGTGCCCTTTGCGACACCTCCAATGGCTGGATTGCATGACATCTGACCGATCGTTTCGAATGCGCTCGTGATCAAGCCGACTCGAGCGCCAAGGCGCGCAGCCGCGACCGCCGCCTCCGTTCCCGCGTGGCCACCGCCTATGACTACAACGTCGAATTCGGTTTCGAAGCCCGGCAATTGCGACATACATTAAAGATAAAGAGAGCTCTAGTCCTGTCGTCGGTTTCCTCTCGAATCTAATTCATGCCTCTCGAGCTTTCTCACGGCCGCGCCGTTGTTTCTCGTTTGTCAGAGCGCATTCGAGCGCGGCGGACTGACTCGCCAAGCGATTGACGAGCGGTACAACCTCACGGAGGACGAGTTCCGGGTTGAGGATGGCCTGATCGGGCTCGGACCGCTGCCATCAGACGATATGCTTCCGGATCTGATTGGGGATCTCGAGGAGAGCGGCCTGGCTTACTTCGACGATTTTTTTGAGTTAAGTGGCAACTGGCCGGATTGGCTCACTCTCTACGCGCGTGGATCGAAAGGTTGAGGAACCTAGAGGCGCTGTTCGACGACCGCCCATTCTTCGACGAACGCCACTCCGTTCTCGATTCGATCGATAACGACTTCACCGCCAATGGGCAGCAGCTTCGTACCGAGGGTCCGGGCTGGCGCTTTCAGTTGCCTGCCAAGATACTCGTACGAAATTTCTCCTGGTGCGGAAACCGCGATATCTCGCGTGACGACGGCGAACTGGCCCTGAATTTCCTGCTCATCGCCGGCTGAAGCAGCCGAGATTCCACGGAAAGCCCACTGTGCGAGAAGCGTGATCATGCCGCTGATCGCGAGTGCCCCAGCCGCTATCGCGATCAGCAGAATGTCCCAGACCGGCAGTCGCGTATGCGATGCCAGCGGATACCCAACGGCGCCGAAACCGATGGCAAAGGCGGCTACCGCCGGAAGATTGAAGAATGCTGAAGGCGCGCGCGAGCGGTTTCGGCGTGCGTGCCCCACGCCGTTCAGCATTGCGAACACCGCCAGCAACAGGCCGCCGATGAAGGCGGCGAGGAGGATTATCGGGAGAATTGCCACAAGCTCGATAGGTCGTTTGGATCAAAGCCAACTTTTTTTGCGCGCTACTCAAGATCCCAGATACTTCTTGAACCAGGCTATCGTTGCTGGCCACGCCGCGCGTGTAGCCGCCAAGTTAGCGCCATCCATCCCCATCTGTTGCCGCAGAAATCCGTGGCCGGCACCGGGATAAATGCTGTAGGTGTAGGTTCGGCCGAGGGAACGAAATGCGGAATCAGCCGGTGGAATCGTAGCATCTACGCGGGCGTCGTTTCCGCCGTACAATCCCAGAACTGGCGCGCGAACCGAAGGCAAATCTGTCGTCTTTGGAGTGACGCCATAGTAGACGACCGATGCCCCAAGGCCCGGAGCATGTGCTGCGTGCGCGAAAGAAACACCACCGCCCCAGCAGAAACCGACGATACCGTATTTTTGCTGAGCCGCTGGCAGAGACATTCCGTACCGACCAACGGCGTCCAGCTGTTTTTGAACCCAGGTGGGATCGAGAGTCCCGATCGCGGCGGTGGCTAGCGGCGCAAGAACACTATCAGGACCATCGGGGAGATTCTTCATCGTCAGAAGGTCCGGCGCGATCGCAATGAAACCATCAGCCGCGAGTTGATCCGTGACGCTGCGGATCCATGACGACAGCCCGAAGACCTCGTGAACGACTATGACCACCGGAGCCTTGGTGCTTCGCTCGGGATACACCACCCAGGCGCGGAGACTATCTCTATCACCTGTCCGGATGATGACCCACTCCCCGTGTCGTGGGGAAGCGCTCAGGCGGGCGAGCGCTTCCGAAGCGTCGGGTGGAAGTCGCGAGTCGTTGGGTGCACTGACGACAGCCGCAGGCGAGGGCGCAGCGTGGTCAGTGTGCGAATCGACCGCGGGAACCATTTTGCTGGTCGTGCACGCCGTACCCGTGAGTGAGAGGATCAGCCCGAGTCTGATTGCTGCCGCTTGAACACGCATGTCACCGACTCCCCTGGTTTGGCTGGTTGCCGAAGCGCTGAAGCATTCTCGAACTGTGCAGCGAAGAATTCTCCGACACGATATTCCGCATAATAAAACGGCCGCCACGGCCAAGGGCCAGCTATGAAACCGGCATGACCGCCCTTCTTAACGAATTCGAGGTGCAGGTTGGGGTTCCGCCGAGCAACATCCTGAACCTCGTCGAGAACCTCCGGCGGAAGCATCGGATCGTCAACCGCGCTTAATAGTAGCGTTTTGAGCCTAATATGCTCCAGTCGCGGCAGTGAGCTTGATCGCTCATAGTAGTCCTGCGCATTCCGGAACCCATGCAACGGACCCGTAATCAGGTTATCGAAATCCTCGAGCGTTCGTAGCCCGGAGATCTTATCCGCGGGAGCGAGATCGGGGAACCGGCTGGCTTTTTCCTGTGCTTTTCGCCGTAGCGAATTCAGGAAGAACTGCTGGTAGAATCTTGAGAATCCACGGTTAATCCGCGTGGAGGAGCGGGAGAGGTCGAAAGGAACCGAAATGGCGGCAGCCGCCAGCAGCTGGAGCGGCAGGTCAGTGCCTCGCTCCCCGAGAAACTTGAGCAGCACGTTGCCGCCGAGCGAGACCCCAGCGATGGCAAGGGGAGATGTCGGATGCTCCCGTAAAATTCTCTCGAGGGCGAACGCAGTATCCGTCGTTTCGCCTGAATGATAGAATCTGCGGGTACGGTTCGGTTCCGAGCCGCACGAGCGGAAAATCAGAAGATCGGCACCCCATCCCCGCCTGGCCGCTTCGTTGAGCAGCCCCTGCGCGTAGTGCGAGCGAACAGTTCCTTCGAGACCATGCAGCAACAAGACGCGCGGTGCCCCCACGGCGCCGGACAAACGATGCAGCTCGACAAAATCACCATCTGGCGTCTCCCAGCGCTCGAGGGCAGTCGGGGCTGGCGGCTGTCGCCTAAACAGCTTACCCCAAAGTGTCTGCAGATGACCGCCGGGAATCCACCAGGCCGGCGAATAGATTATTTCACGCGGCATGGATTGCCGGTACCGGTCGATCTTCATTCTTTCAGTTCTCCGTTGACAAGTCAGGGCGACACGTTGGAAGTACAGATCTTTGGAGTCAAGAAAAGTGCGGATACGCGCAAGGCTCTTCGCTTTTTCTCGGAGCGAAGAGTGAAAACTCACTTCGTTGATCTTTTGGAGCGTCCAGCATCCCTCGGTGAGCTTCGCCGATTCGCCCAGAAATTTGGCGTGACAGCGCTTGTTGATCGAGACTCGAAGCGTTTTGATGAGCTTGATCTTCAGTACGCGCAACTTTCGGACGAACGCTGGCTGGAGAAGCTTTCCGAAGAGCCCTTGTTACTTCGGCTTCCACTCGTCCGTAATGCAAACCAGGTCGTTATTGGAGCTGACGAAGCAACGTGGAAAAACTGGATGGAGCGGTAAGTCACTCCCCTCGCTTGTGGGCGTGAGCCCAGGCAGGCGATATTGCACACTCGTCTCGCCCCTCCTCAGCGACCAGCTCAACCCCGGCCCACCAACAGTGACTTATCGCGTTCTCGTCACCGATGAGATCGACGCCGAAGGTGTCGCGCTCCTTTCGGCCGAGCCGAGGATCGTCGTGGACGAAGTGCCGACGCTACCCAAAGACGAACTGCTCGCCCGCATCGCCGACTATGACGCGATCGTGGGTCGCAGCGCGACGCGGATTTCCGCGGATTTGCTGGAGAAAGCTCGCAAGCTCAAGGTAGTCGGGCGGGCCGGCGTCGGAGTCGACAACATCGCCCTCGACACGGCGACTTCTCTGGGCGTCGCCGTCATCAACGCCCCGGCCGGCAACACGATTGCGGTAGTCGAGCTGTTCTTCGGAGCAGTCATATCCCTGCTTCGGCACATCCCGCGTGCGGATACATCGATGCACGCGGGCAAGTGGGAGCGGTCGGGCCTACTCGGGTCCGAGTTGAAAGGTAGAACGCTTGGAATCGTTGGCCTTGGGCGAATCGGAGGAGAAGTGGCGACGCGTGCCCGAGCTTTTGGGATGAATGTTGTCGCCTACGATCCGTACATCGCCCAGTCCCGTTTCGAAGCTTTGCGCGTTCAGGAGATCAAGTCGCTCGACGCCCTGCTCGAGCAATCAGACATCGTGACCGTTCACACTCCGCTGACTGACGAAACGAAGGGTATGATCGGCAAGCGGGAGATTGCGCGGCTGCCTCAGCGGTCCATCGTGGTGAACATGGCTCGCGGCGGCATCGTCGATGAGAGAGCGCTGCTGGAAGCGTTGGGCAACAAGCATCTCCTCGGGGCAGTCGTCGATGCCTACGAAAAGGAGCCCTTGATCGCCGACCATCCCCTGCGAGCGCTTTCGAACGTGCTGCTTACTCCGCACATTGGCGCGTCAACGACTGAAGCACAGCGCAACGTCGCAGTCGACGTCTGCAGGGCAGTACGTGACGCGCTTCTCAGCGGCGAGCTGTCGCGCTCCATCAATGTCGCCGACGTCGGTGGACAGTGGGCGGAGGTCGAGCCGGCGCTGACCCTGGCGCGGCGCGCAGCCGCGGTGGGAAGAGCGATATTAGCAGCTCAAGGCACGCGTGCAGTCCAACGAGTTGATGTGCGTTCGGGCTCCGCGTTGACGGCTGCGAAGAGCGCGCTGCTCGCATCGGCTGCACGCGGACTGCTGGAAGGCACGGTGGAACAGGAGCGCCTCAATCTCATCAATGCTCGCGCAATGGCCGAGATTCGCGGAATAGATCTTTCGATCACGGAGACTCCGATCCAGGATAATCCCTATGCGGTCGAAGTGAGATTGAGCGGCGGAATGCAGGAAATTGCGATTACTGGAACCGCACAACC